>Ga0209060_10000296_pt1 | contig 106559 bp, 94 predicted proteins | sample Coa_R1_8_FD_187155 | JGI IMG/M metagenome (GOLD analysis project Ga0209060, IMG submission 187155) | Surface soil microbial communities from Centralia Pennsylvania, which are recovering from an underground coalmine fire - Coalmine... | ecosystem: Environmental > Terrestrial > Soil >... | reverse complement strand
ACGTATTGGCCGAGGCCGAACCATCTTGCGGCAGTGCGGCTTATTGACCGGATAATGCCGCAAGTATGGAAGGTTGCGCGGGAAGCCCAGGTTTGGATCGTGGGTCAGCAGCCTGAGCCGTCATTGCGTCGGCGGGCCGACGGACGGCGGGTGTTCGTCACCGGCCGAGTCGACAGCGTACTCCCCTATCTCCGTCAATGCAGCCTGGTTTGCGCGCCGATCGAAGTCGGCAGCGGGACGAAATACAAAGTTCTTGAGGCTCTCGCCGCCGGCGCGCCCGTGGTGTGTACGCGAGTCGCCGCGGAGGGGCTCGATCTGACGAACGAGCATGTAATGCTCGCCGACAATGACGCGGAAATTGCTGCCGCCATCTGTGCGGTGCTGCAAAGTCCGGAAAGATCAGCGGCCATGTCGAAACGGGCGCGGAGTTTGATTGAGGAGAAATATTCCTGGGATGTCGTCCTTTCAAAGCTCGAGCCGTGGCTTGACCGCATTGCGTCCCTGCCGCGGAAGGCTTGACCGGTCATCTTTGCATGCCAGTGCAGCGCAGCGCTCAGCGGGCGCCTTTGGCAGTGATCGGCGGGAGGCCGTCGCGCCGACCACTTTCATCTCTCGCAGAGAGGGAGCGGATATGTTTGCAAGGGAGCAGTCCGATGACAATCAACGTAACCGAAGCATTCCGCCGTTACAGCTTCTATCATTGCGTCGATTTGGGTGATGGCATAATCACTCCTGGGATTGAGCGTTTTCGCCCGGTGCAGCAGCCGGTATTGAATGAACTGCGCCGGCATGATCTGCGAGGAAAGCGGGCCCTTGACATCGGCTGCCGGGACGGCTTGTTTTCCTTTGAAATGGAGCGCCTTGGCGCGCAGGTGCACGGCATCGATAACGATCTCTCGCCGGCTGCCGTCGAATTCCTCGTCCCATATCTGAAGTCTCAAGTGCGCTTCAGTCAGATGAATTTATATGAATTGAGCGTGCCCGAAGAGCAGCGCTACGATTTCGTAGTCTTTGCCGGCGTTCTTTATCATCTTCGCATGCCGTTCCTGGGTCTGAAGCGGATTGCTGACGCGATGAAGCCGGGCGGGATTCTCCTTCTTGAAACCGCATTGCTCCTGAGTAACGATGCCCATCCGTTCATGCTTTGCCCGGCACCCGAGGAGAGCCCCTATTACCCCGACATGACATCGGTGACGTTCTTCAATCATCGCGGCCTTGTCGACTCTCTCCCGTCATTCGGTTTCGATCAAATCAAATGTTGTGGCGTCGTCGTACCGCTGGAGAAGGGAGAGTTCGCCTCATATCCAAGTCGAGAAGCGTTCATTGAAGGGCCGCACAGTTTCCTCTGTTCACGATTGGAGCCGATCGTGGGTCGAGCGGCGTATACTTGCCGTCGATCGGATGAGGGAATCGGCGGACACAGCGCCCTGACTGACTTCTGGTACAGAACACATCGCATTCATAGCAGCGACGTGGCGCGGCGACCCCAACAGTGACCCGACCTTTCCGCGTGGAATTGGCGGTCCTCTCGCGGCGAGGTGACAGGACGGGAATGAGAACGAACCGAATGCGATCCGGAGGAAATCCTTTGGGCTGCGCGGCGAAAACGCGATTTTGCAGTGCCGCGATAGTCCGCAACTTCGCGCTATAAGATCGCTATTACTTTTCTCGCGTATTACTTTTCTCGCGCTTGATCGTCACTGGGCAACGCCCGCCTCCCGAGGGCATTGACAATTGCGGTTGAGTCAACCCATCAACTTCAGTGAAATCCGCTGAAGCGGCGCTCCATGACGGCGGGGCACGCGACGGGACCGTGAGTGACAGCCTGGCTCGGAAAGCTCATTCTCGCGTGGTAAACGCCTGGCTTCGAGGGACAAGGGAGCTTCGACGTATGACCCAGAAGAACCGCGCTGACCGCAGCGGCAAGATCGCGTTGATCACTGGCATCACGGGTCAAGATGGCGCGCTTCTGGCCGAGTTGCTGCTGGCGAAGGGCTACACGGTCCACGGCATCAAGCGGCGGTCGTCTTCATTCAATACGGGGCGGGTCGATCACCTCTATGTCGACCCCCATCAGGAGGGTGCGCGGTTTTTCATGCATCACGGCGACCTCACCGACGCCACCAATCTCATCCGCATCGTCCAGGAGACGCAGCCGACAGAAATCTACAACCTCGCTGCCCAGTCCCACGTGCATGTGAGTTTCGAAACCCCGGAATATACGGCGAACGCCGACGCGATCGGGACCTTGCGCCTGCTGGAGGCCATCCGCATCCTCGGCATGGAAAACCGGATCAGATTCTATCAGGCGTCGACGTCGGAGCTTTACGGCAAGGTCCGGGAGGCGCCGCAGCGGGAGACCACGCCGTTCTATCCGCGTTCGCCCTATGCCGCGGCCAAGCTTTACGCCTATTGGATCACCGTGAATTATCGCGAGGCCTACGGAATGCACGCCTCCAATGGCATCCTGTTCAATCACGAAGGGCCGACCCGCGGCGAAACCTTCGTGAGCCGCAAGATCACGCGCGCGGTCGCAGCCATCGAACTCGGCCTGCAGGACCGGGTCTATCTCGGCAATCTGGACGCTGAGCGGGATTGGGGCCACGCCCGCGACTACGTGGAAGGGATGTGGATGATCCTCCAGCAGGACGAGCCGGACGACTATGTGCTCGCCACCGGCGAGAAGCACTCGGTGCGTGAATTCGTCGAGCGCGCCTTCGAACATGTGGGCCGCCGCATCGCGTGGCGCGGCAAAGGCATCAACGAGACCGGCGTCGACGCCAACACGGGACAAGTGCTGGTCGAGATCGATCCGCGATATTTCCGCCCCACCGAGGTCGACCTTCTGCTCGGCGATCCTGCAAAGGCGCACAAAAAGCTGGGCTGGCGGCACAAGACGAGCTTTGCGGATCTTGTGAAGGAGATGGTCGAAAGCGACCGCAAGCAGGTGCGACTGGAGAAGGAGCGCGTCAACCGGCATGATTGACGTGCGCTGCTTATGTTGAAAGTCGCGTCATGACACCGCAGCCCACCGCAACAGCGCTGCCGTTCGATCTCGCCGGACGCCGCGTCTTCGTCGCCGGCCACCGCGGCATGGTGGGCAGCGCGCTGGTGCGGCGGCTCAAGTCGGAGCGTTGCGAGGTGGTCACCGCCGATCGCAACGCGCTTGACCTGACCCGGCAGAGCGACACGGAGGAATGGCTGCGCCGCAACCGGCCGGAGGTTGTGATCGTGGCGGCGGCCAAAGTCGGCGGCATTGCCTATAACAACGCCTTTCCGGTCGATTTTCTTGCCGACAACCTTGCGATCGAGCTCAACGTGATCGGCGGCTCGTTCGCGATCGGCGTGCGCAAGCTCTTGTTTCTCGGCTCGTCCTGCATCTATCCGAGGCTCGCGCCGCAGCCGATGACCGAGGACATGCTGCTGACCGGCCCGCTCGAGCCGACCAACGAATGGTATGCGGTCGCCAAGATCGCCGGCGTCAAGCTCGTCGAGGCCTATCGCCGGCAGCATGGCGCCGATTTCATTTCGCTTATGCCGACCAACCTCTATGGCCCCGGCGACAACTACCATCCCGAGCACAGCCACGTGCCCGCGGCGCTGATCCGCCGCTTCCACGAGGCGAAGCTTGCCAACGCCCCCTCGGTTACGGTCTGGGGCACCGGCCGGCCGCGGCGCGAATTTCTCGCGGTAGACGATCTCGCCGATGCCTGCGTGTTTGCGTTGAAGAACTATTCCGACGGCCGCATCCTCAATGTCGGCACCGGCCGCGATATCACGATCGCGGATTTTGCGAGACTCGCCGCCGACGTCGTGGGCTATGCGGGCGACATCGTCTTCGACGCTTCCCGCCCGGACGGCGCGCCGCAAAAATTGCTCGATGTGAGCCGGTTGACGAAATTGGGGTGGACGGCGCGGACGGAATTGCGCGATGGGATTGCGGCGGCTTATCAGGATTTTCTAAAAGGCGCGGGGCGGTGAAGCGGTCGGACGGCCGTCGCGCGAAAGAGGCAAATCATGCTCCAAAGTTATGAGGGCGGTTGTCATTGCGGGCGCGTGCGTTTTCGCATCCAGGTCGACCTCGACGAGAGCATCATTGGCGAATGCAACTGCTCAATCTGCACCAAGAAGGGCATCCTCCACCTGCCGGTGGCGTCTGAACGGCTTGAGATTTTGAGCGGCGCCGACGCGTTGAGCACCTACACGTTCAACACCGGCGTGGCGAAGCACACATTCTGCCGATATTGCGGGATGCATCCGTTTTATCGCCCACGCTCTGATCCCGAGAACTACAGCGTCAATGCGCGTTGCCTCGACAATTACGATCCGGAGACGATGCGGCCGCGGCGCCTGTTTGAGGGCAAAAATTGGGAGGACGCGTTCGCCCGGCGCAGCGCAGAATGGGCCGCGAAGCATTAGCGGTGGCCGTGTAGAGCTTGTCGAAGAGTGCCACCCCTGCGAAAAAAGCCCCTTACGATGGGTTTCGTGCGCTCAACACCCCACGGCCTTCCTACAGCGCATTGCGGCGCTCAGGGCCGCCGGGAAGGGTCGTAACCGCTTTGAGCGTACGCACAAGGGCCCGGGCATTCTGTTCGAGAACGCCGCGATCGATGTTGTCGATCGCATCGCAGGCCTGGTGATAGCACGGATCAAAGGGCCGGCCCGCCGTCCCTCCGAACAGGCTTGCCTGCTTCTCCGACTTCATACCGCCCGCGCCGGTGTAGAGCCCCACCGTGGGAATGCCCTTCTGCGAAAACGAGGAGTCGTCGCTGCCAAATCGTGTTCCGGTGCGCTCCTCGATGTTCAAGCCGTGTTCGCGGAATTCAGCCGCCAGTTCGCGCCGCGCGAGAGCGGCCGGCCCGTCGTCCGTGGTTGCCGGGCCCTGGACGTAGCGCGTGAAATTCGGGGAGCCGACCATGTCGAGATTGATGTAGACCGCGATGCGCCGCCGCTCCTCCTCGGACAAGGCGTCGACGTGGCGCCGCGATCCGATGAGGCCGCGCTCCTCTGCGCCCCAGAACGCGAAGCGCACGTGACGGCGCCCTTGAGCGAGCTCGGGGGCGAGTTGCAGTGCCGCTTCGAGCACCGCGGCCGTGCCGCTGCCATTGTCGTTGATGCCGGGGCCCTCCAGGACGCTGTCAAGATGTGCGCCGACCACGATTAACGGGCCGTCGCCCCCGCCCGCGGTTTCAGCGATGACGTTGCGCGAGGGCCGCTTTCCGGCAACCGCGTCGACGGCGAGATGGACAGTGATGCTGCCGGTCTGCGCGTCTGCCCCAAGGGTGCGGCCGAACGCGTACGGGATGCCGATCACCGGAACCGGGACGAGCTTGCTCAACTGACCCGAGAAGGCGTCTTTGCGGCCGTCGGTCCCTTCATTCATGATGATGACGCCGACAGCGCCGGCTGCGACGGCGTTCTCGACCTTGGTCTGGAACTGGCAGGTCCCGCGTCGGATCAGCGCGACCGCGCCGCGCTCGAAATCCTTAAAGTCGCCTGCCTCGCACCCGCTCGCCGACGCGGCCGGCGGCTCTGCATCAAGCTTGAGATTCACGGCGCTCAGCCGCGCGGTGACGTCGCCGGCGCCGGAGTTGGCGAGCGTGCGAACCGCGCCGGCCGATGCCGGCTGCTGCGAGCCGTCCGCCGCGTGCACGGCCAGGACGGGTGGCGACCGCTCCTGGAAAAACGGAAATTCAAACTCCTCAAAGCGAACCTGATAGCCGGCCTTCGCGAGCTGCTCCGATACGTACTCGGCTGAGCGATCATAGCCCGGCGTTCCGGCGGCGCGGTTGCCCTCATTCGCAGACGCGATGTCCTGGAGTACGCGCAGATGCCTGAATGCGCCCGCCTCCGCAGCGGGTTCGGGCGGCCGGATCGGCCGTGCGGTGCCGGCTGTGGTTTGTGCCCGGCTTTGGCTCCAGGTAAGGCCGCTCGGCGCCGAGACGGCGAGCAACACGGCTGCGATCATGCAGCTTGAACGAAACGCATCGGATGGCATCATCGACGTAGCTACCCAAATACAGAAAATATGATATATTATATCGAGTTTGATGTCCGACAAAGTGCTGAACACTCCAGCCCGACATGGCGGCGGTGAAGAGAGGCTTGGCTGTGTCAAAGACGGCCACAGCGGGGCGCTCCGCGTTCTACAGGATGTGCATTTTGACACAGCGACCGTAACACGGGGGCGAACGTGACGAAAAAACCAAAGGTGCAACCTGTGCAACCGACCGCAGTGGGCATGCCGTTTGTGCCGTCACCACAGTTTGGAGTCCCACCAATCACGGGCCAATTAGAACAAAGACGGATCACAAACGTCAAAGAGGGCATCAGTGAATATACTCTAGACGATGGCACCGTTCTAAGGGTCAAACCAGCTATTGTTGACATCAAGCGGGCAATCGATCAGTACGGCGTAGATGGGAAGCCATTGTATATTTTGACGCTAACGAACATCACGGAAACAGCCTCCCCGGCGAGGTTGATGAGGCCAGGAACCGTCAAACCTAGGCGCAAAGCACCAAAATGAACCTTGTAGGAACGTCATCTAAGGTCAGCAGCCCGGTTCCACAATGGCCCGGCACGCTTCATTACGACACCAATGACGTTGGTTCCCCAAACGTGGTGACCTACGCGACCTTTAATAGCTATAATTCTGACAGTGGGCCCTATGCTTGGCTCGTGCTCCTCACTTTAGATTCCGCAGACTATCAACTCCGGCAGCCGATATTTGTTGGCCTCAAGGAGAAAGCGGATGACGAATATATTGCTACGTTTGCAGAGGCAGAATTGTCGAGATCAGGGGACACGCCGGAAGAAGCCTTGGCATGGCTGAAGTCTTCAATCGTGGAGCTTTACGAGCTGTTCAAGGGGGAGGATCAACTCGGTCCGTTGCCACAGAGACAGCTCCGTGTGTTGGAGCAGTACATTGGCAAGAAGCCGCATAGAGCGAGATGACGCCTACAAGATTGCTGAAAAAATCGGTGCAGAAGTTCAGAGGGCTGGCAAGCACGCCAGGGCGACCCTGCGGATGGATGGTCGTCTCGTTTTGACATTTGGGATTCGTCATGGCCCGAACTCCGGACATGGCCATCTGTGCGGTGCCAATGGTGATCTAAAAATGAACGAAGCGAACGTCGTTGCTCTTGCCAGATGCACGATGACGAAAGAGCAATATTTCGATCTTCTGAGAGAAAAGGGCGTGCTGCCATCGCCCACACCGCCAAGCGGACCTAAGGACCAGAAACCATCTAGTTGAGCGTTTCCTAAGTTCGAAGCATATGGAGCCCGCCCGGAAGGCCGCGTTTACCGGCCCAAGTTGAGGTCTCCAATTGATAGGTTTCATGGAATCGCTGAACTAGGTCACGCAGGGCTTGAACGTCGACTGCTCCAGCGTGAACATTACCAGCACCACGCCAATCCAGACCAGCGCGATCGACAGGATCCCGCAACAGCTAGCGCCCCGATGCGGCGCCGCCGGCACGTGAGCGCCAGCGATTTGAGCGGCAGCGGAATTCCGCTATCCTTTGCGGCGAGCGGCGATATGGAGCAAATCATGAGCCGGGCACGCCAATTTCGCGACCTGCTGCAGCGCAGCGGTCTGATCATCGCGCCGGGCGCCTATGATTGCATAACGGCTCGCTCGATTGCGCAGGCCGGCTTCAGCGCTGTCTACATGACCGGCGCCGGCACTGCAGCGACGCTTGGTTATCCGGACTATGGCCTCCTCACTATGTCCGAGATGGCCGACAACGCCGGCCGCATCGCCGCGGCCGTCGATGTGCCGGTCATTGCCGACGCAGATACCGGTTATGGCAACGAGCTCAACGCCACGCGGACGGTACGCGAATACGAACGGCGGGGCGTGGCAGGGCTGCACATTGAGGATCAGGATTTCCCGAAAAAATGCGGCCATCTCGACAATAAGGTCGTCGTACCCCTCGACGCGTATCTGGCGAAAATCAAGGCGGCGGTGGCGGCGAAACGCGATCGGGATTTCCTCATCATCGCGCGCACCGACAGCCGCGCGGCGCTCGGCTTCGATGAAGCGGTTCGTCGCGCCAATGCGGCGCTTGCGGCCGGCGCTGACATGGCGTTCGTTGAGGCGCCGCAGACCTTGGAAGAGGTCGCAGCCGTGCCGCGCCTCGTGAACGGTCCATGTCTGCTCAATGTGGTTTGGCGCGGCAAGACTCCGGAGGTGTCGTTCGATGACGCCGAACGCATGGGCTATCGGCTGGCGATCGTGCCCGGCATGCTGTTCAAGGCCGTCATTGGCGTTTGCGACGCGACGCTCTCGGAACTGCGCCGCACCGGCCGGCATCCGGTTCCGATGCAGAGCATGACCGTGCGGGAGGCGTTCCGGCGCGTCGGGGCCGACGAATGGGATGCGGTCAGCGACCGCTTCGGCGCCGCGGCGCGCTCCGTTGAGGCAGCGGAATAGGTCAGGGCGAATGTATAGGGCGCCGCGGATCCTTTTTCCCCTCCGCCTTGGGAGCAGGGGTCGGGGGTGGGGCTCGTGCCCATGGGCGATTTCGGAGCCAACGCGCCCGAACCCCCCATCCCCGCCCCACAAGGGGGAGGGAGCACAATAGACCGCGCCTGTGCGCAATTGCTGAGCCGAGCAGGAGGCGAGGAGTGTCCGGGCCGTCAACGTTGTTCGACAAGATCTGGTCGTCTCACGCCATTCTGGTTCGCCCGGACGGCGCCACGCTCCTCTATGTCGATCGCCATTTCGTCCACGACGGTTCGGGCAATGCCTTTCGCATGCTCAAAGAGAGGGGCCTCGCGGTGCGGCGGCCGGACCGGACCTTTGCGACGCCGGACCATTATGTCTCAACGCTGAGCCACGATCTTGCTTCCATCAATGAGCCGCACCGCCGCGGCGTCGTCGAGGAACTGGAGGCGAATGCAAAAGCAGCAGGCCTGACCTTGTTCGGCCTCAGCGACCGGCGGCAGGGCATCGTGCATGTCATTGGCCCGGAGCAGGGGCTCAGCCAACCCGGCATGATCATCGTCTGCGGCGATAGTCATACCGCGACCCACGGCGCGCTCGGCGCGCTCGCTTTCGGCATCGGCGCCTCCGAGGTCGGTCACGTGCTGGCAACCCAGACCCTGTGGCAGCGCAAGCCCAGGAATATGCGGATCGTGATCGACGGCACGCTCGCACAGGGCGTCCACGCCAAGGACGTGATCCTCGCCATCATCGCGCAAATCGGCGCTGCGGGCGGCGTCGGACACGTCATCGAGTATGCAGGCTCGGCGATCCGCGCCATGGGCATCGAAGCGCGGCTGACGATCTGCAACATGTCGATCGAAGCCGGCGCGCGCGCCGGAATGGTGGCGCCAGACGACACCACTTTCGCGTATCTTCACGGCCGCCCCTACGCCCCGAAGGGCGCCGACTGGGACGCGGCGTTGGCCCATTGGGCCTCGCTCGCCTCCGACGCCGATGCGCGATTCGATCGCGAGGTGCATCTCGATGCGGCGGAGATCGCCCCGATGGTAACCTGGGGGACGAGCCCTGAGACGGCGGCGCCGATCACCGCGCGCGTTCCCGACCCCGCAAGCGCGGGAGATGCGGCGCGGCGCGACAGCATCGAGCGCGCATTGGCCTATATGGACCTCCGGCCCGGCACGCCGCTCACGGAGATCGCCATCGACCGGGTGTTCATAGGCTCCTGCACCAACAGCCGGATCGAAGATCTTCGCGCCGCCGCGAAGGTGCTCGACGGCCGCCGCGCCGTCGTTCCGGCCATGGCGGTGCCGGGCTCGGGCCTGGTGAAGGCGCAGGCCGAGGCCGAAGGCCTCGATGCCATCTTCAAGCGCGCCGGCTTCGAATGGCGCGAATCCGGATGCTCGATGTGCGTCGGCATGAACGGCGACCTCGTCGCGCCCGGCGAACGCTGCGCCTCAACCTCGAACCGCAACTTCGTCGGCCGCCAGGGCAAGGGCGCCCGTACCCATCTGATGAGCCCCGCAATGGCCGCGGCCGCCGCCGTCACGGGCAAGCTTGCCGATGTCCGTCAATTCCCGATGAGGCCGTGATGCAACCTTTTCGTCGCCTTGACGCTTCGGCGGCGCCGATCGGCATGCCGAACGTCGACACCGACCAGATCATCCCGGCGCGTTTCCTGTGGCGCAAGCGCAGCGACGGCTTCGGGCATCTGTTGTTCCACGACCTGCGTTTCGGGGATGGCGGCGCGCCGAAGCCGGATTTCGTGCTCAACCGCGACGTCTATCGGAATGCGCGCATCCTGGTCGCCGGTCGCAATTTCGGTTGCGGCTCATCGCGCGAGCATGCCGTCTGGGCGCTCTATGATTACGGCATCCGCGCGGTGGTGGCGCCGAGCTTCGGCGACATCTTTTTCAACAACAGCTTCCAGAACGGCTTGTTGCCGGTGGCGCTGCCGGCCGAGCGGGTGGCCGCGCTCCGCGCCCTGTTGGAGCAGTCGCCCGGAAGCAGCATCGCCATCGATCTCGAGGCGCAGACGCTGACGGGACCGGATCGCGCGGTCGACCGCTTTGAAATCGACCCGTTCCGGAAGGAATGCCTGCTGGCCGGCGCGGACGATATTTCGTTTACGCTCGGCTACCGCGACCGCATCGCGGAATTCGAGAATGCCTGTGAAGCCAAGGTTCGTTGGCTGTGATGGGACCCGGAGCATGATGAGACGGCGCACGTTCATGAGTCTCGCCGCCGGCGCGCTGGCCTCGTCGCTTGCGCCGCGCTTCACCGCTGCACAGGCTTACCCTGCCCGGCCGGTGACCCTGGTGATCCCGTTTCCGCCCGGCGGCGGCAACGATGCGCTGGGGCGCATGGTGGCGGACAAGATGAGCAAATCGCTGGGCCAGCAGATCGTAGTGGAAAATCGGGGCGGCGCCGGCGGCACCATTGCGACGCGCGCGGTCGCCCGCAGCGCAGCAGACGGCTACACCATCCTGCTTGCCTATACGGGAACGCTCGCTATCAATCCAAGCCTCTATGTCAATCCGGGATACGATCCGCGCCGGGATTTTGCTCCCATCGGCCTGATCGCCGGACTGCCAAGCGTGCTGGTCGTGCATCCCACGTTTCCGGTCCGCTCGGTTGCGGAATTAATCGCGTTCGCCAAGGCGCGGCCCGGCAGGATCGACTATGCGTTCGTGCCCGGTACGGTCGGGCACATCACCACCGAGCTGTTCGCCAGCACTGCCGGAATCGACTTCACGCGCATCCCCTACAAGGGCAATGGTCCGGCGATGACCGATCTGCTCGGCGGGCACGTAGCGATGATGTTTCTTTCGATCCTGCCGGTGCTGGAGCATGTGCGCGCCGGAACGCTGAAGGCGCTCGCGGTGACGAGCGCAGCGCGCTCCGAACTGCTCCCCCAGGTGCCGACGATTGCACAAGCCGGTCTGCCCGGTTTTTCCGCGGTCATTCACTACGGGCTGTTGGCCCCGCCCGGGACCCCGCGCGGCATCATCGATCAGTTGAACGCGGCGCTCAGAGAGGCGCTTGCGGCAGACGACGTGCGAGCGCGGCTCGCCGCTGAAGGCGCGGCGCCGTTGCCGGGCACGCCGGCGGATTATGCCGCCGATATCGACACCGAGGAGACCAAGTGGGGCGCGCTGGTGCGAAAGCTTAATCTGAGGGTCGAGTGAAAATTGCGGTTGTCGGCGGGGGTGCGGGAGGCGCGGCCGCCGTTGCCGAGCTCGTATCGGCTGGGCACGAAGTGAGGTTCTGGAGCCGCTCTCAAGAGACGCTCGCCCCCTTTCGGGAACAAGGCGGCGTCGCCTTCGACGGCGTCATCGGGACCGGTCTCGCAAAGCCCAGCTTGATGACGTGCGATCTGGCCGAGGCGGCCGACGGAGCGGACCTGGTCCTGATCTGCGCGCCGACCCAGGCGCACGAAGAAATCGCATGCGCGCTGGCACGAAGCGAATCGAGAGCGCCGATCGTGCTCAATCCCGGGCACACCGGCGGAGCATTGGAAGTTCGGCAAACGTTCATCGCGAACGACCGTGAGCCGCCGCCGATCGCCGAATTTTCCACGCTCACCTGCGTGGCGCGCAAGTATGCTCCGGCGCGCGTGACTATTACGGGCAGGGCAAAGAGCGTCCGGCTCGCCGCGATGCCCGGCGGCGAGAAGGCGGCAGAGCTGGCCAGGCGGCTCTTTCGCGCCGCCACGCCGGTTTCCGACGTGTTGGCCTGCGACCTCGCCAACGTGAACATGGTCCTGCACATCCCGGGCGCTGTTCTCGGCGCCGCCTGGGTGGAAGCGACCGGCGGCGATTTCACTTTCTATGTCCAGGGCATGACGCAAGGCGTCGCCCGCGTGATGCGCGCATTGGATGACGAGCGGCGGGCCGTTGCCAGCGCCTTCAATCACGAATTGCCGGCCTTAACGGCAGAAATGCGCGCCATCGGCACCGTGGAAGAAGCGACGCCTGACCTCGATGATTTCGCTTCGGCGATTTCCTCCGGCGAGGCCAACCGGCGGATCAAGGCGCCGGATTCCCTGCAACACCGCTATTATCAAGAGGACTTCTGCTACGGGCTCCTGCCCTTGACGGTTCTCGCAAAGATCGGCGGGGTTGACGTTCCCCTCGCAAAGTCGCTGCTGCAGATTGGACAGGTGCTGCTGGGCTTCGATCCGGCGTCCGCCGGCCGGACCGCGGAGCGGATGGGCATCGCAGATCTCGATCGCCGCGGTCTGTTGAGACTTGTTGGAGCGCAAGACAATGGCGGCTGAGGCACCGATGATTGACTGGAAGAGCCTGCGCATCGGGATGCTCGGCGGCGACAGGCGCGAGCAGGAAATTGCTCGCCGCGCTGCTGCGACCGGCGCCGATGTGCGGGCGCATGGCTTTCCATGGCCGGACGGCGGCATCCCCGGCGTCAAGTACCTGAGCGATCCGGCCGCCGTGCTCGATGATGCGAAGTTTGCCCTGTTTCCAATCCCCGGCATATCGGCGACGGGGGCGCTGTTTGCGCCGGCCGCTCCAATGCCCATTATCCCCGATCGGGCGCTGCTGTCCCGAATGGCGCCGCGCGCGCACATCATTCTTGGGTGGGCCGACAAAAACCTCAAAATGCATGCGGATGCGTTGTCGATTACGCTGCATGAATATGAGTGGGACCGAAGCTTGATGCTCCAGCGCACGCCCGCAATCATTGAAGGTCTTTTGAGGATCGTCATCGAAAACACCGACATCACCATACATGGCGCAAACGCCTGCGTGGTCGGACAAGGCACGATTGGCGCCGTGCTGACGCGCTATCTCGTCGCGCTCGGCGCCCGCACCGCCGTCGTCGCAAGAAATCCGGAACAGCGCGCGGCGGCGTTCGTCGCCGGGGCGGCGCCGCACAGCTTCGAAGAACTGCACGCTCTGGCGTCTCGCCTTGACCTGCTGTTCTCGACGGTTCCGGCCCGCGTCGTCGGCGAGAACGTGTTATCGCGGCTCAAGGGATCGGCGCTCATTGTGGACCTGGCAGCGCCGCCGGGCGGCGTTGACTTGGATTGCGCAAAGCGGCTCGGGCTGAAGGCGATCTGGGGCCGCGGATTGGGCAGCCGCGCGCCGGTGACGGTCGGCGCGAGCCAATGGGGCGGCATTCGCGAACGGATCGAGAAGATATTGCTGGAGGAATCGTGATATGCCTGTGGTGACGGTACAGATGTGGACCGGGCGAACGCCGATGCAGAAGAAGGCGCTCGTCCGCGCGATCACGGATGCGATGGTGGAGCATGCCGGCGCAAAGCCGACGCACCTGCATGTGATTATTCAGGAGGTGCCGAAGGAAAACTGGGGCCTCGCCGGAGTGATGGGCGATGACAGGAACGACTAGCATAGGCACGAACGGCGACGCGCGGGCGACCGGGTTCGCCCATATGCTCTTGAAGGTTGCCGACCTAAATCGGTCAGAGCGCTTCTATGTGGACCTGTTGGGGTTCAAGGTCCGGCCCGCGAAACCGCTTGCCGACGGACGGCCGTTCGTGCCCTTCGAGCAAGGATTGGCGCTTACCGCAGGCGGGCCGAACGGCTCGCCGCAGATTGACCACATTGCGTTCAAGGCGAAGGACGTTGCGGCGATCGCTGCCCGCCTCAAGTCCGCCGGTGTGAAGTTCGACCGCGATCTGCATGACGGAATTTACGGACTGACGATTTATGTCTTTGATCCAGATGGCAATATGATTGAGCTTTATGAGGAAGGCGCCAGAATGGCTTAGGATAGCCACACCAATAACTGCTTCACTTCATTGGTTCGTCTTGAGCGCCAAAACAACCTAAAGTTGACAAAACTCAGATGGGGCATATAATAATGGGTTCAGTTATCATGGTTATCAGGAGATAAGTAAGAGCATCGGAATAGCCTCAGATTTTCGAAATTCCCTGTTATTTTCCCTGTTCTCAGGGAATTTTGGACCGCCGGTCTTCGGAGGATTGGCGGTGAGAGTGCCGGCGCAGCCATAAGGGAGATAACGGCGTCATGCCGTTGCTTCACGTTCGCCGGTTTGGCGCTGTCGAGAAAAGATTCACTTCATGTTGCTGCTGTCCTTAGCGCGGCGGGCCGGCCTTTCGGTGGTGCGGCCCAGCGACAAATCGTGCAGATCAATCAACGGCGCCGGTAGTACCTGAAATTGAAATGCCGCGGTGCTTGAAACGCTCGCACGTGCTGGCGCCCATGCCACTCATTATCCGAGCGCCAGCGCCACTGCGGCGCGCCCTGCCAAGGACCGTTCCAAGGCCAGCTGGGTTGATTTTCAAACCCATAGGCGCGCCCGTACCCCCTGCGCATCGCCATGTCGTCGCGTTCTTGCGTGTCATTCTCGTGAGAGACCAGTCGATATCGACTATCGATGATTCGGCCTCCTCTATCCAATCGGAAGCACTCGGTGGCGGCACTCCTCGATCGCCGGCGCCCCTCCTGGGGTTCGAGACCGATCGAGGTGCAAGAGAGCTGCCGGCTCGCCTCGGCGGAGGGCGGAGCGAGCACCTGCTTGCGCGCCGCATAGGCCCACGCAGCCTGAATTATCGGGTCGAAGATCGGCACCGCTACGCTGCCCCCGGTCACGCCGCTGCCCAGCGTACGGCGCCGCCCGCCCGCATTGTCATAGCCCACCCAAACCGCCACCGTCACATCGTTGGTGAAGCCGACGAACCAGACATCGTTCTCATCCTCGGATGTGCCGGTCTTGCCGGCGACATACGGGGCAAGCCTCGCAATGGAGCGCGCGGTGCCGCGGGCCAAAACGCCCTGGAGCATGGTCTTCAACTGATAGAAAGCCGCCGGGTCAACGGATTTGATCACAACCGGCGTCGGCTGGTGCCGATAGATATTCTGACCATTGCGGTCAACAGACTCCACAGTATAGGGCGAAGGTCGCCGTCCCTCATTGGCGATCGCGGCGAAGAAGGCAGCAAGATCAATCGGACGCACGGGCTGGGCCCCCAGCACAACCGGATAGACTCGCTGGCATTCACGATAGATTTGCGCTTCGACCGCCAGATCGCAAATTCGGTTGAGACTGGCCTCCGGATCGCGCTCGATTCCCCCCTCAAGCAGGTGCACGGTTGCGCGATTGCGTGAGTTTTCCAGCGCTGCCCGCAAGGTCAAAATGCCGCCGCCTCCGCCGCCGTAATTCTTGGGCGACCAGTACTCCTGCTCGCGTCCTTTCCGCGCCCGCCACCCGATGGGGCGGAGCGTGATTTCATCGTCGCTGACGAGCGTGTCGGGCTGGAGGCCCTTACCGAGCGCTGCAAGGTAAGTGAGTGGTTTGATCGCCGAGCCCGGCTGCCGCGCCGCCTGCGTCGTGCGGTTGAGCTGGCTGAGCGGATAGGAAAACCCCCCGGCCATCGCGAGGATACGACCCGTCTTGTTCTCCAAGGCGACGACCGCTCCTTGCACGGCCGGGCGCATCCGCAATTGCGCCCGCCCCGCTTTGCCCTTGCCTCCTGAGAGATGCAGGAGGACTACGTCGTAAAGCTTGATTTTGTTTTGTGCCTGCGAATCGAGCGCAAGCGGCACGATGCGTCCGTCCGCAAGTCCGACCTGCCAAGCCCCCTTCTTGCCGGCGGGTGTGGCGACCACGACGGCTGGCGGCCAGTGGACGTCATAGAGCGGGAGGCGTGCGCTTATAAGCGCCAGCTGCCACGAGGGCCGTTTTTCGTTGGGCTTCTTGTCTGCTTCGATTCGCGCGATTGCCTGGGAGAGGTTCGCCTCTGCGCCCTGGAATTCCAGGCGGCCGGCGTCGCGCTCGTATTGAAACAGTCCCTCCTGCAGGGCCTCTTCGACAGCGCGTTGCAACTGCGGATTGATTGTGGAGCGTATCGTGTAGGAATCGCTTGCGACATCGCTGATGCCCGCCACCGATCTTGCTTCGCGCGCGACTTCGTCTATGAAATGAAAGCCGATATCGCGTCGCGGCCGCTGAGCGGGCGCCATCGTCATGGCCGGGAGCGACGGCAGCCCCTGCCGGCTATGCAGCTTGCTGGTTTCTGCCGCGCTCAACATCCCGTCTTCCTGCATGCGGTCCAAAACGTAAGCGAGCCGAGTCTGCGCGCGCGCCGGCTGCCGGTCCGGACTGAAACGGTTCGGCCCCTTGGTCAGGCCGGCGAGCAATGCGCCTTCCTGCAGCGTGAGCTCGCTCGCCGACTTGTTGAAATAACTCCGCGCTGCGCGTTCGATCCCCCAGGAGCCGCGGCCGAGATAGACGGAGTTGAGGTAAAGTTCCAGGATCTGGTCTTTACTAAGAGTTGACTCAACCCGCGCCGCGATGATCGTCTCGCGAATTTTGCGCTCGTAAGTTCGATCTTCGCCCACCAGCAAGTTCTTGACGAGCTGCTGGGTTATCGTCGAACCGCCCTCGCGGCGGCCCGGCTGAGTGATGTTGTTGAGGAACGCGCGAACCAGGCCCCGTTCGTCGACGCCCTTATGCTGGTAGAAGCGCTTGTCCTCCGCCGCAATGAATGCATTGCGGACATGGACCGGGATTTTATCAAGTGCAATCCAGCTGCTGCGGTGCCTGTCGGCAAACATTTCAGCGAAATAGCGGCCATTGCCGTCGAGCACGACACTCACGCCGGGAAGCCTGAGGCCGGCGAGCTTATGGTGGTCCGGAAGATTGCTCGCGGCTTTATTATAGAAGTCGATCACGTCGCCGAGATCGACCGCGGGCTTCGCGGCCTCCTCGCGCTTGCAAAACTGCCGATACGCCGCGTGCAAGTCGCCGAAATTGATGCCGCGGAACTCTCTGCTCTCACCGCCGGCCGCCTGCGGATCGTTCATCGCGGTCTCAATGAGGTCGTCGATGTTGATATTTTCAATCGCAAAGGCGTCCATCATATGCCTGCAGCCGGCCTGCAGCAGCTGCGCGACCTCCCGCTGATCGTAATCGCGACTGAACTGCGTCTTCACCGCTTGCGGGGTAACCGCCACTTGGCTGAACGCCAGCGCCGCCGCGAGAATTTTGACGAACACCGTTTCCATTCTCGTGCTGAACTCGCATTGCTCCGCGCGTTGTCAAGGCTTTCGCCACCCAAACGTTCCGCGAATAAGGCAATTTCTGTAAACGCAACCGCGAACACCAAATCAGCCCAGCAGGCGTCTTTCGTCCCCTCAAAGACAATGCCGATTCGTTGACGCCCGGCCCCCGGCGAAGGGAACGGAACGCGGGAGGCTCGCCAGCGTTATTTCGCTGCTCAACCGCTGCTGCTCGACGTGTCGATTAAACCCGGACGAATAAACCCGGACGAAATTCCGTGAAACGAAGGCGCATGGCCGGAGTTCCGCCAGTTGCGTCCTGAAACCTTTCGATGCACTCGCCGGATATCTTCTGTCGCTGCGCCGCGGCGCAGCCTCCCGGTGTGCACGATTGTCGCCCGTCCGCGCGACGAGACGATCGGCGCAGCGCGCAATTGTCAAACCATGACACAGCGGTGGCGGCGAGGGACGCGGCGCCGGGGGGCCTGCTCAGAACCAGGCGGGTCCGCAGCGCAGCCTTCCGGCGCTGTCGCAGTATCCGAGCCCAATGTGACAGCAGCCGCTCGCAGTATTCGGGCAGTAATAGACCTGATAGTCGACGCCGCAGCGGTCGGCGCAAATGAAGTGGCCATTGACGTAGCCGCAATGATTTTGAAGCCGGCGCGGCAGCAGCGGCGTCGCGGCCCAGCTATAGGAAAACTGCGCGACTGCTGGCGAATGCTGCGGCTCGAGCCGCCTGTCAGCCGCCGCACCCGTCGTCGTCATGGCGACGAGCAGCGCCGCGACCCCCATCCACGTCTTCATCCGGCCGTCTCCATCGCCCGCCCGAGCCTCCCCGCGGGGCGGGGCAGGCTCGGCAGGGCTACCAGATTCGATGCCACAGTGGGCGAAAAAACTCAAATCTCATTCCGGCAGCGCGTTTCAACCGCTTCGCGTCACACGCAGGCCGGCTGTCCAGTTGCGCGTCGCAACTGCAAGTGCTGTCATCCCAGGCCAATGAATGATGATGAATTTGTCATTTTTTCTCGCTGGCGCAGCCAAGGCGACGGCGCCGACGCGGCTTGCGCTGTCGCCTCGCGGAACCGTTTGAACGATGCGCATGACGGCCTTTGAGATCTCGAATTTCGCGCGCTATCAGCGGATTGCGCCGTTCTACGACCTGCTCGATCTCCCATTCGAATATGGCCGCTACCGCAAGATCAGGCCGCAGCTCTTTGCCGGACTTTCGGGGCTGATACTCGATGCCGGCGTGGGCACGGGACGGAACTTTCCTTTCTATCCGGCCGGCGCCAGGATCGTCGGCATCGATCTCAGCCCGGCGATGCTGGCCCGCGCCGCCCGCAGGCGCCGTTCGTCGGCCGCGGCAATCGATCTGGTCGAAATGGATGTGACCCGCATCGCCCTGCCGGACCGCCATTTCGATGCGGCTGTCGCAACGTTTTTGTTCTGTGTGCTTCCGGACGAACTGCAAGCGCCTGCCTTACGCGAACTCAAACGCGTGACAAAGCCGGGCGGCGTCATTCGGCTTCTGGAATACACCCGGCCGCGGGCTGCGCTTCGCCGCGCAGTGACCAGGCTGTGGGAGCCCTGGGTCCGCTGGGCCTACGGCGCAGGGTTCGACCGCAGGACCGAAGAGCATGTTCCCGAAGCCGGCTTGCGCCTCGTCCAATCCCGCTTCGTCCTGCGTGATCTCATCAAGATCATCGAAGCGCGAAGCGCCGAATGACGTGGCCATCGAGAATGTTACATCCGACGCAACGCCTCGGCGGGGAGCATCCGCACCGCCCGCCACGCCGGCAGCAGAGCCCCGAGGACACAAAGCACGAAGGCCGCGCCCACGACCGGCGCGATCAGTCCGACACCGGGCTTGAACGAGATGAGATTGCCGATCGCCGGTATGCGGGGAAACGCGTATTCCGCGAGGAAGCTCATGAGCACGCCAAGGCCGCAGCCGATCGCACACATCACTAAGCCTTCGATCACGATTGATTTCATGATGCGACCATTGCTCCACCCGATCGCTACAAAAATGCCGATCTCGCGCGTGCGCTCCTGCGTTGCCAGCACCAATGCGGTGAGCACGTTGAGCGCACTCACCGCCACCGCGATGATCGCCACAGCGCGCGACAGCGCGTCAAGGGCTGCAAAATTGCGATCGTGATCGAGAACTTCATCGGGGGCGGCGGCGATGACGTCGCCCAGGGCCTCGATGTCCTCACGAACGCGCGCGAGTTCGCTGCGATCCGCGGCATTTTCGATGGTGACTGTGGCGATGGTGACCTGGCGCGGCCGGTAGGTCGCCTCCTGCAGATCCGCAAGCGGCACAAGGACCAAGCCGCGATTGACGGTCGACGCATAACCCGCAATGCCGACGACACGGAAGGTCCCGCCAAAAAGCTCAAGCTCGTCATTGAGCTTGCGTCCCATTGACGCCGCCGCGGCGTCGCCGATCACCGCTGCGTGGCGTTCGCCGGTTGCCGGAACGCGGCCTTCGCGCAACGGAATCTTTTTCCACAGGTAGCTCGTATCGGGCCAGCCAAAAGCGAGAACATTGCCGGCGACGCCGCTCGGGGCGAACGCGACAAGCATGCCCGATAGCCGCGCAACGCCGGAGATTGCGGCAATGCGTCCGACGGTCGCTTCCGGAATGAAGCCGCCAAAAATGTCGGATGTGCCTCTCTGCATCACGATGAGGTCGCCGCCGATCTCGGCAATGCCTTCGCGGGCGCTGTCCGCAATGCTGCGCGACAAGCTCATGAGCGCAAGCGCACCGCCGACCGCGAGCCCGATGCCGACGACCGACAGGAAGGTGCGGACAGGCCGTCGTTTGAGATTGCGCAGTGCAAGGCTGACAAGGTTCATATCTTGGACCGCGGGGCGACCGTCCCGGAGAGCAACGCCTGCAGCGTATCATCCACAACCGCGCCGTCACGAAGCCTTATCTGTCGGCTGCAGCGGGCTGCGAGCGCATCGTCGTGCGTCACCAGAACGAGGGTCATGCCGGTCATCTCGTGCAGGTGGAACAGGAGATCGGCGATCTTAACGGCGCTGATGCTGTCGAGATTTCCGGTCGGCTCGTCGGCAAGCAGCAGCTTCGGTTCACTGACGATGGCGCGCGCGATCGCCACGCGCTGCCGCTCGCCGCCCGACAGCCTGGTGACCAGGTGGTGCGGACGATGATCCAAGCCGACGCGGCCGAGCACCATCCCGGCACGGGTATAACGATGTTTGGCGGACATGCCGCGGCCAAGGAGGGCGAGCTCGACGTTTTCCAGCGCCGTCAGCGTCGGAATGAGGTTGAATTCCTGGAACACGACGCCGATGCGCAAACGCCGTAACCACACCCAATCGCTTTTCTTGCGGATCGGCCGCCCCTCCCACACGACATGTCCGGAGGTCGGATAGTCGATGCCGCATAGGATATTGATCAGACTGCTCTTGCCGCTGCCGCTCGCGCCCACCACGGCGACGCAATCGCCCTCTCTGATCTGCAGGTCGACATTTCTGAGCGCCGCGATCGCGCCGCCGTCATGAATTCGGCTGACGCCGCGCAGCGCGATCAGCGATCTCGCGCCGGAAGACCTGTTGGAACCGGCGCCCCGGTCGATGGCTTCAATCATGCCGATCCGACCCCAACAGAACGCACAAGCGGAATTCAGACTCTCGCGGCCACAAGCATTTCGCCAATCCGGGCCGCACGCTAGGTGCTGGCATAGGCTTACATGTTCACCGGCAATGCGAACTATATATGCATTTGCGGCGCGTTACACACGCCCGGCGCGGGCGCCGCACCGAGAAATTCGGAGACTTGGCCCGGACTGAGCCGGACCAGACCTTCGGCCGATCTGGACGATGCGCTCCGCAAAATCCGGTGACCGCCCTATCAAGTGACCAGGCCGACCCCGAATTTCGCTTGCGCTCAACCGGGCTGCGCGCCGGGGGTGGGCAAAGGCGCCTCCGGAGCCCGTCGAAGCGTGGGCGCCGCGTCCCCCCAAGGTGCGGACTCCGTGGGCGGGTGGGCACGCTTCACTTTGCCCACGCTACGCGCACGTCGGCCTCGCCCCGCCAAGGCTTGACCCGGCGCTCCATCGAAAGCAAAACACTTCGGCGATGCGGATAGATACGCGGGTCAAGCCCGCCTATGACGCTCGCCGCGATTGAAGCGCGCGCCGGTCCGGCGGCGGCATCTCCAGGGAGGGAGGTAGGACCATGAAGCTCTACATGCATCCGATATCGACGACGAGCAGGCCCGTGCGGCTGTTTATCGCCGAGCACCGGATTCCGGTGGAAGAGGAGCAGGTCGACATCATGACGGGCGCGCAATATAAGCCGCCCTATTCCGACATCAACCCCAACTGCATGGTGCCGATGCTCGAAGATGACGGCCTGCGGCTCACCGAAAGCTCGGCAATTCTGAAATATCTTGCCGACAAGGTGGGCTCGCCGGCTTACCCGAAAGACCTCAAGCAGCGGGCGAGGGTCAACGAGGCGATGGATTGGATCAATACCAACTTCTATCGCGATTTTGGCTATGGGCTGTGCTACCCGCAGCTGTTCCCAAACCTCAAGAGGCGCAGCGACGAGGCCCAGGCCGCCACCCTCGAAATGGGCAAAGAACATTCCAAGCGCTGGCTGAAAGTGCTCAACGATCACTGGATCGGGCCGGACAAGAATTATCTCATCGGCGATCAAGTTACGATTGCCGACTATTTTGGCGCCTGCCTGGTGTCGATCGGCGAGATCATCAAGGTCGATTTTTCGGCCTATCCGAACATCCGACGTTGGCTCGACAACATGGCGAAGCTCCCCGCGTGGCCGAAGGTCAATGAGGCGTTCTATGGTCTGGTCGGCGCGGTAAAAGAGCAGCCGTTCGTGACGATAGCTTAGGCCGACTGGAGATATCATGGATGCATCCGCGACCGCCGCCAAACCGTTCGACTTCGCGCCCCTGCTCCCGGCCGATTTGCCGGCGCCGGCGGCTAAGTGGAACGGGTTTCCCAAATACAATTTCGTCGGCGGCCACAACGATGCCGCGCAGGTGCCGGTCGACGAACTGGTTGCGGCCGCGACCGCGGTCCTCAAGCGCGAAGGCAGGACGCTTGCGACCTATGGGCTCGAAAGCGGCCCCCTCGGCTACCGGCGGCTGCGCGAGTTCCTGGTCGAAAAGCTCAAGCGCGATGCGGGCATCTCTTGCACGGCCGACGAGATTCTCATCACCTCGGGATCGCTGCAGGGCATCGAGCTGGTCAACGGCCTCCTCCTGTCCCGCGGCGACACCGTGCTGGTCGAGCAGGTCACCTATTTCGGCTCGCTCAACCGCCTAGCCCGCCTCGGCGTCAAGGCGATCGGCGTGCCGCTGGACCATGAAGGGCTGCGTCTCGATGCGTTGTCGGCCGCGCTTGACGACCTCCAGGCGAGCGGCATCCGGCCTAAATACATCTACACCATCCCGACCGTGCAAAATCCGACCGGCGCCATTATGGGCGAAGAGCGACGGCTCGGGCTCTTGCGCCTCGCCGAAGCCCACAACGTGCCGATCTTTGAAGATGATTGCTATGCTGACCTGATCTGGGACGGCAAACGCCCGCCGGCCATCTATGCGCTGAGCCGCAGCCGCAACGTCATTCACATCGGCTCATTTTCCAAATCGATCGCGCCGGCGCTGCGGGTCGGCTACGTGGTGGCGGACTGGTCGGTGCTGTCGCGCATGCTGCCGCTCAAGACCGACGCCGGCACCGGCGCCCTCGAGCAGATGGTGCTCGCCGAGTATTGCGCGCCGCATTTTGCCGCCCATATCCCCGAGCTGACCCGGGCGCTGCGCGCGAAGCTCGAAACCATGATGGAAGCGCTCGCCGAGCAGTTCGGCACCGCGGCCGAGTTCGACGATCCGAAGGGCGGCATCTTCCTGTGGGTCAAACTGCCCGGCGTGGTCGACACCCAGAAGCTCGCCCAGGCGGCGCTTGCGGCAGGCGTCGCCATCAATCCGGGCTTCGAGTGGTCGCCGGACAAGCCCTATGGCAAGAGCCGGATGCGGCTGTGCTTTGGCCATCCGTCGCATGCCGAGATTCGCGAAGGCATCGCCGTGCTGGCTGACGTGTGCCGCCGCGAATTCGGCGTGCCGAGCCGAATTGCGAATGTGGAGCGCCCGACGGCGGGTAGGCCCGTGTCAGATTCGCAGGACGGGCAACGGCGCCTGTGAGGGCGCGCTTGGCCTTTGTCGGCTTTGCCCGCCTTTGCCGACGCCTTGCGGCCCTCGGCAAGGGCGGGCGAGGCTGGAGAAGCACAACGAAAAACCTCGCAGGGGCCTTTGCCCAACCTGCCTCTTTGGATTCCTCTCACTCCGCCCGAATCCCCATGCTCCGCGCCAGCTCGCCGAGACGCGCGTAATCGTCCTGCAACATCTTGGCGACTTCCGCCTGGGTGCTGCTTGCGCCCTCCACGCCTTGCTCGGCAAACTCCTTCTTCACCTCCGGCAAAGTGACGGCCTTGGCGATGGCGGCGTTGAGCTTGTCGATGACCGGCTGCGGGGTGCCGTTCGGCACATAGATGCCGGCCCAGCCCACCGAGTTGTATCCTGGGTAACCCGATTCCGCGATTGTGGGCACATCCGGCAACGCTGGGAGGCGGGATGTTCCGCCAGTGGCGAGCGCGCGAAGCTTGCCGCTGCGCACATGGGGAAGGCGGCCCGCGATGGGCGCCATGGTCCATTGCGAGTCGTTGTTGACGACCGCCTCGATCGCCGGGCCGCCGCCCGGATAGTGAACCACAACCGGCTTTACGCCCGCCATGGCGATGAACATCTCGCCGGCGAAATGGCCCGCCGTTCCGGCCCCGGCTGTCGACATCTTGAGCGTGCCGGGATTGGCTTTCATCAGGGCGACCAGCTCCTGGACATTGTGGGCCGGCAGCGACGGATTGACCGCGAGCAGCGTCGGGCTGATCACGAAACGGCCGACCGGGGTGAGATCGTGCAACGGGTCAAACGACACCTTCTTGATGTGGGGCAGGATCGCCAGCGTCCCGGCGCCGCCGTAAACGATCGTGTAGCCGTCGGGCGCGGATTTGATGGCCTTCTGCAGCCCCGGCTCGCCGAAAATGTTCTCGATCTCGATCGGCTGACCGAGCAGCGGCGCCATGCCCTTGGCGATGATGCGCGCCTGGATGTCCGTCGCCGATCCCACCACCTCGGTGGCGATAAAATGGACCGGCCTGGTCGGATAGTCCTGCTGCGCGCGGGCGAGCGTTGCGCTTGCGGCGAGCGCCGCGAACGTCAGCGCCGCAGCCTTTGCCGATAGATGCCTCATTTTGCCTTTCGACCTCCCTGATTTACCTGTTCACGAGCATTGCTGTCGCGCAACCGCTGCTCCCGATGCCGCAGAGCGTCCAGATCATATTGAAGCACTTCTCCCGAGTCATGGCCGTGAAATTTGCCATATCCTGCGCTACTCTTGCGCACCAAAATCGCCCCCGATGAAATTCGACCCTGGAGTTCTTATCATGCCGAAATGCAAACCGCCGGAAAGCCTGCACAGAGCGGCGCTCCTTACCGCCGGAGCGCTCTTGCTCATATCCACCGGGACCCTGCAAGCCCCCGCGCAAAGCCGCGAGCAACGGCCGCCAGCATTCACGGAAGCGCAGGTGCAACGCGGGAAGTCGATCTATCAGAAGAACTGCCAGGACTGTCACGGCTCCACCCTCGACAACGGCGAGTTCGGCGGCGCGCCGCTCAAGGGGTTGTATTTCCGCCAGCATTGGGGCTCGGGCGATGTGTCGGCCCTGTTTGGATACGTCAACACTTTGATGCCGCCGGACCGGCCGGGGCAGCTCAGTCCCCAGTCCTACGCTGACCTCACCGCGTTTCTCTTGAGCAACAACGGCTACGCGGCGGGCGCCGAGGAACTCACCCCCGACCAGGACGCGCAACGCAAAATGACGCTGAAGAAATAGGCGGCAATGATGCGCAGGCGTGAAGACCGAGCGGTGGCGGCCATAGGCGCCAAGTTAAGGAGAGGCAGCCGCCCGGACTCCCTTCCGGCTCGTGAGGGAGAGCAATCGCACCTGGGCGCCTCTCTCACCTCTCCCGGCTCGCGGGGAGACGTCGAAATTTGCACGCTCGTCGCGCAAATTCCGGGTGAGAGGGCTTGCCCACAGGCTCTGAGTGGCAAGTTTGCGCCTGGCGAAAGGCCTCCTCACCCCATCCCTCTCCATAGCGCGTCGAAGACGGGCGTAAACGCCCTTATGGCAAGCGGCGAGAGGGAGCACCGGGTGGCTCGCCGGGACCCAATGACGGCGCCGGCGTGACCGATCTGACGCTGCAGCAACTCGTGCTGCGCCTCATTGCCTACGTCTTCATTGCGGCGGTGCATGGCTTTGCGGTTGCGGCAGCGGCCGTCGCGATGGGCGATCAGGGTCCGCGCCATGACGGACGGCTGCACCTCAACCCATTGGCCCATCTCGACATCGTCGGTACGGCGTCGGGGGTGCTGTTCTCGATCGGATGGATCAGGCCGGTCGCCATCGATCGGTTTGAGATGCGGCTTGGTCGTATCGGATTGGCGATTGTGGTTGCAGCCGGCGCCGCTGCAACCATGATCAGCGCGGCAGCGCTGCGACTGGCGCGCCCGCTGCTGTTGCCGCTCTTGCCCGATACGGCTTCAGCGACGGTGTTCGCGCTAATCGAGATTATCGGGGAGCTCAGCACGTGGTTCGCCCTGATTAACATCTTACCGCTGCCACCGCTGACCGGCGCCCATTTGCTGGCCGCCGCGGCCCCCGCTTATGGCAAGGTGATCGCCAAGATCGCCCCTTATTCCGGGGGCGTGCTCGCGGCCGTGGCCGCGACCGGGGTATTCACGAAGGTTTTAGGTCCCGCTTACCGCATCCTCGCCAATACGTTCTTAAATTGAAGGGTGTCAGGGAGGAGTAGCGAACATGCCCCGATTTGCCGTCGCCTCCTTGATGCTGGCCGGCAGCGTCCTCGCGATCCTAGGGCCGGCCCAAGGTCAAGGCGTGCAATACCAATTCACGCCGCCGCCGCCGATCAAGTCACTGCCGCCATCGTCGACGCCGAGCTATCCATTTGCCGGCGCATTGCCCCCCGTGCCGGCCCCACAGCAGTCGCGCCTGGCTCCCTATCGTGTGACGCCGCCGCCCGGCCCATCGGATTCTCCATCGACACGCGGTGTGCAGACCGCGCGGGGGCGGACGATATTCGTGCCGACGTCGCCGCGCGAGACCTTCGGCGACCGCGTTTCGAGTTGCGCTCATGCGGGTGTGGCCGCCGGATTGCGGCCCAATCAACTGACCCGCTTCATGGGCCGGTGCGTGAATTAGTTAGCTTTTGCCCGTGGGAAGAGGCCAGAGCGCCCCCGCCGGGCAACGTGGGCCGGCGTTTCTTCTGTGCATAAAGGCGGGGCTTAAGTCGATGGCCGGGACAGACACAAAATCTTGAGAATGCAAAAGGTTACCACCCGCACGCGGCCTTTGAACCGTGTCCTGATTGCAACACATGCGCACAATTCGTGGTGACTGCCACTTTTCCGCCCACGCAATGCCCAAGGGCGCTCGCGTTGTATTCTCCGCGTGCGGGCCTAGGGGCGGAACGCGGCCCACACGCGACCCGGTCCCCTTCGTGATGCCCTTGGGGACCCGGGCCCCGTCTGTCCCCGGTCCCGTACATAAATCCCTCAGCACGGGATCGGGGGCAGCAGTGCCAAAGCACTATGAGGTGTTATTGTCGGTCGGCTTCTGGACACATTCAACAAAGAAATCGCGGGTGCCCCCAGCGAAGTGGCGAGACCAGCAGGCGCCGGCCCCGGCCCGATAACAAGCTTGTCCACGCCAGAACATCCAACGTGCGCTTCGCCAATTCGGCTGGTTTTTTTTATTCGATCGACTAGCCTTCTGCGAATGAGACTCCAGACCCGCCATCCCGGATCGAATGAGCACACATAATCGCGCGCCCGACATGGGTGAACTGCCGCGTCCCAACACCTATGTAGGAGCCCCGATCGAGCGCATTGAGGACTTGCGCTTTCTGCGCGGGTGCGGCTGCTATCTTGACGACCTCTCCCGTCCGGGCCAATGGCACGCCTCGTTTGTTCGCAGCCCGCTTGCGCACGGGGCCATCCAATACATTGACACGAGTGCTGCGCGCGCGATGCGAGGCGTGCGAGCAGTGATCACCGGCAACGACATTGGCCCGGCGATCCCTACAATCCCGTTCCGCCGGCCGAACCCGACCATTGCGCCCTACGCGCAGCCGGTCATCGCGACGAAGATCGTGCGCTATGTCGGCGAGCCCGTCGCTATGGTGCTGGCCGATGAGCCCGCGCTTGCCGAGGACGCGGCGCTCGCAATCGAGGTCGATATTGCACCCCTGCCGGTGGTTGCGGATCGCCACAGCTCAGTGGCGGGTAAGACCCTGCTGTTTCCCGGCACGGCGACCAATTGCGCCACCACTTTCACGGCCGCGAGCGGCGATGTCGAAACCGCGTTTCGCGACGCACCCTACAGACGGCGCGAGTCCTTTCGTGTCCAGCGTCAGACCGCGTTTCCGATGGAAACGCGCGGACTGCTCGCTGAGTGGGATGGCGAACGCCTCACCATGTCCGGCGCGGCCAAACTGCCGTTCTTCAACCGGCGCGTTCTCGCGGCCATGATGGGCCTGCCCGAGACGGCGGTCGATTACATCGAATACGACGTCGGCGGCGGGTTCGGAGCGCGGGGCGAGTTTTACCCGGAGGATTTTCTCTGCGCATTCGCGGCGCGCCGGTACGGACGCCCGATCAAATGGGTCGAGGATCGGCGCGAGCATTTCATGACCATCGCGCATGCACGCGAGGCGGAGGCTGAGGTCGAGATCGCGCTCGAACGCGACGGTACGATCCGCGGCATCCGCGGCGACATCTTCGTCGACATCGGCGCTTATGTGCGGCCGAACGGGACCACGCCGGTCCGCAATGTGGCGCAGTTCCTGACCGGGCCCTATCGCGTGCCGCACGTTGAGCTTCACGCACACGCGATGGTGAGCAACAAGACGCCGATGGGAACCTTCCGCGGGCCAGGCCGCTTCGAAGGCGCCTTCTTCTGCGAGCGGCTGCTTGACCTCGCGGCCCGCGACCTCGGCCTCGATCGGCTCGAAATTCGCCGCCGCAATCTTCTCACCGCGGCCGAGATGCCGTACCGGATCGCTCCGATCGTCCCTGACGATGGGCTGGGCAAAACGCAGTGCGACAGCGGCGACTACACGCGCACATTCGACCGCTGCATCGCCGAATTCGGCTGGGCCGGGAAGATGCGGCTGAACGGACGATTGATCGACGGCCGCTATCATGGCTTGGGCGTCGCCTGCTTCATCGAAGGGGGCGGCTCAGGGCCCCGCGAACACGCCCGCATGGCGGTCGAAACCGACGGCACGGTATCGGTCTATGTCGGCTCATCGGCAGTCGGCCAGGGCATCGAGACCGTCATGGCGCAGATCGCGGCCGATGCGCTGCGCGTGCCGATGTCGCGGGTCAAGGTGCTGCACGCCTCCACCACCTTTCTGCGCGACGGCGTCGGCTCCTTTGGGTCGCGCGCCACCGTGATGGGCGGCTCGGCCATTGTGGATGCGGCCAGCGAGCTCATCGCTGCGCTGCGTGCGGCAGCCGCTGCGAGGCTCGACGTTCCGCCGCAGGATCTCCGGCTCGGCGACGGCATCGTGGAAGCTGGCGACGGGCGCAGTATGACCTGGGCCGAGCTTGCAGGCGGCAAGCTCTCCGTCGAAGGCATCTTCGAAAGTTCGCGGGCAACCTACACCTATGGCACGGCCGCCGTTCATGTGGCGGTCGATCCCGCTACCGGTCACGTGGAGATTGTCGACTATCTTGCGGTCGACGATGTGGGCCGCATCGTTAATCCGCTGACGCTCCACGGCCAGGTGATCGGCGCCGCCGTGCAAGGCTGCGGCACCGTGTTCGGCGAATGTCTTGCCTATGACGCGGAGGGCCAGCTCCTGGTCGCATCGCTGGCGGACTACCTCGTGCCGCTTGCGACCGACTATCCGAACCTGCGTGTCGTCACGCTGCAGGAATATCCCTCGCCCAACAATCCGCTCGGCGTCAAAGGCGCCGGCGAAGGCGGCATCATCCCGGTGGGCGGCGCCATCGCCAATGCGGTCGCGGCAGCGCTGAGCGAACTTAAGGTCGAGCCCCGCGAACTGCCGCTGTCGCCGCCAGCAGTGTGGCGGATGATTAAAGAAGGGCGGGCGGACGCGTTGTAGCGAGGGCAAAGTCGCTTGGTGCAGCTCAAGAAATCGCGCAATGGCCTCGCGCGGCTTTGCCGACGCGGTCAAGCGGCGAGGTCAGACAGCGTGGGCAAAGGCGCACGAGGGTCCTCGCCGCCGGGCGTGCCCTGCGCCATGCGCCTTTGCCGACCCTACCGGTCCGGTCGCGCCGTCGGTATTGACGGCGCCGCTCTATTGCGAACGCAAGTGGCCGTGGGCTACAACTCCAAAGCCATAAAAAAATCCCGGGAGGCGGGCGCTTCATGAAATTCTTGCGTGTTTGCGGCATCGGCCTTTCCGTCACGTGGGCGCTGGCGCTCACGTCCGCGGCTTCTGCGGCGCCTGATATTTCCGGAACCTATTGGGCGACGAGCTACAGCCCGAAGATCCAGGTGCTAGGCGGCGGCGACCCGCCGCTCAATGCCGCCGGCAGGGCCGCCTATGAGAAGAACCAGGCAGGCTTGAAAGACGGCTCGATCGTCGACAAGGCGCGCCGCGTCTGCGTGCCCGACGGCGTGCCGCGGGTGCTCGCCACGCCCTATCCGTTCGAAATCTTCCAGGCGCCGGCGGGCCAGGTGACGTTTCTCTATGAAATGAACCATCAGGTGCGCGTGATCGTCATGGACAAGCCCCTGCCCCCGCGCCAGGCCATGATCGTCGATCCCAAATACAACGGCCATTCGGTCGGCCATTGGGACGGCGACACGCTGGTGGTTGAATCGGCCGGGTTTAACGAGTGGACTTTCCTGGATGCGAGCGGCCTGCCTCACAGCGACGAGATGACGACCGTCGAGCGCATCCGCAAGGTCGGCAATCAGCTCGAAGACGTGATCACGATCCATGATCCCCAGATGTACGAGAGGGATTGGCAGGCGCGTTTCGTCTATGACGAGCGCAACGATGTGAGGCTCGAGGACTATGCCTGCAATGACACCCATCGCGATCTTTCCGGTGTGAAGGGCGTGCGTCGGTGATAAGCGCTGCCGCTGCCCGGATGTGCGTCGCGGTTCGACAGGGAGGGAACTGCCAATGACAAATCGTCTGCCGCGCATCGGACACGCGCTCGCCGGCGCGATCGTGCTCACCGCTCTCTGCGGCCCTGCCGCGCCTCCCCCGGCCGTCGCCGCGGAAGCGCCGCGGACCGGAGCGCCGCCCGGCCTTGATCTCTCTGCGCCCGGCGTCGCCTGGGCGGGGTTCGTGGCGCCGAAAGCGCCCAACTATGCAATCGCGCGCCTGTTCAATGACTTTGCCAGTCCGGCGACGGGCCTCGGCCCGGTCACGGACGGTCCCGACCACCCCTACGCCAACAACGAAGTGGCGCGGGAAATGCGGATTCAGCCGACCTACCGGGTGGCCGACCTCAATAACGCCGCCGGCCGCAACCTGTTGCCGTGGGTGAGGGAAGCGCTCCGCCGCCAGAACGAGCTGGTGCTCCGCGGCCGCAACGGAGAGACCCGCGAGGCGCGATGCTGGGAGACCGGCGTCCCAGCCTTCCACCTCAACCCCGGCCTCATGCATATCATCCAGACGCCGCGGGAAGTCGTGCTGTTCCTCACCGGCCGCGCCCGCCACATCTGGCTGAACGCGCCGCATTCGGCCAATCCGAAACCGTCCTGGTACGGTGAATCGGTCGGCCACTATGAGGGCGATACCCTCGTCGTCGATACGATCGGTTTCAACGACCGGACCTTCGTGGATTCCTACCGCACGCCGCACACCGACAAGCTGCACGTGGTCGAGCGCTTCCGGTTGATTGACGGCGGCAATACGCTCGAAGTCGCCTTTACGGTGGAAGACCCCGGCGCCTTTTATCAGCCGTGGTCGGGGACGCGAAACCGCCACCGCGTAGTGAATCCCAACGCAAGGCCAGCGGAATTCGATTGCCCGGCTTTCAACGACGATTATTTCAACATCGGCCTTGAGCCGGTGCCCACGGCAGAGAAGCCGGATTTCTGAAGGCCGCAATCAAGGAGAGTGAAGCGACTGCACGGCTTGACGCCGAAGAAGACGCTTCTCATAACGTCGACCAGACCAGATTTTGATATGGTTGAATCGAAAACGTTGCCGTGCCGCTCTCCACCCGTCCCCGACGGGGCGAGAGGTGAAGAAGCCCTCGCTCAACCTTACTATAAAATGGTCTATGATTCCCTTCAGAAGAAACAGCCCGTATGGACGTCAACGATAAAATTCACGCCCAGCTTGTCAAAGCCGGCGTGCGGCTGGCTGCCAGTCTGCCGGACGATTGGGTCAACACCCTCATTCGCCGCATTTCCAAAGACAACCAGATTCACCATGTCCCCGTGTGCCGCGAAGCCGAGACCATCGCGATCTGTGCCGGCGCATTCTTCGGCGGCGTGCGTTCGGTGGCGATATTCGGCAACACCGGGCTGCTAACCTGCACTGGCGAAATGGCGACGCTGTGCCTGCGCCACGCCATACCGGTGTTCTGCATTGTCAGCGGTCGCGGCTCCATTGACGATCACAAGGTCTATCAGGAGGTGCAAGGCCGCCGCACGATTCCGTTGCTGCAGGCTTACGACTATCCCTACAAGATCATCGACCGGGAAGAGGAGATCGAGGACATACCGAATGCCTATGAATGGCATCGCCTGCAGAAAAGGCCCTTCGTCCTGTTCTTGACCAAGAAGCTTCTGGGAACCAAAGCGTGAAGACGAACGAATGTATGAAGGTTCTGGCGAAACACCGCGGCGATGCGGTCGTAATCTGCGCGCTGGGCATGGCGGCCAATGAATGGTGGGCGGTCACCCGCAGCGAAGATTCGTTCTACATGCACGGCGGCATGGGCTTCGCAGCGAGCTTCGCTCTTGGACTTGCCTTGTCGATCCCTCGCACTCCGGTCTGGGCGCTCAACAGCGACGGCTCGCTGTGCATGAACACGGGCTGCCTGATTACGGAGGCGGGGCAGCAGCCAAGAAACCTCAAGCATTTCGTCGTTGACAATGGGTGCTACCAGACCGTTGAAACGATGCCGATGGTCAATCAGGGAGCGGCCGATTACGCCGCAATGGCGCGCGCCGCCGGCATCCGGCAGGCCATCACGGTTGATGATCTTGCCGAGCTGGATCGCGTGATGCCCGAGGTCGTCGCGGCGGAGGGCCCCTATTTCGTGCGGTTGCGCGTCGAGCCGGAGCCTGACTATCAACGCGCGCCGCCGGCGAATTACGAAGGGCCAGAGATGAAGTATCGCTTCGGCCGCGCCCTGGAGAAGAAGCTCGGCATAAAGGTTTTCGGACCGAGGGGCTTCTGACGCAAGCGTCTCGCCGGCGCGTCGCGGGGCCTGCACGGGAGCCCCTGCGGCGAAACTGACTTCCCGCACCATAGCAGTTCCCGGTCGAGTGGAATCGCCGGGCCGGACCCGTTGGCTATGCCGCCCTACGACGTTTTCCATATGACCGGAATCCGCTTGTAGACGCAGGCTTGAAGCTGCACCCGGCGAGGGAGGAGGCGCGGTCACATCCGCAAATATAGTGATGCTGCGCAGGAACGAACGGCGGCCATTCGATTTGTATCACCGAACGCTGGATAGCGGTTTCACTCCCAATTTAAGACGCGGATCAATCTCCTTGCGGATTCGCGCGCTGACAGCAGGAGCTTCGGTATGTGCGATTACAGCCTCGAGAACGTCGCCAGTCGCGCGGCGAGAGCCGGCGAGAAACTTGTTTCAAGCCAGTTTGTGAACTCCTTGACCCGCGGCTTCGCGGCCGTAGGCGAGCCCGATGTTGCCGTATGCCTGCTTCCGGGCACGGAGCTCGGTTTTGATCAGGACGTCGAATGCGACCACCCGCTCGGGCTCTACGAACGGCGAAAATTACGGGAGAAGGTCGCGCGGTTCCGGCAGATCAATCTCCACAGCCCTTATGAGCACCACGACGCCCTCGAATTCGCAAGCGGGAAGGTGGTTCTGCTGACGCGGCTTTGTGTCGGCCAGACCGCCACGGTGCTGCAACTTCCGGCGGACACGCGGACGCCGGTCTCGGCTGAAAGTGAGGTCAGGCCTCTCGCACCCGTCGGCTAAAGCGCCGCCGGCGCCGACGCAGAAGTGCAAAACGCGGGTCCTCTTTGGCGCGCACCCATCGCGCGCCGATGACCTGCGCCCGCGCATCACGCTCAAACCGATGAATATTCCACCGCCGGCGCAGGGCAGGCGCTCGTCGACACAAGCTCGGAGCGAAGCGCGCCCACTAAAAAGGTTGCGGCCGGTGGGCGCGGCGCACCGAAGTGGGGCTTGCCCTGCTCGGCACACTTCCGGCGACGCAAGGATTTGACAGAGCGACCGAATGGTGAGGGTCATGGCTGAAGGGACTGTCACATCGAAGCCTGCGATCCGGAGGCGCAGCCGGGACGGGCTATTGTTCGGCGGGATAGGCATTGCGACGGGGGCCTTGGTCGCGAGCTCGCACCTCGCTGACGTGGAACTATTCGCAAAGAAAGAGCCGTCTCACTTTGTTGCTGCCGGGCGAACGGTTGCCATCGAGCGCACTTCGCACTTTGCTGGCTTCGCTGAGCTTGTACGGGCGGTCAAGCCGGCCGTGATCGCGGTCCTCGCGCGTACGCCTGAAGCCGATATGGCTTCGCAGGCGCAGGGATCTCCCGAAGGGCAGAGGCCACGATTTACCACATCGCAAGGATCCGGCTTTTTCATTAGCGCCGACGGCTATGCCGTCACCAGCAATCACGTCGTCAAGGGGAGCGTGTCGATTGAGATTCACACCGATGAGGGAGAAAGTTACAAGGCGAGAGTGGTTGGCGCCGATGCTGCAAGCGATCTCGCCGTGATCAAGGTGGATGCGCGCAGGCCCTTCGTGCCCGTGCGGTTTGCGGAAGAGCCGCCGCAGGTCGGCGACTGGATCATCGCCGTTGGCAATCCGTTTGGTCTCGGCGGAACAGTGACGGCCGGGATTGTTTCGGCGCGGGGCCGGGACGTGGAGAGGGAGTCGGACTCGTATCAGGATCTGCTTCAGATCGATGCCCCGATAAACAAGGGCAATTCCGGGGGGCCGACGTTCGACATTGCAGGCAAGGTGGTCGGGGTCAATACTATTATTCTCTCGCCCACCGGCGGCTCGGTCGGAATCGCCTTTGCAATTCCATCGGACAAGGCAAAGCTCATCGCTGAACAGCTCAAGGAAAAAGGTGCGGTCACGCGGGCCTGGTTGGGAATTCAGTTTCAATCGGTTCTGCCGGAAATTGCCGACAGCCTGGAGTTGGCGGAGCCGGCGGGCATTCTCATTGCCGATGTCCACCCCGGCGGACCGGCCGCCAAAGCAGGAATCGGGGCGGGCGATCTCATCGATTTTGTCAACGGCGAAGCGATCAAGAACGCCCACGATTTCAGTCGCGCAATTGATGCGATGCCGCCGTATTCGACCGTCATACTTGGAGTGCGGAAAAAGGGGCGCGAAGAATGGATCGCCGTGACGCTCGGACGGCTCCCGACACCGCCCGACGTTCAGCCGCCGCCTGCGCCCAAATACGAAGACGCAAATGAAGAGCGTCCGCAGCTCGGACTGAAGCTCCTCGCGCTGGGTGCGCCGAACGGCGCGGAAGGGCATCGCGGGGTGATGGTGATGGAGGTTGAACCGGGCTCCCTCGCGGCGGGTCGCGGGATTGATCCTGGCGACCTCATTCTCGAGGTCGCCGAGGAAGCCATCGCGGCGCCGGAGGACGTCTACCGGGCGGTCAACACCGCAAAGAACGCCGGCAAGCGCTCCGTATTGATGCGAATCAAGTCGGGCGACATTGCAAAATTTATCGCATTGCCAATCGGCTGACTCTGCCTATGTCTGATAAAGGCGCCTCCACCCTGCCCCGCCTCGCGGGGCAGGGTTGTCGCGTATGGGGGCCTGCGCCCTTTCAGTTCGCTGACGCGGATTGCGATGCACATCGAAGACTATGCGCTGATTGGCGATTGCGAGACAGCCGCGTTGGTTGGACGCGACGGATCCATTGATTGGCTATGCTGGCCGCGGTTCGATTCGCCGGCCTGCTTTGCGGCGCTCCTCGGATCCCACGATCACGGACATTGGCTGATCCACCCGAAACACCCCGGGGCGCGTGTGGTTCGGCGATACCGTCCGAATACCCTCATTCTTGAAACACGGTTTGAAACGGCGGAGGGAGCGGCGACCTTGATCGATTTCATGCCGCCGCGGGGAAGACATTCAACCATCGTGCGCATGGTGGTCGGCGAGCGCGGGCGGGTGGCAATGGCGACCAAGCTGGTGTTCCGGTTTGGCTATGGCGCGATTGTTCCTTGGATGACGCGCCTGGAGGACGGCACATACCGGGCGATCGCGGGCCCGGACATGGTGGTATTGCGCACGCCCGTGCAGCTCCGAGGCTACAATCTGACAACGGTTGGAAACTTCATTATTGCGGAAGGCGAAACCATCCCGTTCGAGCTGACCTACTCCTCGTCGCATCTGCCGCCGCCGGCGCCCAGGGACCCTGTGACAGCCGTTGAGGCAACAGAGGCGTTCTGGCGCAGCTGGACAGGAAAGTGCACGGCGGAGGGCCCCTGGCACGAAGCCGTGATACGTTCCCTGATTACTCTCAAAGCCCTGACCTATGCGCCGACCGGCGGCATTGTGGCTGCCCCGACCACATCGTTGCCTGAGCATCCCGGCGGGGTGCGCAATTGGGACTACCGCTTCTGCTGGCTGCGCGACGCGACGATGACGCTGCTCGCGATGATGCATGCCGGCGTCCACTGGGAGGCCCAGGCGTGGCGCGATTGGATGGTGCGCGCCGTCGCCGGCAGCGCCCACCAAATCCAGCCGCTGTACGGCATCAGCGGCGAGCGCCAGTTGATCGAATGGATTGTGCCGTGGCTGCCCGGTTTTGCGAACTCCAAGCCGGTCCGGGTGGGGAACGCTGCGCACATTCAGTTTCAGCTCGATGTGTTTGGCGAGGTCATGGACGCCCTCCACCAATCTCGTCGAGGCGGCCTCACGACGAGCGAATCAGGCTGGCAGGTGCAAGTGGCGCTCCTCGATCACCTTGCGCGCGTGTGGTCCGAACCCGACGAAGGCATTTGGGAAGTTCGCGCCGAGCGGCGGCATTTCACCTATTCCAAGGTCATGGCCTGGCTTGCATTCGATCGCGCCATCAAGAGCGCGGAGAGCTTCGGGCTTGAGGGACCGGTCGCCGAGTGGCGAAAATTGCGGGAGCAGATTTTCGCAGAGGTCTGCGAGCGCGGTTTCGACCGGCAACTTGGCAGCTTCGTGCAGTCCTACGGATCGAAGCAAGTCGACGCGAGCCTGCTCTTGCTCCCAAGTGTGGGCTTTCTGCCGGTCTCTGATCCGCGCATCAGCGGCACCATAAGAGAGATAGAGCGCCGCCTGCTCGCAAATGATTTCCTCTTGCGCTACGAAACCGAGAACTCCATCGACGGCTTGCCGCCGGGGGAAGGGGTATTTCTCGCCTGCAGCTTTTGGCTTGTTGACGCCTATATACTGCAAGGCCGCCGGCGGGATGCCGAGCGGCTTTTCAAGCGCCTCATAGACCTGCGTAACGACGTCGGCCTTCTCAGCGAAGAATACGATCCGGCGACGGGACGGCTCATTGGCAATTTTCCCCAGGCATTCTCCCACGTCGGATTGATCAACAGCGCTTTCAATCTGACGAGAGCGGTGATGCCATGCGAGCAGCGCGCTCAGCATAAGGTCGGGGCCCTTGCGTGAAAGCGCGGTAGCGGTGGGCTGACGCTCTTCGACAAGCTGAAAGCGCGGCGCGCCCGCCCGCCCCGCGAATGTCGGCGCCCGTCGGGCAGGGCGCGCATCTTCGACAGGCTCAGGAGCGTGCCTTTGCCTACCCTGCGCGATCGCTTAACCGCCAATCAGAACCGGCGATAATGCCGCCAGTGGGCGCGATAGCCGTACCAACCGTAACGATGATATCCCCAATAGGGGCGATAAAACCGCCAGTACGGGCGGTGGTAGCCATACCAGCCATACCACCGATGATATCGCCAGTATGGACGGTAGAAGCCGTACGCATGCCGCCAATAATAGGGACGATAGCCGTAGAAGCCGTAGAAGCGAGGCCGCCAGTAGTAAGGACGCCAATAGGGGCGATAACCGTAGAAGGCATAAACATGAGGTCGCCAGTAATAGGGGCGATAGCCGTAATAGCCGTATGTTCCCCAATAGGCCGGATAGGCATAGGGAACGACGAAGCCGAAACTGACGGCGGGCCGGACGAATATCTGGGCGGAGGCGCTGTTTGGAACCGCCGCCACGGCGGCTCCCATCAATCCGAGGAATAACAGCGGCTTGGCCAGTGCGCGCATTTCGGTCTCTCCCTCTTGCTTGGGGTTTGCCGTTGGTCCCACCAGCCTTCCTGTTGGGTCAACGCAAGCGCTATCGCCTCGTTCCGGGCGTCGTGCTGCCGCAGTTGCGCCCCATAGATAACTACGTCCATCGGTTCGATGATCGGCCGTCGCATTCCGCCCATCGTCACCTGGCATGGAACACCGAACTCCGAAGCGGCTTATAGGCTCAAGGGATGCACAATGCAGGTCGGCATCATAGGACTTGGGCGGATGGGCGGTAACATCGCCCGCCGCCTGGTCAGGCGCGGCCACGAGGCGATCGTCTACGATCGGGAACCTGCGGCTGTCGCCGCTCTCGCAGAGGACGGTGCTGCGGCCGCTACCGGCCTCGAAGAACTCGTGCGCAAGCTCAGCAAGCCCCGTGCGATTTGGGTGATGCTGCCGGCCGGCGAGATCACCGAAAGCGCGATCCGCGAGCTTGGCCTCAAGCTCGAACCAGGCGATGTCGTGATCGATGGCGGCAACACGTTCTGGAAGGACGACATTCGCCGCGCGGCGGCGCTCAAGCAACGCGGCGTGTACTATGTCGATGTGGGGACCAGCGGCGGCGTGTGGGGCCTGGAGCGCGGGTACTGCATGATGATCGGAGGCGAGAAGGACATCGTCGACCGTCTCGACCCGATCTTTGCGGCTCTCGCGCCGGGAGTCGGCAATGTGCCTGCATCCTCCGGCCGAGACGGACGCGACCCGCGCATCGAGCGCGGTTACATCCATGCCGGCGGGAACGGCGCCGGTCATTTCGTGAAGATGGTCCACAACGGAATTGAGTATGGCCTCATGCAGGCCTACGCCGAGGGTTTCGACATCCTGAAAAACGCAGGGTCCGAGGCGCTGCCGGAGGCCGAACGGTTCGACCTCGATATCGCCGATATCGCTGAAGTGTGGCGGCGCGGCAGCGTCATCACCTCGTGGCTCCTTGACCTCACGGCCTCGGCTTTGGCGACCGATCCGAATCTTGACGCTTACTCCGGTTTCGTGGAGGATTCCGGCGAAGGAAGATGGACCGTGCAGGCGGCAATCGACGAAGCCGTACCTGTCGATGTCCTCTCAGCCGCGCTTTTTGCGCGCTTTCGTTCGCGTCGCGAACACACCTTTGCGGAGAAAATCCTCTCCGCGATGCGCAAAGGCTTTGGCGGACACGTCGAACCAAAAGCTCCTCGGCCATGAATGCGAAACGCCCGGCAACCACGGCGGCGCAGGCGGATCCTTGCTGCTTCGTCATATTCGGCGCCTCCGGAGATCTGGCCCACCGCCTTCTCGTGCCCGCGCTCTACAATCTGGCGGCGCGAGGCCTGCTGCCGGAAGCCTTTGCGATCATCGGCGTCGCGCGGGGCGAAAAGTCCGAGGAGTCGTTCCGCGCCGACCTGGAAAATGGACTGCGGCGCTTTGCACTTGGCGCGATCGATAGCGAGATCGTGCGCCGGCTGCTCGGCAGCGTTGGCTACGTTGCGGGCGGTGCCGACGATCCCGCCACTTACAGCAAGCTTGGCGAGGCGCTAAAGCGCATCGAGCACGCCCGCGAAACCCGCGGCAACCGCCTGTTCTATCTCGCGACGCCGCCTTCAGCATTCGCGCCGATCGGCCGCCGCCTGGGCGAGACCGGTCTCGCGCGCGAGGAGAATGGGGCGTGGCGCCGATTGATCATCGAAAAACCGTTCGGCACCGATCTCGCTTCGGCGCAGGCGCTCAATCGCGAGCTCCTTGAGCTGCTCCAGGAGCGTCAGATCTATCGCATCGACCACTATCTGGGAAAAGAGACGGTTCAGAATATCATGGTGCTGCGGTTCGCAAACGGGTTGTTCGAGCCCATTTGGAATCGCCATCACATCGACCACGTGCAGATCACGGTGGCGGAGAGCCTCACGGTGGGCAGCCGTGGCCGCTTCTATGACGAAACCGGCGCCTTGCGCGACATGGTGCCGAACCACCTGTTCCAGCTCCTCTCCCTCGTGGCCATGGAGCCGCCTTCACGTTTCGAAGCGCACGCGGTCCGCTTGGAAAAGGCACAAGCGCTGGACGCGATCCACCTGCCCAACGACGGCACCGCGCTCAACGACTCTGTGCGCGCACAATATGTTGCCGCGCGGGTTGGAGACAACGAGATTGAGGACTACCGCAAAACGAAGGACGTCCGTCCCGACAGTACGACCGAAACCTATGTCGCGCTTAAGCTCATGATCGACAATTGGCGCTGGGCCGGCGTTCCGTTCTACCTGCGAACCGGAAAGGCCCTCAAATCGCGCCGGACCGAGGTCGCGATCGAGTTCAAGCAGGCGCCGTTTGCGATGTTCCGGGATACGCCGGTCGACCGGCTGGCGCAGAACTTTCTGGTGATGAGCATCCAGCCGAACGAATGCATCGGCCTTCAATTCAACGCCAAGGTGCCGGGTCCCGCGATCGCGATTTCGGGCGTGCACATGACATTCAAGTACCAGGACTATTTCGATGCCGCACCGAGCAGCGGCTATGAGACGCTGATCTATGACTGCATGATCGGCGATGCGATCCTGTTTCAACGGGCCGATGGGATCGAGGCGGGTTGGCGGGCGGTGCAGCCGTTCCTCGACGCCTGGCGCAACGCCGGACCGCGCGGGCTTGCAGTCTACAAAGCCGGCAGCGAGGGCCCTGCCGAGGCCGATCAGCTGCTCGCGCGGGACGGCCGGCGCTGGCGATCAATCGCGTGAGCCCGTCACGCCGCCTGCTTCGCGAGGCGGCTCATCTCGCGCAGCACCAGGCTGCGATAAATGCCTTCCTGGCGCATCAGCTCGTCAGGCGGGCCATCCTGAACGACTTGCCCGCCGCGCAAGACGACGATGCGATCGAAGTGATGGATCGTCGACAGGCGATGAGCGATTGCGATCACGGTGCGGCCGCGCATGAGCTTCGCAAGCGCTTCCTGGATGGCTTCCTCGGACTCGCTGTCGAGCGCCGAAGTCGCTTCATCCAGCAGAAGCAGCGGCGCATCTTTCAGGAATGCGCGGGCAATCGCGATGCGCTGGCGCTGTCCGCCTGACAACTGCACCCCCCGATCGCCGACGATGGTTGAAAAGCCGAGCGGCAAGGCCTCGATGAATTCGCGGCATTTCGCAAACTCGGCGGCTTCGATGACCTCAGCATCGGTTGCGTCGGGCCGGCCGTAGCGGATGTTCTCCATGGCGGATCGATGAAACAGCGAGAGATCCTGTGGAACCACGGCGATCGCTGCCCGCAGGCTTTCCTGGGTGACCCGCGCGATGTCCTGCCCGTCAATGGTGATGCGGCCGTCCTGAAGATCATAGAAGCGCTGGATCAACGCGAGCAGGCTCGACTTGCCGCCTCCCGACGGACCGACAAGTCCGACGCGCTGACCAGGTTCGAACGTCAGGCTCAGGCGGTTGAAAACCGCATTCCCGTTCGGGTAAACAAATGAAATATGCTCAAGCTCAACCGACGCACCGCGCCGGACAAGGCAAGCCGCCTCCGGGTGATCGCGAAGTTCGTGCGGGACGAGGAGCGTCGCCAGCGCTTCCGACAGCCGTGCGAAGTGCTGGGTCACATCGACCAGCGCCACCGCCAGGTCGCGCGTGGCATGCAGAACAGACAAGCCTAACGTGCATGCAAGGACGACGTCGCCCGCCGTCGCTGCGCCCTGTTCCCACAGCATAACGGCCCAGCCGAGCAATCCTATCGCTATGACAACCGTCACCGCGGCATGCCCGATGCGGAGTCTTTCGAGATAGAGCAGGCTCGATCGCCGGGCCTCCATCTCGCGCGCGACAGTGGCGTCGAATCGATGGTACTCCCGCCCGCGACCGCAGAACGACCAGACGAGCGGCATGTTTGCGATCACATCGACCATTTCGCCATCCACGGCGGCGGCTTTGCTGGCGAAGTCGTGGTGAAGGTGCTCCCCCGCAGCGGCGAGGCGAAACAGCGCGACGACCATCAGCCCGGCAACCGGCATGAGAACCGCGGCCATAGGCACGCTGACGGTGGCGACCAGAGAAATCGCAACGGCGGTCGCGGCACAGGGCGGCAGGACGTTCCAGACAAACATATTCTCAACCGCAAACACCGCGTTCGACGTTGCGGTGACGCGGCTCGCCAGCGTCCCGGGCATCCGCTGCGCGAAGTATCCCGGCGCGTGGCCGGTGAGGTGGCGAAACAGCTCGCGGCGCAGATCGCCGGTGACGCCGACGAATGTAGAGTGTGCAATCAGACCGGCCAGTCGCCACAACCCACTGTCTGCGGCGATGAGTGCGACGAGCAATCCGAACGCCGACCAAATGCCGCTGGCGCCGTCGCTTGGATGCGTCAAGGTGTCGACGAGAAGCTTGATGCCGTATTGGGTGCCTACAGAGCACCCGACTGCCGCGAGGACCGCAGCCAAGATAGCCGCGTGAGCAACCCAGCGGTGATAGACGAACCTGAGGGCGAAGGCGATCGGACGGTTGGCATACCAACTGACATCACTGATCGCCGTGACAGCCGGAAAATTCGAAGCTTTCATGGCCCGCCGCAACGAAAACCCAGAAGCGCTTGCGCCTTGATGTGCGATCGACTTTGCCAGGATGCCCCTCAAACATGCTGCGATGTTTACCTACACCGCCCGTTGACGCCCCGTTGTACAAAAGGTTCCGGGCAAAAATAAGTTTTTGCCTGCGGATCAATCATACCTCCCACAAGCAGACAGGCAGCTTCCCGCTACACGCAGGCAAGCCGAACGGAGACGAATACCTCGGTGCGGTTTCACCGCCGGAGACGCCAAACATCGTTACGACGTCCGACGCGCTGCGGAAGCTATCACTTCCATTACATTCTTACGGCTCTTTTATCTGTGCGGCTTTCCTTTGGCGATGCTCGGGTCACTGCACGCGGATCGGCCTTTTTGGCGCCGGCCGCGTTTCCGGCATAAAGGCCCAGGCTGCCGCGGCGCCGAGCGTCGCTACCGCGGTCAATCCAAGGAAGGCGATCGGGCTGGAGAACCGGTCGCTTAAGTATCCGGCGTAGGTCGGACTCACCGAAGCGCCGATTCCCACCATGGTGCCGACAATTCCCTGGCCAAGATTGAAATGCCCTGTGCCGCGGGTGACATCGGCAATCACAAGCGGCACCAGAACGGCGAACACCGCGGCGGTAACTCCGTCGAGCAGTTGAACCGCAACCAGCGCATATGGGTTCGTCACCGTAGCAAAGAGAATGCCCCGCAGCGGCAGCGCCGCAAAGGCGGCGAGGAGCAGGGGGCGCCGTCCCCAGACTTGTGCCTTCTGACCGACCCACGGAGAAAAGATTGCGACGACGAGCTGTGGCCCGACGATAGATCCTGCGATCATCAGGGGCGCCCATTGGCTGGACCGCATGGTCAAGACGCTTGCCATGAGCGGCAGCATTGCGGCGTTGCCGAGATGGAACAGGATGAGGCAGGCCCCCAAAATCACCAGCGGACGTCTTCGCACCAATCCCAGGATTTCAGACGCGGGCTTGCCGGCCGGCCGGTCGCGCGGCCCGCCATGGGCGCGTTCAGGGTCGATTTCCCGCGGGCAAATGCGCCGAAGCATCAGAAGGGCGGGACCAAGAAACGCAGTGGTCACGAAGAAGACCGCCCGCATCGACAGAAAGTGTCCGCATGCCCCCATGGCGGCTGCCGCAACGCCGTTGCCGATCGAAGCAAAACGGGCATTGCGGCCGAGCCGTTCGCCGATCCCTTCATGTCCGACCAATCCGAGGCTGATCGCCGCTATTGCCGGCCCGAGGACGCAACTTGCGGCGGCATGCACCACGGCTGCCGCCAGCACGACGACGAAAATGGGGGATATTGCGTAGCCAAGCGCGCTGATCGCGATAGCCGCAACGCTTAAGCCCGCCACGAGACGCTCCGAGCGAGCGGCGTCGACAAGCGCGCCGCCCGGCGCTTGCCCGGCGAGCGCGACGATGCCGGCGACCGTAAGGACCAGACCAATATCGATCTGCGTCCATTTTTGCTCGGTCAGGTAAGCCGCGACAAACGGACCAAAGCCGGTCTGGATGTCCGCAACAAAAAAAACAAACCAGTCCAACCCCCGCGCACTGCGCCGTGTAGGACCGGCAGATGGCTCGTTCTCCATAGGCCCGGCTTAAGGTCTGATGTGGCTCATCCGGTTCATCGGCCCCTCCCCACCCTCCGCCGCCTGCGGACTGGATAGGAAGGGCGCCAGGCGATCAACGGGGCGCCGTCAGGGCTTTGCCGGCAGGGGATTGGCGCCACCGAAGCTCTTCTCAAAATGGGAGCTGCTCAAGGCGGCCTGACGCGCCCAGCACGACGACCGGTTTGTCTTCCTTATACTCCGGCGCGGCCTGCACCTGGTCCCGGGTCAAGTCGAGGCCAATGGGCTCGGTTTTCTTTGCGTCAGATGGAAATCGCAGTGCGTTCCACGCCACTGCGATCTTACGGCTGCCGACGCCAAGAAAACCACCGAAGTCGATGATTGCCGCGCGGGCCTGCCCGTCGCGATCGACAAGCACATCGACAATGCGGCCCATATTTTCATTGGCCCCGCTTCGCACTTCCCTGCCGAGAACGCCCTGGACCTCCTCGTGATCGAAAACCGTGACGGTCGGCTGTCGGAGGTTCGGGCCCTCGACCGCGTTTTCCGGCGGCGGTCCGGTTTTTTGCTGTGGCAGCGGATTCCCTTGTCCGGCCGAATGAGCGGCCGAAGAAGCGGCAATCAGCACGACAGCCACGGCGGCGCGGCAGATTTTACGCATGCGGCCTCCCGGGGGGTTGCGGAAGCTCCACGACAACTCTGGACGGTGAATCATGTTTCGACACTGCGGCTTACTTGTGGATGCGGCCTCCACCTCCTCGCCTGAACGTGGGCGTCCCGCTCGCCGGCTATTGAGGAACCAGAAGATGCGGGCGAGGCGTCCGCAGTCTCCGGTATGGAGGGGCCGCTATGCATTTGGCGCGATCCAGACCGAGCGGCATACGGGAAGATGCCGCACCTCCCAACCAAGACACCGGCTTCTACTCCATAAAAACGCCGTTGTGTTGCGGGGCCGACAGCCAAAGCGCTGCATGTCCCGCATCGGGGCGGCGCTCCGATTTGACCGGCGTCTCGTCGGGTTGCTGTTTACAAGGTTGCGCGACACGCCGTTAACAAAAGTTCGGGATCGCGCAGTAAAAGGCGAAATTTGTCTGAATATTCCGGAACTTTTTCCAATTTTGCGGGTTTCGGTTTGGATTGAGCTTTGGATGAGAGCGGGCGACGCATCGCCTGTGCTCGAAGATGCGGAATAACACCAGGGCCTTGCGAGTTGCTGCGATTCCTGTCGCACGCATTGTTGCGGCGGGGCCCTCAAGATTTGCTCATTGCCGGAGGGAACCAAAATGCAATGGATTGTCGAGACGATCGAGTCACCGGCCACTGGCTCGCTCGACGCAGGCCTCGATCAGGGTTCCACCGCGAATGGCAGTGACGCGATATCGTTTGCGTACGATCTGCTAAATACCTTGCAGGCTATTCGGGGAGGCGACTTCTCGGTCCGCATGGCCGGCAACCGCGGCGGCTTGGCGGGCGAGATCGCCGAAACATTAAACGCAATTGCGGCCGCAAATCAGCAGGTTGCTCATCAGCTTCGGCGCGTGTGCGAGGACGTCGGACGCGAAGGCAGGACGCGGCAACGGGTCAAGTTCGGTCTGCCGAACGGGGCCTGGGGCGAGATGGAAGAGTCGATCAACACCCTGATCGACGATCTCACGTGGCCGGTGACGGCGCTCACGCGAGCCGTGGCGGCCGTCGCGCAAGGGGATCTCTCACACACTCTCGCTCTCGGCAGAGATGGCCGTCCGCTTAAGGGCGAGTTCCTGCAAGCCGCAACCGTCGTCAATGCGATGATGAAGCAACTCAGGACGCTCACGTCCGAGGTTGTCCGGGTCGCGCGGGAAGTGGGAACGGAAGGGAAGCTTGGCGGACACATTCGCGCCGGCGAGGCGGCCGGCGTCTGGAAGGATTTGACCAACAGCGTGAATGCGATGGCGAGTAATCTCGCGGCTCAAGTCCGCAACATTGCCGATGTCGCCATCGCGGCGGTGGACGGCGATCTCTCGAAGAAAGTCACTGTCGACGTGCGCGGCGCGCTTGCCGGGCTCAGGGACAGTATCAATGCGATGATCGCGAGCCTGCGGCTTGTGGCTGAACGCAATATCGAGGAGGACTGGGTTGAGACAAATCTTGCAAAGTTTGCGAGCCTGCTGGAGGGGCAGCGCGACATTTCGGCCGTCGGACGGCTGCTGCTCTCCGAACTGACGCCCCTCCTGGACGCGCAGCTCGGTGTGATCTATCGACCGGAGACTGAAAAGGGCGTCTCCTGTTTGAAGGTGCTTGCCGCATATGCCGATGACGACGGACGCCTCTATTCCGAGCGGATTCCTCTTGGAGCGGGCGTGATTGGGCAATGCGCCATTGATAAGCGGCGTCTTCTCATCACCCAAAGGCCCACCCATACCGTGCCGACCGGGTTCTCAATGTTCAAGGCGACGCCGCAGAACGTCGTCGTGCTCCCGGTGCTGTTCAGGAAAGAGGTCAAGGCCGTCATCGAACTGGCGTCCGTTTCCGCCTTCACAACGCGCCAGATGACCTTCCTCGAGCAGCTCGCGGGACGCATCGGCATTGTACTCAACGACATCGAGACGGCGACAGAGACCGAGGGGCTGCGCAAGCGACTGCAGGAGAGCGAGGATCAACTCAACCTGGCCCTTGCGGCCGGAAAGATGGGATCGTGGGATTGGGATCTCGTGGAGGGTGCTTGCGTTTGGGATGAGCAGCAGAAGCAGATATTCGGCGTCGGGCATGTGCCCTTCGAGGTCGCGCTTTCCAACATCATGGAGCTGGTGGACCGGCGCGACTGGAAAATGCTTTGCCGGCTGCTTAAGCGGGTCCGACAAGACGGGGGGGCCCATCAAGCTGAATTCCGCGTTCGCCGCCCGGACGGCAGCCTGCGCTGGTGCCTTGGCAGGGCAGCCGCAATTACGGATGCAAGCGGGCGCGTATCGCGCGTCAGGGGCGTGACGATCGACATCACCGAGCGTAAGGAGGCGGAGGATCGGCAATCGCTGCTCGCCCGCGAGGTCGATCACCGGACGAAGAATGCGCTCTCTGTGGTTCACGCGATCGTTTCGCTGACCAGGGCAGAAGACATCAAGCAATTCAGTGCCGCCGTGGAGGGGCGTATTGCGGCGCTTGCGCGGGCCCACAGTCTGCTTTCCGATTCACGCTGGCGCGGCGCTAAAATCGCCGACCTCATCCATGGGGAGCTCGCCCCCTACCGCACCCCGAACCTTGGGCGGGTGCGGATTTCAGGAAAGAGCCTCTCGCTGCACCCTTCCGCCGTGCAGGCGCTTGCCCTCGCGGTTCATGAGCTCGCCACCAACGCAGCCAAGTATGGCGCGTTGTCGATGCCGTCCGGCAGCGTTGAGGTCACCTGGGAGGCGCATGACGACCGGCTCGAGCTGCGGTGGATAGAGCGCGGCGGCCCCCCTTCAGAACCGAAGACACAGGGGGGGTTCGGGATGCGCGTCATCAAGGCAAGCGTGGAGGCCCAGCTTTCCGGCGCCGTGGAATTCGATTGGCAGTCGGAGGGACTGCAATGCGTGATCCGCGTTCCAAGTCGTCCGAAAACGGAGTTGTTCGACAATTTCCTGGATTCATCCGACAAATCGAACCCTCGGCATGCCGACCGTCGCGAGCTCGGGCCGCGCAGGCGAATTCCGCTGATCCGGGATGAGAGCTTCACTCTCGCTTTTCCCTCCGCGGCAAGCGGGGGAGGCAAGGGTGGGGGCGAATCGCAGCTTGTGCGACTCGACCTGAACGCCGTGGCGCTTAACGCGCCCAACTGAGCCAAAATGCCGCGGGCGGAAAGCATCATCTGCCATCATCATTTCCCCCGGGCTTGACCCGGGGATTGTCGCTCCGCGTTCTCATTGCCATCAGGACCGTCATGGCTGCTGTCAGGACCGCCGCGTCAACAGATCGGAATTGACGACGGCGCGCGTCTCTCGGTCGGGTCCAAAGTCGCTGGCGCCCTCAATGGAAAGAATTTCCGCGAGCCGGCCTCTTGCGCGGTTAACGCGGCTTTTGATCGTGCCGACGGCGCAGCCGCAAATCCGCGCAGCCTCCTCGTAGGAAAAGCCCGACGCACCGACCAGTATCAGCGCCTCCCGCTGCTCCGGGGGCAGCGCTTTGAGCGCCTCGCGGAACTCGTTGATCTCAAGACGGGTGCTTTGTTCCGGCGAGAATGTGAGCTGTTCGGCGTAGGACCCGTCAATATCCTCGACCTCCCGCCGGCGCTTACGGTATTCCGAACGGAACAGGTTGCGAAGGATCGTGAATAACCACGCTGACATGTTGGTTCCCGGCTCGAAGGAGTCGAGATTCGCCAACGCCCGCAGCAGCGCTTCCTGCACGAGATCGTCGGCACGGTCGACGTTCCCGCATAACGAAATGGCGAATGCGCGCAGGCTCGGAACCGCGGCGAGCATGACCTCGCGCATGTTTCCGCGCATATTTCTATGCGGGCTCATTTTTCGAGCTCTCGTTGCTTGGATCGTCCAGGCCGCGCAGGATCTTGGCAAACCGTTCCGGCACCCCCTGCTCGACGATTTCGTCGTACATCAGGCGCAGCTGCTGGCCGATCTTCGCCTTGATGTCGGTTCCGAGTTTGGCCACAGGTTTCATTTCGGATCCTTGCAGCTTCAGCGATTGCCTTTGCTTTGACGGCTTGCGTATATTCATCAATCGTCCTCTCGCTGCGCCCACCACGAAGCGTTGAGGCCAGGATCGTAGGCCCCCGTAGAAACCACCTCATAACGTGCGCGACTGCAGCCGAGTTCCGAATCGGTGGAGCGAACTTTTCTCATACGCGCGCATTATTGTGGTCAACCGGCCGCCCGCGCTATTGGGGAGAGTTAGTATGACCGCGTCTCAGCTCGTTGCTCAGCATGTTCCCTATTTGCGACGCTACGCTCGCGTTTTGACGGGAAATCAAGCGTCGGGCGATTCCTACGTGGCGGCGACGCTGGAAGCCCTCGTCAAAGAACCTGACCTGCTGACGATGGCCGAACATCCCAGAATTGCGCTGTACCAGGTCTTTTCAAGGATCTGGAATTCGCTTCAAGTCAATGGGCGGGTTGAACCCGCCGTGAATCTCGCGCCGGCGGAGCGCCATCTTGGCCAGATTACTGCGATGCCCCGTCAGGCATTCCTGCTTGTCTCGGTCGAGGGGTTTTCTGAGGAAGACGCGGCCTCGATTCTCGACGTCGATCAGCAGACGCTGCAGGACCTGGTCGATGAGTCAGGGCGGGAGCTTGCTGCGCAGATCGCCACCGATGTCCTGATTATTGAGGACGAGATTCTGATCGCGCTTGATCTTGAGCAATTGGTCGAGAACCTCGGACACCGCAGCATCGGGATCGCGCGCACCCGGGCTGAGGCGATCGCTTTATCGAAGGCTAAGCGTCCAGGTCTCATCCTTGCCGATATTCAATTGGCCGACGGCAGCTCGGGATTGGAGGCCGTTAACGATCTGCTCAATTCCTTCGAAGTTCCAGTCATCTTCATAACTGCTCATCCGGAGCGCTTTCTTACCGGCGAGCGGCCGGAGCCGGCGTTCCTGATCTCCAAGCCCTATCAGCAATCCACCGTTTCGGCCCTGGTCAGCCAGGCGCTATTCTTTGAGCGGAATGCGGTGCAGCCGAGGAAGCGATTAACCAGGTAGCGCCCAAATCAGGACTCGGTTGCGATTGGGGCGAGTTTTCGCCGTGTTTTCAACACGTTAGCAACCACACGTTAGCAACCATCGGTTTTATAATCCAGACACTTTGCGCAAGCCTGGCAGGCTTCGCTTTTGCCAGAGCCCCAAATAGAATGAGGCGCAACCGACGTAATTGTCGATTGCGCCTCGGATTGGCCGACCGCGCGCGGGGGAGGGGGATAGCGGCCGGTCGCTACTATAATTCGCGAGCCGCAAAACTGTTCCCCGAGTTTCCGGCCCAGCCATGAGAAATCGACCAAACCAGGGTTAACGGTCCCGCAGGTTTGTCTCCGTTTGGTCACAGCCGCACCCCCTGCGAGAACCTTATAGGGCACGGATCGCAGGGGCACTTGACCCGAGGCTCCACAGCATCAAGACTGCCTGCGCGTGCAGACGGGATCATGCCTGATATCCCCATTACAGTCGCATCCGGCGAATACGACCGCATCCGCGCCATACGCGATGGCGTCGTGAAGGTCGAAGGCTGCGCCGTTGCCTACCACGTGGTCGAGCCGAATCAGTTGTTTGCGCGCAATCTGAAAAACCAGGAATTCGATGTTTCCGAAATGTCGTTTTCCACATACATCGCGCTGCGCGACCAGGGCAAGGCGCATTACACCGCGATCCCGGTGTTTCTGTCCCGCGCCTTTCGGCATTCGGCGATCTTCATCCGCACCGGCCGCGGCATCGCGTCGCCAGCCGATCTTAAGGGCAAGCGCGTCGGTACGCCCGAATATTTCACTACCATGCTGGTGTGGATGCGCGGGCTTCTGTCTGACGAATATGGGATCAAGCCGTCCGACTTGCGCTGGCGGATAGGGCCGCTCGAACAGCCGGCGCGACCCGCCTCGCTCGCTGACGGCGCCGTCGCTTTGGGCGCGGCCGATATCGAGATCGAGGCCATCCCCGCTGGCAAGAGCCTCGCCGGCATGCTGGCGGAAGGCGAACTCGACGCCGTGCTCTCGGCGCGGCCGCCGTCATGTTTCCGGCAAGCCCCGCCGGACCCGTCGCTGCCCCATGGCGCGGGCAGAGAGGCCGTGGCGCGGCTGTTTCCCGATTACCGCGCGGCCGAGCAGGCTTATTACCGCAAAGCCGGCGTCTACCCGCTGATGCACGCTGTCGGGATTCGCAACACCCTGGCGGAACAGCATCCCTGGATGGCCGGAAATCTCTTCAAGGCCTTCGCCAGAGCCAAGGACATCGCGGTTGCGGATTTCGCGAAACTGTCGGCGTTTGCGCTGACGCTGCCCTGGATCGAGGCGGAGTATCGCGCCACGCAGGCGGTGCTGGGCGAGGACATCTGGCCTTACGGCGTGGCGGCGAACCGCAAGGCGATCGAGACATTGTGCCGCTATCTGCACGAGCAGGGGTTTACCAAGCGGCGGATGACTGTCGATGAGTTGTTTGCTCCAGGCCCGCCGTAAATAATCGAGTCAGACAGTGAATTTTTGCAGGATCTAATTCCCTGTTATTTTCCCTGTTCTCAGGGAAAATGGTATTTTATTAGGGCGCCGCCGATCTTTGAACGATTGGCTGTGAAGGTGTCGTTTTTGCCGCGAAGCCATATGCAGATACGACAACCGTGTCGTTGCGATAACCACGATCGCCGGTTCGCGGTCTGGGAAATGGCTCAGTTAATGTTGCCGCTTTCCTTACGTCGGGCGGTATGAAGCGCAGCGCCGTAGTGACGGCGCCGCCCAGCCGGTCGACCCGCAGGTCGATGGCGAACTCCAAGCGATCGGACCGGATCTTGTATTCGCGCAGCCCGTCGAGGAGTTGCTGGCTCGGGGAGAGATCGAGATCATCGGGCGGCCGCGGCCCCACCACATGGCGCGCGCCGCTTCGAACGACGCAAAGGATTTGTCCGACGGCAGCGACACCAGCGCCGCGGCGATGCGCGGCTTCTCAAGCAAGGCGCCGTCCTCGTAGGCGTCGATATTGTCTGTGAGCCACACCTTGACGCCGCCGCGGATGGCTCGTGCGAGGTACAGATACGGGCCCCGCATGGGGAAAATCGGTGTCGATCAGGGAGGCGAGGGGAAGCCGGACCAGAAGTTCGAGCCGGTCGCCCGCGGGCCTGAAGAAGGCGTTGATCTTGACGTCGGCTGGAATGTCATGGGCGAGGGCGGGCGTGGTGACGACGCGAGCGTAAGAGGTCGCGCCTGCAAGCGTCGCCATCAGGAATACGGCGAACCGCCGCAGCGGCACGGCTCCGTCCGCACGATATCGCTTCATGATCAATTTTTATAGAAGCAGAAGGTGTCAACATCCACCTCCCAATCGCGATCAGGCCAGGGCCGCCCATTGCGAGAAAATTGGGCGTAGGTTTCAGCGCGGATTTCCCACTCGTTGCTCACGCAAATCTCGGCCCCCGCGGGAACCTCCATCTGTAGAGGCTTCCCGTAAGGGGATACCCCGGTATGCCGGCCTCCGTTCGGAAACGAGATGCATTCGGTCCACTTTGGCCGCAGGCAGGTTTGAGCTGACGCATGGGAGGCAGCGATCGTAGCGAACGCGATGAGTGCTGCCGAGAGAAAGTTGCGCATGTGAAAAGCGATGACAGTGCGTTCGTACCGGGCATAAGGATGATTGTCGCGCGCCGAAGCACTTGGCCTCTCTTCCCGGTCGTGGCCGGGCTTGTCCCAGGGCTTGTCCCGGCCACCTCAATTATTTCTGCTCTGCCCTCCGCCACTCGCCGTCGCCGGGACAAGCCCGGCGACGGCGCAGGTGAAGCGACCCCACCCGAAACCGGCTTTAGCTGCTGCGCTTCGGCCACACGACGCCCTGGTCGCCGGCCCGCACCTTGCCGATGCCCTTGTAGGTGAACTTCTGGACGCGTTTGCCCTCGTAGGTCTCGGTCGTATAGATGTTGCCCTTCGAATCGGTCGCGATTGAGTGCACGCCGAAGAACTCGCTCGGCTGGCGCCCGCCGCGGCCGAACGAAGTCAGCTCCGTCATGGTGTCGCGGCGGACGATGCGCACGCGTTCATTCTGGCCGTCGGTGATGTACATGTAGCGCTGCTCGGGATCCTTGGAGAAGGCGATCTCCCAGGTCGAGCCCGACGCCAATGTATTCTTGGCAAAGAACTGCTCCTTGATGAACGTGCCGTCGGTGTGGAAGACCTGAACGCGGTCATGCTGGCGGTCGCAGACATAGAGCAGGCCATCGTTGGCGAGCGCAATGCAGTGCACCGGGCTGCGGAACTGCTGCAAGGGCGCGGCCGTCGGATTGTAGGGCCCCTCCGGGTCGTCGTTGGGCTTGTTGCCGTAGGCGCCCCACCAGCGCTTGATCTTGCCGGAGTCGGGATCCACCACCGCCACGCGGCGGTTGCGATAGCCGTCGGCCACGAAGGCTTCGTTCGATTTCGGATCGACGTAGATCTGGGCCACGCGCCCGAAGTTCTCCGGATCGTTGCTGCCGGCGTTCTTGCCCTGGTGGCCGGACTGCATCAGGAACTTGCCGTCCTTTGTGAATTTGAGGATCTGGGCATCCTTGGCGCCGTTGCCGCCGAGCCAGACATTGCCCTTGTAGTCCACATGGATGCCGTGCATCGATTCCGGCCACTCGTAGCCAGGACCCGGGCCGCCCCACGAGTGGATCACGTCGCCCGCCTGGTTGAATGCAATGACCGGCGGCGCGCTGCGGCAGCAAATCGCGACGGGAGGATTGAGCTCGGCGCCTTTCTCATTGTTGTTCAACGTCGCGGCGCCGCGATGGACGATCCAGACGTTGTCCTGGTCGTCGATCGAAACGCCGATCGTCATGCCGAGCAGCCCTTCATTGGGCAGCGGCTTCGGCCACAGCGGATCGACCTCGAAGATCGGCGCCTCAACCGTCGCCTCCTGCGCGGTCGCGGCGGGCTGCAGCATCCACACGCCGGCGCCCACGCCGATGATGCCTGCGGCCATCGCCACGCCGCAAAGCAGATTGCGCTGTTTCACACCTTTGATCATTGCTTCCTCCCTAGCTGAATTTCGATCAAATGGAAGACTTGTACGGTGGGCAAAGGCGCCGATAAGCCCCTTGTAAATCTCGCAGGGTGGGCACTCTTCGACAAGCTCAGAGCGAAGCGTGCCCACTGACCATCGAAAGGCCGGGCGCCGGCGGACACGGCGCACCCAAGTCGGGCTTGCCCGGCTTCGGTGGTCAACAGTGCCGAAACCGGCAACGGCCGATTTCGGCGGTCAACAGCACCCACATCGGCTGTTGCCGATTTCGGTTGCGCCTTTGCCCACCCTGCGATGCCTTCCGTCACCATTCGCGCCGCACGAATTCCAGGCCGAGCTCCTTCTTTGCCCACAGCACCATGGGCCTGCTGTTGAGGTAGGACAGGACAGCCGGCCCAAGCACGTTCGGATCGCCCTCGCCAAGCGATGCGACGGCTACGACTACATCGCACTCGTCGTTAAATGCGACCGACAGCAGGCGCTCATTCGGCTTTTCGCCGGACGAAACATAGGCCCGGCTGAGGCCTCGCATCCAGCCGACCTTGACGGGACTGCCGGGACCGAGCGGCTGCACTTTCGGAGCGATCAGATCGGTATCGGCGACGCGCTCCAGTTCGGCGTCGTCGGACACGCCAGTCGAGCAATTGCAGAAGCCGATCTTCGGCCGGATGAACAGGCTGATCTTGACGCCGCAATCCGCCGGCATGCACACGAAGGCCTTGCCGATCCCCCATTGGTCCTGCAGGAACGGCCATTTGGTCTCGGTCCATACCGGCTCTATGGCGCGGGAGGGGGCAGCGCTCGGAGTGGCCGGCGCCCAGACACCCCATACGGCCGCGGAGCCTGCGACGATGGTCGCGGCCGCGATGGTGATCGCAAACGGCGCCCGTTTCATGTGACCGCCTCCGCTCATTCTATGCGCACTGCGAGGGATGCGCACTACGGGGTATGCGAATTGCGAGCCCGCTCTTTCTGGGAGAGACTACCACGTGCTCGTCGCGGGCAAAAGCCGCAATATGGCTGTTTCAATCGGACCGAATGGTCTTTCAATGGGTGCTTCGCGGCCGTCGGCAGCCCGGATTGACCGCAGCGAAATCCGGGACCGCCTTATCGGAGACACGCCGCCGCACCCGGATGCGCCGCGCTCAATCCGGCCACGAGTCTGGGCGGGGCGCGGACTCCGTTCATTTCTTGAAGAAACAGAAGTCATCCACGTTCGCGGCCCAGTCGGCGTTCGGCCACGGCGCGCCGTTGCGCGCGAAGCGCGCGAATGTGTAGCCGCCGATCTCCTCCTCGTTGACGACGCAGATGTCGGGACCGGGCGTGACCTCCGCCTCGATCTTCTCTTTCTGGATCGACGTGCCGGTGTGCCGTCCGCCGTTCGGAAACGACACGCACTTGCCCCACTCGGGCCGAATGCACTCCTGTCCGAATACGCTCGAGCTCGCCATCAACGCCGCCAGCACTAACAAGCCTCGCATGCATGTTCTCCTGCTTTGTCCAACACCAGAAATAACATGGCCGCGCGTTTTGCAAGCGCTCAGTAACGCGTTCACCACGCCGGGGCCCGACAGCGCGCGCGAGACGAACTGTCAAAGTCTCGACATTAGCGATCGGCGCGCTTGCCGCGGCGAAAAGCCTTTGGCTACCATCCGCGCGCGAATCCGGCGCTGCGCCCTGCGCCAGGAAGTGGGAGGAATCCATGTCTTTGCCCGGCACTGTTGCCCGTGCGCCGCAAGGAATCATCGGGTTTGATTCAGACACGAAGATCAATTCGGCCCAGGCCAAGCAGTATTTTGCCAAGGGATTCCGGTTTTGCGTGCGATACGTCAGCCGGGATGATGCCAGCCGCAAGAGCAATGAGAAAAAGGGCACTCCGGATCTCTCAATCGACGAAGCGCGGACCATTCTCGATTCCGGGATGGCCCTCATGGCTGTCCAGCATGTGGCCAATCCCGGATGGCGTCCGACCTCGCAGCTTGGGCGCACATACGGCGAAAATGCGGGCTCATACGCCGCCGAGGCGGGGCTGCCCAGCGGCGTAAACGTCTGGCTTGACCTTGAAGGAATTGCGCAAGGCACTCCCCATCAGGATATCATTGATTATTGCAACGAATGGTTCGACGCGGTCACGACTTCGGGCTTCGTGCCCGGCGTGTATGTCGGCTTCGACGCCCTCCTGTCCTCAGACGAGTTGTATTTCGACCTGAAGACGCAGCATTATTGGCGAGCTCCCGGCAACATTCCCGATATAGCTCACCGGGGCTACCAATTGTTTCAACACATTCAAAATCCCAACACGCCGCAAGAGTTCGACCGCGACGTCACGAGAAACGACGCCTTCGGCGGCTCGGTGATCTGGCTCGTGGAGAATTCCGCGCTGATGGCGTGATCGACCGGTTTCGCTTAAGGAGCCCGCTGAGGAGTTCTTCTTCGCGATGTCCTGACTACTCGACGCCCTTTGCGAGGAAAGCCGCCCTCGCAGCCGGACTCGCGAGGAATTTTACGAATGCGGCGGCGCCGCCGCGGTTGGCGGGTGCAGCCGAAGGCGCCGCCGCGTAGCTCGTGTAGTTCTGCGCCTCGGGCGGCAGCGGCCCAACGAATTGCGCGCCCTTGTCCCCATAGAGCCTGATTTCCGTGATGGCGCCGAAGCCGATCTCCTTGCCCTTGCCGTGGATGACATGCTCCATCACGGCGGCGCCGTCCGCAAAGCGCGTCTCCTTGGCTTTGACCTCCCTGCCCACGCCCAGCCGGTCGAACAGCTTTTCGAGATAGAGGCCGGTCGATGCCTTGTTGTAGATGACCGAATCGGCGTCGAGCAAAGCGCGCTTGAGCGCATCTGTGGACGACACGTCGGGCTTCGCGACGCCATCACGGACCACCACTCCGACGCCAACCCGTCCAACTGCGGCGCGCGCCGAGCCGTCAAGCTTGCCGGCCTTCGCCAGCTCATCGATGACCGCCGGCGGCGCAATCACCACATCGGCGGCCTCGCCGCCGCCGACGCGCTCTCTGATCGCCGGGGCGGTTGCGAATTTGATCTTGACCTCGACGCCGGTCTCCTTGTGGAACGCCTCCGCCGCCGCCGTGACGCCCGGCTCGACCGCGCCGGCGCTGATGATGCTGATCTCGGCCGCAAGGGCTGGAGCGGAGGCCAGCAGGCTCAGAGTAATCGTCAGAAACATGCGTGTGCTCATGCCGGCTCGCTCCCTGAAGACGGGTTCGCTCCCTCAAGACGAATGGGCGGTGCCCGCACCGGTCCCGCGGAAGAATACGCCGGAACGGGGAGGCGTCAAATACGTCGTCCTTTTCGGCTGAATGTTGGCTGTTGGGGCGACCCTTGTGGTCGCCCGCGAGCGGAGCCAATCTTAAGCGTTCGTTGCGTCGGCCCGCCAGAGCGCGACTACTTGGGTCGCCCGACAACCGTCCTGGCCTCGATTCCAAGGGAGAAACCAAATGCCACACCCAAAGAGCCTCTCGCGCCGTGATCTGCTGGTCGGCGCTGCCGGAACGCTCGCCGTTGGCGCGCCGGCCGTGCGGCGCGCCGGCGCGCAGGCCGCCAGGCCGAACATCGTTTTCATTCTCGCCGACGACCTCGGCTTTGCGGATGTGAGTTGCTACGGCCAGCGCGACTACACGACGCCGAATGTTGACCGGCTTGCGCTTGAAGGGATGAAATTCACGCAAGCCTACGCCAATTCGGCCGTGTGTTCGGCGACCCGCACGGCGTTGATTACCGGGCGTTACCAGTATCGTCTCACGGTCGGTTTGGAGGAACCGATCGGCGCTGCGACGCCGAGAAACATCGGGCTCCCGTCCACCCATCCGACCTTGCCTTCGCTGCTGCGCACTGCAGGCTATGGGACGACGCTGATCGGCAAATGGCATCTCGGCTTCCTGCCGGATTTCAGTCCGCTCAAGAGCGGCTACGACCATTTCTTCGGCATATTCGGCGGCGCCGCCGACTATTTCAATCACGGCGCCGACCACGCCCGCACCGGCGAGGACTCCTCTCAACTTTACGAGGAGGAGGTGCCGGCGGAGCGGCATGGCTACATGACCAACCTCCTGGGCGATCGCGCGGTCGAGACGATCGCGAGCTACGCGAGGTCCAGGCAGCCGTTTCTGCTCAGTCTGCATTTCACCGCGCCGCATTGGCCTTGGGAGGGGCCGGACGATCAGGCCGAGTCGCAACGCATCCGCGACATTCGCCATCGCGACGGCGGCACCCAGAAGACCTACGGCAAAATGGTGCAGAGCCTTGATGCTAACATCGGGCGCGTGCTGCAGGCGCTCGACGTTCACGAGCTTTCCGCAAACACGGTCGTGGCGTTCAGCAGCGACAACGGCGGCGAGCGGTTCTCCATGATCTGGCCGTTCACCGGCATGAAAGGGGAGTTGCTCGAAGGGGGGCTTCGTATTCCGGCGATCGTGCGCTGGCCTGGCCGCATTGCTGCGGCGTCGGTATCCGATCAGGTGATGATCACGATGGACTGGATGCCGACGTTGCTCGCAATCGGCGGAACGCGCCCCGATCCTGCCTATCCGCCGGACGGCGAGGATCTGGCGCCGGCTCTGAGCGGCGCGCCGCCGCATCCGCGTAAGCTTTATTGGCGCTACAAGGCGGGATCGCAGCGGGCGGTCCGCGAGGGGAACTGGAAATACCTGCGCATCGCCGGCAACGAGTTCCTGTTCGATGTCGTTCAAGATCCGCGCGAGCGCGCCAATCTCAAGGATCGCCGCAGGGACGTCTTCGAGCGGCTGCGAAGCGATTGGGAGGCATGGAACGCCACCATGCTGGAAGAACGGCCGCGGCCCGCGGCTTGGGGCCAGCCGGGCAACCTGCTGGCGGATCACTATGGCGTCGTCAATCCCGCACCCGGGGCGCCGCCGCAGGCCGCCCAGAGGTGAAGGGGCGAAGCAAGCTGGGCGGCTCGCGGCAGGCGGCGGCCGATGCTGCTCACGGGCGCCAGGCTTTGCCAGCCCCGCGGCTGTGGATTGCGCCCCTTCGTTTTGCTCCAGCGTCGGTGCGCTGGGCGGCACGACGCCGCGGCTGCGGAATTTGCCGGATTGCGGCGGCGAAAGAGCCTCTGCTATACGCCGGCCAGCGTGGAGCCACAGGCCAGGAACTCAAAGGATGTCCATCGACACCCCAACCGTCCGACACATCGCCCATCTTGCGCGCATTGCCGTCGCGGACGAGGAGGTCGAGCGTCTCAAGGGCGAGATCAACGACGTGCTGGCTTTCGTGGACCAGCTCTCGGAGGTCGATGTCGCCGGCGTTGAGCCGATGACCTCCGTGACCCCCATGGCGATGAAGAAGCGGCCCGACGTGGTGACAGACGGCGAGATCGCGGACGATATCGTGAAGAACGCGCCGGCCGCCCAAGACCATTTCTTTCTGGTGCCCAAGGTGGTCGAGTAGGCGCTGCGGAGCCTTGGACGATGTGCGACGAATGCGAGGAATTCCCGGTCCAATATGTGGCCTATTTCAACAAGGCGGGCGGCAAGCTGTGGCGTCCGGCGGGGAAAGCCAAGACAACGCCGTGGGCGATCGACATCCGTCCGGCGGAGGCGGCGCCGGTCGCAATGCGCGAGGCAGGCCGCTTCAGTTGTGACGAACTGGAGGCGCCGCTGCCGGCAGGGCGAAAGGGTCTCTGATGTGTCTCGCCTGCGAAATGGATGCGCCGTGGTTCGCCGAAATGGAAACAAGCGCCGCCTTGGGGAGCGCGGACGTCCAGCCCGCGCGTAAACATCATTCCGCCGCCGCGACGCTGGGATCTCCTCAGAGGGCGGGCGAGACGCCCGCGGTCCAAGGGTCCGGCTTCCGCCGCGAGGAGATGAGCTCGCGATGAGTGACCTTACCTCGCTCACCCTGAGCGAAGCGCGCGATCTTCTGCGCAAGCGCGAGTTCTCCGCCGTCGAACTGACCAAGGCTCATGTGGCGGCCGCCAGGCAGGCCCGCGCCCTCAACGCCTTCGTGCTGGAGACCCCCGAACTGGCCCACGAGATGGCCGCGCGCGCCGATGCAGCCCTCGCCAAAGGAGAGGGGGGACCCCTCGCCGGCGTGCCGCTCGGCGTCAAGGACATGTTCGCGACCAGGGGCGTGCGCACCACGGCGTGCTCGCACATGCTTGACACCTTCGTGCCGACCTACGAGTCGACGGTGACGGCCAATCTGTGGCGCGACGGGGCCGTGATGCTTGGCAAGCTCAACAATGACGAGTTCGCCATGGGATCGTCGAACGAGACCTCGTATTTCGGCCCGGTTGTCTCGCCGTGGCGGCGCAAGGGCTCAGATACCAAGCTCGTTCCGGGCGGGTCGTCGGGCGGCTCGGCCGCGGCGGTCGCAGCCGGCCTCTGCCTCGGCGCCGTCGGCACCGACACCGGCGGCTCGATCCGCCAGCCCGCAGCGCTCACCGGCATTGTCGGCATCAAGCCCACCTACGGGCGCTGTTCGCGTTTCGGCGTCGTCGCCTATGCGTCCTCGCTCGACCAGGCCGGGCCGTTTGCCCGCACGGTGCGCGACGCCGCCATCCTGCTCGCCTCGATGGCCGGCCACGACCCCAACGATACGACGTCCGCCGACGTGGCGGTGCCCGATTATGAGGCGGCGCTGACGCGCTCCGTCAGGGGCATGAAGATCGGCATTCCGAAGGAATATCGCGTCAAGGGGATGCCGGACGAGATCGAAGCGCTGTGGCGCAAGGGGGGCGATTGGCTCAGGGCGGCCGGCGCCGAAATCGTCGAGGTATCGCTGCCGCACACCAAATATGCGCTGGCGGCCTATTACATCGTGGCGCCCGCGGAGGCGTCGTCGAATCTCGCGCGCTATGACGGCGTCCGCTACGGCCTGCGCGTCGGGGGCCGCGATATCATCGATATGTACGAGCGGACCCGGGCCGCGGGCTTCGGCCGCGAGGTGCGCAGGCGCATCCTCATCGGCACATACGTGCTGTCGGCCGGCTACTACGACGCCTACTACCTGCGCGCCCAGAAGGTCCGCACGCTCATCAAGCGCGATTTCGAAGACTGCTTCAAAGCCGGCGTCAGCGCCATCCTGACGCCGACCACGCCTTCGGCCGCCTTCGCGATCGGCGAGAAGAGCGCCGACCCGATCGAGATGTATCTCAACGACATGTTCACCGTGACGGTGAACATGGCGGGCCTGCCTGGCATTTCGGTGCCGGCCGGGCTCGACCGGCAGGGCCTGCCGCTCGGCCTGCAACTCATCGGCCGGCCGTTCGATGAGGAGACTCTGTTCTCGCTCGGCGCCGTGATCGAAGCGGCGGCGGGGCGATTTGCGCCGGAGAAATGGTGGTGATCGCGGGTCGGTATCGCTCGTGACGCCTATAGGGCAACGCCGGTATATAGCCCGAGGCATACGGTGGTTACGACAGGGCCCGCAGCGAGGGGACTGATGCCCGGACGGCCATATAATGCTCGATCGCTCGCCTCCTCATGATGCCCGGATAACGCGGTCGAGCGCCCGCAAGACTTCCGCGGGATCGGGCGATGCCCGTTTGCCGCCCACCACCGCGATCGGGCCGCCTCCGATCGGGCCGGTCAGGCCCGGCTCGCTGTCGACGAAGATCGCAACCAATGGCACGCCGAGCGCCGCCGCGATATGGACGAGCCCGGTATCGACCCCGATGACGAACGATGCTCGGGCAATCAGCGCCGCGACCGCATCGAGCGGGCGGCGATCCGGCACGTGGCCATCGCCCTCAATGCCGGCCGCGAGCGCAATTTTCTCGCTGCGGAGGCGCTCCCGGGAGGCGCCCCACGGCAGCACCACATCGAAGCCGCGGTCGCGCACGCCGCGCGCCACCGTCACCCAATGCGCATCGGCCCATAGCTTGCGGGGCTTGGCGGTGGCGTGAATCAGCACCGCGTAGGGCTTGGCGGCAGCGCTGCCGGCGATCGCGGCGCGGTCGAGCCCGTAGTCGAGAGGATGCTTCGCGTCATAGCCGAGCGCAAGGCCGCACAGCGCGCGGTTGCGCGGAATGGCATGAGCGCGCCATTCGACGCGGTGGCGAACGTCGTAAAACCGGCAGGCGAGCGGCTCCCGGATGCTGGCGCGGTCGTAGCCGTGCCGGACACCGCGCACGGCGCGGGCGATCAAGGCGGTGCGGAGCAGACCCTGGGTGTCGATCGCCGCATCGAAGGATCGCACCCGCAGGCTGGTGCGAAAACGCGCGATCTCGCGGTATGTGGCGGGCGCGAGCAGGCTCTTGCGCCAGCGACGGGTGGCGACCAGGATGACGTCATCGACGGCGGGATGCAGACGGGCGAGCGGCGCATAGTCCTCCTCCACCACCCAGGCCAGCCGCGCGTCGGGCAAATGCCGCCGCGCGTCGGTGATCGCCGGCATGTGGTGGACCACATCGCCGAGGGAGGAGGTCTTTATAAAGAGAATGTCGGCCATCGATGGGGCGCTTTTCGGGGCCCGCCCTTCCCTCCTCGCTGGCGAGAGAGGGTGTAGAGGGGCCCGGTCGCTCTTTACACACCGCCCCAGTGTTTGTCACGTGACACATCTGTGGCTGACGTCATACCGAGTGACGTGATATGAGCGCCTGCCTCACGACAACCAGCAACTTCGCGCCCGCACATCCATGTCCGTTCTGGTCACCGGCGGCGCCGGCTATATCGGCAGCCACATGGTCCACGCCCTTGTCGAGAGCGGCGAAAGCGTCCTCGTGCTCGACAACCTGTCGACCGGATTCAAGTGGGCGATCCCCAAAGCCGTAGAGCTTGTCGTCGGCGAGACCGGCGATGAGGCTTTGGTTACTCGCCTCATCGCGGAGCGCGAGGTCTCCGCAATCATCCATTTCGCCGCATCGATCGTGGTGCCGGATTCGATCTCCGATCCTCTCGGCTATTACCGCAACAACACGGTGAACTCGCGCGCCCTCATCGAATGTGCCGTCAGGGGCGGCGTCAAGCAGTTCATCTTTTCCTCGACTGCGGCGGTTTACGGCAATCCCGCGAAGGTCCCGGTCAGCGAGGATGATGCGGTGGTGCCGATGTCGCCCTACGGCTCCTCGAAGCTCATGACCGAGATCATGCTGCGCGATGCCGGCGTCGCGCACGGCCTCGATTATGTCATCCTGCGCTATTTCAACGTCGCCGGCGCCGACCCCGATCTCCGCACCGGGCAATCGACCAAAGGCGCAACTCACCTCATCAAGGTGGCGGTGGAGACGGCGCTCGGCAAGCGGGCCAAGATGGCGGTGTTCGGCACCGACTACCCGACGCCCGACGGCACGTGCATCCGCGACTACATCCACGTCGCCGATCTGGTGCGCGCCCATGCCGACGCCCTCGCCTATCTGCGCGCGGGCGGCCGATCGGCGACGCTCAACTGCGGCTACGGCCACGGATTTTCAGTGCTTGAGGTCATCGACACAGCCAAACGCGTGTCAGGCGTGGACTTTCGTGTCGACCGCGTCGGCCGGCGGCCCGGCGATCCGGCGCAGGTCGTCGCGCAATCCGACCGCGCCCGCGAACTGCTGGGGTGGAAGCCGCAGTGCGACGACCTCGCGACCATTGTGGCTCACGCCCTCGCGTGGGAGCGCAAGCTCGGCACATTGGAGAATTGGTAAGGCTCATTGACGTTGCGGGCTCCACCGTTTATTCGGCACTCTCCCGCAGTTGGCCGCAACATCCCGATCGGGCCGGCCCTTTCACAGCCAGTTTAGAGATATCAATGAGCGCAGACGCCTCCCGCTTTGTCATCCCGCCTCCGCCCCAACCCGCGCTTGCGATCGCCGGCAGCGAGCAGTTGTTTCCCGTGCGCCGGATCTGGTGCGTCGGCCGCAACTATTTGGAACATATCAAGGAAATGGGTCAGGACGAGCGCGAGCCGCCGTTCTTCTTCGCCAAGCCCGCCGACGCCATCGTGCCGGATGGCGCGACCGTGCCTTATCCTTCGCTCACGACGGACTTGCACCATGAGGTTGAGCTGGTGGTGGCGCTCAAGGGCGGCGGCCGCTTTCTCAAGGCCGCCGCCGCCAACGACCTGATCTGGGGCTACGGCGTCGGCATCGACCTCACCCGCCGCGACCTCCAGATCGCCTCGCGCAACATCAAGCGGCCATGGGAAATCGGCAAGGCGTTCGACGCCTCGGCGCCCTGCGGCGCGCTCGCGCCGGCCGCAAAGATTGGCCATCCGGCCAAGGGCCGCATCACCCTCAAATGCAATGGCGAGCTTCGCCAGGATGGCGATCTGGCGCAGATGATCTGGAATGTGCCTGAGGTGATCGAGAAGCTGTCCGAGATGGTGGCGCTTGCGCCCGGCGACATCATTATGACCGGCACCCCCTCGGGCGTTGCGGCGACTGTCCCGGGTGACCGGCTCGAATGCGAAATCGAGGGCGTCGGCAAGCTTACGGTGACAATGGGGCCGGCGTTGAAGTGACTGCGGGCGCTACTTCTTCCCGTAGGCCGCCATGAAGGTTTTCACGGCAATCCCCACCACGTACTCGATTCGCTCCGGCGAAGGCGGCGGGGCGAAATTCAGCATCATGGGCTTGAGCATGGTGGCGTGGCAGGACTCGATGAACTGCGCAGCCGCCACCTCGTAATCGGCGGGCGCCAGGCGTCCCGCCGCGGCCTGCGCCTCAAGATAAGCGCGCAGGTTGGCAAGACCCCTTGCCGGGCCGGTCTCGTAGAATGTGCGCCCGATATCCGGCTTGCGGTCTGCGATCGCCCACACGGTGCGCAGCGTGGACTGGCGCTCAGGCTCGCACAGCGCCTTCATGAAAGCGATGCCTAAGCGGGTGAGCGTCCCGGCAACATCGGGATCGGCCGGATCGAGCTCGAAAACCCTTTGTCCATCGAGGTCGAAAACTCCTTCCGCCTGGAGCGGACACTCCTTTTGGATGATGGCTTTGAACAGCTCGTCCTTGTCCTTGAAGTAAACATAAAGCGTGCCCTTTGACACGCCGGCCGCCTTTGCGATCTCGCCCATACTCGCCGCGTCAAATCCGAGGGCCCTGAAAACGGTGCGTGCGCCTTCGATGATCTGACGCCGTTTGGCGCTGTCTTCGGTCTCTTCGGCCGGACGGTCGAGGACGAGAGGGGCGGTCATCAGACAAGCTCCTTGTTTCAGGCGAGTGGCAGTCATGCTCCGTGCTCAAGGCCTGCAGTTCAACACTTAGGCGGCCGATCACTTCAATTTGAACAAAATATAGACCATTTCGAAATTTTATTCAATGACTGAACCGTTCGGTCATTGACACGCGTTGTCGCATGCTATATTGAAATGACCGAACGGTTCAGTCAAAGAGGAGGCGCACATGTTGCGGCGCAGCAGGCCCAAGGAGGCTTCCCCCCTTACTTTGGTACCGCACACCGAATCCGAATCCCCCGAGGCAAAGCCCCTCATGCCTTTCCCAACCGAAGGGCGGGCCCCACCGCAGCAGCCCATGGTTATTCCGGCTGCCAACGCTTCGATGGACGGTAGATCGAAGGTAAAGCGCAAGCTCATGTTCGTGGGCGCGGCGGCTGCCGTGCTGCTTGCCGCTGGCTGGTTCGGTTATGACTATCTGACCGTGGGCCGCTTCGTCGTCAGCACCGACGATGCCTATGTGCGCGCCTACAACACGACATTGGGCGCAAAGGTCGCCGGCTATCTCTCGGAATTCCTCGTCGACGACAACACAAAGGTCCGAGCCGGGGATGTTGTCGCCCGCATCGATGACGGCGATTACGTTCTCGCCGTCAACGCGGCGCGCGACAAGATCGCCACCCAGGAGGCGACGATCGAGCGCTTCGACCGGCAGATCGACGCGCAGCGAGCAAATGTCGAGCAGGCGCGGGCGCAGCTCGTTTCGGCCCAGGCCGCACAGAAGCGCATGCAGTCCGAACTCGAGCGTCAGCAGGCTCTGGCCGGCAAGGAATTCGCCACCAGGCAAACGCTCGAACAGTCGATCGCCAACCGCGACCAGGCAGATGCGTCCGTGCAAAGCGCGCAGGCCGCGCTCGATGCCGCCGTCGCCAACGTCGATGTCTTACTGGGGCAGCGCAAGGAAGCCGTCCGCACCCTTGCCGAGTTGAAGACGGCGCTCGCCAAAGCGGAGCGCGATCTGTCCTTCACAGAGATCCGCGCGCCGATGGATGGCGTCATCGGAAACCGCGCCGCACAGGTCGGAGATTTCGTGCAGACGGGGCAGCGCATCGCGGCGCTGGTGCCGCTGTCCAATGTCTTCATCGATGCCAATTTCAAGGAAACGCAGCTTGCCCGGCTGCTGCCCGGACAGCCGGTTACGATCACGGTCGATGCCTTGCCTGACGAGAAGTTCGACGGCGTCGTGGCAAGCGTCTCGCCGGCGTCAGGCGCGGTGTTCTCCCTGCTGCCGCCCGATAACGCCACCGGCAATTTCACCAAGATCGTACAGCGTCTCCCCGTGCGCATCCTGGTTTCCGCCGATGTCGCGGAACGCGGCGCGCTCAGACCCGGCATGTCAGTCGTCGCCGCCGTCAACACCAAGCCCGGCGCGGTCGCATCGCTTGCCGTCCAAACGTCCCCTGCCCAGAGCCGCACTGCCGCAAACTGAAGACGGAGTTCGATATGAACGCGCCTTCCAATGCAGCAGACCGCATCGACCCGCGACGAATGATGGCCTTCATAGCCATGTGCTTCGGCATGTTCATGGCGCTGCTCGACATCCAGATCGTGTCGGCGTCGCTCGCCGAGATTCAAGCAGGCCTGGCGGCGTCGAGCGATGAGATCCCCTGGGTGCAAACCGCCTATCTGATGGCCGAGGTGGTGGCAATCCCGCTGTCCGGCTTTCTCTCGCGAGCGCTCGGAACGCGCACGCTGTTTGCGCTGTCATCCGCAGGCTTCACCCTCGCCAGCGTGATGTGCGGCATCACCTCCTCGATCGACGGCATGATCGTCTGGCGAGCCCTCCAGGGCTTCATCGGCGGCGGCATGATCCCGACCGTTTTCGCCGCCGCCTTCACGGTCTTTCCGCCGTCGCGGCAGAGCATGGTATCGCCGATCATCGGATTGATCGCAACGATGGCGCCGACGGTCGGCCCCACGGTCGGCGGCTATCTTACCGACGCCATGTCATGGCACTGGCTGTTCTTTATCAATGTCATTCCCGGCATTGCGGTTACGGCTGCAGCCCTGGCGCTGATCGATTTCGACAAGCCCGACTATTCGTTGCTCAACCGGTTCGACTGGTGGGGCCTGATCGCCATGGCGGGCTTTCTCGGCGCCTTGGAATATGTGCTGGAGGAGGGCCCCCGCTACTACTGGCTGGAGGACGACACCATCGCCTATGCGGCTGCCTTCTCTGCCCTCTCAGCGGCGGCGTTCTTCTATCGCGCCCTCACCGCGCCAGCGCCGATCGTCGATCTGCGCGCCTACGGCGATCGGAACTTTGCGATCGGCAGCATGTTTTCCTTCGTGCTCGGAATCGGGCTTTACGGCTTGACCTATCTTTATCCGGTCTATCTCGCCCAGGTGCGCGGCTACAACGCGTTGATGATCGGCGAGACGATGTTCGTCTCCGGGCTTGCGATGTTCGCGAGTGCGCCAATCGTCGGGCGGCTGGTCGCGAAGGTCGACCCGCGCTTCGTCCTGATGGGCGGATTCCTGCTGTTCGCGGCCGGTACCCTGCAGATGTACTTCGTGACGAAAGACTGGGATTTCTGGGAGCTGCTGTGGCCGCAGATCTTCCGCGGCGTCGGCTTGATGTGCGCGATCGTCCCGGTCACCAACACGGCGCTCGGCACCCTGCCGCCCGATCGGGTCAAGAACGCCTCCGGCCTGTTCAATCTCAGCCGCAATCTCGGCGGCGCGATCGGGCTCGCCGCCATCAACACCATGTTCAACAACCGCATGGACCTGCACCTTGCGCGGCTGCACGACTCAGTGAGCTGGTCGCGCGGTCCGGCAATCGACATGCTGGCAAATCTCACGGCGCGCTTTCATGACTTCGGCAGCAACGCGCAGGCCATGGCGCTCAAGGAGATGTCCCTGATGGCCCGGCTTCAGGCGAGCGTGATGAGCTTTGCCGACATCTTCCTGCTGCTGACGATTTTGTTCGTCGCTCTCGCTGCGCTCGGCATCGTCATGAGGCGTCCGGCCGCCCCGGCCGGCGCCGCTGCCGACGCGCATTAAATGGCTTCGCGTGAGATTGAACCGGCGAAGCCTCGTAGGACACAAAACAAGGAGGGCGCTGTCATGGCCCAAGCCGCTACCTTACCGATCATCACAGCCGAGTCCGGGCTTGCCCGGTATCTCGACGAGATTCGCCGGTTCCCGATGCTGGAGCCGCAGGAGGAGTTTATCCTCGCCAAGCGCTGGCGCGAGCATGGCGACCGCGATGCCGCCCACAAGCTCGTGACCAGCCATCTGCGCCTGGTCGCCAAGATCGCCATGGGCTATCGGGGCTACGGCCTGCCGATCGCCGAGGTGATTTCGGAAGGCAATGTCGGCCTGATGCAGGCGGTGAAGCGCTTCGAACCGGAGAAAGGCTTCCGCCTCGCCACCTACGCCATGTGGTGGATCAAGGCCGCCATCCAGGAATACATTCTGCGGTCGTGGTCGCTCGTCAAGATGGGCACCACCGCCAACCAGAAGAAGCTGTTCTTCAACCTGCGCAAGGCCAAGAGCCGGATTTCCGCGCTGGACGAGGGCGACATGCGCCCGGACCAGGTCAAGCTGATCGCAAGGCGGCTCGGCGTGACCGAGCAGGACGTGATCGACATGAACCGGCGGCTTTCCGGCGACGCTTCGCTCAATGCGCCGATCCGCGAGGATGGCGATTCGGGCGAGTGGCAGGACTGGCTGATGGACGAGCGCGACAGCCAGGAAGCGACGCTCGTGGCTTCAGAGGAACTGGACAATCGCCGCGCGGCGCTCTCCGATGCGCTTGAGGTGCTCAACGATCGCGAAAGGCGCATCTTCGAGGCGCGCCGGCTTGCCGACGAGCCGGTGACTCTCGAGGACCTTGCGGTGGAGTTCGGCGTGTCGCGCGAGCGGGTGCGCCAGATCGAGGTGCGGGCGTTCGAGAAGGTCCAGAAGGCCGTCAAGAACCGCGTCGCCGCCATGGAGGCGCCGACGGCCCGCACTGCGGCGGCGCAGCCGCCGATGGCCGCGCATTAAAGGTACACCATCAAAACTTGCCTTGTAGGGACGATCCTGGCACAACCTTGCGGGGTCGCCCTACACGTAAGCGATCATCCTTGGGCAAGGTTAACGGCGCTCCAACCAGGAGCGCGTCCTCACTGCCCCCACGTCGCAAAAGCCTCTGTGAACGCCCGCTCGCCCGGTATCCCCTTCTCGATGGCGATGATGGCTCGCTTGCCATCGCCATAAACCACCGGGATGTCGAACCAGGATCGCTCCTTGAGAAGCTGGACGTTGCGCTGCATGTCGGCGTCGACCGATGACAACCCGATCAGGAAGAAATTCGTGGTGACCTTGACGGCGACGCCGTTGAGCGGAACGCCGCGCGTCGTCTCCCCTTGTTTCATCAATATGCCCGGAATGTTCGAGATTCCCCCATGGGGAAAGTCGGGCGGCAACGTAAATACGATCTCGACAGTATGGCTCGCCGGAAGCTGCTTATCGTCGTTGCGCCGCAGCGACATGCGCACCTGGACCTTCTGTTCCGGAATTTCGATTTCGGCCCGCACAACAACATCCGGCTGCTGGCCCGGGCCCGGAGCTACCCGCTCCGTGCGCCACACTGCGGAGCCGACGAACTGCGTGCCGTTAGGATTGGCCTGGTCCTCCTCGTAGAGGACCACCTTCTGCGCCAACAGCGCGCCTTCGGTAGGGCTGGGCGCCTGCGGGGCGCGCTCGGTAATTTTGCCTTTCGTGCTGCCTTCCGCAGGCGCGGCCTGATCTGCGGTTTGAGTGGGATTAGAAGATGGACCGCGAATGGACGCAAGGATGTCTTCGCCCCACCAGTAGCCCGCCCCCCCGATTGCCAGCACCAGGAGCCCGAGGACGACCATCGCGACAATTCTGTTCGAATTGCGCGGGGCGCTCCATGCCGATGCAACCGGCTGCTCCGGCGCCCGCTCCGCCCTGATCACACGCGGAAATGACTGCACGCGGCCACGCCCGTCGTCCTGCCGCATGGTTGACGAGGGAGACCGGGTGATGTGGCGTGCTGAACGAAGAGGCAATGGTGGCTCCGAGCTCTGCTCCATTCTCGGCTCGCCACGCGCCTCCGCGCGGCCATTGGGGCGCGGCTCGAAGCGCTCGATGTCCTCCGTCGTCGTCTGGTAAGAGCGGAATCCTCCCTCCCGACCTTCGCCTGCATTCGGAGGGTAGGGGGGCGTTGTTGCGCTTTCCAGCGCGTCGCTCTCGCCAACTCCATTGCGGACTCCCTTGTGCCCTTTCTCGGACAGCAAAGGACCGCCGCGGCTCCACTGGGGCCCCTCCGCGCGCGTGCCCTCTCCGCTCGAAAGCGGCAGGCGTGACCTGCGAACGCGCGGTTCGTCTGCCTGATGGGCTTCCAGCGTGGGCCTCGCGGCGGCCGCCGATAACGGCACGGCCTGCCGTGTTTCTTCACCCTCGGACCGGTCACCATCGTCGGCTGCCGATGCCGCAATCGTCGGGCGGGATGCTCGCAGATCGTAGCGCGGCAGGGGGGTCGGAAGCTCGTCCGGGTGATCGGTGGGGGGCTGGTCCTGCTCTTGGTGGGACTCCTGGTGGGGTGCCTGGCGAGCCGTAAGCAGCTCGCCACGCGAACGGCGCAGGGCCTCCGCCTCGACCTTTCGTATGGCCTCCTCAAGCGCCAAGCGCTCGCGGGTTATATCCGGCTCGCTCAACGCCGGTTCAACGCCACGCAGCTGCGCAAGCAGGGCCGTGCGGGCCCGATCGTATAATGCCCGGCGCGCCTCAGCGGTGCTCTTGTCAAGCCCGGAAACGGCCTTGGCGATCAACGGATAGTAGTCGGCCATCGCTTCTCCACGCCGCCCCCGCTCGCAGCGCACATCCTATTACATCTCGAATGGGTTGCGCATGAGAATTGTGTCCTCCCGTTCCGGACTTGTCGACAGTAACGCCAGAGGGCAACCCACCAGTTCCTCGATCCGCCGCACATATTTTATTGCAGGCGCAGGCAATTCCGCAAAGGATCTTGCCCCCGCTGTCCGCTCCTGCCAGCCGGCTATCGTTTCATAAATCGGCTCGACACGAGTCTGAGCGTGTTCGCTGGCGGGCAGATAATCAACCGTGCGGCCGTCAAATCTATAACCGACACAAACCTTTATTTCCGAAAATCCATCTAAAATATCAAGCTTCGTTAATGCCAACCCGTCAATCCCGCTGGTGCGGACAGTTTGCCGCACCAGCACGGCGTCGAACCATCCGCAGCGGCGGCGGCGCCCCGTGACAACGCCGAATTCGCGGCCTCTCTCACCGATGGTCAGGCCGATGTCGTTGTCTTGCTCGGTCGGGAACGGACCTGCGCCCACGCGGGTCGTATAGGCCTTGCAGATTCCGAGAACATAGCCCACCGCCGACGGACCTAGCCCTGATCCGGTCGCCGCCTGGCCTGCTACCGTATTCGATGAGGTGACGTAAGGATAAGTGCCGTGATCGACATCGAGCAACGCTCCCTGAGCGCCCTCGAAGAGGATTCGTTTTCCTTCGCGCCTTCTGCGGTCGAGCAGCGACCAAACCGAATCCATGTAAGGCAGAACGCGCGGCGCGATTTCGGCAAGCACATTGTAGATCGCCTTGCGCTGAATCTCGGGGAGATTCATCCCACGGCGCAACGCATTGTGGTGGGCGAGCAGGCGGTCGATCTTGTCGCCGAGGGCCGACAGATCTGCGAGATCCATGAGCCGTATCGCCCGTCGCCCGACCTTATCCTCATAAGCGGGCCCGATCCCTCGCCGTGTCGTGCCGATTTGCATGTTGGCATTCGCGGACTCGCGAAACGCATCGAGTTCCTGGTGCAGAGGTAAAATCAACGTCACGTTCTCGGCAATGCGGAGAGAGTCGGGAGTCACTTCAACGCCCTGATCCTTGAGCCTCGTTATTTCCTCGATCAGAGCGGCAGGATCGAGCACCACCCCGTTGCCGATGACGGAGAGTTTGCCGGGACGCACAACGCCTGACGGCAGCAGCGACAGCTTATAGACGACGCCATCGATGACGAGCGTATGGCCGGCATTATGGCCGCCCTGGAAACGGACGACGATGTCGGCCTGCTCAGAGAGCCAGTCGACAATCTTCCCCTTGCCTTCGTCCCCCCATTGGGAGCCGACGACCACCACATTCGCCATGGCGCACCGTTAGATTTGACGCCGGTTAAGAGCGGTGTGGCACCTCATCGATTCGAGCCTTGCCTCTCCTTCCCCCTCCCCGCGCAAGGCGGGCGGCAACGGGGGAGGAGAATATTGCGGGTCTTGCCCGAAAACGCTGCTACCACAAGGAGCTAACCGCCAATGCGCTCCGCCTGCTTGTTGGCATATCGGATGATGGTCCTTGAGGCAAGCTGCAAAAGCCACACCGGCGCCGCGCGGCGCACAACAACCTGTTGATCAGGGGAGGATTTCAGGCGGCACCCCACTCGCGCCTCAATGGCCAGGCACGAAGACGACGGCCTTGTCAGTAGGCCAGCGCACCCGCCAGGCTGCCCGGATCTCCTTGGCCTCGCCAGGCGCGACCTCCAGGCTCCACGCCATGACGCCGCGCTGGTTGCGCACGTCCTTTTCGGTCGGCGCTGTTGTCGCCGGCAGCAACTCAACCTTGATGTCGTTGATTTCGCTCACCGGAACCTGATCTTCGATGACGACGCGCATCGGCGTCCATGGCCATTGCGGACCTGTGTCTTGTTTTCGCGGCGCAGTTTGGCAACGATATCGATCTCGTAGCCGCCGCTGGCCTCGATCCCAACCCGCTTCACGCCATGCTCACGCAACCAGGCCGAAAGTCTGTTGTGCCCCTCAGGGCTGTTCTCGACCTCAAGCCGTTCGCGACGCCTGTGCAGCGTCGCGTCGAGCTTGCGCTTACCCGTATCAATACCGGCACAAACCATGCTACGGATTTCGGTTGCGCCTTTCCCACCTCACAGGTGATTCCGGTCAACCGGGAACCGGTGCGACACCGGCACCATAGCGAGCTGAAGAGCGAGTGGCCTCGCCTTGGCTCTGGCGCCTCCACCCGCCTCAAAACCGCAACGGCTTCGCCTGCCGCACCAGCGGCAGCGCCTGCACCTTTGCGAGCACCTCCGACGGGACATCGCCGTCGACCTCGACCAGCGCGACCGCATTGCCGCCCGGCGCCTCGCGGCCGAGATGGAACGTCGCGATATTGATGCCGGCCTCGCCGAGCACCGAGGAGAAGCGGCCGATGAAGCCGGGCCTGTCGAGATTGGTGATATAGAGCATGGAAGCGCCGAACTCGGCGTCCATGCGAATGCCCTTGACGTTGACGATGCGCGGCCGTCCGTCGGCGAACACAGTGCCCGAGACGTTGCGCGTCATCCGCTCGGTCGTCACCGTCACGGTGATGAGGCTCTCATAGTCGCTTTCGTCTTCCCGCTTTGTCTCCTCGACGGCGATACCGTGTTCCTTTGCAATAACGGGCGCCGATACGACGTTGACCCCCTCCAGCATCGGACGCAGCAGGCCCGCAATGGCGGCGCAGGTGATCGCCCGCGTGTTCATCTTGGCGACCTCGCCCTCGCAGGCGACCTGCACCTTGGAGATGCCGGTCTCGGTGAGCTGTCCGGCAAATGAACCAAGCTTTTCGGCGAGCGTGACGAAGGGGCGCAGGCGCGGCGCCTCTTCGGCCGTGATGGAGGGGAAATTCACCGCGTTGGTGATGGCGCCTCGCAACAGATAGTCCGACATCTGCTCGGCGATCTGGAGGGCGACGTTCTCCTGCGCTTCCGTGGTGGCGGCGCCGAGATGAGGCGTGCACACCACACTGGGGTGACCGAACAGCGGATTGGCGGTCGCTGGCTCCTCGCTGAATACGTCGAAGGCGGCGCCCGCGACGTGACCGGAATCGAGCGCTGCGCGCAGGGCCTTTTCGTCCACGAGGCCGCCGCGCGCGCAATTGATGATGCGCACGCCCTTGCGGGTCGCTGCGAGCGCCTCAGCGCTGAGGATGTTCCGGGTCTTGTCGGTCAGCGGCGTATGCAGCGTGATGAAGTCGGCGCGCTGGAAGAGATCGGCCAGTTCGACCTTTTCGACTCCGAGCGCTACGGCGCGCTCGGGCGAGAGGAATGGGTCGTAGGCGATGACCTTCATCTTCAAGCCGATGGCGCGGTCCGCCACGATTGAGCCGACATTCCCGCAGCCGATAATGCCGAGCGTCTTGCCGGTGATCTCGACGCCTATGAACTTGTTCTTCTCCCATTTGCCGGCCTGCGTCGAAGCATCGGCCTGGGGTATCTGCCGGGCGAGCGACAGCATCAAAGTGATGGCGTGTTCGGCGGTGGTGATCGAATTGCCGAACGGCGTATTCATCACGATGATGCCCTTGGCGGTCGCGGCCGGTATGTCGATATTATCGACCCCGATGCCGGCGCGTCCGATCACCTTGAGCTCACTGGCGCGTTCCAGGATTTTCGCCGTCACCTTGGTTGCGGAGCGCACTGCGAGGCCGTCGAATTTGCCGACGACGGCGGCGAGCTTGTCCTTGTCCTTGCCAAGGTTGGGCTGGAAATCGACGTCAACGCCGCGATCTTTGAAGATCTGGACAGCCGCCGTCGAGAGTGCGTCAGAGATGAGAACACGAGGGGCCATGTGGTGCCTGTCAATTCATTGCCAATTCTTTGATCGCTTCGACTCGCTTAACCGGTGTCGTCGATTGCTCTTCCCGGAAGATGCAGAACCGCATTGGTCGCTTGCCAGGCAGGCAGCCTGAGCTGCGGCGGCTGTCAAGGGGTAAACCCGGCCACGACGCCGGAGGGATGACCATCGCTGCAGCATGACCAGAAACTGCTTCGCGGCTGCAACCGAACTCGTTTATGCCCGAAGATCCCAATTACGCCGCTTTGGGCAGCGCATCCTTGGTTTTGGCGAAGGCCCAGTCGAGCCATTGCGTCAGGATCTCGACATCAGACGCCTCGACGCTCGCGCCGCACCAGATGCGCAATCCCGGCGGCGCATCGCGATAATGCGCGATGTCGTAACCGGCGCCTTCCTTTTCGACGGCGCCCGCAAGCGCCTTGGCAAATGCCGACTGCGCATCCGCTGAAAGCGCCGTCACGGCGGGATCGACCACCTTCAGACAAACCGAAGTGTTGGAGCGGGTCGCAGGGTCTCGCGCCAGAAAGTCCACCCATGGCGTGCGCGCCACCCAGGCGGCCGCCGCCTTCGCGTTGGCGTCGGCGCGGGCGATCAGAGCCTTCAATCCGCCGATCGATTTCGCCCACTCCAGGGCATCAAGATAATCCTCGACGCACAGCATCGACGGCGTATTGATGGTCTCACCCTCGAAGATGCCCTCGTTGATTTTGCCGCCCTTGGTGAGACGGAAGATTTTCGGCAGCGGCCATGGCGGCCTGTAGCTCTCTAGCCGCGCTGCCGCGCGCGGCGAAAGGATGAGCATGCCGTGCGCCGCCTCGCCGCCCAGCGCCTTTTGCCACGAGAACGTCGCGACATCGAGCTTCGCCCAATCGAGCGGCTGCGCGAACGCTGCCGAGGTCGCGTCGCAGATCGCAAGGCCCAGGCGTTCCGCTGCAATCCATTCGCCATTGGGGACGCGAACCCCGGAGGTGGTCCCGTTCCAGGTGAAGACGACGTCGGTCGACCAGTCGACGTGCCTGAGGTCAGGCAGTTCACCGTAAGGAGCCTTAAGCAGCGTGACGTCCTTGAGCTTGAGTTCCTTTTGGACGTCTGTGACCCAGCCCTCGCCAAATGATTCCCAAGCCAGCATGGTGACCGGCCGCGCGCCAAGCAGAGACCACAACGCCATTTCCACCGCGCCAGTGTCGGAAGCCGGCACGATTCCGATCCGGTAATCGGCCGGCACTTCCAGTATCTCGCGGGTGAGGTCGATGGCGCGCTTGAGCTTCGCTTTGCCGATTTTGGCGCGGTGCGAGCGTCCGAGAGCCGCATCTTTGAGGGCTTGCAGGTTCCACCCCGGGCGCTTGGCACAGGGACCGGATGAAAAATGCGGCACTCGCGGCCGCACGCTCGGCATCACGTTCGTCATGTCTCTATCCTTCCAGATAGGCGCCCCCCGGTGGGGAGGGGTGTCCCGCGCGGGGGATTACGGAAGGGCGGGACCTAAGTCAAGCGAGAAACGCCGAAGTCGTCTCGTCCTCACATTGCATCGCAGGGAGACCTCAAAGCCCTCCATCATGCCCGCCTCGGGCAGATTGTTCCGACTGTCGACGGATCGTGCTATTACTGGTGCGGAACCGCTCGCATGATCGGCGCGATGATCCGTCGCCGCTCGCGGCATCGGAAAGAGCCTCGAAGCAGCTCATTGCAACGAGAAAATGCCCCGAACCGAGGCTTTGAGTGAAAGCGCACGCGCTAAGGCGCTGCGTCAATGGACGGGAGCCATGGCTAGACCGCGATCCACCCTGCCGATATCGCTCGTATTTGTGTCATGCGCAGCGGCGACGCTCGCGCTGAGTTGGGCGCTTGCGCAGGGAGGCCCGCCAGCGTCCGACCTGCCGACGCAACCATCGGGCGCGAGCCCGCGAGGATTGCGCCTCCTGGGCGGGCACACCGATTATTCCGTCGTCAAGCCCAGGAAAGCCTCGCCGCAGGAACTGCCCACCTGGCGTATTCCCAACGTGCCGTCATCGGCTGAGGCCTATTACGCGCCCGACAACTATCATGTGATTGCGCAGACGCAGGACCCGGACGGCGCGCACGCGCCGACGCGCAGCACCGGAGCGCTGACCTGGATCTTTTCGGACGACGGCAAGACCAAATGGCGCGTCAATGACCGCGGACAGGATCTCTGCTCGTATTTCTTTCCAGACGGGAGGCACGTGATCTTCACCTCGACGCGCGACCACATGGATTTTCCGCTCGGAAACGTGTCGGACGAGCGCAACTACCCGCAGGGCGCCGAACTCTATATTGCGGATATCGACGGCGGAAATCGCAAGCGTCTGACCGACAACGCCTACTACGACGCCGAGGTGTCGATCTCGCCCGATGGCAAGAAGATCGCGTTCACCCGCCAGATCGACGGCGCGCTCGACCTCTACATTATGAATGCCGACGGCACCGGCGAGAGAAAGCTCACCGATACCGAGGATTGGCAAGAGGGGGCGCCGTTCTTCCTGCCGGATTCGAAAACCATCACCCTGCGCGCCTGGAGCCGCGCCACCTATGGCAAGATACGTCCGACACCGATGACGATCTTTACGATCAATACTGAGACCGGCGAACGCATTCCGCGCACCCACGACAACTGGATGAACTGGGCGCCTTATCCGGCGCCCGACGGACGGCATTATGTGTTCGTGCGCCCGCTGATCGAGAATCCGTCGAACTGGGAGATCTTCCTTGGCGACCTGGAAGGCGGCGAGCCGGTGCGGCTGACGTTCAACGACAGCTTCGACGGCTTCCCGTCGATCTCGCCGGACGGCACGAAGATGCTGTTTGCCCGTTCCGAAGGGCCGGGATTCATGTCGGGGCTCTACACTTACGTGATGGACATTTCGTCGCTGAACATCGGTCCGAAGCAGTAGCGTTCGCTGCCATGAAATCATCAATTGCATCGCATGATCGAAATCAAACGTTGAGACCTCATCCGCAGGAGGCCGCGCTCTTAGCGCGGCTTTCCGGGCTTGCGCAAGCGCGAAGGATGGCCGCGGGCAGGGCGTCGCCTGCGGCCGTCCTGCGAGAGGCGCGCTCCTTCGACAGGCTCAGGAGCGCGCTCCAGAGGACGAGGCTGATTGCCGGAGTGATGCTCGTTTCCCTCTTGGCGGCCTTCTGCGCGGTCGCTGGCCGCGCCGCGTCGGCCGAGCCGAGCCCCGTGGTGCACCATGACCTCGCGGTGACGCTCGATCCGGCCAGTCATCGCCTCAAGGTCCGCGACCGCATCCGCGTTCCCGGCACATTGGTCGCCACGCCATTCACCATTTCGCTCAATGCCGATCTCAACGTGGAAGCGGCATCCGGCGGGCTGACGGTGGTCCCGGTCGCGCCGCGTGCGCGGGGGTCCGATTCGGGGGTCGACCGCGGCGATCACGACCGCGAGTCCGGCGTGCGCGTGAACGTCTATCGCGTCGAAGGCGCAATCCCCGGACAGGAATTGACAGGCGAACTCGACTATGATGGCGCCGTTTTCTATCCGGTCCATAGCCCCGGCAGCGAATATGCGCGCGCATTCGACGAATCGCCGGGCGTGATCGAGGAAAGAGGCGTCTATCTTGCAGGCTCGACTCATTGGGTGCCGCAGGTCGGCGATGCCCTCGTCACCTATACGCTCGCGGTCGAGCTGCCTGCGGGCTGGAAATCGGTCAGCCAGGGCGAGCGCACATCGAACGGCGTGCCGGAACGCTGGTCGGTCGCGACGCCGACCGAGGAAGTGCATCTCATTGCCGCGCCATTCACCGAATATTCGCGCGACGCGGGCGCGGTGAAAGCCTTTGCCTTCCTGCGCAAACCCGATCAGGCATTGGCCGACCGTTACCTCGATGCAACCGCGCAATACCTTGAGATGTATGACCGGCTGCTGGGGTCCTATCCGTATTCCAAGTTCGCTCTCGTCGAGAACTTCTGGGAAACCGGTTACGGCATGCCGTCCTTCACGCTTCTGGGCGAGCAGGTCATCCGGTTTCCGTTTATCCTGCACTCGTCCTATCCGCATGAACTGCTGCACAACTGGTGGGGCAACGGCGTATTCGTCGACCTTGCCGGCGGCAACTGGTGCGAAGGGCTGACCGCCTATCTCGCCGACCATCTCATCGCCGAACAGCGCGGCCAGGGCGCGGATCACCGCCGCGCCATCCTGCAAAGGGTCACGGATTACGTGACGCCGGAGAACGATTTCCCTCCGTTGCGCTTTACGAGCCGCCACGATGCCGTGACCGAAGCCGTCGGTTACGGCAAGACCGCCATGATGTGGAACATGCTGCGCGAGAAGGTCGGCGACGCGCAGTTCATCAAGGCGCTGCGGGCGTTCTATCGCGACAACCGTTTTCGTGAGGCGTCCTACGACGACATTGAGAAAAGTTTCGAGGCGGTTTCAGGCCGCAGTTTGCGGCCGTTCTTCGATCAATGGATCAGAAGCGTCGGAACGCCCGAACTCAGACTCGACAATGCGGCAGCCGATGGCGCGCGCCTCGACATCACGCTGTCGCAGGCGCAGCCCGGGCGTCTGTTCGCGCTGGATGTGCCGGTGGTCATTGCGACCGACAAGGGCATTGAGACGAGAACCGTTTCGATGCCCGCCGACAGGGCGCGCGTTGATGCGAGCTTCGACCTGAAAGCGCCGGCGCAACGCGTCGAGGTCGATCCGCAGTTTCAGGTCTATCGCCGGCTGAGCCCGTTCGAAATCCCGCCCTCCTTGTCGAAGGCGTTCGGCGCCAAGAAGGTGCTGATCGTGATGAGCGCGCAAAGCGCTTCCATGTATGCGGGTCTCGCCAAGGCGTGGGCGCGGGATGGGGTCGAGACCATCACGGATACCGAACTCGATGCCTTGCCGGCTGACCGGGCCGTGTGGGTGCTCGGCGCCGGCAACAAGTTCGCGCCGGTGGTGGCCGACGCGCTCAAGAGCTATGGCGCATCGCTTGACGCCGCGGGACTGCGCACGGCCAATGCCACCTATGAAGGGTCAGCGCGAAGCCTGGTGGTTGCGGTGCGCCATCCGTCGAACCCGGATCTGGCGGTCATTTATGTTTCGGCGCCGGGCGAGGCGGCGGCCGATGCGCTGGCGCGCAAGCTGCCCCATTACGGCAAGTATTCCTGGCTGGTTTTTGCAGGCGACGAGGCCACCAACGAGGCCACGGGCGAGTGGCCGATCGGCGACACGCCGCTCGCCCGCAACCTGGCGCCGCAGGCGCGGCCGATCAAACTTGAGCCGAGAAAGGCGCTTGCCGAGGTCAAGCCTGCGTTCGACGTCCCGCGCATGAAGGCCGACGTCGACTGGCTCGCGGCGCCCGAGCGCGAGGGGCGCGGCGCGGGCACCCGCGGCCTTGATGACGCGGCGAACTACATCGCGGAGCGCTTCGAGGGCCTCGGTCTTTCACCGCTGGAACCGGGAGCGCGCGGCAACGATCGCTACTTCCAGCCGTTCAACATGGGTGGAGAAAACAGAGAGCAGTTGGCGGTCAAGAATGTGATCGGCATGCTGCCGGGCACGAACCCCGCTTTCAACGGTCAGGCATTGGTGGTATCGGCGCACTACGATCACCTTGGGTTTGGCTGGCCGGATGCGCGCGCCGGCGCCAAAGGACAACTGCACCCGGGCGCTGACGACAACGCCTCGGGCGTCGCCGTGATGCTGGAGCTGGCGCGGCTGATGGCGGACGCGAAGCCCGAACGCAGCGTCATCTTTGCGGCATTTGCCGGCGAGGAAGCGGGTCGATTGGGCTCGCGTCACTATGTCAGGGCGGCGCAGACGCCCGGCGCCGCATTTCCCTTGTCAGGCCACATCGCAGACTTGAACCTCGACACCGTGGGGCGTCTCGGCGACGGCAAGGTCACGATCTTCGGCGCCGGGTCAGCGCGCGAATTGCCGTTCATCTTCATGGGGGCGAGCGCGGTGACCGGCATACCGGCCCAAGCGGTCACGCAGGAGTTCGACGCATCGGACAACGCGGCGTTCGTTGAGGCCGGCATTCCAGCGGTGCAGATTTTCGCTTCCACGGCGAACGATTATCACCGCCCGTCCGACACGCCCGACAAGATCGACTACGCCGGAATGGGCAAAGTTGCGGCCATCCTGAAGGAGGCGGTCGATTATCTCGCCGCGCGCGCTGAGCCGCTGAATTTCTCCGGCGCTGCGGCCGCAGCCCGGCCGCGTCCCGCGGCGACCGCGGCCGCCCGCCGGGCCGCCACCGGCATCGTGCCCGACATGACCGATCAGGGCGAAGGCGTGCGCGTAAGCGGCGTGCAGCCGGGTTCCGGGGCCGAGAACGCCGGGATCAAACCGGGCGACCGCCTCCTGGCTCTCGGCGGCGTCAAGACATCCAATCTGCGGGCCTTGGCGGATGCGCTCAGGGACCTGGCCCCAGGGCAAACCGTCGAGGTCGAGTTTGCCCGCGATGCGGCGGTGATGAAAAGCACGTTGCGGCTGGGGGAACGGTAGGATAACGCGAATATGATTTCAATCGCGCATAATCAAATGTTTAACACAATCGAGATGCACCTGGACGCTAAGGGTGCGGATTTGCTTATCGAGAAGCTGCTGAATCTGAAATTGCGCGGAGATCATCTTGATCTCCCGCCACTAATGATGATCGTGGTCTGTCTGCGAGATCACCCTACGGAGAAGAGTCGGTTTTTGTTGAGCTCGTCCTAAACATGCTTCCACCGGATGCGTGGAAGGACTTGCCCGACTCGAATTCAGACACCCTCCAATAACACATCGAGATCGAGCGTCGAGCGGCGCCCGAGGTCGCCTGCTCGGCGCTTCAGGAACTCTTGTGCCGCACGGCGCCCCTCGTCGCGCAGCAGGCAGAAGAAATCCCACTCGGCGATCAGTTTGGAGGACGCGCTGAGCTTCGTCATAAGGTCATTCGGTACGGCGTGGACGCGCATCTTCGACCACCTCTCCCCTTCTTCGTGTCCGGGGTCGGCGACGCGGCGCAGCAGCGCGATCATGCGCAATTCTTTCAGCAGCACTGCGTTGAACGCGACCTCGTTGAGGCGATTGAGAATATCGCTCGCCGCGCGCGGCGTGCCTTTGCGCTCGACCGGGTTGATCGGGATGATGATGGTGTCCTGCGATGTCGTTTCGCGGACCAGCGGCGTGATGGTCGGGTTGCCGGAGTAGCCGCCGTCCCAATAGGCGTCGCCGTCGATTTCGACGGCCTGAAACATCGTCGGCAGGCAGGCCGAAGCGATCAGCGCCTCCGGCGTAATTTCGCGATTTCGAAACACGCGGGCCCGGCCAGTGGCGACATTGGTGGCGGTGATGAAAAGCTTGATGGGCGACTGCGCGACCCGCGCGAAATCCACGCCCTCTTTGAGGATGTCCTGCAGCGGATTCCATTCGCCGAGATTGAAGTCGTAGGGCGAAAACAGGCGCGACATCATGTCCATCGCGATCCAGGCCGGGGAATTGTCGAGCGTCCAGCGGCCGAGAAGAATATCGACCGGCCCGCGCTGGATGGGGCTGAAGCGGCCGGCTTCAGAGACACGCCGCCAAAAATCCTCCAGAGCGCGCCTGGCGCCGTGGCTCCCGCCGAGGGAATGTCCATGAACGAGGACGGCTGCGTTCATGGCGCCCGCCGAAGTGCCTGAAATGCCGGCGATCGCAAGCCAGGGCTCTTCGAGGAGGCGGTCGAGCACGCCCCACGTGAACGCGCCGTGCGCGCCGCCGCCTTGCAACGCGAGATCGATCGAAAGCGGATTGCGATTATGACGGACGGGGGCGTCGGAGGGGGCGGTCTGCATGATGTCTCGCAGAACGATGCAGTGAGGCTCGCCCAAGCCTGTGGCGCAACGCTTAACGAGGCCCGTCGATGGATTGAATTGATCCCGCACGAGTCTCCAGAATGAAACGCGATCATATCGTTGAGGTTCCTTCCGCACGATGCAGCGATCTTGAGCAGCAGGCTGCCGTTTGATGTGCGGTCGCTGCAGAGCGGCCCTTGTGGCCGCCCGTTGCCGCGGGACCGGTCCGTTACCGGTGCGGTTCCCTGCACGCGGGCGACAAGCGCGGGCAAGGCGATTCGATCTCGACGGAACACGCTCTCAGAAGCGGTCTTGAACGAGTCCCCGCGGCAGATCAGCTATACTGGGGCCGAGCGCAGGACAAAAGAGAGTACCGGGTACGGAGGAAAATCCAGATGCTGACAGCCTATCCGGCTTCCGCCCCAACGTTTCCCTTCCGGGCAAGCAAGGAAGGAAAGGGCGCGGACGCGCAAGCCGCACCCAAGGCGTCTTGGCTCGACCTTCTCGATCCGACGGAAGACGAGAGGGCCGCCGTCGAAAGCAAATACGGCCTCAAACTTCCATCGCGCGAAGAGCTGAGCGAGGTGGAGTCGTCGAGCCGCATCGCGGAAGAAAATGGCGCGCTGTTCCTGAGCATACCTCTTGTTTCGCATGGGCGTGGAGTCGACGAGCCGTTGTCGCCGATCGGGTTTGTGCTGTCGAAGGACGTGCTCGTCACTATTCGCTATACGCAATTGCATTCGTTTGAAGCGGTGGCGGCGAAACTCTTCAAAGCTGACGCTCGCGCCTCCAGTGTCGACGTGTTTGCCGCTCTCATCGAAGAGATGGTGGACTTTAACGCGGACTGGCTTGAAGATATTGCCGCGGAGCTCGATGCAGTATCGCGGTCCGTCTTCCTGAAGTCGCGCACAAGGCGGCGGCACCTTACGCGATCCAACGATGCCCTGCATCGGACCTTGATCGAAGTCGGCAATGCCGGCGAACGTCTGTCGCGCATCCGCGGCAGTCTCTTGGGCCTGCAACGGATCGTTCCGTTTGTCGCGGAGCCCGAGCGAGACTGGATACCCGGCAATATACGCACGCGTCTGAAGGGTGCGCATATGGATCTGTTGTCCTTGACGGACTACGAAACCCATCTGTCCGACAAGGTTCAATTCTTGCTGGATGCGGTATTGGGCTTTATCACCACAAAGCAGAACGACATCTTCACCGTGCTGACGATCGTGTCGCTCGTCGGCATTCCGCCGACCCTGGTGGCGGGCATCTACGGAATGAATTTCAAGAATATGCCGGAGCTGGAGTGGGCCTGGGGATATCAGTTCGGCCTGGCCCTGATTGTGCTGAGCGCGATCCTGCCCATCCTGTGGTTCAAGTGGCGAGGGTGGCTGTAGCCTCCATGAAACTGATGCCGGGCGGAATGTGATGCGTTTAGGCTCGATCAATCTGTATCCGGAGGCTCGAAAGCCACGCGATGCTGCGCCGGCATGCTGGACAATAGGATCTGCAGCTGGTCAGCTTCTTCGTCCATACCGATCCATCGCAATTTCCGGATTCGCTTGACCAGGTCCGCTGACGCACGCTGCGGATACGACACATCGGGCGGCTGCTGACACTCTGCGAAAGTTTCCACGATCAATCTCCTCGGCGTGGATTTTGTTGCGGTTTTCTTGGAGCAGCGTGCGACGCCGCTTCGCGCCATTAACGCGCGGCAAATGGATACGATCCAGCTTTCCTCGCGCCCGCGCTCATCGACCGCATGAAATCAAGCGGAACCGCGAGCGCCGCCATTCGAAAAGAGCCGCGCCGCCGTCTCCATAAGCCTGACGTTGTCCGTGAAGAGCCGCTGACCGTCTTCGACAGCCATTTGCGCGCGCCGGATGGCCCATTCTTGATAGGCCGTCGCGGTTTCCGGGATCGAACGAGCATTCGTTAGCTTCCCGAGCAGCTCGGAGGCCAGGTCGGTTTCCGATTTCGCGCGAGCCGTCCAGCGCTCGCCTATTTCCTGGAGCTCCTTGAATACGTCCGCCTGTATTGCCGAGATTGCTTCGACTTGCCTCTTTCCCGCTTTGCTGAAGTTGGCGGCCAACGAATTCGATGTCGCTGTCGCTGAGGGAGTTGACTTATCAGTCTGAGCCATGTTTGTCCTCCGCCTCTTGCTAACCCGACTGGTCAACCAGTGACTCGATACTCTCCGCGCATGACCGAAGTCTTTGACCTGCATCAACGACCTGCATCAATTTTCAGGGCCTCTCGGCCTCTCAACTTGGCAGCATCGCGCCCGTCGGCTCCGATTTGAGATCAAACTGGCGGACCCTTGACCCGTCTCGTCGCGGAGAGCAGGCTGCGTGCGGAAATGGCCTGGGCCGCTGCGCGGACTGTTCGTCCATCACGGCAGGCCGCCCGGCATTCAGCCGCCGCAGCCCTGCGGCGGTCGCGCTTCGCCTTGCCCGGCCTGCCGAGCCCCGCTTGATCGAAGTCAAAGAGTCCCGGAAAACAGCGCATATGCTCAATGGCGCCATCAGAGAGGTCCGCTTATGGCAACCTTCATCAGGCCGATGCCGGCGGTCAGAAGCCGTGAGTTTGGCCTCCGAACGCGATCCAATGTCTGGCGTTGATGATCGTGGCGCGTCTTGCCGTTTGGCCTGCGCCGCCGCCGAATTCGTTCGGCTGTCTGTCAATCCGATCGAGGCGCTGCGCCAGAAGTGACCCGCGCGGGGGGCCGCGTGAAGGAGGTGGTCGTGAGCTTCAGAAGGGTTCTGATCGCTGTCGACAGCGAACCGGTCGCCGTCCGGGCGGCCGAGACCGGGGTCGATCTAGCGCAATCGCTGGGCGCGGAGGTCGCGTTCATCAACGTCGTGGATTCCGCTTTGGCCTATCCGGGTGATACCGGGACGCCGGCGAGCGAACTCATTGCCGCGGCCAAGCTCGACGCCAAGGAGCTGGTGAGCGCGCTCCGGCAACGTCTGCTGCCTCAATCAGCCGCCATCGACTTCATTCAAGTCGGCGCGCCCTCAGAGGAAATCGTGAAGGCCGCAAAGGAGTGGTCCGCGGATCTCCTCGTCATCGGCAGCCATGGCCGCAGCGGAATGCAGCGGGCGCTTCTCGGCAGCGTGGCTGAAACGGTGATGCGTCATGCGCCGTGTCCGGTTCTGGTGATCCGGTCGAAAGAATGAGCCCCGTCTGAGCGGGACGATGGATACGCCGATCAGCGCTGCCGACACACTTCTGGCTCTCGGGACAAGCCCCGATACCGGGCTTGCGGGCAACGAGGCAGCCGCACGGCTTGTGCGGGAGGGCGCCAACGAGGTTCCCGAGGAGAAATCGCATCCGTTTCTTCGCCTGGCGCGCAAGTTCTGGGGGCTGTCGGCATGGATGCTTGAGCTGATCGTCGCGCTCTCCCTCATTCTCGGAAAGACCGCGGATTTCTGGATCGCGCTCGCCCTCCTGGTCATCAATGCACTGTTGAGTTTCCTTCAGGAGCAACGCGCGTCTTCGGCGGTCGCGGCCCTGCGGCATCGGCTGCAGATTAGCGCGCGGGTGCTGCGTGACGGAGGCTGGCAAGCCTTGCCGGCGCGGGAGCTTGTCCCCGGCGACGTGATCCGGCTGCGGTCCGGCGACTTCGTGCCAGCCGACGCCCAGATTCTCGATGGCGCGCTTGCAAGCGATCAATCGGCGTTGACCGGCGAAACACGCCCCGTCGACAAGGCCGCAAATGAGCTCGTCTATTCCGGCTCGACGGTCCAACAGGGCGAAGCGACCGCGGTCGTCGTCGCGACCGGCCTGCGCACCTATTTTGGTCGTACCGCCGAACTCGTTGAAAGCGCGCATCCGAAGCTTCATGTCGAGGAAGTCATCACCAGAGTTGTCAAATGGCTCTCTCTCATTGTGGGCGTGATGGTGTCAATCACCGTGGCCGTCTCGCTTGCTGAGGGATTTCCGATCGCCGACATCCTCCCGCTGTCGCTCGTGCTGCTGATGAGCGCGGTGCCGGTGGCGTTGCCGGTCATGTTCACGGTAAGCATGGCGGTTGGCTCGATCGAGCTTGCACGGCACGGCGTGCTGGTGACGCGGTTGAGCGCGGCCGAGGACGCGGCCAGCATGGATGTGCTGTGCGCGGACAAGACCGGCACGCTGACGATGAACCGCCTCTCGCTGTCCGGCGCGCTGCCACAGGCCGGGTGCACCGAAGACGATGTGCTGCGCGTTGGCGCGTTGGCGTCGAACGAAGCAGATCAAGACCCGATCGATTTGGCGTTCCTTCGGGCGGCGCGTGATCGGAAATTGCTCCGTGAGGATGAAAGCATCCGTTCGTTCACACCCTTTTCGCCGCAAACTCGTCGAACCGAAGCAACGATCGAGCAGCCGGACGGCGGTCGAGTGCGATTCGTCAAAGGCGCATTGGCGACCGTCGCGGCCCTGGCGCGCGTGGAGGGAGCGGAGCTGGCCACTCTAGAGGCGCGCGCACAACAAGAAGCGCAGAAGGGCTTTCGCGTGCTGGCCGTGGCGCAAGGCAACGTCGGGGAGCCGCTGCGCCTCGTTGGCCTTGCGCTGCTTTCCGATCCGCCGCGGCCTGATTCGCGTCAGCTCATTGCCGATCTTTCTGCTCGGGGCGTGACGGTGAAGATGCTGACCGGCGATGCGTTGCTTGTCGCCCGCGAGATCGCACACCGGCTCGGCCTTGGCGAAGTTACGCGCATGCCCCGCCGGGATGCTGATCCTTCTCAGGCCGGCGCGGTGATCAAGGCCTATGACGGTCTTGCGGAGATCTTTCCGGAGGACAAGTTTGTCGTGGTCAAGAGCCTGCAGACTCAGGGCCACGTGGTCGCAATGACGGGCGATGGCGTGAACGACGCCCCGGCGCTGCGCCAGGCGGAAGTCGGCATCGCGGTGAGCGGGGCGACTGATGTGGCGAAAGGCGCAGCCAGCGTCATTCTGACGGCCGAGGGGCTTTCCGGCATTGTCGATCTCGTGACGATTGGCCGCGCCATTTATCAGCGCGTGGTGACCTGGATCATCAACAAGGTGAGCGGAACGATCCTCACGGCCGGCTTTGTCGTCGTCGCATTTCTCGCCACCCGCAAGTTCGTGATTTCGGCGCTCGGGATGGTGCTCATTGTCTTCATGACCGACTTCGTGAAAATTGCGCTGTCGACCGATTATGCCCGCCCGTCGCCGAAGCCGGAGACCTGGAGGATCGGCCCGCTGGTCAAGCTCGCTGTAATTCTCGGACTCCTCATGCTGGTCGAAGCCCTCGGCTTGCTTGCCGCCGGCTGGCATTGGCTCGCTCTCGCGAGCAGCGCCGGCAGGCTGCAGACGTTCGCATTTGAGACTCTGCTTTTCTTCGCCTTGTTCTCAATTCTTTCGTTTCGGGAGCGGCACGCGTTCTGGGCCTCCGCGCCAAGTGCAGTGCTCGCGCTGGCGCTCATCCTGGACGGATGTGCCGGCATCCTCGTCAGCGTCTATGGCCTCGCTGAGTTACGACCGTTGCCGCCAACTCAAACCGCATTTGTGATCGCTTATGCCTTGTTCTTTTCGCTTGTCGTCAATGATGTGATCAAGTCAGCCGTGATCGCACGGCTGCAGGGCAGGAGGCGTCTCGCCGCTTGAGGCAAGCGGTTTTCCCATGAAGGAACTTTTGCCATCCGCCGCCATTAGGCCCAGGCATGAGCTCGACGTTTCATTCGCTGTATGCCCATGATTTCATTCGGATTGCCTCTTGTGTGCCGCGCACGCAGGTGGCCGACGTCGCTGCCAATCTCGGTGAGACCATTCGGCTTGCGCAGGAAGGCGATCGGCTCAAAGCTGCCCTCATGATTTTTCCCGAGCTCGGCTTGTCGGCCTATGCGATCGACGACCTGCTCTTCCAGGATGCGCTCCTCGACGGCGTCGAGCGCGCCATTGGTCGATTGATTGAGGCCTCGCGGGAGTTCTATCCGGTCCTGGTGGTCGGAGCGCCGGTGCGGCACAATGGTCACCTGTTCAATGCCGCGATCGTCATCCATCGCGGCAGCCTGCTCGGCGTCGTGCCGAAGACCTACCTGCCGAACTATCGCGAATTCTACGAGCGGCGGCATTTCACTTCTGGTGTCGGCATCCGCCAGCGCCACCTGAGCTTGGCGGGCTGCGCGGCGCCGTTCGGCGTCGATCTTCTGTTCCGCTCGGCAGGCTCAGTGTCCTTCACCTTCCATGTCGAAATTTGCGAAGATTTCTGGGCGCCGCTGCCGCCGTCGACGATCGCGGCGCTCGCCGGAGCCGAAGTCCTCGTCAATCTTTCTGCGAGCAATGTTGTGATCGGCAAGGCCGATACGCGGCGCCTTCTGTGTGCGAGCCAGTCAGCACGCGCGATCGGCGCCTATGCCTATTCGGCAGCCGGCCCCGGCGAGTCGACGACCGATCTTGCCTGGGACGGTCAGGCGGCGATCTTCGAATGTGGTGACCGGCTGGCAGAAGGCGAGCGCTTTTCTCGCGATTCGGCTCTGATCACGGCCGATGTCGATCTCGGCCGCATCCGTCAGGAGCGCATGCGCGTGAATCCTTTCGGCGACTGTGCGCGCGAGGAATCGGAGCGGACCGGCATGTTCCGGGCCATCGCATTTTCCCTCGATGCACCCAACGAAACAGTTGCGCTCCGGCGCCTGATCGACCGTTTCCCTTTTGTGCCGCCGGACCCCGCCAAGCTGCGCGAGCAGTGCTACGAGGCCTACAACATCCAGGTCCAAGGGCTCGCCACGCGGCTCAAAGCGGCCACGATTGAGCGGGCCGTTATCGGGATCTCGGGCGGGCTCGACTCCACGCAGGCCCTGATTGTCGCCGCGCGGGCGATGGATTGGCTCTCCCTTCCGCGCAAGAACGTGCTCGCCTATACGTTGCCTGGCTTCGCCACTTCCGAACAGACGAAGAGCAACGCATGGGCGCTTATCAACGCGCTCGGCGTCAGCGGCGGCGAGATCGATATTCGTCCGGCTGCCCGGCAGTTGCTGACCGACCTTGAGCATCCCTTCGCGCGCGGCGAGGCCGTCTATGACATCACCTTCGAGAACGTTCAGGCCGGATTGCGGACCGATTATCTGTTTCGTCTCGCCAACCAGCATGGCGCCCTGGTCGTCGGCACCGGCGATCTCTCCGAGCTGGCGCTGGGCTGGTGCACCTATGGGGTCGGCGATCAGATGTCACACTACAACGTCAACGCTTCGGTCGCGAAGACGCTCATTCAACATCTCATCCGGTTCGTCGCGGGCTCGGGCGAAGTCGACGAAGGCACGGCGCGCGTGCTTTACGCTATCCTGGCCACTGAGATTTCGCCCGAGCTGGTGCCGGCGCGCGCCGGCGAGACCATCCAGTCAAGCGAGAAGACGATCGGACCCTACGCGCTGCAGGACTTTAACCTCTACTATCTGACGAGACATGGATTCCGGCCGTCGAAGATCGCGTTTCTCGCCCACCAGGCCTGGGGCGACGCGGAGCGCGGCGTCTGGCCATCCGACATTCCGGCTAGCCAGCGCAAAGCCTATGGGCTCGGTGAGATCCGCTACTGGCTGTCCGTATTTCTGGTTCGCTTCTTTGCCAATCAGTTCAAGCGGTCAGCGCTGCCCAACGGGCCAAAGATCTCATCGGGCGGATCGCTGTCGCCGCGCGGCGACTGGCGCGCTCCATCGGACGCGAGCGTAAGCACATGGCTGGCGGAGCTCGCCAAAAATGTGCCCGAGGACCTGAAAGGCTGAAACAGTTTCGTGCGTTCCCCGTTATCATGCCGCGTATCGTCGCAAGCGATTTGACGCAGCCCATAATTATGGCTGTTATCGCCGGGCCGAGGCTTTCGGACGAACATCGCACGCGTCGAAACTCGGCTCTGGTCACGGCGCTTGCGATCTCGCAACCTTCTTTTGTAAGGGGCGCCGATGCTGATCCGTTCGCCAGATTTTCCTGATGGCGCTGGGATTCCACGTCAATATACGTGCGAGGGCGAGGATCTGTCGCCTTCGCTTGAGTGGAGCGAACTGCCGCCGGAAACGCGCAGCCTTGTCCTTCTCTGCAATGATCCTGACGCCCCCGGAGGGATATGGCATCATTGGGGGGCCTACGACATTCCGCCCAGTTCAACGGGTCTCCCCGAAGGAGCTGGTCAGGGGAGCGGCGCCAAAAGTTTCAAACAGGGCGTCAACGATTTTGGCCGGATCGGTTACGGCGGCCCCTGCCCGCCGCGCGGCCACGGGCCGCACCATTATCACTTTCGTCTGCTCGCGTTGTCGGTCGACCGACTGCAGCTCCGCCAACGGCCGTCCTGTCGGGACATCGAGCGCGAGGCGCGCAAGCACGTGCTTGCTGAGGCGACGCTGGTTGGAATCTATCAGCGCTGATCTGTACCAATGCCGGCCCGTCAGCAGCCTTGTTGACAGCGCGGACAGCAATAGCCGGTGCGGCCGCCAATCTTGAGGACCTTCAGAACTGATCCGCAACGGGGGCAGTGCCCGCCTCTCTTGCGCTCGGGCAGAAGGTAGCCCTTGGGCAGGCGCTCCAGGAACTGCTCCGAGCCGGCCCTGCGGTCAACCGCGGTCTCCAGGACTTTACGCATTTCCGTAAACAGACGTTTGAGTTCGGCGGGAGAGAGCTTGTCAACGCGCTCAACTGGATTGATCCGCGCTTGAAACAATATCTCGTCCGAGTAGATATTCCCGATGCCGGCGATGACTTGTTGGTCCATCAGGACCGATTTCACGTCGCGTTTGAGGCTGAGCACCGCGGTCTTGAGCGCGTCGAAATCGAACCGCCGGTCGAGCGCATCCGGCCCGAGCTTTTCCTCAGCGATAAAATCGGCAGCGTCCTCGGCGAGCCCGACGCGTCCGATCATCCGCCTGTTGGTATAAGCAAGAGAACCGTCGCCGGCGAAATCGAAGCGCACCCGGGTGAAAGGCGGCTCGCCGCCAGGCTTCCCAACGAATTGAAGGCCTCCTGCAGGCCCGAAATGCAGCGTCAGCCATTGGCCCCGATCAATATTTGCCATGAGATGCTTGCCGTGACGCCGGGCTGCAACGAGCTGAGCGCCTTCGAGGGAGGAGGCAAATTTCCCGACCGGGAGCTTGCCGAGGATGCGCGCATCGCTCACCACCACGCGATCGATCGTCTTGCGCAACGCATTCTTTGCCAGCACGCGTTTGAAGCCTTCAACATCGGGCAATTCCGGCATGTCAGAGTCCGTCAGCTCGGCCAGAGATTGTGGAGCGGCTGCGGCGTGGCAGCCTTGGCGTCTTCAAGTTCGCCCGCCGGCAGGCGGGCCGCCAGCAGCGCAAGAACCGCGCGCGCAACCTGCTCGGCATCAATGCCCGGGTCGCGATGCACGCCATCCTGAATGCGCGCGATGAATGCGCTTCGGCTTCGCGGCGCAGTTCGCCCCGGTGGATGCCAGCCGTCATAGTACAGCCCACGCAGCAGAGCCGGCAGCTGCGCGCCGACATACACAGCTTCTTTCTGCGCCAGCACGTCGCGAAGCGCATGCAAGGTGGCAAGGAGGGCGGAATAGACCCGCTCCCGATCGTGCCACCCAAGGCGCTGCTGAAGATCGTCGATCCACTCCTCAGTGGCGCGGACGGCCCCTTGGAGTTCTGCAAGGTGCCTCATTACCCTGACCCCGGCTGACCTTAAAAAGCCGCGCCCTGCGCAGGAGACGAACACTCCGCACGCGCGGCAGGTTCCTTAGTAACTCGAACTCATCCGGCCGAACCTGATCCGCATCAATGTGGTTCGCTCTCCGGGCGCAGTATCCGGGTTGAGCGCCGGCGAAAACCGGGGACGGCCTTGCCGTGTGGTCGGATGTCCTTAAGTTTTAGTGCGCCCCAGCCCGGTCTACAGGTGAGCCAGGCGGCTGTCCTCATGGCAAACCCGGCTTGACAAGGTCTTCCAGCGATGCCGGTGCAGAACGCAGAGATTGCGGCCATGTTCGATCAGGCCGCGAAACTCCTTGAGATCCAGGGCGAGAACCAGTTCCGCGTCCGCGCTTATCGCCGCGCTGCCCAGGTCATCGAAGGCCTGCCGCAAAGTGTTCGAAGCTTGCTTTCCGCGGGGCGAGACCTGTCGGAGTTCCCCGGAATCGGCAAGGATCTCGCTGGCAAGATCGCCGACATCGTCAAGACCGGGCACTTTGAGCTTCTTGACAGGCTCAAGGAGCAGTTGCCGGGTGAATTGGGCGAAATGGCCGGGCTGCCCGGACTGGGGCCGAAGCGCGCCAAGCTGCTTTACGACGAGCTTGACGTGCGCACCCTCGACGACTTGCGCCGCGTCCTCAAAACCGGGCGCCTGCGCGAACTCAAGGGCTTCGGTCCAGTCATTGCAAAGAAGCTGTCGGCGGCGCTCGAAAAGCCGAGAGCGGAGAAGCGTTTCAAGCTTTCGGTCGCAGAGGCCGAAGCCGAAGCGTTGGTGGGCTTTCTTCGCGACGGCGGGCGCATCGTCGTGGCCGGCAGCTATCGGCGGCGGCGCGACACGGTGGGCGATCTTGACCTGCTGGTAACCGCAAAGGATGCGGCCGCGGTGGGCAACAAGCTGGTGCGCTATGAAAACGTTGCCGAGGTGCTCGCCCATGGCCCGACCCGGACGACCGTCATCCTGCGCTCCGGAATACAGGTCGATGTGCGCGCAGTACCGGAGGAGAGCTATGGTGCGGCGCTCCTCTATTTCACCGGATCGAAGGCGCACAATATCGTGCTGCGCGGGCTTGCCGTTGAGCGCGGCTGGAAGCTCAATGAATACGGTATGTTTGCGGGCAAGCGTCGCATCGCCGGCGCGACCGAAGAGGAGATTTACAAGAAGCTCGGCCTTGCTTTTGTTCCACCCGAACTGCGCGAGGACCGCGGCGAGATTGCGCTTGCCAAAAGCAATCGGCTGCCCCGGCTCGTGAGCCTGTCAGACATCCGGGGCGACCTTCACGTGCACTCCGACTGGACGGACGGCGCCGCCCCCATCGAAGCCATGGCAGAAGCTGCGCGCGCGCTCGGCTATGCCTACATCGCGCTCACCGATCACAGCCGGCGCGTCGCCATGGCGCATGGCCTTGATCCGGCGCGGTTGTCGCGCCAGGCCAAGGAGATCGATCGGCTGAACCAGCGGCTGCGCGGCATCACCGTTCTCAAGGGGATCGAGGTCGATATCCTCAAAGATGGAAGCCTCGACCTGCCGGACGCAAGCCTGGCCAGGCTCGATGTCGTGATCGCGTCCGTGCACTCCTATTTCGACCTGCCGCGCCAGGCCCAGACCGATCGCGTCATCCGCGCCATACGGAACCGCCACGTCTCCATCATCGGCCATCCGACCGGCCGGCTGATCGGCGAGCGCGAGCCCTATGACATTGACATGGAGCGCGTCATCGCCGCCGCCCACGAGTTCGGCTGCCATCTCGAAATCAATGCAGAACCCGATCGGCTCGATCTTAACGACATCCATGCCCATGCGGCGAAGGAAGCCGGCGTGAAGCTCGCGATTTCGACCGATGCGCATTCGGTCAACGCGTTTCGGTACCTGCGCTTCGGCATCGACCAGGCGCGGCGGGCCTGGCTGACGGCGGATGATGTGATCAACACGCGTCCCCTCGCTGAGTTGCGCAAGCTGCTGCGGAACTAGAAATCCGAGCTGCAGGCGAGGCTGCAGCCCGGATCAATTTCAGCGAGCAGCTCGGCCGGCGGTCAGGCCGCAGCCTTAACCTCGATCTTCTTTTCCGCCTTCTGCGCCTCCGTGGTTTTCGGGAGCGTCACGGTCAGCACGCCCTTGTTGAAGGTGGCTTCGACCTTGCTCGTGTCTACGCCCTCCGGGACGTGGAAGTAACGTTCGAACGAGCCGAAGTGGCGTTCGCGCAGGTAGTAGTCCTTCTCTTTCTCTTCCTTTTCCTCCCGTTTCTCGCCCTTGATCGTCAGGCCGCCGTTCGCGAGCTTCACTTCGATGTTCTTCTCGTCCAAGCCGGGCAGCTCGGCCGTAATCTCGTAGGCCTTGTCGGTCTCGGTGATGTCGACCGCAGGAGTGCCGGCCCAGCTCAGTTCGCGCCGCCAGAACGGCTCAATGTCGAACACCGGACGGCGGAACGGGAACCCCCAGAAATCCCGATCGAAATCCTCGAACAGGCGATCGATTTCGCGGCGGAGGTTCACCAAAGGATGCCGCGGCGCAGCTTTCTCGGTCTTCACGGGTAGTTTGGTTGCGGTTTCGGCCATGTCCAGGTCCTCCTGTTGGAATTGGAACTGTCGGCTTATACAGCCGCAGACGTTCGGGGATATTGACCTCGCTCAATTCTCATCCAATCGCGTCGGCTATTTGTGTCGCGAGACGGCTGCGACGGCGTCAGCATGCTGTTTCCGGGCGTCCCGCGTCATGACTGTCGCCTCCGGTTGGCCCGATGCGGCGGAGGCGATTTCAGCGCCAACGCCGCGTTGCGGCAGCGGCGCGCACACGGCGCTCGGCGAGCGTGAGCGCCGTCGAGCGCGGCAGCTTCCCGTTGCGCTTGCTCTCGTCGAGCACGAGACGGGTGTTTGCCCGAATGCGCTCGTCGATGTGGTCGAACGCCGCGCGTTGCGTGCCGCCGCGGTATTCGATCGCGCCGCAGATCACGCCGCCGGCATTGGCGATGAAGTCCGGAATGACCAGCACGCCGCGCTTGTGCAGCGCTTCTTCCGCATCAGGCGTGCACGGAATGTTGGCGCCCTGCGCGACCAGGCGAGTCTTCAACCTGTGCACATTCTCCGCGTTGATGACATCGGGCCGCGCAGCGGGAATCCAGATGTCGCAATCAACGTCAAGGATCGCGTCAGGGCTGAGCTTGCCGGTGCGACAGTAGTCATGAAGTGGGCGGCCGGCCTCTTTGAGCGCGATCAGTGCCGCAATGTCGAGACCGGCCGGATCGGCCACGGTCCCGCTCGTGTCGCTTGCCGCCACCAGCATGGCGCCCTTTTCCGCAAGGAAGCGGGCAGTATGCTTACCGACCGCACCGAAGCCCTGCACCGCCACGCGCGCGCCCTTCAACTCGAGCCCGATGAATTCGCGGGCGACATCGATTGATCCGGCAAGGCCGAATGCGGTCGCACCGACCTCGTCGAGCGGAATGCCGCCGATCGCAGCGGGCAGACCGACCGCGCGGCCGATCTCATCCTTGATCCATCCCATGCAAAGTTCATCGGTGCCCATGTCGGGACCGGGGATGTAATCAGTAGTATCCCGGATCGCGTCGGCGAAGGCGCGGATGATCTCTTCCTTGCGCTCCCTCGGCATGCGCGGATCCGCGGCAATCACCGACTTGCCGCCGCCATGCGGCAAACCGGCAGCAGCATTCTTCCATGTCATGGCGCGCGCCAGCCGGGCGCATTCCTCGGTCGACACATCGGGCGCCATGCGCACGCCGCCGATCGCAGGGCCGCAGGCGGTGTTGTCAATGACGGCGGCGGCCTTTAAGCCGACCGACGGGCAGTGAATATGGATCGTACGGGCGGGGCCGAACTCGTCGGCCAATCGGAGGAGATCCATGATTGTCTCCGTGCTCAGCCCGGGCGTTCGAGATCGCTGATGACGGCGCGCAAGCAAAGCGCGGCTTCGCTGCCCGCGAAGCCCGGAAAATGGGTAAACATCGCTCCGGGCTTTCCGAGCCCTTGTCAGCTTTCCTCGTCGAGGTGCTGCATTCTGGAACAATGACTGGGCCCATGAGTTGATTTAGTTTAACTCTGGCGCTGCGCCAGGGCGGCGCGAATATTGTCGCTGAAAGCGTGATTGAAGAGCGGCTTTTCGACAATTGAAGCGCCGGCAGCGGCTGCGCCCTCCCGCACCGTCCGGCTCGGATACGAGGTGATCACGATCGCGGGCAGCCGAACCTGTGGCTTCCGCAGTTGCTGCAGCGCTTCGAGCCCGTTCAGCGCCGGCAAGTTGTAGTCGATAACCAGGCAGCCGAACGGCGGCAGCGTCGCCTCGTTCAATAGCTCGCTGGCGCCGGCGTAGTTGCGGACTGAAAATCCTTCGAGATCGAACGAAAATTTGATCGACTGCCGCACGGCCGCATCGTCGTCGACCACGATTATTGTCGGCCTTTCGAGCGACGCCGCGTCGGCAAAGCATTCCATCGCATTCGCCTCCAATGGACCTGTTGGGCAGGATCGTGAGCGAACGTCAGTCAAGACATGAGTCGACGGATATCGCTTTGATTTGGCGCAATCAGTTTGGCATGACTGGGCGGCGGCGCGGCAGAATCAGCGGATCGGCGATGGACAGAGTTCCGCCGGCTGGTCATGGATGACGGACCTGCTGGCGGCGCGACGCGTCTGCCCTCAGGCCTGGAACCAAAAATCGATATCCGAAATTATCGATCGCCCCTGCCGCACTCCCTGCTGCCCGCTTTCCCCGCAATGCAAGAAAGCGGCGCGGCTTTCCGTATGCACACCAGCGAAGGGATGAGCGAAGTGACCCTGCCATCGGACGCTTCCCCGGTACCCGCCCCCGACAAGGTCAGCAATGTGCTGAAGTGGATTCTGCTCGGGGTTGCGATCGTGACTTTCGCCCTGTTCGGCTGGGCGACCGTGCTCACATATGACCACGCTCCGCCGCAGCCGGCGGCCTTTGTCACAAGATCCGGCGCGATGCTCATGACCGATGCCGACATTGCTGCGGGCAAAGCGGGATTCCAGAGGGCGGACCTCATGGATTACGGGAGCCTCTACGGCATGGGCTCCTATTTTGGACAGGACTATACGGCTTGGGCCCTCAGCCGCCTGGCGAGCCTGACGGAGAATGACCTGGCTCGGATGCAATTCGGCAAGCAGTATGCGGCGCTGCCTCCCGGCCAGCAGGCCGGGATTCGTAACGCGATGCGCGCGCAGCTTCAGGGCATAGACCTCACTCAGCGACAGGTCACAGTGCCGGACGCCCTGGCTGGCGCTATCACCGGGTTGCGCACCGACATTGCGAAGAAACTTGCAACCGCCGACCTCGAAACCGGCTGGACGCCCGCCTACAGTTTGGGACCCGACGAGGCGCTGCGCACCGCCGATTTCCTCATCTATTCGGCATTGACGACTGTGGCGCGCCGCCCGGGCACAACCGGGTCGTGGACTGAAAACTGGCCGTTTGAACCGGAGGTCGGCAACACGCCCACTGTCAATACGTTTCGGTGGACCTGGATCAGCTTCTGCTTCACTTTCTTTGCGTTCGGCGTCGTTCTTTTCGTCTACCAATTCTGGCTGAACGATCCCGATGTCGCGCCCATGGATCCGGTGCTGGCGAAATTCGGCCCGCTCACCGAGAGTCAGCGCAGGGTAGGAAAATATTTCCTTGTCGTTGCCCTTGTCCTGCTGCTGCAGATTGCGGCCGGAGCCCTCATGGCTCATGCCTACTATGATCGTCGCAGCTTCTACGGCGTTGCACTGGCGAACGTGCTTCCCTTCAACTTCTTGCGCGACGTGCATATCCAGTCGCCGATCGTCTGGATCGGTTTGTCCTGGATCGGCGCCGCCCTGTTCTTAGCCCCCGCGATCGCCGGTAACCGCGAAGCGCGCGGTCAGGGAATGCTTGTCGACCTGCTGTTCTGGGCGACGCTGGTCATCGTCGCCGGGATGCTGATCGGCAACTGGCTCGGCATCATGGGGTACCTGGAAAGGGGATGGTTCTGGTTCGGCAACCAGGGCCTTTCCTATATCCAGCTCGGCCGGTTCTGGCAGATCGCGTTTTTCGCCGGCCTCATGCTGTGGAGCCTGATGGTCTTTCGGGCGCTGTGGCCGACCCGCGTCGCATTGTGGGATGCAACGGTTCAATTCTGGTCCGGGCGCATCCGGCTGGAGAATTTGATCTGGGCCTCCACGATCAACATCGCGGGGCTCTACGTGTTCGGCATGATCCCCCTCACCGGCATTGAGCGATCGTTCACCATCACCGACTTCTGGCGCTGGTGGGTCGTCCACCTGTGGGTCGAACAATCTTTTGAATTCTTCGCTGTCAGCATGAGCGCCTACCTCCTGATGGCCGTCGGCCTCGTGTCGCGCCGCCTCGCCGAGAGGGCGGTGTACTTTGAGCTGATCCTGATATTCCTCGGCGGCGTCATCGGCACCGGTCACCACCTCTATTGGGCCGGAGGACCGAGCATGTGGGTGCCGATGGGCAGCATGTTCTCCTTTATCGAGGTGCTGCCGCTGGTTCTGCTGATTATGGAGGCGATTGGGCAATACCGGCTGATCCGGGGGCGCCAGACGTTCAACTATACGCTTGCCTACACCTACATCATCGGTGCGGCATTCTGGAATTTCGTCGGCGCTGGCGTGTTCGGCGGCGGCACATTGAACGCACCGCTTATCAATTACTATGAGCACGGCACGTTTCTGACGCTCAATCATGCGCACACGGCGCTGTTCGGCGCGTTTGGCCTGCTCGCCATCGGCCTTGTCTATTTCTGCCTGCGCTACGCCGCCGGCGAGCGCTTCGCCTTTGACGAGCGGCCCGGATGGTGGGCGTTCTGGCTCTACAATGTCGGCCAGGTGCTGTGGATCGCGCTCAACTTTTTCCCGGTCGGCTGGCCGCAGCTTGATGCCGTCTTCGAGCACGGGCTCGCATATGCGCGCAGCATCGAGTTCTACGGCGGAACGCTGGTGTGGCAGTGGATGCGTCTGCCGGGCGACGCGGTGTTTGCGCTGGCGGCGTTGCTGATGGCCTGGGATTTCCTGATCAAGCTTGAGCCTTTCTATCCGCAGCTCATCGCCCGGATCGTGCGCCGCCCCGTGCTCGCGAGCGCACAACCCGGCGAATGAAGGCGCGCTCCCCCGGTGAGCCGATGGCAGCCAGATTCGCGCCGCCGATCTTCCGGAATCGGAGCGGGCCAATTTCATTCAACAGATGATCTCGACCGCCATGCCGATCGCAAGACCGAGGTCGCGGTCGGCGCGTCCCAAATTGACGGCAATTTCGGCAAGCCCGTTCGAATTCTCGTACCAGAAGGCGGCGCCCGGCGGCAGATCGCTGAAAGTCCTCCCGCGTTCCAGCACACGACCGGCTGCCGCAAGCTTTGCGTTGGCCGGCAGCACGGCGGCCCTCAGCCCGGTCATGGCGTTGCCGAAGTGATCGGCATACACGACCTCGCCGAGATCGTCCGGCCAATCTGGCCGGCGATGCGCGTCATCCCGGCATGGCCGCCCGGGAGGCGGCTCCCCGCGCGCTAGCATCGCTGCAACCGGTGCAAAGAGGTCACGCCCGTGAAAACTGGCCGAGAGCCGCTCGGGCTTCCACTCGATGCGCCAGTCACGCGCCTGCCGGGCGCGGCGCTGAACCAGTTCGAACAGACCGTTGCCCGGGCCGACAAACCAGCGGCCGTCGGCTTCAACAACAACGGGCGGACGCCCGCTGCCGACGCCGGGATCGACGACGCAGAGAAACACGGTGCCGGCCGGAAACCATGCGGCGTAGGCGGCCAACAGGTAGGCCGACGCCTTGGGGTCGCCGATTGGCGCGTCAGCGAAGAGGTCGATAACGGATGTGTCCGGCGCCGCCTGGTGCAGCACCGCCCTCATCTGACCCACATACGGGCCGTGCAGTCCAAAGTCCGTGAACAGCACAATCAAGTTGCCAACTCGCCCTCTCGGCGGCCGCCCGGCCTCGGCGCGGATGACGCCGCCGTTCGCGCCGTTCGCTTCTCCGCCGCGTCCGTGAATGCAGGAAAGCCAGAGCGAAGCGCTCTTTGTTTTCCCGCATCTGACCCCGGCGGGCAGTGCGGCGATCCGGCTCCGCCGCAGCGCCCTCTTCAGCCGATTCTGCGAAAAAAGAGGCGGCCATCGCGACTCAAATCCGATAATCCCAAATAGATCAATGGGCTTGCGGTTGACGCGGGCGCTTGCGAAGCTGCGGTCAGAGCCCATGCGGCAGCGAGCGGACGCCCGTGATGAAGAACGACGGCATTGCTGCGGTGGAACGCAGCACGTCCCTGCGGAGTGACTCACATGGCACGATGGAGACAGGCTCGGGTAAATGTCAGGAGCCGCGTTCGGCGAAGCCCGATCAAAGGGCGCAGCCTCTTCATCGCGGCATCACCGCGTTCATCATTGTTGGAACAATACTTGTCGGTCCTGCGAGCTATGCGATCTGCAACGCCATGCCCGGAATACAAGTCCTGCGAAGCGATGCCATGACCGCCGTCGCGGTCGCAATCTTTGCTGCGACTTATCTCGTCATCGCGATCGGCAAGCTGCCCGGATTTCACCTCGATCGCGCCGGCGCGGCGCTGCTCGGGGCAAGCCTGATGGTCGGATCGGGCGTGCTCTCGCTCGACCACGCCTACCGCGCAATTGATTTTGACACGATTGCGCTGTTGCTTGGCATGATGATCGTGGTCGCCAATCTTCGGCTCTCGGGCTTTTTCCGGCTGGTCAACAATTGGGTGGTGACGCGCGCCCACCATCCCTTCATGCTGCTTGCGGCGATCGTTTTCGTCGCCGGCTCGCTCTCCGCCTTCCTCGTCAACGACACCATCTGCCTGGTCATGACGCCGCTCGTGTTCCAGATCGTCGTCCGTCTCACGCGAAACCCGGCCCCGTATCTCCTGGCCACCGCGATGGCGTCGAACATCGGCAGCACCGCGACAATCACCGGCAATCCTCAGAACATGATCATCGGCAGCCTTTCGCACATCCCGTATGGCGCCTTTGCGGCATCGCTCTGGCCGGTAGCGGCGGTTGGCCTTGTCCTCCTGACGGCTCTCATCGCGCTCATCTATCGCGGCGAATTTCTCACGCGGCAGCGCCTGCCGACCATCACGGCAATTCCGGCAGCTCATCACACGCCTCTTGTGATCAAGTCCGTTCTCGTCATGGGCGCCATGATGGTTCTGTTCTTCGCCGGCCAGCCCGTCGCCAAGGTGGCGATCGTTGGGGGCGCCTTGCTGCTCTTCACGCGCAGGTTAAAGGCCGAAAAGGTCTACCGCGAGATCGACTGGCCGCTGCTCGTCATGTTCGTCGGCCTGTTCATCGTTGTAGCAGGCGTCGAGAACGCCGTACTCACGCCCGATCTTATTGCGGCCGTAGGACGGCTTCATCTTGAAAGCGTCCCCATCCTGTCCGTCGTCACCGCCGGACTGTCGAATCTCGTCAGCAACGTCCCGGCAGTCCTCGTGTTGAGGCCGTTCGTCGCGGATCTGTCGGACCCATCCCGCGCCTGGCTTGTCGTCGCAATGGCGTCGACGCTCGCCGGCAACTTCACCCTGGTCGGATCGGTTGCGAACCTGATCGTTGCGCAGCGCGCGCGGGCGCATGGGGTCGTTATCGGCTTCTGGGAGTATTTCAAGGTCGGCGCGCCGCTGACGGCGCTGACCATCCTGTTCGGGATCTGGTGGCTGTGACGCGATTCCAGGGCGTGTTCGTGGCCGAGCTTGTCCTGGAGCAGCGGCTCCCGCGCGGCCTTCGCGCAGTCGGATCGCAGCAGCGACAGTCCCGGAGCAAGCATCGCCGCGAGGCGATCATGTCCGATCATCTTCAAGATGGAGCGCCGATCAGGGCATCAAGGTGAAGGAGCCGGATGGGCGGCACGACCGGCATGCCCGGCGGTGCGCGGACAATGATTTGCCTCGGCCGGCGCCGGCTATATGCTACCTGAGCCGCGCCCCTGCAACGCCGCCAGTCGCTTTTCGCGAACGTGAGTCGATAATGGCAAAAATGAAACATCCAGAACTCCTTAAGGGGCTAATTCGTCTGCATATTCTGCATCATGCCTCGGAGGAGGAGTTTTACGGCCAGTGGATGATCCATGAATTGGCCCGCCACGGCTACACGCTGAGCCCCGGCACCCTCTATCCGATGCTTCATGCGATGGAGCGTCGCGGCTACCTGAAATCCAAGAAAGAGCAGAACGGGCGTACGTTTCGGCGGCTTTACCGGGCGACGGCGCTGGGGCGCGAAGCCAACCGGCTCGCAAAGATACAGGTTCGCGAGCTGATCGGCGAGCTGCAGGGCTCGAAGGGTCCCAAGCCGCACACGGACTAAGGGTCGCTCAGTTCCCGGAAAATCCCCCGCGCACTCTGGCGAAAGGCGCGCCGGCGCGGTCATCCCATTATATCGAAAGTCGATATCGATAGCGGAATTACATCGACTTTGCAGCACAGTCCTGGTAGAAAACAAAGAATTTGGCGGTCTTGTTTTGAACGGATATTGGCACCGATGATACTTGCCGGCATCAAGAGCGAAAAGGAGCTCAACGATCTGTGGTCCTGCGTCTCGCAGTTCGATGAGCACGGCTACCCCAGGCAAAAATGACGACGGCTGCGGGAGGCCAATCTGGCTCGGCGCTCGAAGTCCTTGCGATCTTCACGCGGCTCGGGCTGACCAGTTTCGGCGGACCAGTTGCGCACCTCGGCTATTTCCGCGACGAATTCGTCGTTCGCCGCAAATGGCTTCACGAGAGGACCTATGCGGACCTTGTGGCGCTTTCGCAGTTCCTCCCCGGCCCTGCCAGCAGCAAGGTCGGAATTGCCATCGGTCTGTCACGCGCCGGCTACCCGGGCGCCCTTGCCGCGTGGGCCGGGTTTACGCTGCCCTCGGCGATCGCGCTTGTGCTGTTCGGCTTCGGCGCGGCGCTGATCGGTGATGCGCTGGGCAGCGGCTGGCTGCATGGTCTCAAAATCGCGGCGGTGGCGGTCGTCGCGCAGGCCGTGCTGGGAATGATGCGATCTCTGGCGCCGGATCGCGAGCGCGCCAGCATGGCCGTCGCCGCAGCCGCAATCGTGCTGGCATTTCCATCTGCCTGGGGCCAAATCGGTGCGATATTGCTCGGCGGCGCTGCGGGTCTCTGGCTGATAAGAAGCACTGCGCCCACGGATCATGCGGTCCTGCCGCATGCTGTGAGCAGGACCGCGGCGCTCCTCGCGCTTGCCCTCTTCTTCATTATGTTACTAGCTCTGCCGCTGCTCGCGGCTTCCGTTCCAAGCCAGAGCCTTGAACTCTTCAATGCGTTCTATCGGGCCGGTTCGCTGGTGTTCGGCGGCGGACATGTTGTGCTGCCGTTACTGCAGGCGGCCGTGGTTCCGCCCGGCTGGGTGACGAACGACGTCTTTCTGGCAGGCTATGGCGCCGCACAAGCTTTGCCCGGTCCGCTGTTTACCTTCTCGGCCTATCTTGGCGCCGTGATGGCGCCCCGGCCTAATGGGTGGGCGGGGGCGGTCCTTTGCCTCGCCGCAATGTTCCTGCCCTCGTTTCTGCTGGTCATTGGCCCGCTTCCATTTTGGGACGAGCTTCGCGCGCGTCCGGGGGCCCAATCGGCTCTTCGCGGCGTCAACGCAGCCGTCGTGGGGCTGCTGCTCGCCGCCCTCTACCAGCCTGTTTGGGCGACCGGCATCACCAACGCCAGCGATTTTGCCCTTGCGGCCGCCGCCTTCCTGTTGTTGTTCATGTGGCAGACGCCGCCATGGATCGTCGTCATTCTTTGCGCCGTCGGCGGCGCTGCGCTTGCGGCTTTCCATCCGACTTGACGATAATCGCGGCCCCCGCCCTCTCCGCACGCCGGGGCGGGTGGGGGAGAGGGGCTCGTCATTTATCGACCGTGGCGCGGATATAAGCCCAGATCGCCTCGATTTCCTCGCCATTGAGAATGCCGTACCAGGACGGCATGTTGTCCTTTCCGCTGGTGACAGAATCAACAAATCTGTCGTGTTCGTCCGGCCGCAAGCGCCGCAGGTCGAACGACCAGCCGCCGCTTACATTGTTCAGCTCTTCCCCGTGGCAGGGCGCGCAGCGCTGCGCGTAGATCTCCGCTCCGGCCTTAGCCCGCGAGCCTTCGACCGCCAGCGCCGGAGACTGAGTGAGCGCGAGGCACCAGACAAAACAGCAGAGCATCCCGAGCAGTCGCATCCCGGATTTGATGACCAGCTCCATGCGTCCCTCCCAGGGCTATAGATCAACAACCCAACATCCCTCTCGCGTCTGTCAAGCGGGTTCTCTTTGCCGGCGACGGTCGCTCAACAGGAACAACGGCAGGGAAGCTAGCTGGCACAGAACCGAAAAGACGATCAGGGCCGTCAGCGACACATCGTAGAGGACGCCCATCAGCCAGCTGCCGAGGAACCAGGCGATGCCGAAGCCGGTGTCGAACACGCCAAACGCGGTGCTGCGTCGCTCGCTCGGAACAAGCCCGACGATCAATGATTTGAGCACTGACTCCTGGGCGCCCATCCCGATTCCCCAAAGGATCATTCCGACAAGCGCAGCCCATCCGCCGGTGAGAAACACCAGAGGTGCAAAGAATGACGACAGCAAGAACGCGACGATGACGATCGCTGTCCCGAGCCTGTCGAATAGCCTTCCAAAGGCCAACGCACTGACTCCGCCGATCGCCATGGCGACAGCATAGAAGATCGGAATCACATCTGGCGCGACTGACCGCGCTTTTTCAAAGTGATAGGCAATCAACGCGAAGTCCGCAAACCCGGCCGCGACGCATCCGCCCGCCCCCATGTAGAGCCAATAAGATGTGGAAAAGCGTTCGACCCCGATCGATCGCGCCGGTTCGAGGCTCCGCGGATCCGGATACTGCATGCGTGCGAGCAGCAAAGTGGCAACGGTAAGGACAGCCGGCACGAGCAGAACCGCAAAGCAGGCTTGATAAGAGTACTGCAGAGAAAGAGCAAACGCGATGATCAGAGGACCGGCCGTTGCGCCAAGCTGATCGAGGAATTCGACGATCCCGTAAGTCCGGCCCGGCCCCACTTGCGTGGTGGCAAACGACAGCATGGCCTCTGTAATCGGCTTCCTGATGGCTCGCCCCGTTCGCTCGCCGATGATCAGTCCGGCCGCTGCCGGCCAGTTGCCGCTGAGCGCGAGAGCCGGCACCGCCAGCATGTTGATGGCGTATCCCGTGATCGCGATCAGCCAGTAGCGGCCGGTGCGGTCGCCGAGAAATCCCGCGACCGAGCGCAGCGCGTAGCCGAACAACTCACCGACGCCTGCGGTGAATCCGACGACGGCCGCGCTGGCGCCGAGCATTTGAAGAAACGGGCCCGTGATGCTCCGCGCGCCTTCATACGTCATATCGGCAAAAAGGTTCGCGACGCCGATGATGACGACAAACCTGTACGCGTTTGAAGAAGAAAGCGTCAGCCTGTGTTCCGTCGACATAACGCACCTCTATTGGCTAACGCCACGGATTGCAGCGCCCGCCACGGGAGGCGAAGATGCACCGGCGCCGGCGCTCAATCTTTCGCCTGGTCGTCAAAATACGGGCTTTGTGTGGCGCGGCTGGCCCGCCGGTCTTCGGTCGTGATGGCTGTCAAGGATCGAGACCGGTCTGGCCGGCGCGGGAGCAGCGGATCTGCACCGGGCGAGCGATCTTCCGAGTTGCCCCGCGCCCGCCACGCGAGCGCCGCTCGTCTATTTCGCAGCGGACTTGGGCTGAGCCGCCGTGAACATGAAATTTCACACTGTCCCCGCTCCTGTGGCACTGGAAGCAATTATCAAGACCGGCCCGCACATTTGCCATCCCGCCGGCCAGGAACGCTTGGCATTCCCATTCGCCATCGCGTTCGCTCGGCGGGCATTCGCTGCCGCAAAGCTCGGCATCCGAAAATTTTTGCCGCACGAAGCCGCAGACAGGCTGGCCTCGGCCGCGCGTTCCTTTTATCGTTGCAGCGAATTGCTCGTAACCATTGGTTGCGTTAGCGGAGGAGAGACGATGCAAAGATTGCATTCCCGTGGTAAACTCCTTGTTGGCGCCGTCTTGACCGGCATCGCCTGGATCGGGCTCACCGCCGCAATAGCGCAACACGGAGTGCGCGTGCCTGATTTCTCCTCAAACCAGGTCGGCTGGATCGCGACGAATCCCGACTTCATCGCGGTGCCGGGCGGACCCAGCCCGACGCGCAGCGACCCGGCCCATCCCTACATTCCCAACAACACGGGGGCGCAGCCGACTTTCCGGGTCGCCGATCTCGCCAATCCCAACATCAAGCCTTGGGCCAAGGAGGTGATGAGGCGGGAGAACGAGAAGGTGGTCGCCGGCGGGATCGGCTACACGGCGCGGTCGAGCTGCATGCCGGCAGGCGTGCCCGGATTCATGATGTTCATCGTTGAGCCGGTCTTCTTCGTCCAGGCCCCCAAGGAGGTCTTGATGATCCATTCAGGCAACGAGGAGGTCCGCCACACAGCAATTCTCATTTTGACCTATGGGGGTCTGGCGAGCGGTTTGTCGAAGGCGAGGGTGGCCATGAGCTGTTGCCAGGAGGGGAAGACGACGTAGACGGTGATGGCTCGCAGGTGGTTGAAGAA
>Ga0209060_10000295_pt1 | contig 106786 bp, 91 predicted proteins | sample Coa_R1_8_FD_187155 | JGI IMG/M metagenome (GOLD analysis project Ga0209060, IMG submission 187155) | Surface soil microbial communities from Centralia Pennsylvania, which are recovering from an underground coalmine fire - Coalmine... | ecosystem: Environmental > Terrestrial > Soil >... | reverse complement strand
TTCAGCAGCCCGTTTTCGCCAATGATGTCTTCTGGCTTCTTGTAGTCCGCCAGCAATTTGTCGATGAGGTCGAGGTCGATGGCCATCGTGTCTCCTTAGTGTCGTTCTTTCGATGGCCGTTTACACAGTCCAATTTATACCCTCTAGGCATCGCAGGAACTCGTTCGGCATGGCACTCTAGCCGGCCTGCCCCCGGATTGCGATGCCGGTCCACCGATCCCGATTGTCGCGTGCAGGCGGGCAGCGTAGGAAGCGAACGTGATGATATATCTCCACCACCGCTCCCTGGCGTTCGCGGCTCGGTCTAGCGTAGGGGCCGTTCGAGGCGGAGGTACTTCCGGTCGCCTTCCACCCAGTGTTCGATCATCGCGATCACAGCGTTTTTTTCGTCCTTCAGGAACTCAATTTCCGTTCCTTCCATGGTGAAGACATTCTCTGCGTGGGCCACTAAGGGGATTTTGCCAGATTGCCCTTCAGCGACCATGAGACGGCCCTCCTCCAAGGAAACGGTCGCAACCGGGCGGGTGGCGGTCTGATATGCGCCCGCGTACCGGGCTAGCTGATCGGCGGACAACGGAAACTCCTCTCCGCTCTTCCCCACCAGGTGGCGTGCGTCGCGTTCGTTTTCACAGACATACTCAAGAAGGTCATCCTCAGGGACTAAAGCAAATTCCATGGGAAGCGTCCATGGACGGGTATACGCCTGAGGATCGTCAAATGTTATCTGAACATCGAGGTGGCCGATGTCCCGACGGTGAAATCGCTCCGTCATTCGCAAGGCTTCCGTATGGGGATGTCCCGCCAGATCGATGGTGGACCGATCGTTGTAACCGGCGGTCGTGACCACCAACGTGTCACCCTCCCACCGTCCAACCGAATAGCCCATCCAGGTCGGGTTGGCGTTTTCAGGGAGCGAGCGGCCGTCGGTGAAAATTTGACGAAACATGGTCTCGTACTCGTGAAGGATCACCGTGAGGCCGGGCGTTTGAACGATTTTAATTGGAAAAGGGCCAACTCCGATTGCGGCCTTCGGGCCCGCTGGAAGACAAGCGATCCCATCGGAGTCGCGGCGGAAGTCCGCTTCGCGCTGCTTGTATAGGGCTGCCGCCCAAGGCCGCATATCCTCGGGCTTAAGACCCCAGGTCAGGTAGAAATTTCCGTTCCGGACCAGCCAGACTCCTGTCAGATCCGGCTTGCCATCTGCAGAGCGCGGCGCGGGAGCGGAGAGGTCGGGTTTGCCGTCGGCCGTGCGAGGGAATGCCGAGTTTAACTTTTTCGGCCATTGTGCCATGAGAGGAACACTCATGACCGATAGGATCGCGGCGAGCTTATGCATATGCCCTCCTCACGTAAACCGGAAGATCGGGCTTGTCGCGGATTTTAACATAAGGGGTGGCAGATAGCGTCTTCGAATGGTTCCAATTGTTCCTCGCTGCGCTGGCAAAGCTATTGACGGCCAGTACTCTGAGACAGCAGTTCCGGTAATTCTGTTTCCATTGCCGGATTCCCGGTAAAAGTACCAAACATCCGGTATTTCCTTGCTTTGTGAATGACTAACCCAATAGAATAACCCTCTATCCAGTTAAGGTTGGTTTGGCTGGTGGAAGGGCTGGAGACTCGAAATGGTTCCGATTGAACACAAAGATCGAGGTGATGTGATGTATAGAGTACCCGGCAGTGCGTTGTGGGCTACCTGGCTGTTTTTGATTGTTTGTTGTGCTAGCATTCGGCCGGCCCATGCGAACATCGTTACCTCTGCACTATGTCCCGGGCAACCGGGAAACTCCACGTACTGTGTCTATACGGATGAAAATTCATTTGTAACTGCCGTTCAAACCACGTTGGGCGATCCCCTGGGGCAGGAAAACTTCGGTGGGTACTCTCCAGGTAACTACAATCCAAATGTTGGCCCCGTTACTGCCAACGGCTCCGGCCTGGTAGTCTGCGGGCCGCCAAACAACTGCGGATCAGGCGGGAATCCGGTTCCGAATGGCTATGGCAATTTCGCCGGGACCACGAACGTGGGGCAGATCTCATCGGCAGCCGGCCTGGCCTACGTGGGATTCGATTACAAAGTACCCGCCGCTTCGAGTGTGACGTTCGGCTTTACGGGGGGGAGTAAGACGGAGAGTCCAAGCGGCTTCTTTGGCGTGATTGGGAGTGGCGCATCAATGGGCATTAACACGGATACTGTCAATGGACTGTACTACCTCGATAACGTACTCTGGGCGGACGGCCCCGGAATAAGCGCCACGAATCCTCTTTACCCAGACTCATCGACCTCCGGCGGGGGCTGCGGTTCGGGCAAGGTGTGTTGGTTCTGGCCCGCCGTTCTCGGGTTCGATCTTTTTTTTGATCCCGCGGGTGCAAATGCTTACACATACCAAACCCTTGATGGCTCGCTCTTCACATCCGTTAGCGGCTTTCCGTCAGGGTTTGCTTCCGCTTTTGACATTTCGAGCGGCGGCACGAATTACGGCCTCTTTGGACCCGGGCAGAAGCTAATCTTTCCAGGCGGCGGAGTCTCCCAATTCACAATCAGCGGCATCACTCCGGCGGTGAATGGTTCCAGCCCAACGGCTTTTCCGATTCAAATAGGACTCAATAGAATCGGAGCAAGCGTGGAGGCGACCGCATTCGAACAATCGGGTTCTTCAGTTCCTGAGCCTTCTTTTCTGGGTATCCTACCCCTGCTCATAACGGTCACCTGGTTCCTTCAAAGAGCCACCAACAAAACTGGCAGCCTGAAATGAGTTTCGGTCGTCTGGTATTCCACCCGCCGCGCGCCGCTTTTTGACTGCTTGGAACGCGGCTCTCAGCGCCGACAGGATTGCCGGCGGCTGTTTGAAAGCACGGCCCCACAACGGTCTCAAGACCGCAAAGGCTCCGGTGGACGCTGGAACTAACTGGCTTCCAGGATTTGCATCAGCTTTTCCTGGACTACGTCGGCGGTGGGGCCATCCTGCGCGATAACGAGGATGGTGTCGTCGCCGGCGATGGTGCCGACTACCTCCGGCCACTCTTCCTGATCAAGCGCGACGGCGACGGAGTTGGCATGACCCGGCGCGGTCTTGAGCACGACCAGATTCTGCGCCACGCGCACATCAAGCAGAAACTCGGCTGCCAATATAGGGAACTCGGGGCCCTTCTCTTCAGGCGCCATTTCCTGATAGCCTTCCCTGGTTTTGACCAAGCGCAGATCGCGGATATCCCGCGACAGGGTGACCTGCGTGGCCGAGATCCCCTGGTTGCGCAGTTCCTCGGCTAGTTCATCCTGAGTCAAAATGCGCTTGCTGCGGACCAGCTTGAGGATTTGCCCTTGGCGGTAACTCTTGCTCATACGTGCATGCTCTCCAAACGCTGGCGGGCCGCGGCCAAGGCCCGCTGGACACTCTGGGGGCCGGTGCCGCCGGGAATTTCGCGGGATTTCATTCCCTGCCGTGGATCCAGCAGGAGGGCCAGGCCGGAACTGAATTCGGGCGCGAACTGCTGGAGTTCTTGGGGAGTCCAATCCGCCGGCTTTTTGCCTTGGCGCACGCTCTCCAGGACGAACCTGCCTACGATCTGGTGGGCCTGGTGGAAAGGCGTGCCGGCGCGGGCCAGCGCCTCGGCGAGATCGGTGGCGACGACCCAGCTTTCCTCGGCGGCGGCGGCGGGGCTGGCGGGCCTCAGAACCAGGGATTCCATCACCACGCGCATCATTTCAAGCGACCCGGTGACCTGATCGGCGGCTTCGAACAGCGGCGGCTTATCTTCCTGCATGTCGCGGTTATACGTCATGGGGAGGCCTTTCATGGTGACCAGCAGAGCGGTCAAGGAACCGATGACGCGGCCGCATTTTCCGCGGATCAGTTCCAAGGAATCCGGGTTTTTCTTTTGCGGCATGAGACTCGATCCGCTGGTGACGCCATCGCCCAATTCCAACCAGCCGAACTCTTCGCTGGAATACAAGATCCAATCCTCGGCCAGACGGCTCAGATGGATCATGGTGACGCTAGCGGCGTATAAAAAGTCGAGCGCGAAATCGCGGTCGCCGGAAACGTCCATGCTGTTGGCCGTGATCCCGGCGAAATGGAGATCCCGGGCAATCGCTTCGCGGTCCAGAGGAAAGCCGCTGCCGGCGAGCGCGCCCGAGCCGAGCGGCAGGAGATCGGCGCGCTTTTTGGCGTCTCCGAAGCGTTCCCAATCGCGCGCGAACATTTCGAAATAGGCCAGCAGATAGTGCGGCCAGAGCACCGCTTGCGCGCGGCGCAAATGGGTGTAGCCGGGGATCACAGCATCGGGATAGGAATGCGCGAGACGGAGGAGGCCCGCCATCAGGTGGGCCAATAGCTCTTGCACATGGGCGCACTCTTCGCGGAGCCAGAGGCGGGTATCGAGCGAGACCTGCTCGTTGCGGCTGCGTCCCGTGTGGATCTTATCGGCGAGCCCGCCGGCGCGTTCCTTCAGCTTGCGGATGACGAGGGTGTGCACGTCCTCATCTGTGGCGCCCTCAAAAAACGACGGGTCAGCGGCCTCGGCTTGGATTGCGTCGAAGGCCGCCACGATGGCGCGGCGTTCCTCGGCGGTGAGGATGCCGGCTCTCTCCAAGGCACGCGCGAAGGCCTGTGAGCCGCGGATATCGGCTTCAATCAAGCGGCGATCGAAATCGAGAGATCCCGAGAACCGCTCGAACACTTCGGAGGGCCCGGTTTCGAAGCGCCCGCCCCACAGCTTCATTTGGATTGGCCTGCGATGGCGGCCCGGACTTTGATGGGAAGGCCCACGAGGTTGATGAAGCCGAGCGCGTCTTTCTGGTCATAGCTCGCACCCATGGTGAAGCTGGCGATATCCAACGAATAGAGCGAATGCGGCGATTTCCGGCTGAGGGGCTCGATGTTGCCCTTATACAGGCGCAATTTCACTTCGCCGGTGGCGGTTTCGCTCACCTTTTCGAAGAAAGCATCGAGGGCCTCGCGCAGGGGCGTGAACCACAGGCCGTTGTAGACCATCTCGGCATAATCGAGCGCCAACTTTTGCTTGTAATGGAGCGTGTTCTTATCGAGCGTGAGGGCTTCCAGTTCCCGGATGGCGAACATGATGAGCGTGCCGCCGGGGGTTTCGTAGCAGCCGCGCGATTTCATTCCCACGAAGCGGTTCTCGACGAGGTCGATGCGGCCGATACCGTGGGCGGCGCCGATGGTGTTCAGGGTTTCCAGCAAAGGCACAGGGTTCATCTTTTTGCCATCCACCGAGACCGGCACGCCTTTTTCGAAACCGATGGTGACTTCGCCGGGTTTATCGGGCGCTTGCGACGGGCTCTTCGTCAGCATCCAGATATCGTCGGGAGCGGCGTTGGCGGGATCTTCGAGCGCGCCCCCCTCATGCGAGATGTGCCAGATGTTGCGATCGCGGGAATAGATTTTGGTGGTGGATGCGGAGATGGGGACATTGTGCGCGCGGGCATATTCGATGGCATCTTCGCGGCTTACGATGTTCCATTCGCGCCAAGGGGCAATGACGGGCAGATGCGGAGCGAGAGCTTTGTAGGTGAGCTCGAAGCGGACCTGGTCGTTCCCCTTCCCGGTGCAACCGTGGGCCAGGCCATCGCAGCCGGTGGCGAGCGCCACTTCCACCTGCTTTTTGGCGAGCAGCGGCCGCGCGATGGAAGTGCCCAGCAGGTACTTGTGTTCGTAGACGCCGCCGGAACGCACCATTTTCCAGAGATACTGGCCCACGAATTCTTCCCGCATATCTTCGATATGGACTTCGGAGGCACCGGTGTTGCGCGCCTTCTCTTCCAGGCCGGTCAGCTCATCGCCGCCCTGGCCGATATCGCCACAGACGGCGACGACTTCACAACCGTAGTTTTCCTTCAACCACGGGATGATGACCGAGGTATCCAATCCGCCCGAGTAGGCGAGCGCTACTTTCTTAGGTTTGTTCATAAAGATCCAGGTTAACGCGGCATTGCGGGACGTTCCGGCAGCGCCAGATGCGCGTTATGACAGCATCATGAGCAGTAAAGCTTTCTGCGCGTGCAAGCGGTTCTCCGCCTGATCGAAAACAACGGAACGCGGCGCTTCCATTACAGCTTCGGTGACTTCCTCCCCGCGCCGGGCCGGCAGACAGTGCATGAAGACGGAATCGGGCCGCGCGCGCGAGAATAACTCTTCGTTTACTTGATAGGGTTGGAACGCTCGCTTGCGGCGCGCGGCTTCGCGCTCCTGCCCCATGCTGGTCCAGACGTCGGTGTAGATGGCGTGGGCGCCATGGACGGCCTGTTCCACGTCGTGCGTGATGACGAGGGTGGCGTTCGATACCGCAGCCAAGCCTTCCGCTTGGGCGGCGATTTCCGGGTTCGGCAAGTAGCCCTGGGGGCAGGCGAGAAAGAAATCCATGCCCAATCGAATGGCGGTGATCATTAGCGAATGCGCGACGTTGTTGCCATCGCCGATGAAAGCCATCTTGAGCCCGGCGAGGCGCCCGAAGCGCTCTTGAATGGTCTGGAAATCGGCGAGGGCCTGGCACGGATGGTAGAGATCGCTGAGGGCGTTGATCACGGGCACGGAGGACCAGCGCGCCAGTTCCTCGGCAGTATCCTGCGAGAAGACGCGAGCGACGATTCCATTCACCCAGCGGTCGAGGTTCCGCGCAACATCTTTTAATGGCTCGCGGCCGCCGATCTGGCCCTCGGTGAAAACGGCGTCGCCGCCGAGTTGCTTGATGGCTAAATCGAAGGTCAGGCGGGTGCGCAAGGAAGGCTTTTCGAAGAGGAGCGCAATCGATTTTCCGGCGAGGGCCTGGGCATAGTCGAGAGGGGCGCGTTTGACGGCGGAGGCGAGATCGAGGAGGGCGACGAGTTCTTCGTCGGTGAGGTCGAGATCGCGGAGGAGATCGACCGCGGAGGCTTTAAGGACGGGGGGATTCGCGTGGGACACCACGGGGCTCTCCTGAATTTTTATTCACTCTGATGAATGATTACACAAAAAATGGAGGTGGGTCAAGGTGGTTTGACACGTTCGGTGGGGGTCTGATTAAATGAAACGAAACGCAAATTGCTCCTCAGTAGCTCAACGGTAGAGCATTCGGCTGTTAACCGAAGGGTTGTAGGTTCGAATCCTACCTGAGGAGCCAATCCTATTTCTCCCGAAAGACCAGTTCCCAGTAGTTGACGGCAGCGCCATCCGTGCGCCCGTCCCCGCCTCGCGTAGTATCCCCAATAGCGCCACACATTTCCGGACGGTCCCGTTCTCTGCGCCGAGTCGCGGAGAGTGGTCTCCATCGCCCCGGTGAGTCCGTTCTCTCCCCTTCCTTCCCGACCTCTCCCCGACGCCGGAGAACGCCCGAGGTTGGTTAACGCAACCGTCGTCTCGGTTTACGTTTTTCGAATTCCCTGCGTATGTTTACAGCAGCGTGCCACTCGCACGCTCCACTCGACAGCGGAACGACCGCAAGGCGGACTTTCGCTGTGGTGCCAATCCACAGCGAGGTGAACCGTCTTGAACTTTCCAGCCGAGGATCTCCGATCCATCGCCCGCATCCTGGCCGCCGGATACCTCCGGCTCCGCGACCGGCACCGGCGCGAATCTCCCCTTGCTAGTCCGCCGACATCGAGCCCTCATGGACACGAGGTTGACGGCCTTGAGAAAGGAGAAACGCGTGGAGACCGCGATGCAGATGCAGAAAGAGATTGAGGCGCTGAGCCGGATGACAGTCGGCCAGCTCCGCCAGAAGTACCTGGAGGTGTTCGGCGAGGAGTCCCGCTCGAACCACAAGCAGTTCCTGTTTCGGAGGATCGCCTGGCGCATCCAGGCGCTGGCCGAGGGCGGCCTGTCCGAGCGTGCCCGCCGCCGCGCGCTGGAGATTGCGAACGACGCCGACCTGCGCATCCGGGCGCCCCGGACCATGTCCGGGCAGGATCCTACGCTGAATCCGAAGTTGAGCGTCACCCGCAAGGTGGCCGGCGACCTCGACTCGAGGCTCCCACCGCACGGCTCCTTCCTGGAGCGCGAGTACAAGGGCCGTCGGATCATCGTGAAGGTCCTGGTGGATGGATTCGAGTTCGAGGGTCGGGCCTATCGGTCCCTCAGCGCCATCGCCCGCGAAGTCACCGGCACCAAGTGGAACGGCTTCCTTTTCTTCAACCTTTCGCCGACCCAGGAGGCGACCGATGGCAAGAAGTAGCGCGCCGCGGGCGTCCGCCAATGGGTCGAACGAGACTCTCGCCACGAAAGCACTCCGGTGCGTCATCTACACGCGCAAATCTACGGAGGAGGGTCTCCAGCAGGACTTCAATTCTCTCGATGCGCAGCGCGAAGCCGCCGAGGCGTTCATCCTCAGCCAGAAGCGCGAGGGCTGGCAGGTTGTCGCCGATCACTTCGACGACGGCGGCTACACCGGGGCCAACATGGACCGGCCCGCTCTCAAGCGGCTTTTGGGCGCCGTTGAGGCGCGCGAGGTGGACTGCGTGGTGGTTTACAAGGTTGACCGGCTCAGCCGTTCCCTGATGGATTTCGCGAGGATCGTCGAGGTGTTCGACCAGAACGGCGTGAGCTTCGTTTCCGTCACTCAGCAGTTCAACACGACGACGTCCATCGGCCGCCTGACGCTGAACATCCTTCTCTCGTTCGCCCAGTTCGAGCGCGAGATCATCTCCGAGCGCACCCGCGACAAGATGTCGGCGGCGCGTCGCAAGGGCAAGTGGATCGGCGGTCATCCCGTCCTGGGTTACGACATCGATCCGAAGGCCAAAAAGCTCATCGTCAATCCGGCAGAGGCAGAGCAGGTGCGGACGATCTTCGGTCTTTACCTGGAACTTGGCTCCCTGTTGCCGCTCTTGCAGGAGGCTGACCGGCTCGCCCTACGGACTAAGAGGTGGACGACGGTGGACGGCAAGGTCCGGGGCGGCCATCGCATAGCGAAGGGAACGATGCACGGCATCCTCACCAACGCGATCTACACCGGGATGGTCGAACACCAAGGATGCTTGTACCCGGGCGAGCACGAGCGAATCATCGATCAGAACACGTGGGATCGGGTACACGAAAACCTTCGTCGGAACAATGGCGACAACGGGGCCAGCCTGAAGAACAAGTTCGGCGCCTTGCTGAAAGGCCTTATATTCTGCGTTCCCTGCGGGACGCCGATGATCCACACCTACACGATGCGCAACTCCAAGCGCTACCGCTACTACGTCTGCCACAACGCGCAGCAGAAGGGCTGGAAGAACTGCGAAACGAAGTCCGTGCCGGCGCAGGCGATCGAATCCGCCGTCCTCGATACCATCCGGCGCCTTGGGACCGACCCCAAACTGGCCGAGGCTGTCGCCGCCGAAGCCCTCGCCCAGGTGGCACGCCGGCGGCGGGAGGTCGATCAGGAGTCGGAGAACCAGCGGGGAGACCTCCGGCAACTCAATCAGCGCCTCGCGCGGGAAGCGGCGGACACCAGCGTGGACACTGGCGCGCGGTTTGAGCGGATCGCAGCGCTCCAACACGAGATCGAGACGACGGAGCGCCGGTTGGCGCAACTCGGCACCGAGCGCAGAGACCTCAACCGAGACCACATCAATGCGAACGACCTCTACCGCACCCTGGCCGAGTTCGATGCTATCTGGGCGTCGCTCACCACTAAGGAGCAGGAGCAGATGATCCATCTGCTGATCGCCAAGGTCGGCTACGACGGGCGGACCAGCAAGGTCACCGTCCACTTCAGCAACCAAGGAGCGAAGGAACTATGCCAAGGAAAATGATACAGGTGGTACCCATGGCGCCTCCGGAAGGAGCCATCCAGGTCGAGGTCACTATACCTGTACGACGGCCCCGGGACGGAACGCGGGCTCAGTACCCCACGAACTCGGGCACGGGACACCAGGTCCGAATTCCTCGAGTCTCGCGATTGATGGCACTTGCGATCAAATTTCAGGATTTGGTCAACCGCGGCGAGGTGCAGGACTATGCGGACCTGGCAAGGCTGGGCTACGTGACACGAGCGCGCATTACGCAGATCATGAACCTCCTGATGCTGGCGCCGGACATCCAGGAGCAGTTGTTGGATGCACCAGACCGGATCACGGTCAACTCCGCAATGACGGAGAGAGGTTTGCGTTCAGTGGCGACGCTCGTATCGTGGTCCGCCCAACGAGCCGTCTGGGGCGACGGCCAGATGAATACTATGCAGAAGCAGCAAATACCGCCCCTCGCTTCCGACTTATGAAATCCGCTTGCTTCGCAACATTCGGATCATCTGGATGCTCCGCTTTCCACTGTTTGAAGAACTGGTTGAGCGCCCTGATGTCCCCCAGTAGGTCCAAGCAGATGATCAGCGTTCTGTACATTTGAGCGCTGATAGCCCGCTCGCCGGGCTCAGCCGCATCAGGGCTTTTCAAAGCGAGCTTCACATCTTCTACTGCTTGCCGCCAAAGCCGCTCTGCTTTCTCACGTTGCAGGCGGGCCGCGAAGTCCAGCCCGAGCTTCAGCAGGGCGTCAGTCTTGAATTGCTTCATCTCGTAGAAATCCGGGAGCACCTTCAGGCACTTTTCTGCGGCCTCTACCGCACGGGTCCATTCCTTTTGGCTGAGCTCCATCTTGACCCAGTGCCGATATGTATCTTCGTTCTTGCACTTAAGTTTGTAAGCAGCCTCAAAATGAATCCGAGCATCAGCAAAGCGGTCCCATTTCCGGTAAAGGAAGCCAAGGAAACCCTCCAGGTCGGCAATTTGCGGATACTTTTGGATGGCATGGACCATCAAGGTTTCTGCCTCCGGGTACTTGCCCGAAGTTATAAGAAAGTACGCCTGCCGGATGAGGGCGCTGACGACGCCGCGCCCCACGTCAGGCAATTTCCCACGAAGTGCTTTGCTCGATGTTTCAATTCTGGCGTAGAGATCGCTGCTACCCTCAACAAGGCGTACGAGCTTCTTTGTATTCGCGTTGATCTGGAAGCGTTGCTCGCCCTCGACCACGCTCGGTTTGGGCATGAGAAAGAGCGTTTGAAGTTCGGCGAGACACGAAATCAATCGGTCCTCGCCAATGTTCAGGACGCCCTGGATCTCCGCGAAAGAAACTGGTTCATCACTTACCGCAGCGGCAATCAGCACCTTCTTAGCTTCAGATGAGAGCTTCTCTAACTCGCGCAGAAGTGCATATTTTCTGGCTTCATCACCTTGCTTCTCTCCCCACATCGTAATGGCCTTGGCGACGTCCATGACTTTGACCAGCCGCATCAGATCATCGATGTAGAGCGGTGACCGATCGCAGACGCGATAGATGTCCTTGATCACCGTCGCCGGGAAGGCCTCAGAAGCGAGCCCGTAGAGCGAAATTCTTGAACGGATGAACTGTTCTGCCTCGGGCTGAGTAAAGCCTTCGACGGTTAGACTTCTGGTTCCTGGGATGTCGCGTCGGGAAGTAAGAAGCACGCAGGATCGACTGTTCGGTATCTCAGATGTGAATAACCCGACTACCTGGTAGTCGTCCAAAACCGTATCTATGTCGTCGATCACTAGGAACGCGGGGAAAGTATCGAGGTATTCGAGCAATAGACGGCGCTTGTCGCCGAGGGGGCGGGCTAGATCGTCCTCAAGGGCACCGAACTCCCTTAGTAGCCTATTGACGGCAGAGTCAGCGTCAGTGAAGTCCGGTGCCTCGATCGTAACCACGTCGCCCTGCTGAAACTTGCGACGTTTCGCGCTGAGCCAAATAACGATTTTGAAATCGGATGCCGTCTGCGCGACCGATTGGGCATAACGGTACGCCACTGCTGACTTGCCCTTGCCACCGTCGCCGGCGAGATTGCACCGTCTGTTGTAGGAATCCGAGTACCACTGGCGAAGCTCACCAAGCAACGCTTCGCGCCCAACGAAATCGATGTATACCGAGTCCTGTGTTGGGAGTCGCACTATTGGAGGGGCCGGCGGCTCCTCGCCGTGATCCGTCAGCGCCGCCACCAGCTTCGTGATCTCCTCTGCCTTCTCGTTCATGCTGAGGGCGATGAGTATCTGCTTCGCATCGTTCAACAGGCCGAACGCCTCCTCGTATGAGACCTCCTCCTCCACTGGGTGCGAAAGCGGGTCGCGGCTGTCCTTGATCCCTTTGAGGTTGCCAAGTAGTTTTGGCTTGCTAGGCTTTGGTCGATTGGCGGGGTGTCCGGCGGCAGCTGAGAACAGCTTATCGTAATACTCTTCGAACAGCGTAAAGAAATGGTTCACTCCAAGGAGATCAAAGTCGTCCTTAATCTGGGTGGAGGTGCCGCCCTGGGTACGTGAGTCTGCCGCGTTCTTTGCCGCTTTGCCCCAGTTCTCTCCGAATGGCTTCGTCAGGCGAACGGCGTGGTCGTTGGGGAACGCAGCTTTCATCCGCTCCCGCAAGAAACACACGACGCAGTTGCGGAACTGACGCTGAATCCCTTCGTAACAAAGTGCATTGTTGCCAACCAGTTGCATGCCGCCATCCGCATTCGCGGTCTTCATGTGTTCGCTCCCATCGAGAATCCGCCGCCGGCGCTCTGCTGCCAGATGTGCTGGTAAGCGAGTTGGGCGATCTGCTGCTTCTCATCGTCATCGAAGGGCGGCGTAGGCAGGGATTCATAGATTTTGTCGAGTATGAATACTTCGACCTCCGCCTGCGTCTGCTCCTTCTCAGTCCACCGCTCGAGGGGTCCCACCAAGCTCCGGACGGAAGCGAGCAGGTCTTTGCTGGCCAATTTGACTCGTTCCCGTTCGGTCTTGCTCAGGTTATCCTTCTTCAGCAGGTCGAAGATCGCGAGTTCATCTTCGGTAAGGCCCTCCTCCGCGGCGCGACGCTCTTCCACGCTTAGGCCATTTGCGAACGCGACGAGCTGCGCGAACGTGTCTTCAATTGTGACGCGGTCCTTTTCGCGGTTGTAGTCGGCTATGATCTCCGAGTATTTCCGGTAGTAGTCCACGCGAAGAGGATTCTGTGCGACCATCTGGGCAAGCTTGTCTTCGACCAGCTTGCGGATATCCTGCAGCGCTGTCGCCTTTCGCTTGACCTTTTTGGCGAACTCGTCGCGCAGTCGCTCCAGATCGATCTGGCTCAGGTCGTAGAATTTGACCTCGGACTGATCCTCGCCGGGCTCGGCGGTCTGGATCGCCCTGTTCACGATCCGGTGTAGTTCCTTGAGGACGTCCGTCACATCCGCCAGGTCGCGGCGCTCTTCGAGCTTCTTGTAGATGGCCTCGATGTTGTCATGCCGCTCCGCGTAAGCGAACGCGGTCTGCTCCATAATCAGCGCCTTGAAGCGAATGAAAACCTGCCTCGCCAGAATTTCAAACCGCCGCTTCGACTCATCCGACATGTACACGGCTTCGACAGCGTTCGCGAGGGCTTGAATCCGCGCGAAGCCCTTGGCTCCCTTGAGCGTCTGGACATCAAAACCAAGCGCGAGGAGGTGTTTTTCGGTTTCTTCAAGAGCGGCCAGCAATGCCGCGACTCGCTCCTCGATCGGCGCCACAATTTCATCGCCGCCGGCGCCCTCGTCGCCAAGGGCGTACTGTGCGAGCGCCTCGCGAAGGCTCTTGAGCATACCGTTGTAGTCGACGATCAGTCCGAAGTCCTTGCCCGGATACACGCGGTTCGCACGAGCGATGGCCTGCATTAGCGTGTGGGCCTTCATGGGCTTGTCGATGTACAGGGTGGACAAACACTCCACATCGAATCCCGTCAGCCACATCGCGCAGACGACAGCAACGCGGAACGGATGCTTGGGGTCCTTGAAAGCCGATTCCACATCCACCCGCTTTTCGCCGACCTCAAACCCCTGCTTCATCCGAGCGCGGTGCGGAATGATGTCGAATTTCCATTTCTGGAAGTCGGCAACCTCGTTCTGCGCCTCGCTGATGATGATCTCTATGATGGTCTCTTCCATCCAGACCGCCTGACCGCGAAGCCACGCTAGATCCTTCGCAGCTTGCGCGCGCTCGTCAGCGTCGGTCAGGCAGGCCGCTTCGACCTCCTTCTCCGAGATGGTTGCTTTCACGGCTGCGAGTTTCTGCGTCCACAGAGGCATGATCCTCTGCCACATCCGGGCGCAAGTGATCTTGTCGATGCAGACGAGCATCGTCTTCCCGGATTCCCAGCGAGTGCTGCAGTGCTCCACGAAGTCGGCCGCGATTTTTTCCAGACGGTCATCCGCCGTAATGATCTCGTAATCCTGCCCCAACAGCTTTTCGAGCAGCGCTTCTTTGTCAGGATCGAGATCGGCCGCCTCAATCGCATTGGCTATGCGGTCGTTCAGATCGAGACGGGCAATACCGAGTTTCTCGCCGCGGTTCTCGTAGATCAGTTTGACGGTGGCCCCGTCTTCCTCTGCGCGCTTGAAGTCGTAGCGGGAAACGTAGGTGCCGAAGATCCTCTTCGTCAGATTGTCGTGCTTGAACAGTGGTGTTCCGGTGAACCCGATGAACGACGCATTCGGCAACGCCAACCGCATGTTGCGCGCGAGCTTGCCAGCCTGGGTCCGATGCGCCTCGTCGGAGACGACGATTATGTCGTCCCGCGTGCTGTACGGCTTGTGCGGATCCACGTCTTGATTGAATTTGTGTATCAAGCTGAAGATGAACCTATGGTTCTCCTGGAGCAGCGCTTTCAGTATTTCGCCGGATGTGGCACGGGGCGTGCGCTCGTCGGCGATGCCGCACCCGACGAACGTCCGGTAGATCTGGCTGTCCAGGTCGTTGCGATCGGTCATCAGCAGAAACGTGAACTTGGCTGAAATGCGCCGCCGGACCTTCTCGGCGAAGAAGGCCATCGAGTAGGACTTCCCGGAACCCTGGGTGTGCCAGAACACTCCCAACCTGCCCAAGTCGGGGTGAGCGGACTCGACGAGCTTAACGACGCGCCTCTCCTTCGATTCCTCGGTCGCCTGCACGACAGGGAGCATGTCTCCGTCGAACGCCTCCTCGGGCGGAAGTTCGACGACACGATACTTCAGGCGACGATCTGGCGGAAACTCCCGACGGAGGTCTTCCTGGCGTTCCACCGACCGCACCGCGTTGTTCACGCCCAGCACCTGGTGGTTGCGCGCGATCACCTTCCGGGTGGCGCCCGGCTTGCTGCCATCAAACAAGATGAAGTTCTCGACGATGTCCAGCAGCCGGTCATGGGCGAGCATGCCATCGAGCAGGACTTCGGCCTCCAGCTTACCCTTGTCGCGCTCGTCCAAGCGCTTCCATTCCCCGAAATGCTCCCACTGGCTGGTAATGGAGCCGTAGCGCGCCCGGTGGCCATTGCTGACGATCAGAAATGCATTGTGTTGGAACGCGTGAGCGATGACGTTCTCATCCATGTAGTCGCGCAGGTTCCCGTCAAAGCCGGCGCGAATATTCTTGTAAACGGCTTTCAGCTCGATAAACACCAGCGGGAGGCCGTTCACGAAACACACAAGGTCCGCGCGCCGGTTGTACCCGGGCGTCCGTAATCCGGTTAATTTCAGTTCGCGAACCGCGACGAAACGGTTATTGGCCTGGCCGTTCGTCGTTCCGTTCTGGAAATCGATCACACGAGCCTGCGCGTGGCGGATCTGGCCCAGTGAATCGCGGTAGCTGACTGGCACGCCGTCGCGGACGTAATTGTAGAACTCCTGGTTGTGCTGCATAAGGGACCGGGAGAGGTTGTGTTTCGTGAGTTTGTCTATAGCTTCGTCGACGGCCGCCGCGGGCAATTCCGGATTCAGCCGTTCAATCGCCACCCGCAGATCTCGGACCAGCACCACATCGCGCGTATTGTTCCGTCCGAGGGTCCCAGTAGGTCCAAATATCTCATCATTCCAGGCATACACGCTCTCCCATCCGAGGACCTTCTCAAGGTGATCGGCGAACGTCTTCTGGACCAGGCGGTCCTCGCTATTGATGTTCGTGTAGGCCATGGCTGAAGCTTAGGAGATGATCCAGGTCTGCTCGGCGAGCTTCAGGAGCCGCTCGTGGCGGATCTTAATTATCGCGCCGGTCCATTCAGACTGATCGCAGACCTCTTTGGTGATGTCGAACGACACTTTCTTGTTCCGATCGCTGTAGATCTTCTTCTTCTGGTCGAAGGCGTAGTACTGCGCCTTGTAGTTTTTGTGCCCGCAAAGCAAGGCGAGGTTTCCCATCCGGTGAAGCCAGAAACCGTGTTCTTCGATCGTGAATCGGGTCTTCCAATAGTCATCTTTCAGCGCCTGTGGCAGAACATGCTCGATCGTCAGGTTGCCGTTGTAGCTCTTGGTGACGGACTCGTCCTGGGAGACCTCCTCCAGGCGGAGCAAAACGGCTGCGTCGAAAGGCTTGCCGTACAGTTCGCCACCGAGGAGGTCCATGAACTCCACGTTTTGTGCGTTGTTGCGGAATATCTGGCGGACGTCGTCGGCCGACTTGCCGGACTTAATGGCGCTGATCAGTTGGTAGTAGGCTGTCAATCGCGCGGTGCGACCCAATCGACGCACCCAGTTCTGCATCGTTATTTTTTCGAGCAACTCGACAAACTCAGAGGTCGGGAAGGACTGTACAGGCTGATTCAAGAACGCCAAAAGTGGAGGAATCCAGTCATCGTATTCGACGCGGCGCAGTGACCGGAGAGCGCGCATTGTGGAGGCCTCTTTGAAATCGCCCTCCAGAATGTGCATATAGTTCTCCGCCGAGCAGACCAGCCCTTCGATGAAGGAGAATGGTCCACCAGCGTGCGCCCGGATCAGCGGTCCAATCTCTTCGTGCAGTGAGCCGCGCGCCTTGGCGGCAACTACGCTGGTCCGGTGATGGCTGAAAAACGAATCCAGTCGCTCGATTCCAATCTCCTCTTCCAACTCCAGCCACCGTTCCTCTAACTCGTCGCTCCGATTTGCCTGAGTGCCGAGAACCTCGAAGAGGGTGTTCTTGATTAGATCCGCATTGGAAAGCGGGATACCACGGGCGTTCAGCACGTTGAACAGCCGATACGCTGATTGCCACGAATAAGTCGTGACGAAGACAACGTATACCCGCGTCAGCATGAAATTGGCAAAGAGCTTGAGCTCCTGCTGCGTCTTCTTCTGGCAGAAGTCATCCACCACCCCGCCGTTCTCAAACAGGTGGCGCCGCGGCGCCTCCAACTCCGCCCGGTCTTTGTCGGAAACGGGCTGAGCTTCGAGGACGTGCTTCCGAAAGAAGTTCTGGTCCTTCTTGCGAAGAAGCAAACGCGGCGTCTCGGCCTCGCCGGTATAGACATTTCGCGGCAGGATCCGCTTGCCAAGATCCGCTTTCACGGCGTCGTCCGAGATGTGGTCGCGCATCCGAGCCAGAATCAGATTCAGAGTAGTAAGACGCTGCTGGCCATCCACTACGTCATAGCGACGATCCCGCTCACGCTCTATCGTGATCAGCGAGCCGATGAAGTACTCGCTGTCCTGATCGGTGTATGCCTCCCATATATCGTCGAGGAGCTGTTGAACATTCTCCTTCTCCCAGGAGTACGGGCGCTGGTACGGAGGCACTTCGTAGCAGATCTGCTCCGTCAAGATATTTGAGATCGTGCGTTCTTCGGCTTTCATCGATTCGGTCCTGCTATCAAATAGTGATTTGTCCGCTCATCAGACGCGGCAGGAGAAGGTCGCGGGCTTGGGATGCGCGTTTATTGGCTGCTTCCAGGAGAGTGCTTTGCTTTTCAAGAAAGTCAACTTGTTCAGCAAAGAGCATCACCAATGGAAGTGGCGGAATGTCAACTTGCACGATGGCAAGTTTCTCGCGCGGCAGGTGCTTGATCGTCGCGCCGGTGAACAGCGATGCCAGTTGTCCGGACTGTCCCTTGTTACGCAAGCAGTAATATAAAAAGAGGTAACTGACTTCCGGGTGCGCCCGAATACGATGAATCGCTTTCTGGATCATCATCCTGGGTAGCTGTTCTTTCCAAAGCGCGCACCGGCCCGGCTCTCCCCCTTCGCACATGACTATGTCGCCGTACCTAAGTCCGACCGTATCGAGTTCGTTGTCCTCAAACGGCATTTCTCGCAGATTGTCCAAGTCGATCGTGCCCCACCGAACATTCAAGTTTGCAAGGTACGGCATCAACTCGCCCTTGTTCTTGTTCTGATCGAGCATTTTTCCAAGGCGAAAGTCGGCGACTTCTCCAAGCGACTTTCGAACCCAACCTTCCGGCAGGCCATTGGTGATAGGCGTGCGCTCGTGGCCTGGGAAGCGGAGGCGGACGAACCATTCGCGGTAGAGCAGCCGCGCCGATTCCTCCAGCAGCGCGATTCTGCGGCGATTGTTCTCGATCAGATCATCGTAAGCGGAGAGCGTCGACGCGATAGTCTCTTGGAATTCAGGCTCCGGGCATCGGACTTCCAGCGCGTGCAGGACATTCCGGTCGACTCCCGGTACGGCAGCTTTGTCGCTCTGGTAGTCTCGAAGTACATGCTTGAGAAAGTAGGCCGCGAACCTCGGGTGGGTTCCCTTGAAGTCCACTACATAAAGTGCGGTGTTCAGTGGCCAGTAATCTTGCTCAAGATAAAACACCTCGCCGAGCGTGCCGTATCGGCCCGTTACAACACCCGGGGCTGCTGCCTTTGCCTGATTATGATAGCCGGTGATCCCGGAAGACGAGACAACGGGAACGTCGCCATCTGCGCGCGCGTCGCCCGGCAGATCGTGTCCACGCTTCAACGTAAGCACGTCGCCGAGTCTGCAACGGCGAACCCTCATATTCCCAGTCCCTCGAAGTTCGACTGGATCTTCGAGGCAAGCGCGCATGCTTCCCGGTTCAGATCCGCCAATTCGACGTGAATGTCACGCAAAGCCTGCTCGAAATCGAAGTCTTCATCGACCTCCGGAGGAGCGACGCCCACATACCGCCCGGGCGTCAGACTCCAATCTGCGGCTTCGATTTCGGCCTGAGTCACAACGCGGCAAAGTCCGGGCAGGGGCACAAATTCGCCCGCAGGGAATCGAGAGAGAAGCCAGTGAGCCTGGCGGTAGAAGTAGGCCGTCCACTTTAGCTGCTCGACCAGGTCTTTGCGCCGCGCATCGATGTCCCTTTCGAGACGTCCGACCGTGCGGCCGTCCCAGTCGCCATGGTTGCCGTCGCCGTTCCGCTTCGCGTCCTTAATCGCCTTCTCAACCGCTTCCGACAGCCGTGTCGCCAATTTGCTGACCAGATCGACGTCTTTTACCAGATCGCGGCAAGCGCCGGCCAGCGCATCAAGTTCGGTAAGACGGGCCTGTTGCGCAGCGATCTCCTCAGTGCACGGCTGTGGCCAGTCATGGGCGATGCGGGCGGTCCATTCATTAAGCGACTTGAAGCAGCCGTCCGCAGCCTGATCGCGGTCCGCCGCGATTTCGGTGAAGTCGGGCGGCGCTGAATCCTCAGCAGGCTTGGGCGGGTTTTGAAGGGAGTGCACCATTGCGTCCACCAGAGCTGTGTACGCCTTGCGGAACTCGGCGGCCGGTTCAGCGACTCGGCCCGCTTCGGTTATCGTCCGATCAAGGTAGCTCTGAACCAGCGAACGGAACCGGTCTGTCTGCCCCCTGTACAACCAGACGATCGCCGCGATGTTGTTGAGCTGCTCCGGCGAGAAATCGTAAACCTTGCGCGTCACTTTTGTGAAAACGTCGCGCGCATCGATCATCAGTACCCGGTCGCGGCGGTCGGCTGGCTTGCCTTTGTCAAAGTGCCATAGCTCGCACGGCACCGTCCGCGTATAGAAGAAGTTCGAGCGGATCGCGATCATCACGTCCACGTCGCCGGTTTGCACGATCTTCCGGCGAACTTCGGCTTCTCCGTGACCCGCACTGGATGCCTGGGACGACATCACGAAGCCGGCGCGGCCGTTGGGGCCAAGGTAGCTGTGGAAGCAGGAGATCCAAAGGTAGTTGCCGTTCGATACTTTTTTGTCTTTGTTAACACCGGGCAACCCGAACGGGAAGCGGCGGTCGGGCTTCACCTTTTCGGAATCGACTAGGTCCACATTGAACGGCGGGTTGGCCATGACGAAGTCGCATTTGCCGAACAACTCGTGCTCGTCCTGGTAAAAGGTGTTGGCCTCAACGATATTGCCCTCAAGGCCATGGACGGCGAGATTCATCTTAGCCAGACGGATCGTGGTGCCGGTTTTCTCCTGGCCGTAGAACGTGACCTCGTGAGAGGTGTCCTTGCCGCGGCGCTCGATGAAATGGCTGGACTGCACGAACATACCGCCGGAGCCGCACGCCGGATCGAAGACGATGCCATGATCGGGCTCGATCACGTTGACGATCGTCTGCACCAATGAGGGCGGCGTGAAGAACTCACCGTTGTCCTGCGCGCCCTGCATCGCGAACTTCTCAAGGAAGTATTCGTAGATTCGCCCGAACACATCGCCCTTCGCGGTTCGCAGCGTTTCGCTGTCGAACACGCGGAGGAGGTCCTCCAGGAGCTTGTTGTCGAACTTCTCGTAATCTTTTGGAAGCTGGTTCTGCAACGGCTCGAAGTCGCGCTCGATGGCGTTCATGGCCGCGACAAGCGCCGGGCCCAGCGGCGTATCCTTCGGCAATTTGAGCAACTCGTCGTACTGCGCTTCCTGAGGCAACATCAGGGCGCGCCGCTTCTTGAAATCGCTCGGGACCAGCTTCCGCTTCGGCATCTTGCCGGCGGCCTGCGCGGCGGTAATCTCCTCCAGGGCAGTGTTGTACCTGTTCGCGGCGTGGCGGAGGAAGATCACGCCGAGGACCGGCATGCAGTATTCAGAGGACGTCAGTTTCGAGTTCGCCCGGAGGTTATCGGCCGCGGACCAAAGATCGTCTTCCAGCTTTTTTGTATCGCGTAGAGCGGTTCCCGTCATGCTTGTCGCTGTTGGCATTTCAACTTACCTGTTGGGTGAGGCATCTAGGCCTCCCACCGAACGTGTCGAGCTGCAGATTTCAGGACATCAAAATGTGAATTGCAACACGTATTGTTTCACCTTGCGCGTCTGGACGCTAGAAGGGTACGTCATCGTCGGTGAGCGAGGGTGGATCCTCAGCCTGTTCTTCCGGCACAGCAGCTTCAGATTCTTCATCCGGGAGGCCTCCGAAATCCTGTGGCGGCTCGTCTTCAGGCATCTCATTGTGGTTCAGTTCAATCAGCCCGAAGGTGTTCGGCGCGGGACGCGTGAAGATTTCGCCGCGCTTGGCGTATCCGCTAAGAGAACCGCTGAGTGAAACTCGGTTATTCTTGTCCACCGGCCGGCCGAGGACTTTAAGGAGTTCGGAAATGTGAAGAGGTTTGCCGGCCTTGACGATCGCGTCGCGCGCCTTGGCGACGGCGCTACCCGGCCGAAGCACCTGCTCCGGACCCGCCTTTCCCGCTAGCGGCTCTCGAGGGAGCAGCCGAAGCGAGTCCTGGAGCGCCTGAAGGTAAGCGTTGGCGGCTGCCAACTGCTTCTCCAATTCCCTGATCTCGAGCTCCTTCTTTTCCATCCGCTTCAACAACTCGTCTCGAATGCGCATGTGCAGGTTTCCCCAATCTCCAAGTATGATGCCGAATCCGCAAGCTGTCAATAAAGATGGAAAAGATGTTAAAAAATGGAAAAAAGCAGTTGTGGGCGTACAGCGATTCTGTTAAATTCAGGGGTGGAGGGTCTCGCATGGACGAACAGAAGCTTTTACTAGTCAATCGTTTGGAGGCCTGCAAGCGCGTCAGCTCTCAAGGTGTGGAGTACTGGATGGCTAGAGATCTGCAGCCGATCCTCGGATACACGTCATGGGAGAACTTCGTGAATGTCGTCGAGAAGGCTAAGATGGCGTCCGAAAGTGCGGGCGTCAGCCACAACGATCAATTTCATGACGTCATGAAAGGGATCGTGGCTGGAAAGGGCGCCGAGCTTCAGCGCAGCGACCTGTACCTTTCGCGATATGCCTGTTATCTGATTGCGATGAACGGCGACCCTCGAAAGGAAGAGGTCGGACATGCCCAGACGTATTTCGCGGTACAGACTCGACGGCAGGAAGTTGCAGACCAGGATGTGCACCGGAGAGTTGAGCTCAGGGAGCGCGTGAAAGAGGCAAATCGCGCACTGGGTGGGGCGGCCAAGAAGGCCGGGGTGCAGAATTATGGTCTCTTCCACGATGCTGGATACCGCGGGCTCTACGGCATCGGGTTGGCGGAGATCAAGGCGCGCAAGGGTATCGATGGGAAGGCTGATCTACTGGATCGCGCCGGTCGTGTCGAGCTTGCGGCGAACGAGTTTCGAATCACGCAGACAGAGGATAAGCTGCGGCGCGACAGGATTCAGGGCGAATCACCGGCGATTGAGACCCATCGGGAAGTGGGAGCGGCGGTGCGCCGAACGATAAAGCAACTGGGTGGCAAGATGCCGGAGGACCTTCGACCCGAACCCTCGATCAAGCAGTTGACCTCCAAGCGGCGCCGCAAAATGCAGCCCGCCCCTCCGCAACGGCCGGTGACGCTCCTGCCGCCGTCGAATGGGTGAGGTCCAGTGGCCAGGTGAGTAAGAGGGACCGGATCATCCTGCTCCAAGGATCCCGGTGTAGAGCTTACAGCGAACGGTCCCAGGGGAGGGGTTGTGGATTCAATCAGACTACTCGGTCCGCCCGACTATTGTGACGAAGAGAAACGGGCGCTGATCGATTTCATCTTGGCGCTCAGGAAGTCCAATATTCAGGGATTCCTAAGAGAGATCACTCTGCCCAAATCCGGCACTAAAGAAGACCTCCGCGAGAGGCTCCAGGGAGCTCTCGACGCGGGCAAACTAACATATGAGCGGCTGGTCGAGTTCCTTGATTCCGTGGCCCCTTGGGGAAAACAGCACGTATTTCTCTACCACGGGCCGCGGAACGATATGCGGTCATGGAAAGATCCAGCCCACGCTGAACGGCTGTTGAAGCAACACCGCCTCGGGAAGCTGTTCAACGCCAGACTTCCCCTAATCCTGCCCGGGAAGCTCACCCTCTCATCGGTCACGCATGCAGATGGCAGGTTACGCGTCACCGCCGTCGAAAAGCGTGAGTACACCGAGCGGACACCGGAACATGATGAAGAGAGGGAGGCAGCAAGCGGCGAGAGGATTACCCTCAAAGCCTATATGCACCACCTGACCCGCACGCTCGCGGCATTCGAGTGGGAGTTGAACGCCAATGTCGCCATGCTGCAGATCAGCCAACTGCAAGAAGACGGCGACTATGAGAAACTCGCTGAACAGTTTATTCAACTCGTCAAGCCATGGTTGGATATCAAGCAGTTCGTCGGCATTGATCTTCGGCCAGTGATTCGCAGGCTTCACGAGGTTGAGAAGAATGGCAGCGCGGAGGTGCGTTCTCACGGAATCGACTATCGATCGCTACAAGGGAGGCGGGTATCGGCACGCAGCCCGAACCCGCGGGCGTCGGTACTTGGTGAGACATTCATCGATGATGCGATGGACAACGTGCGGAAGAACAGCGTCGGGCATCTGGGCAACTTCTACTGGCTGGCGAAAGTAAATCCGGGTCCCGCCGTCAACCCCCTGACCGGTGACGTCCACATGATCATCGTAGGCGCGAAATCGCGAGTCAATTTTCCAACACCCAACACGGAAGATGTGGTGAGGTATGTACTTCACAGAATCCGCGCGCTTGGCTGAACGACACCCGGACCTTGCCGTAGCCTTCGAGCGGCTCGATTCGCAACTGAACGCTATGGGAACGGCCGAGGTCATCCGACACGACGACCTGGCGAGCTTCCTGAACATCGAGCCGAATCAGACGCGTTCGGCGCTCGATTTACTCGCTCAAGTTGGAGTCCTTCACCGCATTGAAATGATCGAATGCGTGTATTGTCAGATGGCAACGACTCGCTCGGAGTATCAGGCAGCGCTGGAGGAGGACAACGAATACCGTTGCACGAGTTGCGATCGCCGGCTCGCCGACAGGGCGATCCGGATTATTACGGCATTTGCCCGCGGAGAGAAGTGGGGAACGGAACGAGTCGTCGCCACTCCGAAAGACTCGCGTGAAATCAAAGTTGTCGAAGCGATAGACAGTCACCAAGCTCAAACCGCACAGAAAGTCTCTCGGTCGATCGGCAGCGACGCTGCTGTTACGGCGCTGCTCACCCTGAAAGACCGGAAGGGCTGGACTATGGAAGAGCTCGCTCGACACCTCGGCACGACGTCCCGAACGCTCCAAAGTTTCAGGATGCGGCGCACCGTCCGTAGTTCGGTCTTCAGGACGATGGCCGATAGGCTGGGCGTCACACCAGAAGATCTGCTGGCCGGCAAATTGCCGGAGAACAGATAGCCGCTCGTTCGTTCTGTAGCTTCCGATTCTCTTCCGGAACACTTCCGCTTCGAAGTGTTTCGACGTAACGCGATCTCTACGATTCTCGATGTAGGAACAGCGGGCTCCACCCCGCAGGAAGCATCGAGATGAAGCTCAACACACAACAGCGACTCCTTAACGAACACGAGGTAGCGGACTCCTGCTCGATCAGTGTTCTGACGCTGCGGAAATGGCGTAGCCAAAAGCGCGGCCCGGAATTCGTGAAGATCGGCGCGCTGGTCCGGTATCGGCCCGAGGACGTTGACGCCTGGATCGCGGCGCAGAAGTCAGCTGGGGTTGAACAGCGGGAGGTGGCGCGATGACGCCACTTCAAACCGCGCAGGACATGCTGCCATCCGAAGTGACCTTCCTCGCCGCGATGCAGCAGCTCGGCTTTGGCAGGTTCGAGTACCTCCAGATCCGCGGCGGCGAACTGGTGCTCGATCCCTGGCCCGCCACCGTGCGCGACGTCAAGTTCGCGACCCCGCCCAATGCGGGCAAGCCCGCCGAACCCAACTCCGAGCTTCGGCCGCAGGTCGCCGAATTCTTCGCCTACGTGCGCGAAGTCGACGCCGGCGAGATCCGGGAGCTCGATGTGCGGCACGGGTTGCCCTTCTCTATGGAGATCGAACTCCAGGGAGGCCGCCGTGGTTGATCTCACGCTTGACCAGGCTCTACCTGTTGTTCAGGATCTCGCCGGACGGAAGGCGAATGCGTTTGTTCGCCGCTGCGGGCTCGGCGTCGACGAGCGGGAGGACGTGGAGAGCCAGCTCGTCCTGACCTTTCTCACACGCTGGCCGAAGTTCGACAACGAAAAAGCATCCGTCCGGACGTTCGCGTCGCGCGTGATGGATAAGGAACTGACGTCCATCCTGCGCTACCGCCTGGCAGAGGGCCGCCAGCCGCAGGACCTCCCGTCGAGAGGTTCAGTTCCAAGTCCAGCGTCACTTCGGCAATTCCGGATTGATATGGAGCGCGCGGTGGCTCCGCTGCCCAACACCGTGCAAAAAACCGCTCTGGCGCTGTTCTGGTACTCCACGGTAGAAACAGCAGAGGCGCTGGGATGTTCCCGGCAGATGATCAGCAGGCGGAAGCAGCAGATCCGCGAGGCGTTTCTTTCCGTTGGCATCGGGCCGAATTACTTCGCTGCTGGAGGCGCCCGATGAACTCCTCGCCGATGACCTCCACTTACAGCATGTGGTCGCTCTTCCGGAACTGCCGGAAGGCATGCGAATACCGGTACGAGATCGGCCTCGTTCCCCGCGAGAAGGATCCGAACCTCAGCTTCGGGTCGCTGATCCACGAGTGTCTGCAAACCTGGCACGGGACCCGAGACCTCGCCGCCGTTATCGACTTCATCGATCGGGCCTGCGCCTCCCGCCGCGACGATGACAGTGTTCGCCGTGACTGGCACCTGGCACGCGCCATCATGACCGGCTACGCCACGCGGTATCCGCAAGAAGAGTTCGAGATCGTCGCCCTGGAAAGTACGTTCGAAGGCGCGATCATCAATCCCGCCACGGGTGCCTCTTCCCGCAGCTTCGTGCTGGCAGGCAAGGTTGACGGCATCGTGCGCATCGGCGGCGACCACTACATCCTCGAACACAAGACCGCCGCGACGATCGACGCGGATTACCTGGAGCGGCTCTGGACGGATTTCCAAATCGCCATCTATTCCTTTTACGTCGAGCAGGCGCTTGGTATCCCGATCACCGGCGTCATCTACAACGTCCTGGGCAAGGCGCGGCTGCAACAGAGCAAGGGGGAAACCGAGGAAGAGTACCAGGCCCGGCGCGCCGAGCTGCTGGAAAAGTCGAAAACCGGCAAGACCACAGCCAAGCGCAAGCTGCCGGAATCAGACGAGGAGTTCGAGGCGCGGATGGCGGTGAAGTACCTCGAGCCGGAGATGTTCCACCGCGAGATGCTCTATCTGTCGCGGGACCGCTTCGACGTCTTGCGGGCTGAACTCTGGGAACTCACGCAGGCGCTCCTCGACGCCCGCAGGCGGAAGGTCTTTTACCAGAACACCGCGTTCTGCTTCAACTACAACCGGCCCTGTGCTTACTTTCCCATCTGCCGCTCCAACGGCAATCCGAACGTGATCGAGAACTTCTACACCATCCAGGCGCCGCACGAAGAGCTGCGCGTGCCGGCCAGTGAACCTGCTTTCTGAAAGGACACACCATGCCTCTATTACCAACAACGAAGACCGCGTCCAAAAACAGTCTGGCCGATTTGACCGTCATGGTTTACGGCCAGACCAAGATCGGCAAGACCACGCTCTGCTCTCAGGCCGAGGGCGCGCTGTTCCTGGCCACCGAGCCGGGACTGAACGCCCTCGATGTTTTCCAGGTCCCGATTCTCACCTGGGATGACCTGCTCAACGTTTGCGCCGAGATCAGCGATGGGAACCACCCCTTCAAGACGGTGATCATCGACACGATCGACAACGCCTACAAGTTCTGCACGGATTACGTGCTGAAGAAATTCAAGATCGAGCACGAGTCCGACCTGGGCTACGGCAAGGGCTACGCGTTGATCAACAACGAATTCCAGCGGGTGCTGACGAAGCTCGCCTTCCTGCCCTGCGGCCTATTCTTGATCTCCCACGCGAAGGAGATGGAGATGGACTCGCGCACCGGCAAATACACGCGCGTGGTCCCAACGCTGCCGGACAAGGCCCGCAAGATCGTGTTGGGCATGGCCGACATGGTGCTGTTCTGCGACCTGGAGGTCCAGCCTGGCGGCGAGGGCGAGCCAACGGTCCGCCGGGTGATTCGCACGAAGCCGAGTCTCTACTACGAGGCCGGCGACCGCACGGGGCGGCTGCCCGAGACCCTCGACCTCGATTTTTCCAGTTTCCTCGAAGCCTTCAATGCGGCAACCGCCGCGAAATCGGCCGCCAAGCCGGCCTCTGCGGGTAAGCCCGCTCCGGCGGCGGCCAGCAAGTAGTCATTCCGAAAAAGGAGAAACCCAATGGGTAAGCAATCAATCGATTTGGCACAGTTCGACGACGATTTCCAGACTGAAGCAACCGCGGAGCGGGGCGGCTTCGAGAGCGTCCCTGACGGCAAGTATCAGGTAGCCGTCGAGAAGGTGGAGTTGACCCAGTCCTCGACCGGCAACCCGATGTTGAAATGGACGCTGCGCATCCTGGCGCCCCGCTTCGCGAACCGGCTTCTGTGGCGCAACAGCGTCTTCACGCACAACACGCTCAAGTACGTAAAGACGGACCTGCATCTCTGCGGGCTCGACCTCGACAAGCTTTCGGAGCTTCCGAAGCACCTGGACAAACTGCTTGACGTGAAGCTGGAGGTCACCAAGAAGACCAAGGGCGACAACGAGAACATCTACTTCAATCGCCGCATCGAAACCGCCGCCAGCACCAACCGGTATCAGCGCGAGGCCGGAGATGCCCTTGTCCCGTTCTGATGGGTCGCCGGTCACGTTCATTATCGACACCCGCGAGCAGGAGCCATATGAATTTGATCCCCGGCTGGTGACCGCTGTTCGACGCGCGCTGCCTGCCGGGGATTACTCGGTAGCCGGCCTGGAGCAGATGGTTGCGGTGGAGCGTAAAACTCTCGACGACTTCGTGGGCACCGTCATTCGGGCACGCGGCCGCTTTTACCGCGAACTCCGGCGTCTGGAGCGCTACGCCCGGGCATGCATCGTCGTAGAAGCGGATTTGGGCGACGTTCTGGCGGGTCGCTATCGGGGCGATGCTCACCCTCACTCGGTTCTGGGAAGCGCCCTTGCCGTCTCCGTGGATTTTGGCGTCCCGGTGTTCTTCTGCTCCAACCGGCAGATCGCCTGCCGGTTCGTCGAAGGCTACTTGCTGCGCGCGCTGGATAGGAGGACTCAATGGTTCGAACAGACGTAGCTTTAGCGGCGGCGAGTATTTGCGGCGTGGTGCAGGCTGTGTACCACGCCGGCGCCAACTTCTCTGCGGGGCGGCTCCGGACAGAGGATGGAAAGTTCGTCCGCTTTGCCGGCAAGGTGTTCATCCGGGAAAACGATCCCGTGTCTCTCCGCGGCCGATGGGAGGACCATCCGAAGTACGGTCGGCAGTTCGCTGTTGAATGGTTGGACGCGCAGGTCGATCTCGATCCCGTGGGCCTTGCCAACTACCTCGCGAACCACCCGGACATCCACGGCATCGGCCCGGCGAAAGCGAAACTGATCGCGGAGACCTTCGGCGCGGATTTCGACCGGGTGATCCGCGAGACACCCGCCATCGTCGCGGCGGTAGCGAAGGTTTCCCTGGAGCGGGTCGACGAGCTCCAGCGGATCTGGGTAGAGAGTAGCAAGCTCAACGCGGCCATGACCTACCTGGCTGCCTTCGGCCTTACTCACTTTCAGGTGACCAAGCTGGTGGGGAACTTCGGCAACCATGTTGTGCCGATGCTCCGGGAGAACCCATACATTCTCATCAGCGAAGTGCCGGGCTTCGGTTTCAAGCGGGTGGACAAGATCGCCAGGCGCCTCGGAACGCCCAAGGAACTGCCCTCGCGATTGCAGGCCGGGATTCTCTACACGATCCAGTCCGCGCTCGACGAGGGAGACTGCTGGGTCGAATACGAAGATCTGCTTGACCGGACCAACACTCTTCTGGTGCTCGACAACCTGGACAGTCGTGAACTGATCGAGGGGCAACTCGAAGGTCTCCTTGGCGAGAAGCGCCTGGTCTGTTGCCCCTATGAGCGGCTGGTGGTGGCAGACCCCAAGATTCACGAAATGGAGGAGTACCTCGCCGGCGTTTTCCGCCATGCGTCGGCGAGGAACCCGCACTGGGAGGACAACATCCCATCGGGCGTTTTCTTCGAACTGCTGAACCCGGAGCAACGCGCGGCCATCGACAATGCGTTTGAATTCTCCATCTCCCTGATGACCGGCGGCGCGGGTAGCGGCAAGACGTTCACATTGAAGTCCCTGATCGGCGCCTGCGAGGACCTGGGTCTCAGTTACGAACTGGCCGCACCCACGGGCAAGGCTGCGAAGAGGCTGGAACAATCAGTGAAGCGCCCCGCGCGCACTCTCCATCGGCTGCTCGGCTTTAACGGGAAGACCTTCTCGATGGGCCCGGAGCAAAAGATCGAAACCGATTTCCTTGTGGTGGACGAAGTCTCGATGGTCGACGTTCCCCTGATGTACCAGTTGTTTCAGGCCATCGACCGTGACCGGACTGCCGTGTTGCTGGTCGGCGACCACAATCAGTTGCCCCCGGTTGGCCCCGGAAACGTCCTGCGAGACCTGGTCCAATCGCGAGCCATCCCGACGACGGTCCTGACCAAGATCATCCGCCAGGCCGGCGTGCTCAAGGAGAACTCCACCGCAATCCTCGACGGGGTGGTGCGGCCGACCTGCGACGAAAAGGTTGACGGCTACCGACCTTGGTATGTCGTCAACAACTTCACCGATCGCGAGCATGTCCGGTTCTTCCTGGAGAAGCTATTCGAAGAGGTGCTGGCCGAACGCCTCGGCTTCGATTTACTTCAGGACGTGCAGGTGTTGACGCCGACACACAAAGGTCCGCTCGGCACCATCGAGTTGAACACTGTCCTGCAGCGTCTCGTCCAGAGGAAACTGTTCGGCGTCCAGGTGCCGCCGGTTGAATTCGGCCACCGGCCTGGGTTCCTGCCGCGCGACAAAGTCATCCAGACCAAGAACGATTACGACCTCGGCGTCATGAACGGCGCGGTCGGTTTCATCGTCGACAACGACCCGAAGGATGGGCTTGCGGTCGATTTTGAAGGGCGCGTGGTCGAGATCTCGAAAGAGAGCGCCAAGGAATACAACCTCCAGCTTGCCTACGCGACATCGATCCACAAGATGCAGGGCTCCGAGTTCCCGTGCGCCATCGTGATCACCCACAAGTCGCACTCGTTCATGCACCACCGCAATCTGCTGTACACGGCGGTGACACGCGCACAGAAGGCTGTCATCCTCCTCGGTGATCACTGGGGAATCGAGAATTGCGCTCTCAAGCAGCAGGTGGACAGGCGAAACACGTTTCTGTCCTTCCTGTTGCATGAGGCGCGGAGACCGGAATGAGGGCCCCGGATTTCAATTCATCCGAGGTGGCGAGCTACTACCGAACGCGGTTTCCGGACTTGAAGCAGGCGGGGCCGGAGTGGCGCGGTCCGTGCCCCGTTCATCAGGGCGACGACGCCAATTTCGCGGTGAACCCGAAGAACGGCCTTGCGTACTGTCACTCGCAGTGCGGCCGCGGATGGAACATCCTGCAACTGGAACAGGAACTATCTGGGCGACCGTGGAAAGAATGCCGCCAGGAGGTGAACTCCATCGTGGGGCGACCCATCCGAGGGCCGGCGAAATTGAGGGAGGTCGCCACCTATGACTACACCGATGCCAATGGCGAGTTCCTGTTCCAGGTCGTGCGGTACGAGCCCAAGACGTTTCGACAGCGGCGGCGCGTCGTCAAGATGGATGGAACCAGCGCTGGCATCTCTTGGGAGTACAACATCAAAGGCATCAGCCGGGTGTTGTACCGCCTGCCCAAGGTGGCGGCCGCCGAGCAGGTGTTGGTGGTCGAGGGGGAGAAGGATGTCGAGAGCCTGGAACAGCTAGGGTTCGTCGCGACCTGCAATCCGGGTGGGGCGTGCAACCACCCGGGCAAGTGGCTGAAGAACTACAGCGAGAGCCTTGAGGGGAAGCGGGTCGTTATTCTCCCGGACAATGATACGCCCGGCCAGAAGCACGCCGAAATCGTCTTGCAGGCGATTCGGCATCGTGTCAAGGAACTGCGGATCGTGCAAATCCCGGTCGGCAAGGATGCTTCGGATTGGATTGCGGGCGGCGGCACGCGCGACTCCATCGACGAAGCGATCTCCCAGGCTTCGGTCGTCGCCGGCCAGGACGTTTCCAATGATGGGAGCACGCCGGGCCCGCAGCCCGAATCGAGTCAGGCTCCAGCGGCTCCGGCCATTCCTCAGATCCAGGTCAACGATCGCCCGTTTCGAACAATCTGCCAGGACGGCTTCGACGCGCTGGGGTCATCGAACACGCCACCCCAGCTCTTCGTTCGGGCCTGTCGCATTGCGTGCATCGAAGCCACGGAACTCGGGCGTCCCTTCATAGCCGACTTTGACGAGACGAAGCTGCGCCACTACCTGGCACAGGCCGCCGATTTCTTCGAGTTGTCTGCACGCGGCATTCGGAAGGAAGTCCCGCCTCCGTTGGACGTAGCCAAGAACATCCAGGCGCGCAATCCCGCCAGTTGGGGGTTCCCTGTACTCGAGGCGGTTGTCGAAGCACCCACCCTGCGGCCGGACGGCACGGTACTCGCGCAGCCCGGATATGACGCCGCCAGCCGCCTGTATCTGGTGCCGTCCCCGGGCTTGGAGGACATCGAGATTCCTGAGCAGCCATGCAGTGACCACATCGAGGTTGCCCTCGAGGTGATCCGCGACGCGATCGGTGACTTCCCTTTCGTCGATCAATCGAGCTACGCCAATGCTGTCGGCGCGATGCTGACGTCGGTCTGCCGCCATATCATCAGCGGACCCGTGCCGCTTGCGCTCTTTGACGCCACCACCCAGGGGACGGGCAAGACGCTGCTCGCCGAAGTCATCGCCATCATTCTCACCGGGCGCGCCGCGGAGTTGATGTCAGCGCCAGCGGAACCCGAAGAGTGGCGCAAGCAGTTGACGAGCATCCTGATAGAGGCCCCGCCGCTGGTGATCATCGACAACGTCACGACAACGGTGGACTGGGGCGACCTCGCCAAGGTCATCACCGGAGAAATGCACCGGGACCGGCTGCTGGGCAAATCGCAAACCGTCTCGGTGCCAGTTCGTTGTTCGTGGATCGCCACGGGCAACAACCTCCAGCTCGGCGGCGACATGGCGCGCCGCTGTTATTGGATTCGTATGGATGCTGGGTGCTCCGATCCCTTCCGGCGCACCGGGTTCAAACATGAGCGGCTGAAGGAATACCTCGTCGAACACCGCAGGGATCTGCTGATCGCGATGCTGACGCTGGCGCGCGCTTGGTTTGCGGCGGGCCAGCCCAAGTCCTCGGTTCCGCCCGTAGGTAGCTTTGAACGCTGGACGGAGGTTGTGGCCGGAATCCTGGAATACGCCCGGGTTGAGGGATTTCTGGCAAACAGCGAGAAGCTGTTCGAGCAGTCCGACATCGAGCGAACCGACTGGGAAACGTTCCTTGAGGCGATCGAGGATGCATTCGAGGCGACGGCCTTCACCATTGCGGAGCTTTGGGAACGGCTCAATGAGAAAACCTACGAGGAGCTGGTCCGTCAGTCCGTCCTCACGGATCGCGCGGAAGAGCTTCGCAATGCGCTTCCCATCGACCTGACCCGCTGGATGGACCGCGAAGGGCAGTTCAAGCAGCGTCTTGGCGTCGCGTTCAATTCGCGGCGCGGGCGGCGGTTCGGCAAACGGCAGATGCGTGTCGAGCGCGCCAGCGGAGACGCTCACGGCAAAGTCGCGCGATGGAAGGTGGTGGCCGATGCCTAGACCGGGCGTTTTTGTTTGTTACAAATTGCGGGGACCTGCGGGGACTCTGCGGGGACTCATTTTGGAGAGTCCCCGCAGGTTAAGCGCATGTGATGGAGATACTTACAACGATTTGCGGGGACTTGCGGGGACTCTTTCCCCCTTTCACGCATACGAGAATATTCACACAACGCATTGCGCACATCACGTGACCCGCGCATACGCGTATAGGCTCCGACCCGCCGAAAGTCCCCGCAAGTCCCCGCAAATCCCGCTATGCTACTGAACCAGAATGAGTTAAGGTGCGGGGACTCGTCGATTTCAGTCCCCGCAGAGTCCCCGCGAGTCCCCGCAGATTGTAACGTTTCTGAAATACTTTGGGTCTCGACGGACCTGAGAACGTGGTGCCCGCGTGATCCGGGCTTCATTGCGCGCGACTGCCAAATCAACGACCGCTGCTATCGGCGCCTCGATCCGGAGTATTTCGCCTGGCTCAAGCTCAGGATGCATGCGGTCAAGGCCGCCGCAGATGCCGGGCGCGTGCCGGCGGAAGCGTTCGACGACTTGCGGCAACGCTTCAACGATGTTCAGGCACGCGCGATCAAGGTTTTCGGTGAGCAGAAGTTGCTCGACGCAGTTCGGATGCTCGATGCGGAAAAGTATCGGCCGCCGCTGCCCGATGAGTTCGAGAAGCCGAAGCCGGTTGAGCCAGTCCCAGCGAGAATAAGTCCAGAGTCCGAGAGGCTCGCCCGTGCGCGCGGCATCGTCGATCAAATCCGCGATCAGGCACTGGCACTCGGATGGTCCATGGACAATCTGTACTTCTGCGATGGTTACGAGCGACACCCAATCGGGCCCCGGTACGGGCTGGTCTGCTATGTCGGCGCTGAACAACGGATCGGCGAGGTCACCCGCCAGTCAATCGAACTGATCGGCCCGCCGCCACTGGAGACACGATCCCGCTTCTACAACCCGGATGTAGACCAGCCATGGATCAATCGGGTCAGGCCAGCAGCAGCTTTGTGATTCGGTAGGTTTACACTTTCCCTGCCGCCTGCGTATATTTACATCGAAGGCGCAGTTCGTCAGGCAAGCGCAAGGCGCACCCTCCGAAGGACTCCCCCACAAGCAGCAACGAGAGACGGGACTCTCGCAAAACTCCTTCCCTTCCGTGCCGTACCCGAAGTGTGTCCAAATGAAGCCCGCCGAACAGATCCCGTACTACGCTCCCGATGGAACGTCCCTTGGCTTCCGCTCGATGGAGGCTGCAAAGCGCTTGATCGCAGGCGGCTTCGTCAAGCCATCCTACGGGCGCAAAGGCCACCTGAAGGCGATCTGGCTGCGGCGCGAGGACGGCAGCAGCCCCGTTGAAACGCACGCGCGGGCCGGCACACGTTACAGCTTCGTCGAGAACCTGGAGCACGGACGCTGCTGGAAGCTGCGACGCCTGGCGCGGAAGGACGAGGACGGCGTGGCGTTTTCCACGCGTGGGATCTTCACCCAGGTGCTGGCAGATTGTCTGGTCGCGTGAAACATCGACAACGCAAGGTCGGCGGGCGGTACGTGGCATGGGTCCGTGGCGCCTTCGTTCGGAACGGAAAGAAGCTGATCGCGGGGAAGAAAAGCTGATTCGGATGCCACGGTTCATCGCCGATTCGCTGGCCACTGGCTGGCGTGAGACCGATGGGTCCTTCCTGGGCCTGGGCGGCGGCGGGTGGAATGGTGGCACAAAGTCTCTAGTTACTTGCACTTAGTCAGGTGGTCAGGGCGGGTGGTCACTCTGACTTCCGCAACGTTCGGCCTGGTTGGCCGCAGGATCCCAAAATAGATGGCAACACTCCCGCCAACCATGACGCCGGCGATGGCGCATCGCATCGAAATCTGGCCCATCGGCCGCTTGGTCCCTTACGACAAGAACGCGCGCACACACTCGCCGGAGCAGGTGGCGCAGATCGCGGCGTCCATCGTGGAGTTTGGTTTTGTGAATCCGATCCTCGTCGATTCCACGGGCGGGATCATTGCCGGCCACGGTCGTCTCCTGGCCGCCCGGAAGTTGGGCCTTGCGGAGGTTCCGGTGGTGGTGCTGGGCCACCTCAGTGAGATTCAACGGCGGGCGTACGTCATCGCGGATAACCAGCTTGCGCTCAACGCCGGGTGGAATGATGAACTGCTGCGGGGCGCGTTGGAGTCGCTCAGCGCGGATGGGTTCAACCTGTCCCTGGTGGGGTTCTCCGACGAGGAACTCGTCGTGCTGCTTACCAGTGCCGAACCGGAAGCTGCCACCGACGTCGAGGAGGAACCGGTTCCCGAACCTCCCGCGCAACCGGTCACGGTGCCCGGGGATGTGTGGTTGATCGGGCCGCACCGCCTGGCCTGTGGCGACTGCCGGGACACTGCGATCGTTGAGAATCTGATGGCGGGCGCCCGTGCGAACGTGGCGATCACATCGCCGCCCTACGCCACGCAGCGTGAGTACGATCCATCGAGCGGGTTCAAGCCGGTGCCGCCTGAGGAGTACGTCGAATGGTTTCGCGCGGTGGCCGCCGGCGTCGAGTCCGTGCTGGCGCCCGACGGATCCTACTTCCTGAACATCAAGGCCCACGCCGACGAGGGCGAGCGGAATCTGTACGTGATGGACCTGGTCCTGGCTCACCGGCGCCAGTGGGGCTGGCGGTTCGTGGATGAGTTCTGTTGGCGCAAGACCGACAACGGCGTGCCGGGCGGCTGGGGGAACAGGTTCAAGAACGCGTTCGAACCGATTTACCACTTCTGTAGGCAGCAGCAGATCAAGTTCCGTCCGCAAGCGGTCGGGCACGAGTCCGACGACTGCTTTGACTATTCCCCGAACAATCCGAAGTCGACCTCGGGGAGCGGGCTACTCGGCACCGGGGCACGGGGAAGTGCTGCCGCCCAGCCGGGTGCGGACGATTCGGATGGCCGGCACACCGGCGTGGCGCGCCCGAGCAACGTAATCGAGGTCAAGTCGGAGAGCAGCCAGGGATCGCACTCCGCTCCATTCCCGCGCGCCCTGGTGGAGTTCTTCGTGAAAGCGTTCACGGACGCCGGCGACGTGGTCTTCGATCCGTTCATGGGCTCAGGAACCACGATGGCCGCGGCCCACGTCCTGGGACGGACAGGCTACGGATGCGAGATCTCCCCAGCCTATTGCGATGTGATCCTGCGACGCATGGCGAACCTAGCCGGCGAGGGGGCCGTACTCGTGGAAACCGGCCAGTCCATTTCAGAGGTCGCTGCCGCGCGCGGCGTGCCGCAGGAGCAAGTCGACAATCCGCGGCTTCGTGATTCACGCCGGATTCAGCATCACGGTCCAGCGCCCTTCTATGGGAGCCGCCAGGCTTCCTAAGAAACTGCAGTTGCACTTCATTCAATCGACAAGGAGAAACCAGCATGCCCGAAGCAGCTACTCCGAACCAGGGCGAACGCGAGTTCGAAACCGGGACGGACGAATCGTTCAAGAACGCCAACGCCACTGGCGGCGAGGCCCACAACGAAAACCAGCGGGTCACGTACGCCAATATCAAGCGCACCTACGACGTTTACCAGGATCTGGACGTCCAGGCCGCGCGCCAATCCCTGGTCGAGACCACGCGACTGAACCAGATCGCCTCGCAGGCTCTGCAGAACGCGGTCGAGACCGCCAACATGGTCGGCAAGCAGGCCATCCGCCACGCCGATGTCGCCGCGGATGCTCTGTGGACAGACGAACTGAACCCGGTGACGCGCGGCGCCGGATCGAACATCACCGCGGGCAGCGTACCCGCCAACCGGGCGATCGATGTGAGCGCCGCCGGTGTGGGTGTCGATGCCCAGGCGGTCGCGGCCGCCGTCGCCAAGCAGGTGGACGCCACCATCACTCCGGTACTCGCCACCCTGCAGCAGATCGTCCAGGCGCTGACCACGGCGACCACGGCGATTGCCAACGTCGTGAACCAGTCGCAGCCGAAGACGGCGGAACGCTTCCCTCCGAACCGGGGCGGTCAATCCGCCCCACTTTTTCAATGGAGACACGCAACCGATGAATACTCTGCTGATTATCCTGAAGATCTTCCCCCTGGTGCTTTCAGCGGTTCAGGCCGTCGAGCAAGCGATCCCGCTGCCCGGCCAGGGGAACAAGAAGTTGGAACTCGTGCTCGACGTGCTCAAGTCCGCTTATGACGGGAGCGCGGACCTGACGAAGGAATTCAGTTGGGACAAGCTCGTCGCGGTGGTTGTGCCGATGATCGCCAGGATCGTCGACTTGCACAACGCGCTGGGCCTGTTCCAAAAACCCGCTCAACCCAAAGCCGCATGACGAATCTGCAGGTAGTGACGTGGCCGATCGAGAAGCTGATTCCATACGCCCGAAATGCGCGCACGCATAGTGCGGAACAGGTCGCCCAAGTTGCGGCGTCGATCGCCGAGTTTGGGTGGACGAATCCGATTCTGGCCGGCGCCGATGGAATCGTGATCGCCGGTCACGCGCGCCTGCTGGCTGCTCGTAAATTGGGCATGACCGAAATCCCGGTCATCGTCCTCGATCATCTGACCGAATCCCAACGTCGCGCGCTGGTGCTGGCCGACAACCGGTTGGCGCTCAACGCCGGATGGGATGAGGAGATGCTCCGCGTGGAGATGGCCGCGCTCGATGAGGATGGATTCAATCTCGAGCTGGTCGGCTTCACTGATGACGAGATCGAAAATCTGCTTCGGGAGCCCGAGGAAGTAAACGCCGGCAACACGGACGATGATGCGGTGCCGGAGACTCCGGAGACCGCGGTCACGGTTCCCGGCGACGTCTGGATCCTCGGGGAGCACCGGTTGCTGTGCGGTGATGCCACGCAGATGGCTGACGTGGAGAAGGTCCTCGCCGGCGGCCTGGCCGACATGGTCTTTTGCGATCCGCCGTACAACGTGAATTACGGCGCAACGATGAAGGACAAACTCCGCGGCAACAAGCGGAAGATCGCCAACGACGACTTGGGCCAGGACTTCGAACAGTTCCTGCGGGATGCCTGCGTGAACATCCTTGCGGTGACCAAGGGCGCGGTCTACATCTGCATGTCTTCGTCGGAGCTGCACACGCTGGAGAAGGCGTTCCGCGAGGCGGGTGGGCACTGGTCCACGTTCGTCATCTGGGCGAAGAACACGTTCACGATGGGGAGGTCGGACTACCAGCGTCAGTACGAGCCGATTCTTTATGGATGGAAGGAAGGGACGGATCACTTCTGGTGCGGCGCCCGGGACCAGGGCGATGTCTGGTTCATCAAGAAGCCGCACCTCAACGATCTGCACCCGACAATGAAGCCCGTCGAGTTGGTGGAACGCGCGATCCGGAACAGCAGCAAGGGCCGCGACACGGTGTTCGACCCGTTCGGCGGGTCCGGCACGACCTTGATCGCTTGCGAGAAGGCCGGGCGCCAGGCGCGCGTGATTGAGTTGGATGCGAAGTACTGCGATGTGATCATTCGCCGCTATCAGGAGTTCAGCGGGAAAGAAGCCACGCTGGATGGGGACGGACGTCCGTTCCATGAACTGGCTGCGGAGCGGTCGAACGTGGCCGCGTGAATCGGCCGCTGCCGCCGGGAGATTGCGGCTATCGAACTGGAAATACGAGGTGGCAACCCCGACCTGATGGGGCTGTGCCTGGCTCTGTCGGATTGGTCGACGGAGCTGCGAATTCTCCAACGACACCCATGGAAGATCAAATCATTCGATACCTGATTCCAGCGACCGGCCTCATCTCGGGTTTGATCGGTGCCTTCGTTGGTTTGCAGAACCGGGCGCTGCTCGCGGAGGTGCGCAAGGAACTCGCGGAGTTGGAGAACCGAATTTTCACCCGCATCAACGGCACGTACGTGCGCTCCGGGGAATGTCGCTTGCGGGAGGAAAATGTCCACGCTCGACTCGAGGCGCTGGTGGAAGAGATCCGGAACAGAAACGCCGCCGGTGATTGAGGCCGGCGGCGGTGAGGAGGGGAGTTGCTACTTGGCTGCTATGCGGTAGGCCCGGATGCCATCGGGACGTTTGAAGGACTCGACGGTGAGGCCCATCTTCTTGCCTAGGCTGCCCGAGATGAAGCCGCGGACGCTGTGGGCCTGCCAGTCGGTCGCGCCCATGATGTCGGCGAGTGTGGCGCCGTCTGCGCGCCGCAGCATGTCGAGTACGACGGCCTTCTTGCTGCCGTCGCGCGCCGTGGGCACCTCGTCCTTGCTTCTGGCGCCCTTGGTCGCCTTGGCCTTCTTTGGCGCGACGGGGCCCGCCTGGGGCGCGGGCGCAGGCGTCAGGGCTTGGATGGCCTTCCAGATCCGGCAGACCGCCGTCTTGCGGTCTGTGAACTTCTTGACGGGTTTGAGTCCGTCGAAGGGTACCACTCCGGCGAAGGCGTTCCAGACCTCGGGGAAGCGGTTGAGGGGCCAGTCGGCGGAGAGCTTGGCGAACTCCTTCTCGGTGGCGAAACGGTCTTGGCCTTCGGGAACCTGCTCGGCGGCGGTGAAGGCAGTGATGTTGTTGTCGGTGGCGATTGCGAACGTGGTCATGGCTTTCTCCTTGTTTCAAAACTCGATCTCGTCGACGATCTGGCGCGCCTCGTCGGGGCTGATTTCCCGCGCCGTAGGCACCTCCGAGCGGAGGCGGGCCGCCGTCCGGATGCGGATCTCGCGTCCGGTGGCCAGGTTGGTGCCGTACCACCCGCCGCGCGGGGATTCGCGGGTGAGGCAGACTTTGGCCAGCGTGCCGCTAACCTTGACGATGTAGGTCGATCCGACCTGGATGTTGTGCTTCTGCATGCTCAGTACTCCAGTCCTTTCTGGTCCACCGCGCTGCGGTCGCCGAGGCTGGCGAGGACGTAGGCAAGTTCCTCGGTGACGCGACCCAGGTCGCCGGCATACCCCCAGTTGGCGGGTTCCCGCGCCTGGTCCTTCTGGTGATGCTCAAGGCGGCTGGCGATGCGCTTCAGCAGGTCCTGGCACTCGGCGTGGCGCTCCGCGTAGCAGGCGGCGGCGGTTTGCTTGGTGGTCTTGGCGGTGCGTGGCATCGAACACATACATCACTTCGGTGCCGGTGAATAGCAAGGCCGAAGATCGAGTTTTCGGAAGAAAGATTCAGTGGCGGCGACCGTGGGATTAACTGACCGTCCGGTGTCCATATGACTGGCGTTTCTCAGCGGGCGTACGCACGGTTGCGCGGTGTTGCGCTCAGCGCCGTGCAGAAGGCCATCGCCACCAAGCGGATCACACCGAATCCGGACGGGAGCATCGATCCGGAGCGGGCGAACCAGGAATGGGAGAGGAACACATTCGCCGGCAAGACCCTGCATCAGGCGACCAAATCGCAGGCAGTGCCGCTCAATGCACCTCCCCAGCCGCGTGGCAGTTCAGCAATGCCGGTTCAGCCCGACGTATCGAGCGATCCGGTTGCCGCCTATCTCCGGGCCCGCGCTGTGAGCGAGACCTTCAAGGCGAAGACGGCGCAACTGGAGTATGAGGAACGCGCCGGGAAACTAATCCAGGCGACCAAGGCCGGCGAATATGCGGCGCATTGGTCCGCGATCGTTGGGGATGCGTTGTCAGCGTACCCGGATCGCGTGGCGCCGCTGGTAGCTGCCGCGAAGACAGAAGCGGAGATCCACCGGATCCTCGTGGGAGAAACGAACGCTCTGCGCCGCAAGATGGCGAAAGCGATCTCGGACGCTGGTTACTGATGATCCATTACCATGGCGGCCGGCACTCGACCTGGCAGGTAGCCGTCGAAATCTGGAAGCGCCGACACGCGCTGGTCTCCTTCGCTGATTCGCAGCAGATCGTAATTGCCGCGGAGGTGGCGCAGTCCTTCGCGCTCGACAACGGCGCGTTTTCGGTCTGGAAGCAGGGTATCGAGGTCAACTGGATTTCGTACTACGCGTGGGTCGAGCAGTGGTGGCGGCATCCCGGTTTCGACTGGGCCGTTATCCCAGACGTGATCGACGGGGACGAGGCGGCGAACGACCGTCTCATGGAGGACTGGCCGTTCGGCAGAAACGCGGGCGTCCCGGTGTGGCACCTCCACGAGTCGCTTGAGCGGCTGGCACGTTTAGCCGGCGAGTGGCCGCGCGTAGCGTTGGGTTCGTCCGGGCAATTCAAGACGCCGGGAACGGCGTCCTGGTGGGGCCGGATGCAGCAGGTAATGGATTCGATCTGCCGGGACGGAAAGCCAGTCGTGAAGATCCACGGCTTGCGGATGCTGAGCCCGCACATCGTCGAACACGTGCCGCTCGCATCGGCAGATTCGGCGTATGTGAGCAGGAAGGTCGGGCTGGCGAATTGGGGCGGCTGCTACAAAGCCGCTTCGCGGGAATCGCGCGCACATGTGCTGGTCGAGTACTACGAGACGACCCAGAGCGCGGCCGTGTGGGCGGGCATTCCACAGCAAGAGGAGTTGTTCGTCTGACCAGCATCTGGAAGGACTTCCACTTCGATGCGGCGCACTGGCTGCCGCACGTCCCGGAGGGGCACAAGTGCGGCAGGATGCATGGCCACACCTATCGCGTGCGCGTGTGGTGCCGGGGTGCGATCGATGACCGGGGCATGATCGTCGACTACGCCGTGATCGCAGAGAAGGTCGGCGCAGTGATTGACCAGATCGACCACCGCGTCTTGAATGAGATCCCCGGCCTGGGCAATCCGACCACCGAGATCCTGGCTCCCTGGTTGTTTGAGCAGATCAGGGTGGACCTGCCGGAGTTGTTCCGGATCGAAGTTGCGGAGAGCGCGACGACCGGTTGTTTGTATCAGCGGGATGGCGATTGATGGAAGCACCATTCTCGATGTACCAGGTGGGAGCAGAGGCGTTGCTGCCGCCGCGCGATATCTCAGTGTCGCGGTGGGCCGACGAGAACGTGGTGCTCACCGGATCGGGTTCGGCGGAGCGCGGCCAGTGGCACACACGGCCGTACCAGCGGGAGCCGATGGACGTTCTCAGCCCTAGCCATCCGTGCAAGCAGGTGGTGTTGATGTCCGCGGCCCAGATGCTGAAGACCTCGATCATGGTGAACTTCCTTGGCTACATCGCGGATGTGGACCCGGGCCCGACGTTGGCAGTGGAGCCGCGATCGGAAGATGCCAAGGCGCTTTCCAAGGATCGCGTCGCACCGTTGTTCCGGCATTCGCCCGCGCTCAAGGGGAAGCTCGCGGCAGTGAAGTCGCGCGACTCGAACAACACCGCCATGCACAAGGTGTTTGCCAACGGGTCCGGGCACATCACCTTCACCGGCGCCATCTCGCCATCCGGCCTGGCCATGCGCCCGATCCGGTATTTGTTGCTGGACGAGATTGACCGATACCCCACCAGCGCAGGATCGGAGGGAGATCCGGTGTCGCTGGCGATGCAGCGCACCGGAGAGTTTGAGCACAACAAGAAGGTAATCATGTGCTCGACGCCGACCGTCGACGGGGAGAGCCGGATTCAGGCGGCGTGGAACACGAGCGACCAGCGGGAATACTTCGTGCCGTGTCCGAAGTGCAACCACTTCCAGATTCTGGTGTTCAGCGACGGCACGGACGGCGGGCTGGTGTGGCCGGAAGGCGAGCCGGAGAAGGCCGCCTACTGCTGTGAGAAGTGCCGGGAACTCATCCCGCACAACCAGAAATCGTCGATGGTGGAACGCGGCGAGTACCGTCCGCAAAACCCCGGATCGCCGATTCCTGGATTCCGGGTGTCGCAGTTGATCTCTCCGAAGCGCTCCTGGGCAACGATTGCCGCGGAGTTCCTGGTCGCCAAGGAGTCGACGGAGACGCTCAAGGCGTTCCTGAACACCGTACTCGCGGAACTGTGGACGGAACGCGGGTCCGCGCCGGATTGGGAAAAGGTGTATCTGCGCCGCGAGGATTACGAGCTCGGGATCGTGCCGGCGAAGGGATTGCTGCTGGTGGCTGGCGTCGACGTGCAGGACGACCGCCTCGAGGTGGAGGTCAAGGCGTATGGTCGGGGCAAGGAGTCCTGGTCGGTGGATTACCGGGTGATCCAGGTGCCGGACCAGGTGGGGCAACCGCTCAAAACGTCCTCGCCGGAAGTGTGGCAGGAGTTGGAGACGTTGCTGGCGACGGACTGGCCGCGAGAGGCTGGCGGCACGATGCCCATTATGGCGATGACCATCGACTCAGGCTTCCGTCCGCAGATGGTGTACGAGTTTGCTGCGCGCCATCCGCAACCGGCGCACGGGCCGGCAGGCGACGTCATCGCTGCGCCGCGCACCGTGGTGGCTACCAAGGGCAAGCCCGATTTTCTGAAACTGATCGTCTCCGTGTCGCCCACCGATGCTTCGCGCAAGCGGCAAAACGTCCGGATCTGGCACATCGGCACGCACTGGGCGAAGCAGGAGTTCTACGATTGGCTGCGGATCGTGCTGCCCGACGACGGCACGTACCCACCTGGGTTCCAACACTACGCCTACAAGGATCAGGATTTCTATCGCGGGCTCTGCTCCGAGTCGCGGATCATCCGGTCCAGCGGCAAGGTGGAGTGGGTACCGGATAAGTCGGTCAGGAACGAACCGCTCGACCTCGCGGTGCTCTGCCGAGCGGCCGCGGCTGTGTGTGGAATCGATCGCTTCTCGGACGAGGATTGGGCGGAGCTCGAAGGAATCACCCCGACCACCACGGCGAAGGCGCCACCCAATGACGGGTACTGGGGCGCACGCGATGAGTTTTGGGGACAACGCGGCGGCAAGAACTGGTTCAAATGATTCAACTGTCTGAATTGCAGTCCATGCGCGACACGCTGCAGCGCGCCATCTTCAGCGGTACGCGCCGTGTACAGTTCACCGACCGCGCGGTTGAGTACAACAGCATCGACGAAATGCGGAAAGCGCTCGCCGACATCGACACCGCAATCAGCAACGCTTCAGGCTCGACGCCATCCTCTTTTAGCTTGGCTACTCACAGCAGAGACTAAATGAACGCCCTCGACAAAGTGATCGGCTACTTCTCGCCTGAGCGGGCATACCGTCGTGCGCGGTTCCGCGCGGCGGCTGAAAGGTTCGCTTACGACGGCGCGAAGTCGGGGCGGCGCACGGACGGGTGGATGGCGGCCGGCGGCGACGCGAATACCGAGGTTGGCGCTTCCCTGATCAGCCTGCGCAATCGGTCGCGCGACCTGCTGCGCAACAACCCGTATGCCAGTAAGGCCATCGCCGAACTGGTGGGGAACACAGTGGGGACCGGGATCGTCCCCCAGGCAAAGACCGGGACGCCCGAGCTTGACAAGATCATCGACGGCGAGTGGCTCTACTTCGCGGAGAACTGCGACCCGGGCGGACAGCTGGACTTCTACGGCATGCAGGCGCTCATCGTGCGAACGACCGCAGAGAGCGGTGACGGCATCGTCCGGTTCCGGCCGCGGTTGCCGCAGGACAATTTCCGCGTGCCACTCCAGTTGCAGGTGCTGGAGGGGGACTTCCTGGACAACTCCAGGACGATGGGTATCGCCTCGGGACAGGTTGTCCAGGGCGTTCAGTTCAACCTCTACGGGCAACGCGAGTATTACTGGCTCTATAACTATCACCCGGGCGGCGTCTACATGCTGAACCCGCGTGGTGGCATCCTGAGCCAGCCGGTGCCGGCCGCTCAGGTGATGCACACATACTGCATCCTGCGGCCCGGCCAGGTCCGTGGCGTTCCGTGGCTGGCGCCGGTGATGCTGGCGCTTCGCGATCTCGACGACTACCGGGATGCGGAGCGCATGCGGAAGAAGACCGAAGCATGCCTGGCGGGCATCGTCACGCGGCCGGAGGGTTCGGGCGGCCTGCCCATCGGTGCGAAGTCCACCGATCCGAAAACCGGGAACACGCTGGAGCGGATGTATCCCGGCATGATCGAATACTTGAAACCGGGCGAGGACATCAAATTCAATGCACCGTCGCCGGCCGGCGGGTACCGCGATTACCTGATGACCGAGCTCCAGGGGATTGGCGCTGGTATCGACGTTCCGTACGAGTTGCTGTCCGGGGACTTGTCGAACGTCAACTATTCCTCCTACCGCGCAGGCATGTTGGGGTTCCGCAACGCCATCGAGGCATTCCGGTGGTTGACGCTGATCCCGATGTACTGCCGCCCGACGTGGCGCAGGTTCATCGACACCCTGGTGTTCATCGGAAAGATTCCCGAGGCGAACTACGGCGTGCAGTGGACCGCGCCCAAGTTCGAATCGGTCGACCCGCTGAAAGATGCCATGGCCGAGTTGAAGCGTATCCGCACCGGCACGTTGACCCTGTCGGAGGCCATCGCCCAGAACGGCTACGACCCCGAGAAGCAGTTGCAGGAAATCAAGCGGATGAACGAGTTGCTCGACGAACTGCAGATCATCCTGGACTGCGACCCGCGCAAGGTGAACGACAAAGGTGTCGAGCAGCAGACTGTCGGTGGCGACTCGACGCCCGCGCCACTCGCGAAGCAGAGCGGCACGGTGAAGCACGCCGCCCGGCAGTGGGATTCGCCCACGCGTACCTACGCCTCGTAAATCAGCAACTACAGGAAGGAGTAGCTCTTTATGCCTGAAGAAGTCACGGGGACAGCGCCGGAGACCGCCCCGGCGGAAGTTATCGCGGCGGCCGCGCAGCCCGAGCCTCAGCAGGAAAGCCCGGAGGTCCAGGTCGAGCGTTTCACGGTGGAGGCTACCTTCGCTCCGCCGTCGGCAAACGACGACTCTCGAACCATCGACGCGGTCTGGTACACGGGCGCCAAGGTGCCCCGGTTCGACTGGCGCAGCGGCGAGGAATACGACCTCATCCTCGACATGAAAGGGTGCCGTCTGGATCGCCTGAACAACGGCGGTCCGGTTTTGGACTCGCACAGCGCCTACGGGGTGGAGAGTCAGCTTGGCGTAGTGCGCAAGGCCTGGGCCAAGAAATCTACCGGCATGGCCACGCTCCAGTTCAGCAAGCGCGACGCGGTGACGCCGATCTGGAACGACGTAAAGGCCGGCATCATTCAGAACCTCAGCCCTGGCATGTGGATCTACAAGAAGGTCGACACCACGCCGAAGGGCCAGGAACGCAAGGAATTCACGGCGACGGATTGGGAGCCGTTTGAGATCTCCCTTTTGTCGGTGCCCGCCGACGCGGCCACCAATTTCATGTCGGCGGCGGTATCGCCACCGGCGCCACCGAGTGTAGTTGAAACCCAACGGGCATCTGCCCACACAGAGGAGAACCCTGACATGGAAACGACCACGCAGGATCCGGGCGTTGAGGCCCGTCAGAACGAAGTTGACCTCGCCGCGGCGCGCGACGAGGCGGTGAAGGCGGAGCGGTTGCGCGCGAGCAAGATTCGCGCGATCGCAACCGGCCCCTTCCAGGTGGAGGAGAGCTTCCTCGCAGCGCTGATTGACGAGGGTGTGTCCATCGACGCCGCTCGCGAACGCATCATGAACAAGGTCGAGGCCGAGTATCGCAGGACGCCGACCAATGGAGTCAACCCGCCTGCCACGTTCGGAGGCAGAGATGAGGTCGACAAGCGGCGGGAGGGAATGGAGGCCGCATTGTTCTTGCGGGGCAACCCTGGCGTGTCTGCTGACATGGTCGAAAAGGGGCGCGAGTTCGCCGGGCTCACGCTGGTGGACATGGCGCGCGAATGCCTGAATGCCGCCGGCGTGAAGACGCGCGGGATGGAGCGGCACGAGATCGCTCGCGTGGCTCTCCAAGGCCGCAACGGGGCGGCCGAATACTTCGCCGGGGCAATGACCACCAGCGACTTTCCGAACATCCTCGCCAATGTCGCCAACAAGACTCTGCGCCAGGCATATGAGGCGGCGCCGCGCACGTTCGTGCCGTTTTGCCGGCAGGTGACCGCAGCCGACTTCAAGCCGGTGAACCGTGTTCAGTTGAGCGACATCGCCGCCTTGCAGAAGACGAGCGAGAACGGGGAGTTCGTCCGCATCTATCTGAGCGACTCGAAGGAATCCTACGCGCTCAGCACCTGGGGCGGCATCGTGCCCATCACCAGAAAGGTGGTGCTCAACGACGACCTCCAGTCGTTGACGCGGATTCCCGCCGGTTTGGGTATTGCGGCCGCCACGCTCGAAAGCGACACCGTGTGGGCCGTGATCACGGCAAACGCGAACATGGCCGACGGCCTGCCTCTGTTCCATGCGACGCACAAGAACCTAACGGCCACCAACGCCCTCGCTGCCGTGGCCAATATCACGGCCGCGCGCAAGGCGATGCGCAAACAGACGGCACCCAAGGGCACGATCCTGAACCTGATTCCCAAGTTCCTGATTATCCCGGCGGCACTCGAGGGAATTGCGGTCCAGCTCACCAACCCCATCAACCTGGCCGCCACCGCATCTTCCGCCGACGTGCCCGCCTTCGTGCGAGCCATGGTGCCGATCGTGGAGCCCCGCCTCGATGCAGTGGCGAGCGTCGGCGACACCAACTGGTACACGGCGGCCGATCCGAGCTCGATTGACACGATCGAGTACTGCTATCTCGAAGGGCAGCAGGGTGTGAACATCGAAACCCGTCAGGGCTTCGAGGTGGACGGTGTCGAGGTCAAGGCCCGTCTGGATTTTGCCGCCGCGGCAATCGACTTCCGCGGCCTGCAGAAAAACACCGCGGCGTAGGGCGGTGAGTCAGCATTCCAAAGCAACAGGAAGGAGAAGAGAGTCATGATTAATTTCGTAAAGAGCGGTGATAATCTCACCCTTGTCGCGCCCTACGACGTACTGTCCGGTGGCGGCTTCAAGGTGGGCAACCTCTTCGGCGTGGCCGCCAATGACGCGCTCTCGGGCGCCAACGTCGAATGCGAAGTCGAGGGCGTCTATGACCTTGCCAAAGACGCCAGCACCTTTGCCCAGGGCGATTTGGCCTACTGGGACGACACCGCGAAGAAGGTGACGTCCACAGTCGGTAGCAACCTGCTGATCGGAGCGGTCGAGGTGGCCGCCGCGACCGGCGTCGCCGTTGTGCGGGTCAACCTGTTCGGCGTGCCGGGCTTCTCGGGGCAGGCACACGGCCTCAAGGTGGCGTACGCCAAGTACGACTTCAGCGTCGATGGTGGCGCCTCCTGTACGCCGGCGGTCAGCGACACGATCCCGATCAACGCCGTCGTGTTCGGGGGCGCTGTCGTCTCGACTACCGCTGTCGCGGCAGGCGGTGCGGCCACAGTTTCCATTGGGACCGTTGCCGGTTCCGGTGCCGCGAGCATCCTGGCTGCCACTGGCAAGGCGTCCCTCGGGACGAACGCGGTGGTCGTGCCCACTGCCGTCGCGACTCCTTTCAAGATGACCGCTGCCGGCAAGATCAATGTCACGATCGCCACCGGCCCGCTGACTGCAGGCGTCATCGAGGTCTGGGCGCTCTACACCACCGCCGCGGCGTAATCCGATGGCGGCGTGGTCGCAACAGTCCGGTTTGGCGAACGCGGCGATCCTGGCCGCGTTCGGCCAGCCGGTCTCATACCAGCAGGGCGCCGTTGATCCGTTCACGGTCATCGGCATCCTGGACCGGAGGACCGATGAGCAACGCCATCCCGACACCGTCTACGCGCGGCTGTTCGTAGCGTTGTCCAGTTTCTCGGTGCCACCCAATCACGGTGATGAGGTCACCGTCGACGGCGAGCTGTACACAGTGTTCGAAGTACTGAACGATCCTGCCGGCGGTTGCTGGCTTTCCATTCGGGAGAAGCTCTGATGGCGTCGGTGCGAGTCTTCTACAAGAAGCAAGTCCGTATCGACCAGATGAACTTCCGCCAACAGTCGATGTTTAAGATCGGGACTGTTGGCGTGGCCGCCCTCAAGAACCGTCTCGCGGCCGCGCAAGGTCCGACTGACTCGCCCGCGAAGCCACTCACCAGGCGGTATGCGATCCAGAAGACCAAGCTTGGCAGGGGGAACCGTCGCAACCTGATGATGACCGGCGACATGCTGCGCAACTTTCAGGTGCGCACGGTAACGGACAACAGGGCGAAGGCCAGCAACTCCACTCGTAAGGATCGGTTAAAGGCGTGGCTCAACCAGAAGATCGAGCCGTGGGTGGTGTTCTCTCCGAAAAACCAGGCGGCGGTCGCCGAGTCCGCGCGGCGGGTGCTGCAGGAGATGAGACCGAAGTTGCTCATGGAACGCGCGCTCGGCGGCAGGTATTATGGTTGATCCCTCTGTTCTGGTAGAGAACCTGGTCGCGATGCTGCGAGAGATCGAGGACCTCGTCCTGGAAATGGACGGCGACCCTGACCGCATCTACGCTTATCACGATCAGTATCCGAAGCAGTCGAGCCTGACCCATGCCATTCACCAGATGCCCGCGCCGTCGATTATGGCGGTCTGGCAGGGCACCGGGCCAGGTTCGTTCGGCGGAATGGACGTCTGGAAGCACCAGGTGACTCTCTACCTGCGCGCCCGCGAGACGTTCGACGGCGAGCCACCCACGGCCTACTACCGGCTGTTCCGGCTGATCACGAAGGGCGTGCCGTCGTCGGCCAACGTGGTCATGCTGAACGCCACCGTTCATCCCTCGTGCTACCCGATGGATCTGCCCATGATCCAGAGGCAGACCGATGCCGAGGGGTTGGATTATTTCGAAGTTCCCATCACGTTCACGGAGATTGGCGATGACTGAGTTCGTGTATATGCGCGCACCGTGGGGCGGCGCCGAGGTCCGGAGGGTCGAAGCGACACCCGAGGTCCTCAGCCCCTTGATGATCAGCGGATGGACCCAGTGCGATCCGCCGGCCAACGCGGAGGAGGTAACGACTCATGTCCACGACTAGGCTTCAGGAAGTCCTCGTCTGCTTCGGGAAGAAGAAGCAGTCCGATATCGCGACCGCACAGACTGCCGCCGACATGTGGCGGTTCAGCAAGATCAACGCCGCGCTCGCGAACCCGAAACTGGCGACTGAAAACGACGCTGAGGAATACGGCAAGGGCCATGAGTTTCCGACCGCAACGTTCAAAACCGCGTGGGACGTGAGCGCCACGTTGGAGAAGTATCTCTCTGCCGAGATCGGCGCGTGGGCGGTCTGCTTCGGCTTGGGCAAAGTCGTCAAGAGTGGCGCGGGTCCCTTCGTTTACACCTGCACGCCGTTGATCCCCTCCGCTGGGGATGCCGCGGAACTGCCTTACCTGTCGTACGTCGAGCAGATCCGTCCCGGTGCGGGCGTTGTCCTGGACCGGCAAGCGGTTGGTTTGGCAGTCGAAGGCTTCCAGATCACTGTTGGTTCCGGTCCTGGCCGCGCCAACAGCAAGATCAGCGTCGAACTGGTCGGATCCGGCAAGGTCATCGACTCCGCGACCGGCATCACGGTTCCCGCTGCCACGACCGAAAAACTCCTGCCGTCCGCTTCGCTCACGCTGTCGATCAACGGCATCGACTATGTGACCAACAAAAACATCGTCTCCCTTGAAACCGGCTGGAAGAACAACATCCGCATGGATGCCGGCTTCTTCCCCGGCTCCGGCTTCCAGACGGCCGGCGACGGGTCTACGGGCGCGATCCGCGGCAGGCTGGAGTTCGGCAACCGCGCCGGCAACCTGAAGTTCGTCGCGCGATTCATGAACGGATCGGACGAATACACGAAACTCAAGGCGCAGACCTCCGGCACCGCGGTGATCACGCTTGCATACGACGCGAACAATTCCCTCCAGTTAACGTGGCAGAAGATCACCTACTCCGTGGTCGAAATCGCGGAGACGGATCAGGTCCTCACGGTTTCGGTCGAGTGCCTTCCGATGTATGACTCCACCAACGGCATTCTCACGGCGGTCGGCAAGACTACCGTTGACGCGATCTGCCAGTAAGGACACTCTCATGGACAGCAACGCTCCTGTGTTTGACGCGGCCAGGCCGGTCGCCATTCAACTCCGCGGCCCGGACGGCGTGAAGACAGTCCGTGTCCGTTTCCCTTCCGACGACGAATGGGCCGAACGCCAGCGCCGTCGCAAGGTCATCGTGAAGCAACTCGGGCGCGGAGTCTCTGAGACGACGATCCCGAACGGTGAGGAGATCGATGCCGCGATGTTGGCGAAGATCCGTACCGAAGAGGCGCCCGAGGTCGACGCGTTCGAGGCGCAGAAGGTCATCGAGCAACTGGCCACTTGCGACGTGGACGACGTGGTGCTGGCCGGCGACGCATTCCAGGTCACGCTCCGCGTGCTGGGCGCCACCACCACGCACCTCCTCAAGATGCCGTCCGCGAAGGACGTGAACCAGTACCGGCGCGGCTTCGCGCGCGTGCTCGACCTGCCGTTCAACCGCCAGGAACTTACCATCAACGTGCGTGCGGCCGGCGAACTCTACAAGAAGCTCGTCGAAAGCACCGAAGGCTACACCGGAGACGCGCCGATCATCCATCAGGCAGTTGCTGTCAAAGCCGCCATCGATGCCCTCGACACTTCCTTCCAGGAGGATCGGGACGCAAATTTTTAGCCGGGGAGTGGCCCGAACAGCCTTCACTGCGCTATCTCATCCATTGGGCGCTCCGGCGCGATGAACTGTGCGAACCCGGTTTGTGCCCGGATGCGCCCGATGGCGGCCGGTGCGACCACTGCCCCCAGGACCAACTCGACTCCGCGCAGACTTCCGAAGCTGGCCTGCTCATCCGGCGCGCTCTCGATCTGCGCGCGGCACTGAACCTGGGAATCCACATCGGCTTGGATGATATTCGGGCGGACGAGTTCTACGCCATGCTAATCCTCGACGACGAGCGGGACCAACTGGACCGCGAGCGGACTGGCACCCATGGCAAATAACAACCAGCTCGAGCTGGTCGTCACCGTAGAGGTGGACAAGGCGAACCAGTCCATCAAGAGCGTCAACGCGAACCTGTCGGGCATCGAAGCCGCCGCCACCAAGTCGGCCCGCGCTGCCTCGGGCGGTATCGACGGCATGACAGCTTCGATGATCAAAGGCGCCACGGCAGGCAACCTGCTCGCGGACGCGATCAAGGGTGCGCTCGCGTGGGCCAAGGAGTGGACCATCGAGGCAGCAAAGGAGGCGGCGCACGCGGAGCGCTCGGTGGCCATCACGCGAACGCTGGCCAAGTCGCATGGCGACGGCGCCGCCGCCGCGCAGAAAGCTATCGAGGCAATCCGGGGCGTTGGGTTCGCAGCGGCAGACGCCACCACCAGTGTGCAGAAGCTCATCATCGCGGATATCGGTCTGGATAAAGCCACCAGCCTTGCCAAGATCGCCAAGGATGCCGCCGCTGTCAACACCGAAGGACTGGACGCCACCCAGGCGTTCGAGAAGCTCATGCTGGCGATCGAAACGGGACAGGAGCGCGGCCTCCGGACCATGAGCATCTTCCCCAAGATGGCGGAAGCAGAAGAAGTCGCGCGGCTCGAGGCGCAACTCCACGGCAGGACTCTTGACGAGAACCAGATCAAGCAGGTCCGGTACAACGCCATCGTGGAGGCTTCGCAAACGATTCACGGGGTCGCTGCCGAGGCTGCGGGCACATTCGACGGTCAGATGGCGAAGCTCTCCCGCGACATGAAGGACCTCAAGGAGGACGTGGGCAAGGCGTTCCAGGGCGAGTTGCAGGGTGCGGTCACGCTGCTGAAGGGCATGGTCGGTTTCTTCAAGGACCACACCGACGCCATCGAGAAGTTCGGCAAGGGCGCGCTGGTTCTGGTCGGCATCATCGCCACGATCACGGCGGCGACCAGGGCGTGGGCGCTCGCGCAAGCCGCGCTCAACCTTGCGATGGCCATCAACCCGGCGTTCCTGCTGGCGGGCGGCATCATCGGAGCCGGCGCGATTATCTACAAAGAGTATTCCGACATGAAGGAGGGGATGGACGCCCGCTACAAGCAGATGGAGACGGACGCCCTCCGCAGAGACGTTGGCTCCGGCAAGGTCAAGATCGACGACCTCCGAAAGCGCGGCATGACGGATGACCAGATCCGGGAGTTGATTTCCGGCCGGAAGCTCGAAGCGGGCGAGTCCTTCGAAGGCTTCGACACGGGCATCAAACTCCAGATCGGTGGAAAGCCCAAGCCCGACCCGGAGGCGTTGAAGCTCGCCATCGAGGTCCAGAAGCGGCAGCGGGAGAATGAGCAGTACTTCAAGGACCAGGCCATTGCTGCCACTGGCGCGGGCAAGACCGGGTACGCGAAGGACGTTGCGGAGATGAACGCGGAGATCGCGCGGCGCACAACGTTCACCGACGACAAGGGCACGCATCAGGTCGCGCTCACCAAGTCGGCGTGGTCCTCGATCATCGACACGATGCAGAAGAAGCTCCAGGCGTTCAAGGACCACTTCGCGCTCGAAAACAGGAAGACGCTCGCGGATTACCTCAAGGACGAGGATGAGAAGCACCAGAAGGAAATGGAGTACGAGGCCAAGCGATACCAGGAGCGCCTCAAGAACGACGTGGATATCGCGGAGAAGAACCTCGACCATCTCCGGACGGTCTACGCCTTCGAGGAGCAGCGGGCTGGCTTCGAGCGGGACGCGCGTCTCCGGCAAGTGGAGTCGTTGGACCCGCAGACTCTCCAGCAGAAGATCGCGGTCGAGCAGCAGAAGGCGGCCATCGAGATCGACTATCTGAACAAGGTCCACGAGGTGAAGCAGGCGCTTTACGACATGGACACGCGCCGTCTGCTGCTGGAAGAGGAACTCACCCTCAAGCGCCTCGGCTACAAGGCCGACGAGATTACCGCGCGGATTGCGGAGTTGACCGGCCAGCGCAAGGAGATCCGCGACCAGGGAGACGAGGCAAACGACGCGGCGGTCCGGGCGGCGCACGAGAACGCCGCCAACCGGACGGCCCAACTCGTGCGCGACCACAACAAGCAGATCTTCGACTCGCTCAAGCAACAGGCGGGAGGCGTGTTCGACGCGCTCCTCGACAAGTCGCAGTCGGTGTGGAAGGCCATCGGCAACTCGCTCAAGACCGCGCTCCTGACGGCTATCAAGGAGGTTGTCACGTCGCGGGTCGCGGCCACTCTGATGTACATGTTCACCGGCCAAAAGGTGACGTTCGCGGGCGGCGGCGCGGGGCCTGGCGGTAGCGGCGGGATGCTGGGCGGGCTGGGCGGCCTGCTGGGCATCGGCGCGGTCCCGGTGTTCGGCGGGACTGGCGGCGGGCCGATCCCTGGCGGCGCGGCGGGTGGCTGGGGCACGCCTCCATTTCTGCCGCAGGGCGGCGGCGGTGTTCCGATTGGCGGCGGCGCTGCTGCTGGCGGGACTGCTGCTGGCGGGGGCGGCGTCACGTCGACGGCCGGCGTCGGTATTCTGGCCAACCTCAAGCAGAGCATCTCCGGTTGGAAGGACATGCTCACCAACCTCGGCAATATCGGCTACAAACCCGAACGATGGAAGATTGACGAGATCGGCGGAGATCCGTACAAGGTCGCGGACGCGAAGGGTGTCGGCGGCATGAAAGGCGGCGCGATGCTGGCGGCCGGCGCGATGCTCGTGATGGATGGCCTCCGACGTGGCGGCAAGCTCGGCGTCGCGGAAACGACCGGTGGCGGTGCCCTCATCGGCGCGAAGTTCGGCGGTCCATTGGGCGCGTTGATCGGCGGTATCGCCGGCTTCGCGGCAGGGATGGTGCGCCTGTTCATCAAGGGCGCGGTCGAGAAGGCGCGCCAGAAGATCAAGGACCTCTATGGCGTCGATATCCCCGACAAGGCGGTCCTCCAGCAGATCGTGGACACCGCGAAGCAATCGTACGGCGGCAACCTCGACATGGCGATCCGGACGCAGCAGATCCGCGACCTGATTCAGTTGTACGCAATGAGCACGGGGCAGGCGATCAAGGGGATGCCCGCCACCGTCCACCCGCTCGATCTCGTTCAAAAGGGCGAGTCGCTCTACCAGTCCCCCGGTTACTCCAACGGAACCGGGCTCCCCGGTATGGGCGGCCTGCCGACGCTCGACAGAATTGGCGGCGGCGTGGCCTCCGGCGCGGGGCCGGTGGTCATCCAGCTCGACGGGCCTGCCACGACCAGCCTCCTGCGTGGCGAGGCTGTGAACGCCATCGCGAGCAACCCGCGCGTCGTCGCGAGCGCGTCTCTGAGTGCGGCGAAGTCGAACGCCGGCCGGCGGGAATTGACCAGCCTCCAGCTCAGCCCCGGCCTGGTGACTTCCTAATGCCTGGCTCGGTTGCGAACGCCGCCCCGGTGACGGTGCTGCCCAACAGCCTGTCCAGTGCGTTCGTCCACACCCGCGAGTACCCGGTCATCGACAACGAGTACCGGAATGGCGAGTCCCAGCGCTCGGTGCAGGCGGGAACCAGTCGTAAGAAGTGGAACCTGACGAAGCGCCTGACGCCCGGCCAGTTGGCGGCGCTTCGGACGTTCTACGATGCCCGCAACGGCACCCACGAACCGTTCTACTTTTACGATCCGTACGAGACGAACCCGAAGTTTTCCTACGACCCGACCGGCGCGGCGGTGACCGGCAGATACATCGTCCGGTTCAACGCTGACTGGAGCCAGTCCGTAACTCCGGGCCGGTCGGACGTGCAACTCGAACTGATCGAACTCGCTTAGGAGAATTCCATGCCCGGAAAGTCGCAGTCCCACACCGATGCCGTGCTCAACGTTCTGCGCGGATCGGACCTCACCGGAGTCGCGCCGTACGTCGGGCTGTTCTCCGTGGCGCCCGCCGATGACAATTCGGCGGGCACGGAACTGGCGGGGAATGGTTACGCGCGGCAGGCTATCACGTTCGGCGCGCCCGTGACCGACGCCGGGAACGTCCGTGAGGTGTCGAACACGAACAACATTCAGTTCGGCCCCGCGCTGTCGGACTGGTCGCAGGCAGTGGCGTTCGGCGTCTTCGCCTCTGCGGCGGGTGCGCTCCTGTACTGGGACGTATTGCCGACCCCAAAGACCGTTCAGCAGGACGACTATGGCCAGTTCGGAGTCGGCACGCTCGTGGTGAAGGAGGACTGAGGCGATGGCCGACAACATCACCATCAAGGATTCGTCCAACGCCGTGGTTCCGGTCGCGACCGAGGACATCGGCGGCGTGGAAGTACAACGCGTCAAGCTGATGCTTGGCCCTCACGGGCAGGACGGCGGCGACGTCACGGATCCGAATCCGCTTCCCGTGGAGATTCAGAACACCACGGACACGGACAGCCCCGTGTGGGGAAACCAGGGGCCGCTCACGCAGGACGCGCGGGAGCAGTCCAATTACGACACGGTGAATCCGCTTCTCACGAGAGATACTTACCTCGGTCGTGTCCTGGGCCAGGACCTCCTGGTGAACCCTTCCACCAAAAGGTTGCAGGTCGAAGGTGCGCCGGTCGCGGATAACAGCGTGTTCGGGTTCCTGCCAGCGCTGAACACAGACTTGACCGTCGTCCTCAATGGGGCGACCACGCTTCTCCTTCAACTCACCGGCACCTGGGCTGGCACGGTGTCGTTTGAGGCTAGCCCCGACTCCCAGAACTGGTACGCCGTGTATGGCCAGCGTCCCGATGTGGTGACGACGATGGTTGTGAACACGACGGTGGTCGGCGTCTGGGTCTTCTCCGTTGGCGGGTTCCGGACATTCCGCGCCAGATTCAGTGCGTACACTTCCGGCGTCGTAAAGGCGATGGCCGCGACGTCCGTCAACGGCAGGTTTGCAACCACGATGACCGTGAACGGAACGGTTGGCGTCACGGGTTTCACCGTACGAACTACTGGTTCTGAGTTGCTCACGTCGGATTCCGGAGTCGTGCAGTTGCAGAACGCCCTCGTTGAGCCGACTCCGTGGAACCCAAGGTGGGCTTTTTACGTGTACGGCGATGCGGTCACCTGGAATGGACAGGTGTACCAGTGCATCGTTCCGACATCTGGAGTTAGTCCACCTCCCTATCCGAACAACGCCACCTATTGGCAGGTTGATCAGCGCCAGAACAAATCCCTGGTGACCAGTAGTTACGTTTCTCCTCCTGCCGCTGCCAGACTCCGAGTCGAAATCGACCTGGACGCGTACCAGTACAGGCTCGCGGAATCGTTGTTGGCGGCAAAGCAGCAGCAGGAAGTCTCGGATCTGCTCTTTCAGGAGCGCCAGTTGTTCCTGATGCAGCAGGGTGTGTCGGGCCTGTACGGGTCCAGTTTCGCTATGGGCGCGAGCGGGATGTCCGCTTACGCCATCGAAGAATTCAGATAAAGGAGACAGGAAATGCTCGCAGAGATTCGCGCAGGTCAAACGCAGCTGTCAGACGGAACGATCGCTCCGGCCCGCGCCACCCGCATGGGCGGCATCGTTGTGGGAGACGGGCAGGGGCGCTACTACGAACAGGCCGCTAGGGGGAACATCTTCTCGCTCATCCTGACGGCCTGGTCCACCACCATCGCCGCCGGCAACATCGTGGGCGCGGCCGCCGCCGCCTCCACGCAGTTCGCCCTGTGGAACCCCGCTGGCTCCGGCAAGAACCTCTCGCTGCTTAAGTTCCAGGTGTGGGCGATCTCGGGCACCGCCCCGGTCCCTCCGGTGATCCATAGCTTCTGCACCGCGCCGACGATTGCGACTTCGGTGGTGACGCCGATCGCCTGCAACAACGTGGGCATGGCGGCGGCTTCGGTAGCGCGCGCCCTGACCTCCGCGGCCGGAGCCGCTCTTACCGGCAACAGCATCCTGCAATACTTGCGGGCGGCGGATCTCGGAATCGGCGCCGGCGCGATGGTCCCGGCGAACTTGTTTGAGCCGAAGTTGACCGAATACATCGACGGCGACATCGTGCTGCCTCCGGGCACCTGTTGGGTGCCGACCTGGATGGGCGCTGGCACGACCTTTCTGGGCGGGTATTCGATCACCTGGGAAGAGATCCCGCAGTAGAGCCTCGCAAGCATGATCCATGTCGCTGCTTCTACTGCTCCGGACTCAGTCCGCGACGACCCACGCCCTCACCGGCGTGGCTTTCGGCCAGGGGGTCGGAGCTGCGCGTCTCGCGGTCCTCCGGCACATGGCTGGCGACGCCTCCGGCCAAGCCACCGCCACGGGGAGGTTGGCACGGGTCCTCCGGTTGGCTGGCTTGGCTGCTAGCCGCGGCAACGTCTCCGGCGCGCTCCGGGTAGCTCGCGCCCTGCATGGGACCGCCGCCGCTTCGGGAGCCTTGGCCGCGCGCCTGGCGGTCGTCCGGAGGCTCGGCGGAGAAGCCGCAGGATTGGCCGACGTTCGCGCACAGTTGGCCCGTGCGCGCCCGCTGGCCGGCGAGGCCTCCGGTACGTCCAGCATCCTCGGGCGCGCGTCGTGCGTGCGCGCGTTGTCTGGCGTCGCAGTTGGCTGGTCGCGCGTCGTCGGCGTCATGCTGTTATCGGCTGGTACGCCTGCCAGTCGCACGTTGCGGGTCCGGTGGTACGCGCGGACCCTGCCGGTCGCATCCGAATTCCGGCTACACCTCGTGCGGCGCGATCCGCGCGTCCAGGCGGTCGGCTCGGAGGACCGGATCATCCATCCGCGAGCGGAGAACAGGGACATCGACGCATGACCTTCACGAAAGACCCGGATGCGGTCCTCGACTATTCGGTGGATTGGCTCCTGTGGCTGGCGGGCGACCAGATCTCCTCGAGCGAGTGGATCCTGGAGCCGGGAGCGACCATCCAGAAGATCACCGACACATTCACCACCAGCAGAACGGTTGTCTGGTTAAGTGGCGGCGACAAAGGCATCACGTACCTCGTGACCAACCGGATCGTGACCGTTGGCGGCAGGACGGACGACCGGACCATCTCCGTCAAAGTGGAGGATCGCTGAAGTGGACAAGGATCAGGACCGGCGGCTCGCGGATGTCGCCCGGATCGCGGTGCGTGTCGAAGCCGAAACCGGGTGCCCGGCGAGGTTGCTCATCGCGCAGTGGGCGATGGAGTCGGAGTGGGGGGCCAAGCCCGCCGGGGCGGCAAACTACTTCGGGATCAAAAAGGCCAGCCGCCATGAGAAGTGTTGCATCGTCACGACGCAGGAGGTCGTGGCGGGCAGGCGAATCGAACAGAAACTCCAGTTCGCGGATTACGACTCCCTGGAGGCGTCGTGCCATGACTATGCGTGGCTGATCACCCACGGGGCGCCATACGCTGTCGCGTGGGCACACTACCAAAGGACCGGCGATCTCCCAGCGTTGATCGCTGCGGTCGCCACTGCGTACGCGACCGACCCGAACTATAAGGCGCTGGTCACGAGTATCGCCTACCAGACGAACGTGGCGGCGGCGATCGATGCCGCGAGGACTGTCCGTGCCTGACACCATCGGCAACATCACCGTTCCGGAGATCGCCGTCTCGGGCATGTTCCCGATCGTCCCCGAGTACCCGTACGGCCGCGCCAGCCATCCGGACGTCGTCATCCACCAGTTCGGGTCGGGGAACGCGAAGATCGAGCAGCGGTTCCTGCTGGGCACTGGCGCGCGGCGCTTCTCTGTGCGGCGCACGTGGATGAACGACGCCCAGCGGATCGCACTCCGGAACTTTTGGGAATCGAAGTACGGGCCGTACGGCGCGTTCGGCTACAACGCGCCCAATGACGACGGCAACGGGACGACCGCGCTCACCTGCCGGTTCGCCAACGAGCCTCTGTCCTGGGAGATGGTCGCGGACTGGGTCTGCTCTGTCGGCGTGACGCTGGTCGAGATCCCCGCCGCGACTCCGGCCTACACGCTCAACTCCACCGCGACCCGGTTTCCTTCTGGCGGCTTGCAGGCCGCACTGCTCTCCCAGGTCCAGCAGCTCATCCCACTCATTAAGATCGAGCCTCTCCAGGCTGGGTACCCAGCGATCTACGTCTCCGACCGGCGCTGCACGGTCGGCGCGCAACTCTACCAGGCCCGCCTAATCGATTTCGACGGTATCTCGCAGGGCATGGGTAACGAGTCCGACGACGCCGCATTCACGTTCGGCAATGCCGACCGGGTGATGCGCGACCTCGCCAACGACGTGGACCTGTATCGGGCGGCGATTTCCTTCTCGCTGTTCCACGTGGGCACGGGCATCAAGGTCGATCTGTGGAAGGGCGACATCGTCAACTGGTCCTGCGATGCCGGCCCGGAGTTCAAAGTAACGGCATCGGACGGCCTATACGAGTTGAACCTGCCGTACCCGACGCGCAAAATATCGCGCACCTGCTGGAAGGCCTTCGACTCGCAGGCGTGTCCTTACGCCAGTCACGGCGCGATGGATCTGGTGCACTTTCCGGACGGCGATCAAACCAAGTGCGATAAGAACTATGACACGCCGAACGGGTGCCTGGCGCACGGGATGAAGCGGTACTACGGCGGCATCATCGCCGTGCCGCAGGGCGTCCGGATCAAGGATAACTCGACCGGCGTGTGGGGCTTCGGGCGATCCACGCTCACCAGTGTGTCGCTGGTCGCGGATTCGATTTACGACCAGGTGCTGCCGGAGGTGTACACCGACACGGAGATGCCGGTCAACTGCAAGGTGGCGGCTGGCCGCGACGAGAGCGACTTCTACGAGGCGTTGGGCATCGTGGGCGAAGGCCCGATCGTGGCGTACACACCAACTCACTACGAGGATAAGGACGGCGATGGCAACGCAGAGACCCTGGTGGGCCACACGCTCGACGGGCAGGCGCACCACGGCTTCCCCAAGAACGACCTCGGCCTCCGGACGTGCCTGGGCACCGATCCGGCCGGCGCGGGCGACTTCTTTTCCCTCGACCAATCCGGCAACCTGACGGGCGGCGACTTCCGAAAGGTATACTCCGGCAACTCGACGCTCCTGGATAACTTCGCGGCGGGTACGGCGTTTATCGTGATCCGCAGGTCGGACGCGAAGGGCCTCCAACTCTCCAGTCCCGGCGACCACGCGATGATCGCGACGGTCGCGCAGGGTTTGAGCGGGTGGGAGTGGACCAGTCCGGGCGTGCGAGTTTACGGACCGTGCATGGTGAACCCGGTATGGATCGCGGTCAACATGGTTTTCCGCGCGCGCGGTCTCCGTTTGGGCGCGGACGCCACCACCCCGCAGTTGAACGCCGCCGAAGCATACTTCGACGTGCAGGCAGCGATCGACGCCGCCGCGATTTGCAACGACTCTGTTACCAAGATGGTCGGTGCCGGCACGGAGACGCAGTTCGCTTTCCGCGGCACGCTCCAGGAGGAGAAGCCTCTGCGGGACTGGCTTCAGGAAGTCCTGATGAACTGCCTCGGCTATTACACCTTCTCGTTCGGGAAACTCCGCATCGGTATCCGCGAGAACAGCAGCGTGGTCGAGGCGTTCACGGAGGGCAACATCCTGTTCCGGAGCCTGCAACTGGCTCCGGCGAAGCCTTCGTTCAACCATCTGACCGCCAACTTCGCGGACCAGGACTTCGCGTTCGTGAACAACAGTGTGGCGGTGTACGACATTGACCACGCGGTCTACGTGGGTGGCGGCGCGGGTCCGATGTACCTGAAGTCCAGCGTCAACCTCTGCGGCACCTCGACCAAGAGCCAGGCCGCCCGGATCGTGAGCACCCGGTTGCGCGAGGAGTTGGGCGGCACTAACGCAGCGGAGTGGAAAGCCGCGCGCCAGATCGGGTTCAAGACCACGGCGCTCGCGCTCAACACGGAGCCGGGGATGGTCTGCTCGATGACGCAGGCCGACATGCCCGGTGGCGCGGGGGAGTTCCGTGTCGCTTCCTGGAGGCTAAACAAGGATTTCTCCATCGACGTGCAAGGCCGCACGACGACCGACAGCATGTACGATCTGGTCGCCGGCCCGAAGCCCGCCGACGTGGAACCGACGCCGGTGCCGGAGGAGATCCTGTACGACACGGGCGTTCCCGGCATCGTGAACGGCACACCGAAGCTCGGGGATTACGGGACCATAGCGCTCGATGACATTACCGTGGCGCCCGACGACTCCGGCAACGAGAACCTCGTCTCCGCGCACGAGGTCGCGATGGGCCTATACTACGTGGACGAACTGGCGGTGGACCTGTGGGCCAGCCTCGACGCCGATCTCGACCGCGACACCGATCCGGCCACCGTCGCCTGCACCGTCAATCCGGACACCAGCCGCACGTTCAAAGTGGGCGACTTCGTGGTGTTCAACGACGAGACGAAGAATCCGGACGTGGGATACCTCCGGTCGTACGAGTCCGCGCAGATCGTCGGGCCTGGTAATACCGGCGATGTGGTCCCCACCGGCAACTTCCAGTTGCAGCGGGCCTATCCCGGCGTCGATCCCGGCTTCGCTACCTTCGGCACGCTCCGTTGCGCGCACAAGGCTGGCATCCGGTTCTACAGGCTCGATCTGAAGCAGTTCACGTACTCGGTTAAGAAGGGCTTCTTTCGGACGCCGGGAATCACGCCGCGCATCGAGGCGATCCTGCCCTCTGCCTGCGTGGTCGCCATGCTGGTCGGCGTGGCCAATAACTTCGGCTACAGCCCGTTCACGGTGTTCCCGCTCTCACACCAGAGCGAACCGTTCGCTCCCGGCATGAGGACGTGCAACGGCGGCGCGTACACGTTCCAGGTTCCCGGCCCGCTGGCGGTCGCGGACACCGTGGTCATTCCAATGCGCGTCCACGACACGGCATCGATCCGGTGCATCTATGCGTACGTGCAGACGCCGACCACGGACGGGCAGAGCGCGTACCTCGTGAAAGTCTCGCGCGACGACAGCGCGACGTGGGAACCGTTGGAGTACATGGGCATCGCGCAGAAGCTCCCCGGTGGCTACAAGAACACGTACGACTTCCTCGTGGACGGCGGCTACGGTAAGCCCGCCACGCGCCGCCTCCCGTACGACGATTGCGGCATCGTTCTCACGCAGAACGTCACCGGGGGCGGCGGCGCGCAGACCGTCTCCATCGCATCGTACGGCGCGAACGTCCTTGGCTTGGACGTCGGCGAATTCGTTCATATCAACCTCGGTCAGGCCGACGAGGAGTACGTGGAGGTGTTGACGGTCGATCCGGCCGCACAGTTGTTCACCGCGAACTTCACCCAGGACCACTCGACGGGCGCCACGGTGCGCCCGACCATCTGGCCGACACCGGTGCTCAACGAGGGCGACACGCTGGCGTTCGACATTCTGGCGGTCGCGAGTCCCGATCCCGGCAGCGACGTGACCGTAGTGATTCAGACATGAATCGGCCTAATGACCAACGAGTCGGTTGTCCCGAGATGTCCACGGGTTGGCGACAGTAGGGCTGGACCGTCTTGCCATCACCGGCGCACGGTAGAGACTCGACAAGGTGGGCAACAGGCACTTTCGCTTTTTGTTCGCCATGGTAGGATGGATGTGCGGCCGTAGTATGCGACTGGGGCTTTACAGGTACGCGCGATGTCCAGGCAGCGAAACTGGCGTTAAGACGGTGAAACCCGGTAGCGGGGTATTCGGCGGGAATCGCCATTCCCGCCCGACAGTTCCCGAAAGTCGACCAATGAAGAGAATCGGTTTCAAGCTCAAAGAATGGGCGTCGGCTGGGAATTTCGCGTCATGGAAATACGTTTGCTTCGATTCCCGTAGCGAAGTGTTCATTCTGGGGTATGCACGCGCTGTGACAGCCTGTACAATAGAAGTCCAAAACAGAATTCCGTCAGAACGTTTTCGCGCAACCATCGCCGTGCCAGAGAGCCGAACAATTCGCGATCCGATCCATCGGTTCATCAAACTGAACGAACAGGAGACCGAAATCATCGATTCTGAGGCGTTTCAACGCCTGCGGAATCTGCGGCAACTCGCGTTCGCCTACCTGGTCTATCCTGGTGCCACCCACACGCGCTTCGAGCATAGCCTCGGCGTTTGCCACGTCGCCGGATTGCTTGCCCGGAAGCTCGGATTCGACGAGGACCAGACGAAGCTGGTGCGGCTTGCGGCGCTTCTTCATGATCTCGGCCATGGCCCGTTTTCGCACGTCTCTGAGGAAGCCCTTGAGCGGTATTCTGATCGTGAAAAATTACCCCCGAAGACGCATAAGATCCATGAACTGATTACCACGATCCTGATTCGAGAGGATCCGCAGATCGCCAGGTCGCTTGCACAGAATGACAGGGAAAGAATTGTGAATGCCCTCGGTCCCGGGCACGGCGAGCCCATTTTGAAAAACGTGCTTTCGGGGCCGCTTGATGCGGATAAGCAGGACTACCTGTTGCGGGACAGTTATTATTGTGGAGTTCAGTATGGCATGTTCGATCTGCCGCAGTTGCACGAGGTGCTCTGTAACATCGCTGATCCCGCTGGGGACAGAACGCTCATGATCGAGCCCGGCGGTGTCCATACGTTAGAGCAATTCGTTCTGGCGAAGTACTACATCACCACCCAGGTGGTGCGCCATCGAATCCGTCTGATCACCGATCAGATGCTCATCCGGGCGATCATACTGGGCGTTGAAGAGGACCAAATAGACGAGCTCCGTGCGCTCTACGCTTTCGATGGGTCGTTTGACTTCATCAAACGGTACGCTGCGTGGGGAGACACGCGACTACTGCAGGCATTTTCGTCGGAGCAGTTCGAGGGCAAACTCGGCCACTTTCTGTTCAGTGGCTTGCTTCGAAGGCGGCTACTTAAACTGGTTTTCCGTAAACCAGTCATTCAGTTTTCTCCGGACGCGCGGGAAGCACTGAGCGCTATTTCCAAGCCGAAAAATGCGGACAAACGCAGGCACATCGAAAAGCTGCTATTGGAAGAGATACAAAAACACGCCAAGGTTGTAACTACACCCGGAACAGACCCTTCGCATTTCGTCATTGTTCACGGTTATACATTGAAGTCGGTTAAGGAGGAGGCGCGGAACGATGAGGCGTCCATCTTGGTTAACGAAACGCCCCCCATACTGTTCGAGAGCGCTTCAGTTTTGTTTAATTCGATAAATGAGAAGCTCAGCGAGACTTTTGTCGAGGTCTACGCCCCAGTAGAGTATCAGACGCCGGCGGAACGGAGAAGCCTGAAGAACAAACTCTCGGCGCCGATTGCCGCGATTCTGGAAGGAGCATCACAATGACGATTAATGACGCCCTCCTGTTTACCTACGACGCCGCTGGGGGAAGCATTCAAGGGAAAACCAACCTCCAGAAAAAAATGTATTTTGTGGCGGTCATGTTGGGGAAGGACTTCGGCTACGGTGCTCATTACTATGGCCCTTACTCGGCAACGGTGGCCGCGGCAAATCAGGAACTTAAGAGCTTGGGATACCTCTCGGAATCCACAGCATCAGCCGGCAGCTACAACGCATCAGGCTTCGAGATTGCGCGCCACGATTTCCAACTGACTCCCGATGGGCGCTCTGTGCTAGCCGCAAAGAAGGCCCGGTCGCCTGAGGATTGGATACGGGTTGAAAAGGCGGTCAAGCGCCTTTCTGAGGCCGGCGACCTGAATTATATGGAGCTATCCATCGCAGCGAAAGCATATTTCCTGCTCAAACAGGCGACGAGGGCAAGCGATACCGAACTCGTCAAACAGGCCACTAAATTCGGTTGGACCGTCACGGAAGATGAGATCCGAAAGGCCGTTGAATTCTTGATTGCCTTGGATCTGGCCAAGGCAGTTGATTAATCTAGTCGCTGCAAAGCCCCTCGCGATACCTACGACCTGCGGGATTCCCCAAATTCGATAAGGGGTGCATCTGTAAATGGACTTGACTCAGGCCCCGGAGCGCTCCTGCTGGCAGCCGAGTCATAAATCATAGGCGCTCAGCCCCGCGCAAGCAAGCCGAGGCCTTCTGTCCTGGCGGCGTTTCCGGTAGCGCAAAACGAGGAAGGGGTTGTCATCCGGTGCGAGATCGAAGTTCGAATTCCCGGCATAGAAAATCTTTCTTTTCGGACCAAAGCCACGCTTTGCCGGAAATGAATGTGTCGCCTTTGTGCCTTTGACATGTCGGACCGAAGATAAATCCCTCATCGCAAATGCGCTCTACACGAGCACTCCGGGGTGAGGCGCAAAACCCAGAGGTCGCGCGCTATGGGCCACGCTGACGGAAAGCATCCGTTGCTGAGATGTCCAGGGCCAGCGCTTCGATCCTCCTGCTGGTCGCCAACAACTTAAGCGCCCGTCCTCTCTACTGCCGATTCATACTACATGGGTTCTGAGCTCCTTCGAATCTTCGACCCACGCCGCAACTTCCAATTGCAGGGCTTCACCGGTCGCGCCGCGACAACCACGCTCCATGATGCGACCGCCACGGGTGTGTCCATCTCCGGCATCTTCCAGGGCGCGGAGGATTTCGGAGTCCTCGAACTGTACCACGCGTACGATTACTACAACCACCTCCGGTTGAAGCACCTGCCGCGGACGGACCTCTCGGGCATCACGCTCGCGTTCGATATCGAGTACGACCACGATCTCGACGGCGCGATGCGGTTGGACGCCGCCAAGTACCCGTCCGTCGCGTGGGACGCGATCACGTTCGTCTGCAATGACGGGCGCGGCACGTACGACACCCACGAGGTGTCCCTGCTCAAGCACGCCACGGTGATCGACGGCGAGCAGACGCCCGCCAGCATGTGGGCCGAAGTCTCCGGAGCGGAGATCCTGGACGGCGGCATCGATTGGCTGCACCTGTACTTCCGCGACACCCGGTACACGGTGACGAGCACGGACTGCCGTCTGGAGACGCAGATCCTTGGGAACGTCGCACCGGACCCCGCAGGCGGTCTTACCGAAATCTACGTGTACGACACCACGGGATTCGCGGAGGGCGACACCATCGATATCGAGCGCGGCGGGACAAACTTCGAGACGACCTCCATCGTTCAGATCGTCTCCGGCGTCTTCGGGAAGTTCTATGCGTACCTCACGAAGACCCACGCCGACAAGTCGTACATAAGCCGCCAGACCGAAGCGTGGCACCTCGCCAAGAAGCTCGCGGACATCATCAACACGCACAACGCCGGCGACGTGGCGGGCAGGTTCGGCCCGGACCAATCGAGCGTCATCAAAGCCGAAGTGGGCGGCGGCACCACTTACCAGTCCGGATCGGTACACCTCGAGTTCCAGCCCGCCGCATCTGATGGGACGATCTACGGGAAACTCGGGAACCTGGATCGCGTGGTAGTGACGCACGGGCGCACGAACGGCGGCGCGGAGGACGACACGCAGCAGGGCTTCCAGTGGACCGATGGCTCCGGATCGAGTTATCGCTTCGGGGGCGGCGACAACACGATCCGGTACCACATCGAGTTGCCGTTCAACACCCTCACGGACAAGAACGGCGCTGCGGTCGATGCCACCAAGTGCTGGAAGATCTACATGGTTTTTGCGCCCCGCTTCGAGCGCGCGGAGGAGGAGTTGGAGGACGGGTGCTTCCTGACCGCTCTGGTCAATCCGGGCGACACCACCTGGAGCGTGGACGATGGATCGAAGCTCACTGGGGGGCGGTACTTCATCGGGACGCCGACCAGCAAGGAGCGCATCCTGCTCGTGGCCGGAGGCTCGACCAGCATCAGCGTCCAGCGTGGCTATGAAGGCTCGACGGCAGGCTCCTGGCCCACCGGCACGCGCCTCCAGAAGCTCCCGCCTGATAGCGGCTTCACGTCCGACGTGGAGTGGCGCGCGACCATCTCCAACATCACGGTGACCGGCGATGCCAGCCTGAAGGTGGGCGGCGGTAGCTCGCGCATCAAGTCCTCCGACGCGCGGTGCAAGTACACGGGCACGAAATGGCAGGATTACGCCTATGGCGCGGGGTGGCCCTCCCAATGGTGGAGCGGTGGCCACGCGCGCCGGATCGCGCCGAACAACGACCACGCCGACATAGGCGACGTGTCGATCACGTACTCGTATCCGAAGCAACACGACCTCTACCTTGGTACCTTCGACCTCGCGAGCAGCGATTTCGCATTTGCGAGCGTATATGTGGACGGCGCGTTCGCTGGTGCCGTCTATCCAGTGCTCAACGAGTACGGAGGCCGTTCAGTGAACCTCCGGATCGCCACGGGCGTTGCGGCCGGAAGTCACACGGTGAGGATCGAACCGTGGGGCACGACGCCGACCGCGTTCTTTTACTTCGATTACCTGTGGCCCCTGGAGCCGCAGGACGTTCCTGACGCGCCGCAGGTGTACGGCGACGTGTCGCTGGCCATCGACTTCGACACCGACCACGGCTACAAGAAGCCCCCGGCCTGGCTGCTGTGGCAACTCCAGAAACTCGGGTTCCAGGGCCACGCCGACGTGTACATGGGCGTCTTCTGGAACAACAAGCGGCAGCGGATCGGCGCGAGCTACCCGTACGCCACGGTCGCGTTCACTGGCACGCCGACGCCAGGAGAGACGGTCGCCATCTCGATTGCCGGGACCACCATCACGCACGCGATGGGGTACGGCGAGACTCTCCAGAGCATCGCGTCCCAACTCCGCATGGCCATCAACGCGATTTTCTCCAGCGCATGGGCCAACGACAACTTCGGATCGAGCACCACGCTCCGGATTCAGGCCAAGGCGCCCAGCCAGACGTTCACTGGCGTGGCGGTCACATCCTCCGCGAATGTGACGCTCACGCTCGTGAACAACCTCGGCACGGCGGGCGCGGAGGGCGATTGGGAGTTGCTCGACTCCGTGTCGCCGGTGATGACGGAGGGCGCGCGGAAGTGGCTGCGCGATCTGGCGGGCCAGTTCGCGGCGGCGGGCATCCCGGCGTCGTTCGCGTTCTCGATGGAGTGCTACAACCCGCCCGCAGGCATGCGCGCGAAGTATCTCCGCAAGGCTGGCGGCGTCGTGCAGCAGGGCGACGACGTGTTCCTGCCTACGCCCTCGTACCAGATGCACTTCGGCACGCGCGTCCGGAACTACCTGAAGCAGATGTACAAGGAGTGCGCGGACGAGGTGGCGGCGGCGGGCCTGGCGGTCGCGCTCCAGTTTGGAGAGACGCAGTGGTGGTACTTCGACAACCGCGCGACCGATGCCAACGGCGGCATGGGCTTCTATGATCAGGAGACTATCGACGCATTCGCGGCGGCGAAAGGTCACCAGATTTGGCCGTTCGTGGCCAATACCGATGATCCTGCTGGCGATCCGGCGCACCCGTACGAGACGGCGAACTTCCTGCGAGACCGGATCTGGTCGTATTGCCAGGAGGTGATGGCGTACGTTCTCGCGTATCATCCGACCGCCGTCTTCGAGTGCCTGTGGCCGCTCGATGCCAATCAGGGGAAGCCGTCGCCCGATCCGGCGTACCGCGCGCTCCTGATGCGCATCAACCTGCCCGACCAGTGGAAGTCGTCGTCGTTCGGCCTCAAGTACTTCCGATGCGAGGGATTCGATTACGACGTGTGGCAGAAGAACGCCGTGCTGATGAAGCAGACGTTGACGTACGCGAATGCCACGCTGGGACGGCCCGCATCGGAGTGCATGTATCTGGCGGGCCTGTACGGTCCTCCGGACCCTCCGCTCGCGCAGGCGTACTCGAACTTCCGCGCGTCGAAGGTCTACTCAATGGCGCTGTGGGCGTTCGACCAGTTCTGTCTCAACAGCCGTCCGGTGCCCTTGCCCACGGCCCTCCCGCAGGCGCAAGGAACGGCAGCGGTGTACCACAAGCCGAAGTACGCTCGCGCCGCGGAGCTGCCAACGGCGGTCGTGGTCATCGCGCCGCCCAGTGGTGCTCTCAATCGGTTCAAGGGAAACGAGGGAAAGCTCAATGGCTAACTATCCTGGCGCAATCGACAGCGCGGCCAGCCTGTTCACGCCGGCCGATGCGTTTTCCGGCGCGCCCCTGGAGACGACGGTCACGGGCGGCGTCCTGGCGGGCGACTCCACGATTAACGTGGTGTCCGCGTCCGGTGGGTTTGCCGCGAGCTACGGCATCCTCTCGATTGACGACGAACTGATCGTGTACACCGGCAAGAGCGGGACGGCGTTCACGGGTTGCCAGCGTGGAGCCTTCGGGACGACCGCCGCCGCCCACAGCAACGGCACGGCGGTGAAGGCGAACATGGTCGCGGGCTTCATCACCGCGCTCCAGTCGGCGGTGCTGGCCATCGAGAACGAGTTGGGCACCGCCGCCGCGCGCAACTACGTCCGGAAGGACGGCGCGGTCACGGTCACCGGCCTCAAGACGTTCCAGGACGGCGCGGAGTTCGGCAGCGGAACGAAGGCCAGCACCGGCTTGGTGCGCCTGCCCAACGCTGGCTCGGTCAAGTGGCGCAAGGCCGACAACTCCGGCGACCTCGGCATCTCGCTCGGCGCGAACAACCATCTGGCGATGGACGCTGTGATCGACTTCGCTGCGGGCCAGACGTTCGGCGCGTTCTCCTATCCAGACGCGACGACCGCCGCCAAGGGCATCGTGCAGATCGACGCCGTTGGCGGTCTGGCTGTGGCTGCTGGTGTTCTCTCAATTGCCGACTCGCCGGTCACGCCTGGCTCCTACCCGAAGGTCACGGTCGATCAGAAGGGGCGCGTGACGGCGGGCACGCTCCTGCTCGCCGCCGACCTGCCCTCGCACACCCACACGGCGTCCGATATCACCGCCGGATCGCTGCCATTTACGATCCAAAACAACGGCGCGGCTGTCGGGACGCGTCGCGCGTTGAACCTGATCCAGGGCGCGAACATCGGCCTCACGTTCCTCGATGTGCCCGCCAGCGACCGCGTGGAGGTGACGGTTGCGCTTGCGTCGGTCCCGGCGCACAACCATGCGGCAAGCGATATCAACTCAGGCACGCTGGCCCTGGCGCGCGGCGGTGTGGGGGCGAGTCTCTCGGGCACGGGCCCCGGCTTCCTGAGGCAGACGGGCGTTGGCGCGGCCGTAACAGTGGCCACGCTCGTCTCCGGCGACCTGCCCAGCCACACGCACGAAGGCAGCGATATCACGAGCGCGGCGCTCCACACCGTCCTCAAGGCGGCGGCGAGCATCGGGACGCGGCGCGGCATCAACCTGATCGAGGGCGGCAACGTGACGCTCACCGTCTCGGACGACGCCGGGAACGACCGCGTGAACGTCACCATTGCGGCGGCGTCCGGTGCCGCCACCCACAATCTCCTGAGCGTGACGCATCCGGACACGGCGGTCGCCTCGCCGGTCCTGGGGGATCTGATCGCGGCCAATGCGACTCCGGCGTGGTCGCGCGTGGCTGGCAACACCACTGCCACGCGCAAGTTCCTGCGGCAGACTGGCAACGGCAGCACTGCGGCGCTGCCCGCCTGGGACACGCTGGTGTCTGGCGACTTGCCCACGCACACGCATACCGGAACCGATGTTACGAGCGCGGCGCCCATCAACGTGCTGAAATCTGCCGCCGCCATCGGGACGCGGCGCGGGATCAATCTGATCGAGGGCACGAACGTCACGCTCACAATGGCCGACGACGCGGGCAACGACCGCGTGAATATCACCATTGCCGCGTCGGCCGGCGGCGGCTCCAACCACAATCTCCTGAGCGGCACGCACTCCGACACCGTGGCCGCGTCGCCGGTCCTCGGGGATATGATCGCGGCCAACTCCACTCCGGCCTGGCAGCGGGTCGCGGGGAACACCACGGCGACCAGGAAGTTCCTGCGCCAGACAGGGACAGGCACGGTAGGCGCTATCCCCGCTTGGGACACGCTGGTGTCCGGAGATCTGCCAGCACACAACCACGCCGCGAGCGACGTGAACTCCGGCACACTCGCGCTCGCCCGCGGCGGCGCGGGCGCGGACCTTTCCGCGAGCGGTCCCGGCTTCCTCAAGCAGACCGGCGTGGGTGCCGTGGTCACGGTGGCCGCGCTCGCAGCGGCGGATATCCCGGCTCACGACACTTCGAAGCTCACCAGTGGCACGCTGGCGCTCGCTCGCGGCGGCGCTGGCGCGGATCTATCCGCGTCAGGCCCCGGCTTCCTGAAGCAAACCGGCGTCGGAGCGGCGGTCACCGTGGCCGCGCTCGCGTCCGGAGATCTGCCGGCCCACACGCACACGAGCGCGCAGATCACCGACGCGACCGCAGCCGCGACCGTCAGCACGGTGGTGCTACGCGACGGTTCGGGCGGCGCCAATTTTGCGTACGCCGCCGCCAACAACCTGTGGGCTTACCTCGACTCGCATCTCCAGTCCGTCGAGAGCGGGCCATACGGGACGGTCGGCGGTCCCTACGAGAACATGCTGAAGTACTCCGAAGACTTCAGCGTCGGCACGTGGGACAAGAACGGCGGCACTTGCACCGTGGTCGCCAACTCGATCGTGGCGCCCGATGGCAACACGACCGCCGACGCGGTCACCGCGAGCGGCGCGGCGGGCCTCATCCGGCAGAACATCGCTGGCCTCGCGGCGAACGGCCAGTATACGTTTTACGTCTGGATGAAGGTCGCCTCCGGCACGATGACGGTGTCGCTCGGCATCCTCGACAACGGCTGGACCACGTGGCTGGTGGGTCCGACCGCCGTAACGCTCACGACGTCGTGGCAGCGGTTCAAGGTGACCGCGACGATGACCGGCGGCGCGACCGCGCTTTGGGTAGCGCTGGGCCATTACACGGACGGCTGGACCGCAGGCCAAGTCTTCCATGCGTGGGGCGCGTGCCTCCAGCAGGGCAATGATCCGAAACGCGGGTACGCAAGGACCTGGGGCTACCAGACCGCGCAGGTGTTGGCGGGCGTGGCCTGCGGACCAACCGTAGTCTCTGCGGTGAACAGCACTGACTCGCCGTTGAAGGTGCGCGGTCCCGGTTCGAACCTCGCGGACCACACGCTCCTCGAGGTGACTGCGGGCGGCGAATTGATCATCGCGGGCGGTACCGGAAACGGTTACCGCCTCGCGGAGTTAATGGGCGCGACGAACCCGAACGGCTGGAGCGGAGTGCTCAAGGTCAAGAATCCGGCTGGCGTCACCGCAGGTTACATCCTGCTTTACTCCAACCCGTAGTTCAAACTGAAAGGACAACCCTATGAAGTTAAAGCTGGACCACACCCAGCGTCTGAATCTGCACGCGCTCCTGGGCGCACAGCGGGCAGACGTGGGTTCTATTCGCGCGATTTGGGCGGCTCAGGACAAGATCGCGCTCGACGCCGACGAGGAGAAAGCCATTGAGTTGAAGCGCGAGATGGTCGCGGGCCAGGAGCGTGTGGTGTGGAACGCCGCGCTCTCGATCCCCGCCAAGGATTTCGAGTTCACCGAACCGGAAGTCACGCGCATCAAGGCGGCGGTCCAGACATGGAACTCGTACGGCGCCAACGCCGACCGGCGATGGCTGCAGCCTCTCATAGAGGTACTGTTTGCGACTGATTTGGCGAGGGCCTGACAAGGCTTGGCTTTCACCACGCCGAAATCTCAACCGCGGATCTCGTCGGCCACCAGTATCCATCGATCAACCACAACCTCGACCAAGCGGGCTGCCGCGCGCAAGATCGGGGAGGAACTCGCCTGGGCCAAGCCCACCGCCGCGACCTGAGGGGCATCTACTACGGTACCTGGCCGTGAATGCCGGAATTCGTGAACGTCAGCCGTCTCGGAGTTCCGGTCATCAAGCTCCGGGCATACAGCCACCCTGTGCCTGTTCGGTGGCTGTTGTTCGTTGCCCACGAGCGACGACTGTTCCTTTATCTGCCGATCAGTTTATGCAAACAGTTGAAACCCGCCTCAACGAGTGGCGCGGATAGTCGTGGGTCGAGGTCGCAGATTACGGCTCGATGCGACGAGTCCGCCGAGACTACAACCCTGCCGCAGAACGGGCAGTCCACGCGATGGAACGCCGCTCGTTCCGCATGGCAGCCCGTGACGTTCGTGGGCCAAGAGATCCTGGCCCGCGTGATTGACGTACGAACGCCACATTCACGCTCGCCAATGCACCAGCACCTCCAGTCGGCCTGGTGCTTGGTGCTGTTCCGCAATAGCCTCGCGCAAATGGGCGGACAGGACTACGCGCTGACCGGCAATATGATCACGTTCGTCCCTGCTGCAACGCCCCAGACAGGCGAGTCAACGTCCCACCATGCTCAACGGGCAATCTGGATGGAAGCCGCTTTCGCCCTGCCCGCCAGCGCTACTGTCCTTCTACTCTCAGCTTGTTGTCCATCGAAAACACGCCGCTGACCCCGTTCGCACGCACGCCTGCAATATCTTTGTCTGCCCGCGACGCCACCACTCCTACCAGTGTCATGTGTCCGTTGGCCACGATGATGTGAATTGGGGGCACGGCCTGCAGCGCGTAGCGATCTAGAGGCGCTTTGCCGTAAATCGCCCGATACGCGGCGCGGCGGATCCGATCGTCGTTAGGAGATAGCGGCAAGACCTGAATCTGGTTGTCGACGCTTTCCACACCTTCGATATGCTTCACCACGTATTCGGCATCGCTCTTGAGGGTCGGGCGTGTCACATAGCCAGTCAGGGTAATGGCACCTCCGTCCACACTGTATTCGAGATCGTCGAACACACCGTAGTACGGCAGCATCACCAGCTCATGCCGCACTTCCTTCGCGATGCGCTCCTGCCCGGTCCCGCCCTGCGGTACGATGTGGTCGGCGTTCTGAGCGGCGCCACTTCCAGCGAATAACGAGCCACTCATCAGAACCGAGACCATGAACATTCCCAAACGTTTCATCTGATCCTCCACCAATCCAAGCAACACGTAATTACGATTTTGTTGATCGCGCTGAGCGGCCTTCCTCGCCAGCCAGGGAGTCATGAGGGCAAGCATCGTGCTTGCATCTCGCTAACTGCTTACGTCAGCACTATGGCTCCATCAGACCCGCGGCTGGTTTTGGTCGACGGCTCCGCACGGAAAGGCCATGCCGTCAGCGGAACATTTTCAATAATCTCCCCATGAAGCCCGCCTCTTGCTCCCGGATAAGCTCAAGTTCTCCCTTATCTAACCAGATGCCTTGGCAGCCCGAGCACTTGTCGACGTGCACGTTGCCAACCTCGATCTCTTCAAGCCGCATCCCGCACTTCGGACACTTCATGAAGTGAAGAGATCTTTCGCGTTCGCGGTCTTCTTCCAACAGCTTCGCCCGCCGCTCATCGGCCCCTTGCCGGCTACGTTCGGCTTCCTGCCGAGCGAAGTACTCATGCTCACGTGCAGTGGGTTTCATGAAGATGGCTCCTTTCGTTGCGGGCTTGTGCCCTCATCCGCCAAGTGGGAACAGAATGATCAATCGGCCCTATGTGACGTCTGGCACCTTCTACATATGAAACAGCAATTGGCTGGCCGTATACGTCAAGGTCGATTCGGACCGCTCCGGCGGAATCCACGCTTTCAGGCTCAATACAGATCGTTTCGGATGATCCCTGAAGACGTCGGGGGTTATGGACCTCGGAATCGCAAGAACCGCGAGGTCGCGTCTAGGTCCGTGCGTGGATTACTGTTGCCTTCTCGTAGGGGAGAACGCCGCCGGGATCACTGAAGAAGCTGGACGTTTAGCCCAAATGGGATAGCTGCATCTTAAAACGTACACAGTGCGTGGCGACGTTCGCAGAACCATTCCCTGCTATTCCGAGGCCTCGGCCAGTCTGCTTACTTTTGTTGTTGGGGCACGGTGCCGGATGATGTGATCAATCCAGATGGCCAGGAATAGGATCGCCAGAACGCCGTAGTTCAGAGCCATGAACCACCACTGGCGCCACGAAACACCCACTGATGTAGTACGAAGACAGGGGCCAAAGAAACGGAGTAGGATAGTGCGCCGAGTGCGAGGGGATGTCGAGCAATATGTGAAGCGCCCACCCGAGCATTTCCCAAAGGGGACGACGAATTATGGCCCAAACGATGAGAAAGACCGCGACGAATGTCACGAAACTATGACCGATGTCGTACAGATCAACGTCCAACCAGCCCCACCGGGCGCCGACATGGTGGAAGTCCAGAACGTGAGCAGATACCGACCCGGTAATGCGATTCCACAGGCCGGCTATCACCTCCGGCGAGAAGGCGAATAAGTCCGGGAACATCGCCCAGATAGCAAACCAGACCAACCCGATTCTCGCTGTTCTTCGATTTGTTGCCTTAGCAGCGGCCGCTGCCCACAGTGTATGTGCGACGATCTCCATCCTTCTCCTCGCCGGTTGCCTTCGGACCCGCAATTGTCTCACTGCTCTGGGAGGCGGGCGCCTCGCTCTTGTATCAAGAGCGTTGGTGGAAGGCGCCCGCCCGGCCGACCGGCCGCGTTACGTTTGAGCCTGTGTCGTCCTCAGAAGGTCAGCCGCGTCCCCAACTGCAACTGGCGCTCGCGGAAGAGGTTCGTCCCAGCCGCCGAAGTGGTCTGGAAGTCCGCCCTGGGGAACAAGACTGAACCCCTGATGTTGTACTGCGTAGTGTTGATGCCGGTGACCTGCACGCGATTGGTGACGTTGAACGCCTCAAGGATCAACTGCCAGCGAATGCGCTCTGAGAGGCTAATCTCTCGTGAGAGTCGCATATCGAGGTTAGCGACTCCTGGACCGGTGAACGTATTCCTGCCGATATAGGGTACCCGGGAACTGCCGCCGACGCCCAGCAAGCCGGACTGAATTCCGCTCGGAGAAGGGTTGCCGGAAACGCTCCCGGAGTACGGACGCCCGTCTGCCAGCGTGACAATTCCGGAAAGCTGGAAGCCGTGCACCGCTCGCCGCAGGTTCCTCGACTCGATCCGATGCGTGGGCAGTTGCCATACGGCCGACATCGTGAACCGCCGGCGCTGGTCGAAGTCGGACAGCGAGTAGTCCTGCCTGCGGTTAAACGGGTTCATGGGTACGTTGCTGGAAGTGAACGTGATCGAATTCTGGTCGTCATCGAGGGCCTTTGACCAGGTGAACCCGGCCTGCAACTGGAACCCTTTGGAGAACCTCTTCTTCGCCTGAATCGCGAGTGCGTTGTACCAGGTATTCACTACGCTTTCGGCAACGGTCATGTAGCCGTAGTTCGCATTTGGCCTGGCTCCCGAGAAGAACGGGACATTAAACGTCAAAAGCGGGGTGGCGCACAAGGTCGAGGTCCCAACCTGTGGCGAGCCACAGACCGTGTAGTTGGCAGTTTGGCTGGACGGGGAGAGGTTCGTGTCGCGAAATACAGGCATCCTTGTACCGCGATTGCCCATGTAGATCGCGCTCAGCGTGAAGTCCTTGAAGACCTCGTGTTCGATGGACAATTCGGTTTGGTAAATCGCCGGATTCGCGAAATCGCTTGCGGCGAACACCAGGTCGGATCGCGCCCCGCTGCCGGTTGGGATACCAGGAAGCAAATCAGGAAACAGCGGAGAACCAGCCGACGACGGAATGAACGAATAGGTCTTGAAGCGGACGCCGTTGTTCGTCATCAGGTTGGCCAGAAGTGAGTTCTGGGTCCGCCCATAATAGACTCCGCCACCCAGGCGTACCACTGTCTTCTGCCGGCCGAACGGATCCCAGGAGACGCCGAGGCGAGGGCCGAAGTTGTTCCAGTCGGTGTTGATGCGTTGGGTGGCAGGCACATCCGGATTGCCCTGCAAGGAGGGCATGGTTTGAAGATCATAGCGCAGACCGATATTCAGAGTCAGCGCAGGAATGGGCCGGAAGGTATCCTCAATGTAGTACGCCATGTCCAAGGTCTTGAATGACGTGGCGCCGCCTTTTCCTAACGTGTCGAAAGCCTGAACGAAGGTGTTGTAGTGCTTCCCGGCGACGGTGCCGGCCGGAACCGTCGTCGATGCCTGGCAATTCCGCAGGGGGAGCGGGAAGGCGGGATTCCCGCAATCCAGGGCAAAGTCATTCAGCGTGGAGAAGCTGTAGGTGCCGCCGCCTTGGTACAGGTTGATCATCTCATCGTTCACTTGCGTGAGATCGTATCCGAACTTAAGCGAGTGGCGGCCACGGACCCAGTTAAGGTTCTGAGAAACCTGCCATCGCTTCTCGTCAGGGTAGGCTGCGCGCGGCAGGAAATTCGGCATGCCGAAATTGATGCCATTGGTCACGCTCACTCCCGGGCCAGGCGCATTCGGAAGCTGCGCCTCGAAATCCCGGCCCCACTGGGCGCGAAGTTCGCTCAGAAAGTTTGGAGTTATGGAGGCAGTCCAACGGCCGATGACGGTCTCCGCACTCACATTGTCGGAACCGTTCGCCGTGATGTCATATCCATGAGTGGGAGCGGTCTGGATTCCATTCGGAGAATCCCAGCGGAGGATGTTGATTGTGGAGGAGAACTGGTTCCGCGGGGTGGCGTTCCAGTCGACTTTGGCGAGCCCGACCCACTGGTTGCCCTCGCGGGCCTGCGGACCCACCATCCCCTGGAAGAACCCGACGGCGTTGTTGTATCCCGGTGCCGTGCCGCTCGAGGTCAAGAAGCTCGACGAATAGGGAATCACCACGGCCGGGAAAGTCCGTTTTTGCTGGTCATAGCTCACGAAGTAGAACAGTTTGTCCTGCTTGATCGGACCACCTAAAGACGGCCCGAACTGTTGACGACGGTCCTTTGGCTTCGGTGAGAGCCCCAAGCCGATCAGTTGAGGACCGCCAACCGGATTGGCGGCGTTTAGGGAATCGTCGCGGATCAGGTAGAAGAAACCGCCGTGCAGGTTGTTGGCGCCAGACCTGGTGACGGCGTTCACAACGCCGCCGGCCGACCGGCCGTATTGAGCCGAGAAGGCACTGGTACCAACCTGAAATTCCTGTACGGCCTCCGTGCTGATGGCATACGAGAGACGAGTACGGCCTTTCGCCTCTGAAAAGAAGGCTTGGTTGTTGTCCATGCCATCGATCATGTTGTTGTTGTAGAGTCCAGACATGCCCCGAAAGCTGATCAGGCCGTACGCGCCGTCATTAGACGCACCCGGAGTCGTCAAGGTAAAGGCATCCCAGCGCCGGCCGTTCATCGGCAGGTTCATGACGTCTTTGAGGTTGACAACGGTGCTCACGTCGGTCTTATCCGTCTCCACGACCGATGTATTGGCATCGACTACCACCGTGGAGGTCGTGGCGGACACTTGCATTATCAAATCCACAATCGCCCGCTGGCCAATAGCCAGCGAGACGCCTTTTCGCACTAATGTGGCGAATCCTGGTCTGCCAGCCGTGATTTCGTAATCGCCCGGCTGCAAGGCCACGATTTCAAACCGGCCAACTTCGTTCGACTGGAGCGTGCGGGCGGCGTTGGTGGCAACGTTACGGACTTGAATATCCACTCCGGGCATCACGCCGCCAGAGGCATCCGTCACTTGGCCGGAAACGCTGGCTGCACCAGCTGATGCCTGAGGGAAGGCTGGGAAAGCGGACAACAGAAAGAGGATAACCGCGCGGCTCGCATATGTAGGAACCGTCCCAACATTGCAGCGCTTCAAGAAGCTATTAGGGAATCGCGTCATCATTTGAAATACCTCCTGAGATAGTTCTCAATGTGGACAGCAATTGCTGAACGGTGGAGATGGAAGCGGACAACGCTCTGTCGGAGTTTGGGGCTCTAGGACGCGATGCGTGAACGCAACTCGCGCTCGGCTTCGTACCAATCATCTTCCGGACATCCCTGCGGGCATCCCCGCTCCACCCAACGCTGGTAAGCCAGCTCCGCGACATCGGCGTCATTTACCGGCGTCAGAGCGGACGCGTCCGCTGTCAGCTCCGCAGGTGCCCCCACGGGTTCCAATTGGTCAGAATTTGAAGTTTTCAGACTCCGTTTCGACATGAGATCTCCTTTCATACCCTGGGCCGTGCCTGCGCACGGCCTGACATTATGCTTCGGCGGTGACTACTGCAATCAGAATTCCCGTCCGCTCGCTCAGTTGGCATCGCCCTTTAAGGAGATGGCAACTGGGAGCAGCGACTGTGAGTACCAAATGGGACGGGTCTGTTCCAAAACGTCAGTTCGTTCCAACCTGCGCATAAGGACAGAGCTACCCGCCGAAGTGGCTCCGTCCCCGCTCAGCCGCACAGCGCATAGGGCATCGATATCCGCTTGGCTGAGGCTCGCCGCCGGATGCAGCGGCAGGTAGTACCACGGTGGCATTTGACGATCACGCGCTTGCTCGCACACCTCGCGAATACGAGTCCGCGCCATCTCGGGCCCGAACCGGCTCCACTCGGATAAGTTGAGGTGGACGCGCCCCTCTTGAACGTCTTGGACGACCAGCCAGGATACAGGCGAAATACTGCTATACCAGGGCCATACGGTTTCGTTCGAGTGACAATCACCGCACGCGCGCTTAACGATGGACACAACTTCAGCCGGCGGCCGGGCAGTTGCGGCAAACGAGGAACCCCCGTCGGCCGGCGGATTCGTCCGCACGGGCTGAAAGAACTGGGCGATCACGAATGTCCCGAGGATGGCCGGGAGAATGATTTTCGAAATTCGTCTGAGCATCTCGAGCCACTAGACTCCGGATATCGGCTTGGGGGTCCGAGCCGTCGATTCCGGCAACTCCGGTTGCTTGATGTAGTCGGCCGGGATTTCTCCAGTGAGGGATCGCAGCCAAGTAACGATCGAGTCGGTCGCGGCTGCATCGAGCCGCTTGCCGGTTTGATACTCCGCCATCAGAGCAAGCGCGCCCTCTAACGTGGGCACCTTGCCATCGTGGAAGTAGGGCCCGGTCATCGCCACATTCCGCAGAGACGGAACCTTGAAGAACAGGCGATCGCTCTCGTTCCGGGTCGCGTTGTAGCGTCCTGGATCAGATCCGTCGGGGTAGCTCTTTACCACGCCCAGCTTCTGGAAGGCGCCACCGCCCACGAGGGTACCAGAATGGCACGTTGCGCATCCTTCGGCCACGAAGGCATTGAATCCAGCTTTCTCTGGCGCTGTCAGAGCGGTCTCGTCTCCCTTGAGAAATCTGTCCCATGGGGAGGGTGTGACTAGTCCACGTTCGAACGCACCAATTGCCTCCGTTGCGTGGCTGAACGTGACGGGACTCCTGTCGTCGGGATAGGCCCTGCGGAACGCCGCGACATATCCCGGCATGGATTTCACCACTGCGACGACCGCCCGTTCGGACGGCATAGCCATCTCGACCGGGTTCAACATCGGCCCTTGCGCCTGCCTTTCGACGTCTGGGGCGCGGCCATCCCAAAACTGCACGAACTGAAGCGAGGCGTTGTAGACGGCTGGTGAGTTGCGGCTGCCTCGTTGGCCACCATGCCCCACGGAGGTGGGCTGTCCATCTACGCCGTATTTCGTCAGCGGATGACAACTGTTGCACGATAAGTCCTGGCTCTTGGATAGCCGGGCATCGTAGTAGAGCATACGGCCCAGTTCGACACGGGCGGATTCGCTGGCCGACGTGGCGACGGCCACGTCCGGAAGAGGTGCAAAGGCTTTAAGCCTCGCCGGATCTATAGCCGTCGACGACTTCGTGCAAGCAGCGGACATCCATGCGAAGACCACGATCCCCATGTAGGCTACCTGAATATGCCTGGTCATCTTTTGACTCTCCTTTTCACTCGCAAATGCTACGATTACGGCCGGATCCTGGACTGTCGCGTTCCGGATCCTCAACCGGTTCTCTCTTTTGCCCGCAACGTAGTTATGCACTGAGGCCTAAAAAGGAAACCGAAAGTGGCATTGCACTTACCGCACCAGTGCCCTCCAGTGCCCCCTGGGCTAATTGCCCAGATATCTGTGTCCTGCGGACGGTCGGCCGACGGAAACGCGGCGAGGATGTCCCATAAGGTACAGGGACGTTTTCCGGTGTGCCTAAAACGGCCAGTGCGAGTTCGTGGGGACGGGATTGACGTAGATTCTGATGGCGCGTCACGGCACGGAAAGTGCCGTTAGGCCGCATAGGCCCGTGGCGATGGAGGTATCCCACAATTCATCGCTGGTGCGCCCGAGTATTCCATGACGACGAGACTATTCCCTTTCGCAGAGTACTGGTGGTTTTATGCGGCCTTTGGGATCTTGATCCTCCTGCTGCTGGCGATGGACCTGGCGGCCCACCGGACGTCGCGTCCAATCTCGACGCGGGCAGCGGCACGATGGACCGGACTGTGGGTGCTGCTGGGGATTGGGTTTAGCGGCGTCATCTATCTGCTTGCCGCGAACCGCTACGGTCCGGGCGTGGCTCGTCAGATGAGTTTCGAGTATCTGGCGGGCTACCTGGTTGAGGAGTCTCTCTCAATCGACAACATGTTCGTCTTCGCCTTGGTCTTCCGGTACTTTTCGCTGGGCACTGAACAACAGCATCGGGTCCTGTTCTACGGCATCCTGGGAGCCATGGTGTCGCGCGGTATTTTCGTTGCAGCCGGCTCGGCTTTGATCCAGTTCCACTGGGTGGTCATCGCGTTCGGCGCATTCCTGGTATTGAGCGGCGTGCGCATGGCCTTCGCGAGCGAACAGAGAGTGGAGCCGGAGCGCAATCTCGTGATCCGCATCGCGCGGCGGTTTGTGCCCGTAACCAGCGAACTGAGAGGGCATCGGTTTATCGTTCGGGAAGGCGGTTCAATCTGTTTTACGCCGCTCATGGTCATTCTGCTGGTCTTGGAGAGCACCGACATCGTCTTCGCCGTCGATTCGGTCCCCGCGGTCTTCGGCGTTACCAAGGAACCTCTGATCGTGTATACGTCAAACGTCTTTGCGGTCCTCGGGCTGCGGGCGATGTACTTCTTGCTTTCGGGCGCACTGGACCGGTTCCATCTGTTGAAATACGGACTCTCGGTTGTCCTGGTATTTGTAGGCCTGAAGATGGCGGTCCTCGACAATCTTGCCGGAGGCCGGCTGCCTATCGGCCTCGCCCTCGCAGTGATTGCTACGACCGTGATCGGCGCCATCGCGCTCTCGCTGCTCTTTCCCCGAATACCGAGCGGAGCGTTAACCGACAGGTCGGCTCGCGTCGGGCGCATCGTCATCGGATCAGTGTTTACGGCCCTTTGCTGTGCGAACCTCGTAATGGCCGCCGGGGTGCGGCCGTCGTTTCTGGAGAACGGTGGTCTTGAGGCGATCAGAACCGAGTGGCTTTACGTCTCCGGCCTCTGCTATGCGTTGTGCGGATGGTTGCTGCTGCGCCCCAAACGGCCATGAACCCCCTGCTTACCGCCAGAGCCGATCGAGAGTGAATTGGGTAACGATCACGTGGCGAGGTTCGCCGATGGTCGAGCGGCGGGCATCGTACAGATATCCAATCTCCAAGGCGCCCCACTCCGAGCACTTCCAACGGACCCCCGCGCCGTGTCGGCTGCTGAGGTATCCGTTCGCGTCGAAGAACCACTCGCTATTGAAGTAGGGGCCAACGCGGCCCTCGGAACGCAACCGGATTCGGTGGCGATACCGGCTGAACTGCGGACGGTCGACCACGAAGAACCGCTCAACGATTCCGCGGGTGTCCAATCTCAGTCCGTGACTGCGGTGGAGAGGCGCCTCTATGCCGGTGAATATGCGATGGAAGTTTCGCCAGTCCTCCGCGCTGTCCTCTTCCTTGCCGTAGTAGTACCCGCCGATCGCCGTGACGTTTCGGGGAATGCCGAATTTCGTGATTACTCCCGTTCGCCCTTGCTGCGGTGTGCCAAAGCTCCGGCCGGTCCGCAGGCGCCCGTGCAGGATCACCTCGGCTTTCGAGGTCTTCAGGACGGTTGCGTCAACGGCGTGCCACGACCAGATCTCGCCGGCAAACGCACGCTCGATTCCTCCCGGCAACAGCGTCGCCGCGCATAGGGCACTCCACCTCAGCAGGGAGCTCATACGATGAAGACCATCCATCGCAGCCAGATTTCAATCAAATAGATCGGAGAAGAACGATTTCCGGTGGCGTCCTTCTGACTCGTGGTACTTGCCATGCTTATGTTCGTCTCGATCGCCTTCACTGAATCGAGACTCGGACGTGTGCGCACCGGAGCGGTCGATGATTTTGTCCAGGCCGCCGCGGTCGATCCACACGCCCCGGCACTCGGGACAATAGTTGATCTCGACGCCTTGGCGGTCGGCCATTTGTAGTTTGACATTGCAGACTGGGCAGTTCATGCCGTCTCTCAAAGCAATTGCATCGCCGCAACGGTTTGGCTTGGAGGCGATGCCAGACGATACACTGAAAGACTAAGGGATATGGATGTCGGAAACTCGTCCAATGCAACCGCATCTCGCCCGCCTCGGCATTGCTGGGGTGGCGGTGGGCACGTTGTTGATCAGCTTGGCGCATCACGCCACTCCCTCGTCGCATTTGCATTGGCACAACGTGCTCCAGCATCTCTATTACGTTCCGACCGTCGTGGCGGCGCTTCTTTTCGGGTGGCGCGGAGGGTTAGCGGCGGGACTGCTGGCTGGTGCTTCCCACTTGCCAGACATTCTGCTGACATTGCGTGAAGCTCCGGATTACGCGCTCGAACAGATGGTCGAAATACCGGTACTCTGTCTTGTCGGCCTTTTGACCGGCATGTTTTCCGATCGCGACCGAAAGCAGCGCAAAGACATTGAAAGCACAACCAACCGATTGACGCAGGTGTACCAAGAACTGCAGCAGAACTTCGAACAGATGAAACGCGCTGAGCGGCTATTTGCGGTCGGACAGCTTGCGGCGGGGCTGGCCCACGAACTCCGGAACCCGCTGGGGAGCGTAGCGGGCGCCGCCGGCATTCTACAGCGTAATGCCAATCTCGAGCCAAAGCACCAGGAGTGCCTCGAAATCATCAATAAGGAGTCTCAGCGGTTAAACCGCCTGCTCACGGAGTTCCTGGATTTTGCCCGGCCACGGCCTCCGAAATACCAGAGCGTCGACGTAGACTCCCTGCTGAGTTCGGTAATCCAGCTTGCGTCTCACGGTGTTGGCCGTAGCGCGGTTGTGCTGCGGAAAGAGACAGCGTCGCCGCTGCCACCAGTGGAGGGCGACCCGGAGATGCTTAAACAGTTCCTTCTGAATCTGGTTATCAATGCGATACAAGCAATGCCCGACGGGGGTGAAGTCGTCGTGTCGGCCGCTCTTCGAGATGGAAAAATGCTGATTGGTGTGCAAGATCAAGGGAGAGGAATCGCCCCCGAGAGCAGGGATAAGATTTTCGATCCCTTCTTCACTACCAAGGACGGGGGTACCGGTCTCGGACTTCCTGTGGCGCACCAGATTGTGGAACAACACGGGGGAATCCTGAGGGCGGAGGCGAACTCCGGCCGAGGAATGACGTTTTCCGCCCTGCTCCCCCTACGTCAAGAGGTATCCCAATGAGTCGCGGCAAGATCCTCGTGGTAGATGACGATGAGAGCCTACGGCGAGTGATGCAGTTGCAGTTGGAAGAGGCCGGCTACGAGGTTACGACGGCTGCAGACGCGAAGGAGGCGCTTGCGCTGGCTGAGGAGCAAATGCCAGCACTCGTCATCACCGATTTGAAAATGCCAGGGGTTTCCGGCATGGAGGTGCTGCGGAGCCTTCGTTCCGAACACCCCGAAACGACCGTCGTCATGATCACGGCCTTCGGCACTGTTCAAACGGCGGTCGAGGCTATGAAATCAGGCGCCTACGACTACATTACGAAGCCAGTCGACTTCGATGAACTGGTCCTCATCGTGAACCGGGCCCTCGAGCATCAGCGGCTGGTCGAGGAGGTTCGAACTCTTCGAAGCGCCCTGGACGAAAAGTATGGATTCGAGAGCATCATCGGTCATTCACGGTCGCTCGTACGTGTTCTGGAAACCGCTTCACGGGTTGCCCAGAGAGACTCCACGGTCCTGATTCACGGTGAGACCGGTACCGGCAAGGAGCTGCTGGCGCGGGCGATACACCAGAACAGCAGGCGCAAACAGCAGACGTTCGTCACGATTAACTGCGGCGCTATCCCAAAGGACCTGATGGAGTCCGAGCTGTTTGGCCATACCCGGGGTTCATTTACCGGCGCGGTTGCCCCGAAGAGGGGAAAGGTGGAGATGGCGCACGGGGGTTCGCTGTTCCTCGACGAAATCGGCGAGATGCCGCTGGAACTCCAGGTCAAACTTTTGCGGCTCATTCAGAACGGGGAACTCGAAAAGGTGGGCGCTACCGGAACCACGCATGTGGACGTTCGCATCATCGCTGCGACCCATCGCAACCTGCAAGCTCTAATCGAAGACGGAGCCTTCCGGGAGGACCTCTACTACAGACTGGCAGTGGTTCCGCTGCAATTGCCTCCACTACGGGAACGCGGCGAAGACATTCCCGAACTGGTACAGCATCTCTTTCTGAAGTTGAGGCAGAAGCACGATCTCCCGACGCTGAGACTGCCACCGGCGCTCGTTCCGTATTTCGCCGGATATCGCTGGCCGGGTAATGTTCGGGAATTGGAAAACGTCGTAGAACGGATGGTCGTGCTGGCCGTCGGCGACGAGATCAGATTCAGCGACCTGCCGGACTTCCTGCAGCACCAGAAGGCGGGCTTGGACGCAATCCAGTTCGAACTGCCGCAGAATGGGATCAGCCTGGAAGGAATTGAGAAGGAGTTGATCCTCAAGGCGCTCCAGAAGTTCGCTTGGAACCAGACTCAGACGGCAAAGTACCTCGATATCAGCAGACGCACTTTGATTTATCGCATGGAGAAGTTCGGTCTGAAAGATACCGACGAGTCGGTTAGCGCGCCATAACCGAGTCGAGGCCACGTGCCCGCCACGCTCGATCGCGATTGTGAGATTCGGCGGTCCAGACCGGACACTGACATCGGCGTGCAAGTCGAGCGGGTAGGTCCAATCGCATCCAGGTTGGAAGATGGCGGGCCCAGCGGCTACCTGGCACAATTACCAGGTCGTGCCTTTCGCGTGAGACTTCGCGGACGATTTGCTCAACGCGATGCCCAAACAGAACACGCGTCTCGACCCTGATCGACGCAGTTTGGCCGGCAACCAGAGTATTCAGATAGCGAGCACGCTCCAGGGCCGCGACTACCCAAAGCTCCACGGCATCGATTACTAACGATACGCGCTGGAAGGCTCGCGGGAGGCCCGTCAGTACCGCCGCCGCGACCAGGCGGGCTCCATTGCGCACCGCCAGGCGACTCGCCATCTCAATCGCAGCCTGGTCACGCCCATCGCCTTCAGCGATGACGAGGATGCTGGTCAGTGTCTGCACGGGGACTCCTTTCCGGCCGGGCCGATTCACGGTTATTACGGCAATTTGTGGACCGCCGCGGCAGTTGCGGTTCCTTCGACCCCGAAGCCGTCCGCTGTCCCCTTTGGGACAACGCATGGAACGCGGCGTACCTTTTGTGCGCGACTCTTGCGCGCGACTCGCCATCTACGGCCCTGCCGCCGGACGCGGGACGTGATGGCCTTTCGGATGCACCTCATTCCCGACGAGCCTATCCTGGCTTCGAGTCCCGCGCGGAAAGGTATGTGTGCAGGACTAGGGGTGAGATGTGACAACGCTGGAGTTCGCCATGATCGTCATCGCGGTGGCGCTCATCTTCGATTTCGCCAACGGATGGCACGACTCGGCGAACTCCATTGCGACGGTGGTCGCAACCCGGGTGCTGTCACCACGGGCTGCGGTGCTGTGGGCCGCTTTCTTCAACTTCGTCGCCTTCCTGGTGTTCGGAACATTCGTTGCCAAGACGATCGGCGGCGACCTGATTCGGATCTCGGCCATCGAAAAGGAGTGGCAGGTATTAACGCTGCTCTGCGCACTGATTGGCGCCACACTTTGGGACGTCATTACATGGCGATACGGGTTGCCTTCCAGTTCCTCCCACGCCCTGATCGGAGGCTACGCCGGCTCGGCTATTGCCGCCCACCACGGTGTGCAGGGACTGCTGATCGCCGAGGGCTGGATCAAAACCGTTGCGTTCATCTTCATTTCCCCAATCCTGGGCCTCCTTCTTGGTAGCGCGGTGATGCTTGCGGTCACCTGGCTGTGCCGACGCCAAACTCCCGCTCGCATTGGCCGGCTATTTCGGAAGCTGCAGTTGGTTTCGGCGGCCCTTTACAGCCTGGGGCATGGAGGCAACGACGCTCAGAAGACCATGGGCATCATTGCGGGAGTACTGGTTGCGGCCAATCTTGACGCTCAGGCAACGGTGCACATCCCACTGTGGGTCGTGCTCGCTTGCCACGCGGCCATGGGATTGGGGACTCTCTCCGGAGGATGGCGGATCGTGCGGACCATGGGACACCGAATCACCCGGCTCACACCGGTCGGCGGATTTGCCGCTGAGACTGCGGGTGCGGCAACTCTGTTTCTGGCCACGCAGGGTGGTATCCCGGTAAGCACTACGCATACGATTGCGGGAGCTATTGCCGGGGTCGGCTCTCTCCGCAGGTTCTCAGCGGTGCGCTGGCGCATCGCCCAAAGCATGGGATGGGCCTGGCTGCTCACCATGCCGGTGTCGGCGTTGATCAGCGCCGGAATCTTCCTGTGCGCGGAGGCGGCGAAGTCATCCGGATTGTGGTGATCAAGTCGCCTCTTGCTGGATGGGAAACAACAGGCCAATGCCAGGTGATACAGGCAGCATCAAGTATTCGTTGCGAGAGCCCTTTGATCGGGCGGTCGAGACCGTGTGCCGGTCGCTGAGAAGCCGAGGGCTGGAAGTAGCGGGACAGTTGGACGTGTCCAGGCGCGTGGAACGGGCGCTGGGAATCGTTCTGCCGCCGTGCAGAATCGTTTTCGTTCTACCGAATCCCTCCAAGTCGAGTACCAGCAGCATGCATCCCTGGGCTGCGATCTTTTTGCCGCTTCATGTCGTGATCTCGGGCGGTGACGACCAGACAGAGATCCAGGTGCAAAACAGAGTTCACGCTCGCCGCGAGCCGGCATCACCGGAGCTCTTTGGCCCCGTCATGGAGACGCAGACGCAGGTCGGTGAGGCTATCGACGCGATAGCGACGCGCCCGAGCATGCTGGCATGAACGCGTCAGCCGACCCGACGACGGAAACCGCCATGATTTCAATCCCGCCATCGCCGAAACCAACATCCAGACTCGCACTCGCGATGAGACTTGTCGCCGGCTTCGTTTTGTTAATCATCGGGGGTGTGCTGGCGCTCCCCGGGGTTCCCGGTCCGGGGATACCGGTCATACTGCTCGGACTATTGCTCTTGAGCGATCAGTTCGCCTGGGCGAGGAGGGCTCTGGCGTGGCTGAGGGAAAGAACTGCCTGGATTCGGCGAAAAACGAGTGAGGGACGAGGGAAATGGCCAGCGGCGTGCCCTGACAGGAGCGGAGAAAAGGCACGCCCATGAGTATCTCAACCTGTGGCAACACTCGGGTCGTTCCTGAACCATTCGGCAAGTCGGTGCCGCTGATTCGGCGGTTGCTCCTCGGCGCTGGCCTCAGTGTTGTCGAGGAATTCGACATGTCGAGCGCGCCGTATTTCCAACTCGGAATTGCGCCGCGCTCCTGCACCGTCCTGCTGGTAGATACTCCGGCGCTGCTATTCGAAGGGATTGCCCTCGACCGGGCAGCGGCGGTTTTCCTTCCGGTCCACGTCGTGATTAGCGGAGATCGCGAAACGTCGTACGTCCATTGGGCGAATCCGATGGCCCGTTCCAATTTGCGGCCGCCGGCGCCGTCGAAGGGTGCCCTGGAGGACCTGTGTGCGCGCGTCACCGGAGCGCTATCGGAACTCCCTCAGATCGCGGAGGCCGCTTTGCAGAAACAGTCGCGTTAGGAAGAACAGGCAACCCCAGGTTTCCTGGTTTGGAGGATCAAATGTTCAACAGCTTAGATGAAGAAATTAAGCGGGACGACCAAGCAACATCGACGCCTCGCGAGCGCTGGCTCCGTTATGTAGGAGTGCTGCTTGTTTCGGCAGTCCTGTTTGGCGGCTTGTACGCCGGCATCCGTTTTCTCGAATAGCCGCCATGCGAGAGAGCACGGTGGACCCAAGGAGCAAAGAGTGAAACTAAGGCAATTGGAAGACCATATCCGAACACTGGCAACTGTGGAGGAGGCCGAATCGCCGATGATCAGTTGCTACCTCGATCTGAGCAACGGCGTGATTGGCTGCAGAGATGAGTTGGAGGCGCGTTTTCAGTTCATTAGGAAATCTCTCACCGCCCGAGTTGGCGCGGAAATCGGCGAATCGGCGGACAGAATAGCAGCGTATCTGAAGGGATCCCTGTCGGAACGGACACGAGGACTCGCCGTCTTTGCGCGTGGGGGGCCAACACCATTCTGGCTACCACTTCAGTTCGAGGTTCCGCTGCCCAACTGGATCGCTGCCGGCTCAACGCCGAACATTTACCACCTCGTAGAACTCAAAGACAATTATGACCGCTACGTGATCCTTTTGACGACGGAGACGAGCGCCAGGATTATTGGGGTGAACCTCGGATCCGTTACGGCGCAGTTATGGAGGTCTCGGCCGGAGTTGCGCCGCCGGGTTGGGCATGAATGGACCAAGGAACACTACCAGGACCACCGGCGAGAGAGAACCAAGCAGTTCATTCACGATCAGATCAGGAGTCTTGATCAGGTGATCGCTGCAGGCGGCTACGGCCACCTGATGCTGGCGGGCAATGCTCGCATGATTTCGGCAGTGCGGAAGGAACTGCCGAAGAGGCTGGTGGAGAAGCTGGTCGATGCCGTGCCGGCCGGCCCCACCGATCACGTTTCGGATATTGTCGCATCCACGCTGCAGGCATTCCTGGAGCACGAAGAACTGGAGTCACAGGCTTTGGCGGAAAAGTTGATCACGCAAATCCGCACCCATGGACTGGCGGTAGCCGGGACTCACGCCACCGTGGAAGCGCTTAAGGCTGGACAGGCCGACTTTCTGGTCGTCGTGAAGAGCTATGATCCTGGGCAGGGTTGGGAGTGTCGCGGTTGTGGAAAGATGGAGCTGGAACTGCCTCCGCCGAATACTTGCCCCGCATGTCGAACCGGCCGGCTTCGAGTGTTCGACATTCGAGGGGAGTTGGTGCGGCTGGCGGAGCAACAGCAGGTTGGGGTCGAGGTGGTGGAGCACAACGACGCTCTGATGAGTTTAGGCGGGGTTGGCTGTTTGTTGCGGTATATTGCTCCCGCAAATTACCTGTTTTCGGCTGCCTGAAGCGCCCTCCTCGTCCGGATGAAACGCCGTGCCGCTGGGACGCATCCTTGACGTAGGGAACCCCGATTAGCGAGGCTAGATGGCCGCACTGGACTGTCGGGGGCAACCATGTACAGACTGGTGGGTGAGTTTGTCGGATCGGCGTCCGGAATCGCCAAGGGGATTCGGATAGCCCGCCTTCGGGCACGCGAGGGAAGGCGTACGCGCATCGGTGTCCGAGTTATGAGCGCCGGCCTCTTTGCGGCAGTGGTGGCCGTTGAGGCACACACTTCATGGTTCCAGTCGAAAGTGTTCGGCGCAGCGGCGAGGCGGCTCACCTTCTCCGTGCAACCGGGTTCAAACCCAGAGGCCCGATACCCCCAGTCGGGCCCCTACGATCATCGCCTCGGGTACCCAGAGGTGGGGGCCTTCGTGGACCGGTTGGAGGGATCGGGATTCCGGGTCACAGCCCAGGCACGCGTCTCGCGGTTCACCGAGTTTCAGGCAGCTCTGACCGGATTCATGGTCTATCCGGAAAAAGAGAGCGCCGGCTTGCAGGTTCTCGACCACCAGGGCCGAATGTTGTTCCGCCGCCAGTACCCGGAGCGCACATATTCCGACTTTGGGACTATCCCGCCGGTCATCGTCGACAGCCTGCTGTTCATAGAGAATCGGGAGCTACTCAATGCACGCATTCCCCGGCGCAATCCGGCGCTGGAATGGGACCGCCTGGCCAAAGCGCTGGGTGACTTCGCCATCCACTGGTTCCAGCCAGGCCAGCCGGTCGCTGGCGGCAGCACTCTGGCGACTCAAATCGAGAAGGTGCGGCATTCGCCAGAGGGACGAACCTCAACCGTGGTCGAGAAAGCGCGGCAAATGGCCGCCGCCTCTTTACGCGCCTACCTGGACGGGGAAGAAACCCTGGTGGCCCGCCAGCGGATCGTTCGCGACTATCTGAACTCTTTGCCGCTCGCTTCCCTGGCGGGGCATGGTGAAGTCTGCGGACTTGGCGATGGACTGTGGGGCTGGTTCGGAGCAGACTTCAGCGAGGTCAATCGTCTTCTTTGGCAGATCAGCAAAGAGCCCGCTGCGGTCGCTCCCTCTCCCGAACAGGCAAAAGCGTACCGCCAGGCATTGAGTTTGCTGTTGGCCACCAAGAAACCCTCTGTGTATCTGCAAGGAGATCGAGGCCGACTTTCTGCGCGTGTGGATTCCTATATCCGGCTGCTGTCGGAAGCCGGCGTGATTCCCAGCCGCCTCCGAGAAGCAGCCTTGGGCGTGCCTCTGGCAATCCGAACCGAGTATCCCAATCCGCCGGCCATCAAGTTTGCAGAGCGCAAGGGTGCGGATGCGATCCGCGTCGGCCTGTTGACGCGCCTGGGGCTCACCAGGCTCTACGATCTGGACCGTCTCGATGTGACGGTCCAGACAACTCTCGACAATGAGGTGAGCGATGAGATCACCGGTGTCCTGACACACTTGTCGGACCCCACCTATGCGAACAGTGCAGCAGTCACCGGCGATCGCTTGTTGAAGGGAGACGACCTCGAGCCCATCGTCTACAGCTTCACGCTATACGAACGCATGCCGGCCGGTAATGCCCTGCGGGTTCAGGTCGACAACCTCGATCGGCCGCTTAACGTCAACCACGGGACCAAACTGGAACTTGGCTCCACCGCCAAGCTGCGAACATTGGTGACCTATTTGGAGGTAGTTGCCGAACTTCACCGGCGGTACACCGGGGAACCGAGCCGGGCGACGGAGACCCCTGCCAACTCTCAGGACAACCTCAGCCGATGGGCAGCCAGGTACCTGGCATCCGCAACGGATAAAGGGCTTCCCGCGATGCTGGAGGCCGCGATGATCCGGACGTATTCGGCAAATCCCGGAGAGAGGTTTTTCACGGGAGGTGGCGAGCATCAGTTCGCAAATTTTGACTCGAAGGACAACGGGCGCCTCCTGACCGTGCGCGAGGCTTTTCAAAGGTCGGTGAACTTGGTCTTTATCCGGCTGATGCGCGATATGGCCAGCTACTACATGTTCCGCACCCCGGACGTATCCCCGCGCATCCTCGAAGAGGAAACGGACCCGATGCGCTCTCGCTACCTGAGGCGATTTGCGGATGAGGAGGGGCTGACGTTCCTTCGCCGGTTCTACACCGAGTACGCGGGGTGCGAACCTGAGGGCGCTGTGGAGTTGGTGGCGCAACGCGGGGGGAAATCCGCACGCCGGCTAGCTGTCATTCATCGGTCTGTCCTGCCGTACGCGAGTTTCGAGCAGTTCACCGCTTTCGTGACATCCCAGGCGGTGGGCCGAGGACTTTCAACCGAGACCCTCCGGAGCTTGTACCGCAGCTATGGCCCCGGCCAGTACAGCCTCAATGACAGGGCTTATCTGGCGGGCGTCCACCCCCTGGAACTGTGGCTGGTTGCGTTTCTGCAACTCAGCCCCGGCGCGCAATTCAGTGAAATCGGGGCGGCCAGCGTTAGTGAGCGCCAGGAGGCATATTCGTGGCTGCTGCGCGGCAGCCGCAAACGCGCGCAAGATATCAGAATTCGAAGCCTGCTCGAGGCTGACGCGTTCCGTGAGATCCACCGGCAATGGCAGCGTCTGGGCTACTCTTTCGCGTCGCTGGTACCTTCGCTGGCCACAGCAATCGGCAGTTCGGGGGACACTCCGGCGGCCCTGTCAGAACTGGTTGGCATTATTTTGAATCGAGGAGTCCGATATCCGGTTACGCCAATCCAGCAAATTCGTTTTGCCGAAGCGACGCCTTACGAAACGGTGCTGACGCAGCTCCCGCAGAGCGGAGAGGTTGTGCTCTCGGCGGCGATTGCCGAAAAGGTAAAGCAGGAATTGATCGGCGTGGTCGAGAACGGCACCGCCAGGCGGGCGTCGGGATCGGTTGTACTGAGTCACGGGCAGACCCTCTGTGTCGGAGGCAAGACCGGGACCGGCGACAATCGCCTGCACGTCTATGGTTCCCGAGGAGGCCTGATGGGATCGACCGCGGTAAGCCGCACATCCGCGTTCGTGTTCTTCATCGGCGATCGGTTCTTCGGAACGGTTGTCGCCTATGTGCCCGGTGCGCAAGCTGGAGGCTATCACTTCACCAGCGCCCTGCCGCTCCAGGTGTTCCGCCAACTCGTGCCGAAGATACGTCCGCTTCTCGAACGTGAGACGACCACCTCCGCCCAGCCCTGGGGCCCAGCGCGCCCCGTGCCCGCACGGAACCAGGCTCTGACTCGCACGGGTGGCGGGCGCCTCAATCCAGAAGGATGACTCCCAGGAGCAAGGCGATCAGAAGCAGCATCGTTATTCCATGGATACCCAGATAGAAGACCGTCTGGTGTCCATTCTCTCTTAGCTTCTGCCGAAGGATGGCGAGCATGGCGTTGCCCTCCACCCATGAGACGGGCGCAGCAAGCCGCAGGCCACTCTTGTTGGATCATTCGAGGTGAGTTACCGCATTCGAAAGAAGCAGAACCGTCTTTTGTGGTCCCAGACATGCTGATTCAACAGTGCGAATTTACCACTCGGGCGAGAGCGGGCAGGGGTGGAGGCGTACTTCTTATGAACCGGACAAAGACGTTGATCCTGCTGGCAACGCTGACGGCGCTGCTCCTCTGGGCTGGACAGGCGTTGGCCGGGCACGCCGGCCTGGCAATTGCGTTGGTCGTAGCGCTTGTGTTGAATTTCGGCTCGTACTGGTTTTCTGACAAGGTTGTGCTGCGCATGTACGGCGCGCAGGAAGTCGATGAAAACGATGCGGCCGCGCTTTTCGCGATTGTCCGCGAGTTGGCTGCCCGAGGCGGCATCCCGATGCCCAGAGTCTACCTGATTCCCGAGGATGCACCTAATGCGTTTGCGACCGGGCGGGACCCGCGACATGCGGCGGTTGCCGTTACGGCGGGGCTGCTGCGAACACTGGACCGGAGGGAACTCGCGGGGGTAATCGCACATGAACTGGCCCATGTCAAAAATCGGGATACGCTCATCATGACCGTAGCGGCGACCATTGCCGGAGCTCTCAGCATGCTCGCCAACACAGCGATGTGGGGCATGATGCTGGGTGGTGGGCGGTCGTCCGACGATGAACGCGATTCCAGCCCGCTGGGCGGCCTGCTTGCCGTGATTCTCGCCCCGATGCTGGCTCTGCTCATCCAAATGGCAATCTCCCGATCCAGAGAGTTCATGGCAGATGAAAGCGGGGCGCGGATTGCCGGCGACCCGTTAGGGCTGGCCTCAGCGCTTCGAAAGATTGAAGTGCTGAGCCGCGACGCGCCCATCCAAGCGGGCTCGCCGGCGACGGCTCATCTGTTTATCATCAACCCGTTTGCGGGTGGCGTGCTGGTAAACCTGTTCAGCACTCACCCGCGAACGGAAGCCCGCATTCAGCGGCTTCAGTCTTTAAACGGCGCATGGATCTTGGAGTCCAGCCCCGCCAGCCTCAAGCGTTTATAGATCGATGAGCACGATGAGGCAGTTTCGTCGAGTGTACCAATTGGGACGTGGGTTGGCCCAGAACGTCGTACGGGGCGCCACTGCGACTCCAAGTATCGTGCCTGCCGCAATACCACCGGCAGGTTTGCCGGGCGGGCCGAGCTTTCCCCTGCGTTGACGAGTGCGCGTCCGGTTAAGGCGACTGCCCGGCGAGACTGGCCTCGAAAGTGCACCGCACAAGGGTTGTGTACAGAAATCGAATCGTGCTAGTCGTTGACGATGATCGTTCGATCCGTCGATTGATGGCCGTGATGGTCGCTCAAGGTGGCTATGCGACCTTGGAGGCGGAAAGCGGGGCCGAAGCGCTCCAACTTGCGGAAGCCAATTGCGTCAATCTCTTAGTCACGGATGTTGAGATGCCCGGCATGAGCGGTCCGGAACTCGTCTCTGTCCTGAAACAGCGGCGCCTGATAGAGAGATCACTTCTGGTGACCGGCAACGCCGATGCGATCGACCATCTCCACGGTCTGCACGGCTCCATACCGCTGCTAGCCAAACCGTTCAACGCCACACAACTCCTCGAAAAGGTCTATGGGATTCTAAATGATTGACCCGCCACGTTCGTCGCGGATGCCGGTGGCCCCGAGCCACCTTGCCTTCATGTCGACGGCGGCCGGCCTTGCGGTTGGACTCGTCGCGCGGCTCGCCGGCTGGGTGGAGGTAGCCGCTTTGGCTTGGGCAACGGCGACCGCAGTCGCCCTGCTGCCGCTGGCTTACAGCGTAGTACGCGGCCTGTTCAGCGGAAAAGCTGGCGTCGATTTCATCGCCCTCCTTGCCATGGGAGGAGCCCTCATTCTTCAGGAGTACCTGGCGGGCGCAGTGATCGCGCTCATGCTCACTGGCGGCCGCGCACTCGAAGACTTTGCTGCGGCCCGCGCTCGAAGGGAACTGTCCGCTCTGGTGCAGCGAACGCCCCGAATCGTCCACCGGTACGAGGGCGAGGCCATCGTGTCCGCTGGGATTGAGACCGTCAGGCCGGGAGACGTCCTCCTGGTTAAACCTGGCGAAGTCGTGCCGGTAGACGGCATCGTGGTTGGCAGTACGGCGGTGTTGGATGAAGCCGCGCTTACCGGCGAAGCCGATCCGGTCGAGCGAAAACCTGGAGACCAGGTACGTAGCGGTCCCACAAACGCAGCCCGCACGCCATTCAACCTCCGCGCGACCACCACAGCCGGAGAGAGCACTTACGCGGGAATCGTCCGGCTGGTACAGCAGGCGCAGGATTCCAAGGCGCCGCTGGTCCGGCTGGCTGATCGTTACGCCCTCTTCTTCCTGCCGCTGACGCTTCTGGTAGCCGCCGTCGCTTGGATGATCTCCGGCGATCCAGTACGGGCGCTTGCGGTCCTGGTGGTGGCCTCTCCATGTCCGTTGATTCTGGCCGCGCCGATCGCGATTGTCGCCGGGATCTCGCGAGCTGCTCGCAGGGGAATCATCGTCAAGGGCGGCGGCGCTCTGGAGACTCTGGCCAGAGGCAAGACGCTGATTCTGGACAAAACGGGGACGGTTACCGCAGGCACCCCGGCCTTAACCAATATCGAATCGTTTGGAGGGTACAGTCACGACCGCCTGCTCGAACTCGCAGCCTCACTCGACCAGGTGTCGCCGCACGTTCTGGCAGGCCCCATTCTCAAGGCGGCTGCGGAAAGAGGACTGGAACTACAGTTTCCAGGAGGTGTCGTAGAGGAGCATGGATCCGGCATCCGGGGCCGGGTGGACGGGCTGGATATCGCGTTGGGAAAAAGTGAATGGCTGCTTCAAGGCAGCGCGCCGCCGTCGGCTCTCCGGCGATTGCACCGCCGCACGCTCCTGGAAGGGTCGTCCGGCGCCTTCATCTCTGTGAACGGCGTAGTGGAGGGGGCTCTGATCCTGGAAGACCCCGTCCGGACGGATGCACACTTGACGCTGCGAGCGCTCCGCCGCGCCGGTTTCGAACAGATTGTGATGCTCACCGGGGATCATGAGGACGTAGCCAGGGCGGTGGGGAGTGTTCTCGGGGTCAATCAAGTCCTGGCGGAAAGGTCTCCGGCGGAAAAGTTGGAAGCCGTGCAGGCAGCTCAACGTGCAGCCGTTACCGTAATGGTCGGAGACGGCATCAACGATGCTCCGGCGCTGGCCGCCGCCGACGTCGGAGTGGCCATTGGCGCCCGCGGCGCCACAGCTTCTTCGGAGGCCGCGGATGTCGTGCTGGTTGTGGACCGGCTCGATCGGCTGGTGGAAGCGATCCGTATTGCACGACGGTCGCGGTCGATTGCACTCCAGAGCGTGTTCCTGGGTATGGGGCTGTCGATCGCCGCCATGGGATTTGCGGCCGTCGGCCTTTTATCCCCAGTAGCCGGAGCCGTACTACAGGAAGTGATCGATGTCGTCGTGATTCTCAATGCGCTTCGCGCACTGAGAGACGAGCGGCCTGGGACGTCAATCCAGACCTCGACGTCTGGTTTCGGCGAACAGTGTCGCGCGGAACACCGCCAACTATGGCCGGAGATCAAACGGATCCGGCATATTGCGGACCGCCTCGATGTACTCCCGGCGCAGAGTGCGCGTGTCGAAGCCGAGCAGATTCATCGGTTCCTCTCGGCAAAGATCCTACCCCACAACGCGGGGGAGGATGCCACCGTGTATCCGCTGGTGGCGCGCCTCATCGGCGGTGACGATCCAACCGCTCCGATGAGCCGGGCGCACCTGGAGATTGCCCACATGGTCAGAGTTCTCGGCAGGCACCTGTCCGAGCTGCCGCCCGAAGGACCGGGAACTGAGGACATTCGCGATTTGAGGCGTATCCTTTACGGACTCGACGCTATCCTCCGTCTCCACTTCACGCAGGAAGACGAAGCGTACCTCGCGCTTATCGACAACCAGCCCGCAGCCTGATTCGCAGCCACCTGACGGCCATCGCCTCGCCTCATCCTGGCATGACGGATTGGGTCAAAAGGTGCGATAAAGCAGGGTCCTCGTCTCCCGGCCGGGCTGGCTTTGCCCGCTAGCTGGGACCGAGGGTGGCGTCACTCCAACTGTCTGGCTTTGGCGAGATATGAGTTTGCCACAGTGAAGACAGCGCTGGCTATTCGCCCGCGTCGCAAGATGGCAGTGAGGACAATAGACACTCCTGAGAGGAGTATTCGGCGATTTTGGGCTCATGGCTTCGTCATCCATTCTCGTGCTCCGGCACGTCGCGCGAGGATCTTTTCTCGCTGGGACGGCACAGAGCAGCTTTTGGCCCAATCGGGACACCACACCGTCAGGCGCCAGCAGGGCTGATGGCGATTAGATTGCGTGAGTCAGGGTATGAACTGCCCACTCTGCAAAGTCGCGCTCAAGGTCGCCGGCCATCGGGGCGTCGAGGTGAACTACTGCCCGTTGTGCGGTGGAACATGGTTGGACCGATGGGGGTATGACAGTTTGTCGATCCCCGTCACCCCGGCCCGGCACGCGGGACGCCGATGGCTGCGTGTGGCCATACTGACAGCCCTGCTACTGGCGGGCTGCCTCGTTGCCGCAGTCTCGGTGGGAGCGGTGAAGCTGTGGCCGACAGTTCGGAATTGGACCGAAACTCTGCTCACCGGAAAGGACACCGCCCTGACGGCTCAGGTCCGGCAGTTGGCTGGCCGCGTGGCCGACCCGCGCATCCTGGAGTTGGGCCGAAGTGGCTTGGACAGCGCGGTACTCTCCGCCCTCGTCGGCAATTCGGGTTTTGAGCGATTGCTGAAATCGGTTGCGGCGGCGCCCAATCTCGCGCCATTGGTGCAGAATGGGGACTATTTCAAGGTGCTCCAGGAAGCCGCACGGCAGAAGGTCCCGAACCTGGCGGATCTGAAGACTGACCAGATCCTGGCGCCGGATGTTCGGGCGGCAGCGGTACAGGTTCAAGGGGCGCTGCGGCAGACGCCTGGGGGTGGAGGGATCGCCGGAACCGTGGATCCCACGGTTCTGGAGCTATTGGGAAGCAATACATTTCAGCAACTCTCCGGGAGCGGCGTCTTGAATCGCCTCTTCGGGACCGCGAGCAAAGGCGCGCCGGTTGACTAGATGGGCTAACTCCGACGCCTCGCCTCGGCGGAGAGTTTGCGATCGTTGAATCAAGCAGTGGTCATTGAGATGCACATTGACATGGTGACGTGGTCAAATCCGACGCCTTAATTTCAGGGGCCTCCGGAGGTGCCTTATGAGATGCTTCGCTCGATTGATGCTCACCGCAGCGCTGTGCGTCACTCCGGTGTCGTCGCTCAGCGCACAATCCAAAGACAAAAAAACCGATCCTGAGCTGATCGGCAATCGCGATGTCGGCACTGGCGTCAATTTTTATTCCCTGGAGAAGGAGATCGCTCTCGGCAAGCAGTTGGCTCAGGAAATCGAGCGTCAGGCCAAGTTTGTCGATGCACCAACTCCAGCGGAGTACATCAACCGGCTCGCTCAAAATCTCGCACGGAATTCGGACATCAAGGTCCCGGTGACAGCCAAGCTGATTGAAAGCGGCGAGGTCAATGCCTTCGCACTGCCGGGCGGCTTCTTGTTTGTCAATTCGGGTCTGGTGTTGAAAGCAGATACGGAGGCGGAGTTGGCCGGGGCCATGGCCCACGAAATTGCGCACGTGGCCGCTCGCCATGGAACGCGCCAGGCGTCGCGGGGGCAATTGGTCAACATCGCCAGCCTGCCGCTGATTTTCCTTGGCGGCTGGGCCGGTTATGCGGTCAGGCAGGGCGCCGGTCTCGCCGTGCCCATGGCGTTTCTGAAGTTTTCGCGCGGATTTGAACAGGAGGCGGACCTCCTCGGCCTACAGTACCTGTACAAGACCGGCTATGACCCGACCGCCTTCATCGACTTTTTCGAACGCATGGAAGCCATGGAAAAGAGAAAACCGGGTACCGTGTCCCAGTTGTTCCGATCTCACCCAACCATGGCGACTCGGATCAAATTCACCCAGAAGAACGTCCAGGAACTACTCGCCGCTCAGCCACAATATGTGATCAGCACGTCCGAGTTTCAAGAGGTCAGGCAGCAGTTGGAACGTATGGTGAACGCGAGAAAGGGTACTCCCGAGAAGACGGGCCCCACCCTTCGGAGGTCGCCCGGCAGTGGCCGGACTCAAGGGGATGACGGTGAAAACACCAAGCCGGATCAGGATGAGCGCCCTACGCTGAAACGGCGAAACCCCTGATTGCGTCTGAGGAATTCCTGGTAACGTGCGTCTTTCGCGTCGCCGTGTCGCGTGTCCGAGCGGCTTCTCTCTCGCTAAATTCCCATGCAACGGTCACGACTCGTTGGACTTCTGTCGGTTCGAAGGGAGTCATCAGCAGGTCATACGCGCCAAGGTTCAGTACCTCCGCCCAAAGCGCCTCGTCCGCCAACCGGTCCGCAACAATCAGCTGCGGACGTTTGCACGAGCCTGCCAGATCGTCGAGGACGTCCTTCCAACTGCGTCCATCAGCCAGGCGTGTGTCGGTGATGACAACACAACAGGAACAGGTCTTCAATGCCGCACTCAACCCTCGAAGATTCTGGACGGCCTGCACCTTCCACTCCGGAAGCCGGAATGTCGCCTGAAGGCGCTCCCGGTCTTCCTGTGATGCAAGCGCCGCCACGATGGTTTTAGCCTGATTCCCCTGTTCGTTCACTTCTTCCTCCTGTCAGCACGGCTTGATGCGCGGACACTGCTGGAATTCGCGCGGTCGGAGCAACTCTCGGTCTTTGATGCTGAAGTTTCCGTGTTGCAGTTTCGTAGCCACGCCCTCCCGCTGGTTTCTCGCACGTTAACGAGCAGTAGCGGATCTCAACGTGGCCGTTTTGAGAGTAACCGGTGTCTGAAGCTGTCCGCTTTGGGACAGCCGATTGCGGGCTTCATGCCCAAACACGAAGAGACTGCCCCGTCAAGGCACCCGTCGACTTGGCCGGAGGATTGCCCTGACATTTCCGCTAAGACTCGCTCACGGGAAAAACATGCCTGAATATCGATTAGCCACCGGTGCAATGATTTTTGTCGCCGCGTTATTCTGCTTTACCCACACCATCCGGGCCCAGAGCAAGCCCGGAGTGCTTACTGGCGTGGTGACCGACCCCGCCGGCGCTTTCGTTCCCAATGCACAGATCACGATCTCAGGACCCGACGGATTCTCGAAAGAAGTCGCACCGGACGTTCAGGGCAGGTTCGCGTTCGCGGGGCTCAACCCCGGAGAGTACCGATTGCAGGCCGCCGCCGAAGGCTTCGTGAGCTATCAGGCGGCCTTGCGAATCCGGGCCGGCGACACGCTCTCCCACAGCGTCCGTCTCCAGATCGCGGCGGTCAGGCAGGAGGTCACAGTCGACGACAGCAGGACACAACTCAATGTGGACCCCTCCAGCAATGTCGGCGCAGTGGTTATATCAGGCTCGGATCTCGCCGCCCTGTCCGATGATCCGGACGATCTCGCGGTGGACCTGCAGGCATTGGCCGGTCCAGCCGTTGGACCGAACGGAGGAGACATCTTCATTGATGGATTCTCAGGCGGCAGGCTGCCACCCAAGTCGTCGATTCGTGAGGTGCGCATCAATCAGAACCCGTTTTCCGCGGAGTATGACCGCCTGGGCTTCGGCCGCATTGAAATCTTCACCAAGCCCGGTACCGACAAGTTTCGTGGGGAGGCGTTCTTCAACTTCGGGGACTCGATCTTCAACTCGCGAAATCCATTCGCCCTCGATAAGCCTCACTCGCAGCGCCGGATGATCGAGGGCAACTTCGCGGGTCCATTGAGCCGTAGAGCCTCGTTCATGATCGGCGGCGAACGGCGAGACATGCAGGACACCACGATCATCAACGCGTTGACGCTGGATTCAGCCTTCCGGGTCACGCCGTTCCGGCAGGCCGTGATCACGCCGACCGCCAACACGGAATTTAACACCAGGCTCGATTACCAATTGGGCACCAACCATACCCTTGTGGGACGCTTCGATTGGGAAGACCGGACGCAACGCAACGCCGGCCTCGACACCTTTTCTCTTCCCTCCCGAGCTTTCGAACGTGGGAACCGGGATCAGGTCCTTCAAATCACCGAGACGGCCGTCCTCAACCCCAGCGCCGTTCATGAACTCCGATTCCAGTACATCCGCGCCAAGAGTACAAGTGATGCGGTCAGTTTTCTACCGGCCGTTCAAGTGCCTGACGCTTTCACCGGCGGAGGCGCCGCTGTGGGCTCGTCAGGTTCGCGCGAGAACCGTTGGGAATTATCGGACATGCTCTCCTGGCTGCGCAACCGGCACAGCATCAAACTCGGCGGCAGGATCCGCGGCGTAACCCTGTCCGACTCGTCGATGCAGAACTACAATGGCATGTTCACGTTCCATTCGCTCGATGCCTACCGCATCACGGAACTGGGGTTGAGCGAGGGATTGACGCCCCAGGCGATCCGCGCCCTCGGAGGCGGCGCCAGCCAATTCTCGATCACAGCGGGCATCCCATCGGCGGATGTGGGCCAAACGGACGCCGGACTGTTCATTCAGGAGGAGTGGCGCACGCGCCCGGAACTGACCCTGACGGCGGGCATCCGCTACGAACTGCAGAACAACATTAGCGACCGGCGGAGTTTCGGGCCCCGCGTCGCAATTGCGTGGGCTCCCGGCGGCAGTGGCGGGCGGGCGCCCCTGGCAGTGATTCGCGGCGGATTCGGCATGTTTTACGACCGCGTGAGCGAGAGCTTGACTTTGCAGGTCCGCCACCTGGACGGCGTTCGACAAAGCCCCTACGTGGTGGCCGACCCGGATTTCTACCCGAACATCCCGTCCGACGATGTCCTTGCCGCTAACCACAAGGACCAGGCCGTCCGCATAATGGACCGGAGTCTCCGGTCGCCGTACACCGCGCAATTTGCCCTTAGCGTGGAGCGAAGATTGCCAAAGAACACGACGCTCAGCGTCACATACACAAATTCCCGCGGTGCTCGCATGTTGCGATCGCGCAATATCAACGCGCCGCTGCCCGGCAGCGGATTACAGCCGTTCAGCGGCGGCAATATCTACCTCTACGAATCCACCGGTTTCTTCCGTCAGCAACAGGTCATCGCTAATCTCAATGCGCGCGTCAACCGCCGCCTCAACGTGTTCGGTTACTACACCTGGAACCGTGCCAATAGCGACACAGATGGCGCGGGAAGCTTCCCGGCGAACCAGTACAGTTTCGCTGGAGAGTACGGGCGGGCCGGATTTGATGTGCGTCACCGGATGTTCGTTGGAGGTTCTGTTGAAGCGCCTTATGGAATGATGTTGAGCCCGCTGATCACGGCGAGTTCGGGGCCGCCATTCAACGTCAGTACGGGCCAGGATCTCAACGGAGATTCGATCTTCAATGATAGGCCCGGCTGGGCAACGGACCTCACTCAGCCCAGCGTGATGCGCACGCCGCACGGTATCTTCGACATGAACCCGCTGCCCGGACAAGCGATCATTCCCCGCAACCTTGGCAACGGTCCCGGACAGTTTGCGGTGAACCTGCGCCTGTCCAGATCGTTCAGTCTCGGCGAACGGACCGGAAAGGCCGCCGACCAGTTCCAACCAGCACCGCCAGCGCCCGGAGGGCACGGCGGTGGTCCGGGTCACGGAGGGCCCGGCGGTCACGGTGGCCCGGGCGGACACGGAGACGTACATCCAGGCGGCTCGTCATCCCCCGGCGGCCGCTATTCGGTTACGCTCTCCGTCTCCGCCCGCAACCTGTTCAACACTGTCAACCTGGCTCCGCCAGTCGGCACTCTCAGTTCGCCGGCGTTCGGCACATCCATGGCCACGGTGGGCCGAGCCTCGGCGAATCGGACCATCGAATTTCAGATGCGATTTGCGTTTTAAGCCGCAACGATTCATGTGGTACAACGCGTGCACTAGAAGATTGTGATCACCAAACAAATGGAGGTTCTTCAATGAAAAACGTCATGAGATGTCTGGGAATTCTTGCAGCGATCGGTTTGGTCGCCGGAATTGCGTTCGCCGATCAGAGCTATCGGATTACGCTGAGCACCGACTCCAAGATCGGAAACCTGGAGTTCAAGGCAGGAGAATACAAATTGGTCGTTGATGCTCCGAAGGTCCGCCTCACCCAGGCGAACAGCGGTAAGGCAGTGGAGCTTGAGGCCAAAGTCGAGGAAGCGGATACCAAACACGATCAGACGCAAATTCACTCAACGCGTGTCGACGGCGTCAGCCAGATCAGCGAGATCCGCATCGGCGGCAGTAAGACGAGAATCGCATTTAATTGATGCGACAGACCGACGCAGTGCCTTCACCGGGTCATGCGGCAAGATGTGCCCATCTGCCAACGCATTCAGGCGGGCGTTAAGACCCGTCGACTCGGTGAAGTCTTGTCAAAGGCGAATAGAACCGCCAACATCTCTAGACCGCTCAGAATCGCCTGCACGTAATGTACGCAATGGTGTGGGTATCCCTTCGGCGCATTCCGCAGTCTGTGTTTGGGGAGCACAACCCGACGTGCCTCGACGACGCCCGAGCGCAAAGTGGTTTACTGCAACGGAGTTAGCGGGTAGGCAGTTCGCTCGCATATCCTGTCAAGCCATGACGATTCAACCGGGTAGGATTCGAAAACGTGCTCGCACAAGCGATGGTGCTCCGCCGAACGCATATGACCACCGACACGGTCACGCCAGGCCAGTCCCCGTAGGGAAACTCGAAGACCGTCTTTTTGGGGAGCGTTTCTCAATACCTGATCGCCAGGCCATCGAATTTGAGTAGCGTATTTAGAATCAGTCATTTTGCCAGTGTCTCCGTACAGTCAAATGCCCTTTGTTTCACTTGGGGAGCACCCTACCTTCGATACCGGAACGCGAATCCGAAACGCCCCCGTGGGTTAACGTCCTGGAGAAAGTGTCGTCGCCGAGTTTCTCCATTCGCGAGTTCGGAACAGGGTTGCTCTCGGGGAGCCAATTTCCGCCCCATTGTTTTCAATGCATTCCCCGGATAACACGCCAGATAGCACTCGCTTCGCGAGCAGTCGGCCTTAATCGCGAATTGCTCATCCTTACTCAATTTCCTATATCATTACCCCTGGAGTAACCCCAGAAGTCCCCCCAGTTCATGCGGCACATTATTGGCGGCTTAGCGGAGACAATGCGGAGCCTCTCCAATACGGCTGCCACCGTGCATTCGGGTTCCGGCGGCAGATCATGAACGGAGATGCCGTGTTTAGGGCGTGGCGGCCGGGCTGATCATGTCGGCTCCCGTTCCACCCGTAAACGTGATGTGTACCTCGCGGGGACTACATCTCAGAAAATAGAAGTACTTCCGAATGATTTCGCTTGCAAACATCAACAAGCAATACGGCCGCCAACTCATATTCGTTGACGCCTCCTTCCAATTGAATCCCGGAGAAAAGGTGGGCCTGGTGGGTCCGAATGGCGCCGGGAAGACCACGCTCTTCCGCATCATCACGGGGGAAGATGCGCCGGACGAAGGCGAGGTGAGCGTACCGAAGCGGCTTACAATCGGCTACTTCCGCCAGGATGTAGAGGAGATGTCGGGACGCTCTGTGCTCGACGAAGCCATCGCTGGCAGTGGACGCGTCGGCGACCTACATCATGAGCTCGAAGTCCTCAACCATAAGATGGCAGTGCCCGAGCACGCCAATTCGCTCGATGAAATCCTTGTGCGGTTCGGCGAAGTGCAGGAAGAGTACGAGCACCTGGGCGGCTATGGCCTGGAAGCGCAGGCGCGCGAGGTACTGGAAGGACTCGGATTTACGGCAGAGCAGATCGACAACGACGTCGGCAATCTATCCGGAGGCTGGAAGATGCGCGTAGCGCTGGCACGCGTGCTACTTGGCCGGCCGGACGTGCTGCTGATGGACGAGCCGACGAATCACCTGGACATCGAATCGATCATTTGGCTTGAGCGGTTCCTGAAAACGTTACCGGCTGCACTCCTGATGACTTCGCACGATCGGGAGTTTATGAACCGCGTGGTGACGGAGATCGCCGAAATCGATTCGGGCGAGATCGTCGTTTATTCGGGTAACTACGATTTCTACGAGCGCGAAAGAGCCATTCGGGAGGCAAATCAGGAGGCGGCGTACACGCGCCAGCAAGCGATGCTCGCCAAGGAGCAACGCTTCATTGAACGCTTTCGCACGCACGCTGCGAAGGCGGCGCAGGTGCAGAGCCGCATCAAGGCGCTCGACAAGATCGAGAAGGTGGAACTGCCGCGCAAGCGCCAAGTGGTTAAGTTCGAATTCGGCGAGCCGCCACGTTCGGGTGACCAAGTGGCGGTAATCGAGGACATTCACAAACGATATGGCTCGCGCGTGATTTATGACGGGTTCAGTATGATCATCCGCAGGGGCGAGCGCTGGGCCGTGATGGGCCGCAACGGCGCGGGAAAAACGACACTGCTCAAGCTGATTGCCGGCGCGGCGCAGCCGGACGGCGGGACCATCCGACTAGGAGCGAGCCTGAAGATGGGGTACTTCGCGCAGCAGTCGCTGGACGTGCTGAACGGAGATCTGACGGTGATCGCGCAGCTCGAAAGGGATTTCCCGCATGACACGCTGGGATCGCTGAGGACCCTTGCAGGGGCGTTCCAGTTTTCGGGCGATGATGTGGACAAGCCGATCCGAGCATTGTCGGGAGGCGAACGCTCCCGCCTGGCGATGGCGCGGATGCTATACGATCCACCGAATTTCCTAGTCCTAGACGAGCCCACGAATCACCTCGACCTAGCGACCAAGGAGATGCTGGTGGAAGCTCTATCGCACTTCGAAGGCACGATGATTTTCGTCTCGCATGACCGGGCGTTTCTACGCGGCGTGAGCACACGGGTACTGGAGCTAGGCGGAGAAGACGCGGATCGAACACCACACATATACCCCGGATCATATATAGAGTACGTTGCTCGGTCCGGCCACGAGGCCCCGGGAATTCATGGATAGGGAGGGTATAAATTGGACTGTGTAAACGGCCATCGAAAGAACGACACTAAGGAGACACGATGGCCATCGACCTCGACCTCATCGACAAATTGCTGGCGGACTACA
>Ga0209060_10000293_pt1 | contig 107166 bp, 87 predicted proteins | sample Coa_R1_8_FD_187155 | JGI IMG/M metagenome (GOLD analysis project Ga0209060, IMG submission 187155) | Surface soil microbial communities from Centralia Pennsylvania, which are recovering from an underground coalmine fire - Coalmine... | ecosystem: Environmental > Terrestrial > Soil >... | reverse complement strand
CGAGCAACGCCGCCGGCTACAGTATTGCCGTCACGGCCACGGCCTCCGGCGAGAAGCTGGAAACTGCCAGCCCGCTGAATGTCGTCCTGGCGGCGGGCGCAACCTCGGCCAACAACAACTTCGGTTACGTGCTCGGCTCGATCTCGGGCATCACCTACACCGATGTCAATACCAACAGCACGTACGATGCGGGTACCGACACCACGCTGAACGGTGTGACGGTCACGTTGACCGGGACCGATGCCAATGGCAATGCGGTCTCCAAGACCACGACCTCTGGCCCGAACGGCGCATACTCGTTCACCAACCTGGTGGCGAGCAACGGCGCCGGCTACAGTATTGCCGTCACGGCCACGGCCTCCGGCGAGAAGCTGGAAACTGCGAGCCCGCTGAATGTCGTGCTGGCGGCGGGCGCAACCTCGGCCAACAACAACTTCGGTTACGTGCTCGGGTCGATCTCGGGCATCACGTACACCGATGTCAATACCAACAGCACCTACGACGCGGGTACCGACACCACACTGAACGGTGTGACGGTCACGTTGACCGGGACCGATGCCAATGGCAACCCCGTCTCCAAGACCACGACTTCTGGGCCCAACGGCGCATACTCGTTCACCAACCTGGTGGCGAGCAACGCCGCCGGCTACAGTATTGCCGTCACGGCCACGGCCTCCGGCGAGAAGCTGGAAACTGCCAGCCCGCTGAATGTCGTCCTGGCGGCGGGCGCAACCTCGGCCAACAACAACTTCGGTTATGTGCTCGGGTCGATCTCGGGCATCACGTACACCGATGTCAATACCAACAGCACCTACGACGCGGGTACCGACACCACACTGAACGGTGTGACGGTCACGTTGACCGGGACCGATGCCAATGGCAATGCGGTCTCCAAGACCACGACTTCTGGCCCCAACGGCGCATACTCGTTCACCAACCTGGTGGCGAGCAACGCCGCCGGCTATAGTATTGCCGTTACGCCCACGGCTTCCGGCGAGAAGCTGGAAACAGCCAGTCCGCTGAATGTCGTCCTGGCGGCGGGCGCAACCTCGGCCAACAACAACTTCGGTTATGTGCTCGGGTCGATTTCGGGCACCGTCTACAGCGACAACAACAAGAACAGCGTGCTGGACAGCGGCGACACCGGGATCGGCGGTGTGACTGTCACCCTGACCGACTGCAGCAATAACCCGGTTGCCACGACCGTTACGGCCTCGAACGGAACGTATTCGTTCAACAACCTGGCGGCTGGCTGCTATAAAGTGTCCTCGCCGGCGACGGCCAATGGGGAGAACCTGGAGACCACGAGTCCGCTGACCGTGAACTTGGCGGCTGGCCAAACCGCGGCCAACAACAACTTCGGTTATGTTGTGGGCTCGATCTCCGGCACCGTCTACAGCGACAACAACAAGAACAGCGTGCTGGACAGCGGCGACACCGGGATCGGCGGTGTGACGGTCACTCTGACCGATTGCAGCAACAACCCGATTGCTACGACCGTTACGGCCTCGAACGGAACGTACTCGTTCAACAACCTGGCGGCTGGCTGCTATAAAGTGTCCTCGCCGGCGACAGCCAATGGGGAGAACCTGGAGACCACGAGTCCGCTGACCGTGAACTTGGCGGCGGGCCAAACCGCGGCCAACAACAACTTCGGTTATGTCGTGGGCTCGATTTCCGGCACAGTATATAGCGACAACAACAATAACAGCGTGCTCGATTCGGGAGATACCGGCATCCCTGGCGTGACCGTCACCTTGACCGATTGCAGCAACAATCTGCTGGCGACCACCACCTCTGGCGCAAACGGCGCATACTCCTTCAACAATCTGGTGGCTGGTTGCTACAAAGTATCGTCTCCGGCGAGCGCCAATGGCGAGAACCTGGAGACGAGCAGTCCCCTAACGGTCAACTTGCCGGCTGGCGGCACTTCGGCCAATAACAACTTCGGTTACATCTATCCGCCGCTGGTTTTGTACTGCCCGACGGTCAACGCCGGAATCGCCGGCCAACCGTTCAATAGCCCGGCTATGAATGTTACCGGCGGAAAGGGGCCCTACACGTTCTCGATCGCTACCGGCTCCTTACCGAACGGCTTGACGCTGAACCCCAACACCGGCGCGATCACGGGAACGCCTCAGAGCGCCGGCAGCTTCTCCATCAAGGTTACGGATGCCAGAGGCGTGGTGGCGCCGACAACCTGTCCATTCATCATCAATCCGGCGCCGCAAGTAGCGGTTACAAAGACGGCCGACGCTTCCCCCATCTCTGCGGGTAGTAGCGCCGGCTTCACGGTTACCATAAGCAACCCAGGCTCGACGGCGGACACCGCTGTGACGCTCAGTGATCCGCTTCCGGCCGGCGCAGGCAACGACGTCAATTGGAAGATCGATACGACGACGGGCAACGCTTCGTGCTTCACGATCACCGGTTCGGTAGGCAATCAAATGCTGACGTTGAACTCGTCCTGCAATACCCTCGGCTCCGGGGCCAGCCTCTCGGTTCACATCACCGGGGTTACCACCGCCGCCGACGCGGGTACAGCGTCCGTGAACCCCGCGCTGAATGTGAGTGGCGTCAGTGGCTACATGGTGCTGTATGAGGGTACGGGCGGCCATAACCTTTCCATCAGCAACGTGGTGATCGGCGGCAACATCGGCGTTGGCGGAACGGGGCATGTCCAATTCAGCGGCCCGGGTACAATTAACGGGCGGCTGGATTTCGCAGCAGCCAACACAGGGCAGTTCGCGAATACCAACGGCTCCAACGTGGGGCCGACCTCAGTCAATTACAACGTATCGGGAGTGACAGCCGCTCTTACTGCGATCAATAGCCTGAGTTCCTCGTTGGGTGCCCTGGCGGGTACGCCGACCAGCATCAACGGCACCATGACAATCAACGAGAGCTCGGGAATTTTGCAGACGGTTAACGGAGTCACCTACCGCGTCTTCAACGTGACCTCGTACAGCGAAAGCGACGGCAAGCTGCTTACGATCAACGGTGACGGGAGCGGGGATCCCGTAGTGTTCAACTTCGCCTACAACAGTAACGTCAACCTGGCCGGCGATGTCGCCTTAGCGGGCGGACTCGGCCCCGATCAGGTTATTTGGAATTTCGCGACCACTGGAAAGAACATCAACCTGACCAATAATGCCAGCAGCTACCCTTACCCACTAGCGTTCCAGGGAGTGATCCTGGCTCCCAACGACGCCATTTCGATGGATAATAGTTCGCTTATTGGACGCGTGTATGGAGGCGATAGCAGCGATATGCAGATCGTGTCCGGAGACAACCTCCACATGCCTCCTTCGTCAGCCACGCTGCCGAACACGGCTACTGTCACGGCTGCCAATGCAGGCAGCGTGAACGCAACGGCGATTATAACCGTGAACCCAGCGACGAACGCGCCACCGACCGGCGGTCCGGTGGCCAAGGGCGACGCGGCTACGATTGGGTTCTGGCACAACAAGAATGGCCAGGCTCTGATCGATGCGGCCAATGGCGGCCCCAACTCCACGGCTTTAGGGAACTGGCTGGCGACACAGTTCCCCTATCTATACGGCCCGCAGAGCCCGAACGACATGACCAACGCGCCCAATACGACTGTGGCCGCTTTGTTCATGACCTTTTTCAACGTATCGGGACAAAAGACGCAGGCTCAGATCATGGGCGGCGCTCTGGCCGCCTACTTCACGAGTTCGACGCTCTCCGGAACGGTTGCGGTGCAGTACGGATTCAATTCGTCTAGCGCAGGTACCGGCGCGAAGACCTTTAACGTTGGCGGCAACGGCACGGCGATCGGTCTGCAGAATAACGCGTGGTACACCGTAACGCAGTTATTGCAACAGGCCAACCTGGATACGCAGAACGGTACCTTTAACGCAAACGCATTCAATAGTATCTTCGACGGGATCAACCAAACCGGGGATATCAATTAAATGCCGGGGGGCAGGCTAGAGGCTCGGAGAAATCTCCGAGCCTCGCGCGGGCCCTCCTGGACACGGCAGACGCCAGGACCGTCTGCCCCACCGATAGCTGACAAACAGGATGCGGGAATCGACTACGCGACGATGAGGCCGGAGCGGACCGCGAAACGCACTACGCTGGCGGTCTCGTGCAATCCGAGTTTCTTGAAGATGTGGCTGCGGTGCGAATCCGCGGTTTTGTAACTGATGCCCAACTTGGCGGCCGCTTCTTTGGTGGCAAAGCCTTGGGAGATCAACTCTAAAATCTGCCGTTCCCGGTGGGAAAGAGTGGAAAGCTGTTTGGCCGCGACCCGCGTGCGGTCGTCGCTCCTGCCGATCACGGCAATACATCCCACATAACAGGCCGGCTGGCTATCGGTTTCAGGGCACCGCCTGCCGCAATTCTCCACTTGGTAATAATGGCCGTTGGCCGAACGGATGCGATACTCCAGACGAAATGGGTTGCCGGCCGCTATGGCCAGACGATACTCGCGCAGGGTGTGCTCCGAGTCATCCGGGTGAATGCCTTCGGCCCAACCGGTGCCCAGTTCCTGTTCGAGGCTGTGTTCGCGGAATTCCAGCCACGCCCGGCTGGCAAAGGTGCACGACCCCTTGTGGTCGGCCATCCAAAGCATAGCAGGAGAAGCATCCAAAAGGCGGACGAACTCCGTATGGCCCAAATTGTCCGAAGTGCTGGCAGAAGCGAGACCGGCCGCAGACGACATAACCCCTCTTCTCTGCAAGGGGCGCCCTCCGATAGGGTGTTTTCCCGCTGCCCCTTGCCCATGACGTGGATTCAGTCTAAGGCATAAACCTTAACCAATCTGTGACTTTTTCGTTGATTCCTCGTGAAGGCTAGCTAGCTTATAATCATCCCTATAGGTCTCGCTTCCGTGCAGAAGTCTTTTCCTCCCTTCCGTCTAGACCTTCCAAACCAGTGCTTGTGGAGGGCGCAGTCACGAATACCTCTGGCGCCTAAGGTGTTCGCCGTTCTGAATCACCTGGTTGAGAACGCGGGCCGGCTGGTGACTCAGGAGGAACTCCTCGAGCAGCTATGGCCGGATACATACGTGCAACCCGAAGTGTTGCGGAAATATATTCTGGAGATCCGGAGAGTCCTGGAGGATCCGCCGAAGTCGCCGCGTTTCATTGAGACCAGCCCGAAACGGGGATATCGCTTCATTGCCGAGATCCACGACGAAGTTGCACCGGAAATACAGACGGAGACGTCGCGACCGTTTCCGGAGAAGTTGGTGGGGAGGGAAGCAGCTTTGGCCGAACTGGACCGCTGCCTGGCCGCCGCTGCCCGGACCGAGAAGCAGGTGGTGTTCATCACCGGGGAAGCCGGAATCGGCAAGACCACCCTCGTAGATGCGTTTCAAGACCACACCAGCCGCGAGGGCCGGTTTGCGGTCGCGCGGGGCCAGTGCGTGGAAGGCTTTGGGGGCAAGGAAGCTTACTATCCGGTATTGGAAGCACTGGGTCTGCTGCTGCGAGGGGCACGAGCGGAGATGGTCGAGACCTTCTCCCGGTATGCGCCGGCGTGGCTGGTTCAGTTCCCCTCGCTGTTGACGGCTCAGCAAAGGGCGGTTTTGGCCCAGGAGATCCTGGGGGCGACTCGCGAACGGATGGTGCGAGAGTTTTGTGAAGCCATCGAAGTGCTCACCGCTGAGCGGCCCTTGCTTTTGATCTTGGAGGATCTGCAGTGGGTGGACGATTCGACGGTGGATTTGATCTCCGCCCTGGCGCGCCGGCGCGCTCCCGCGCGGTGTCTGCTTTTAGCGACCTATCGGCCGGTAGACCTGATCCTGGCGCGCGGTCCATTGCAATTGTTAAAGCAGGACTTGAGGATTCACAGGCTTTGCCGCGAGCTGAGCCTGGAGCGGCTGACGGAGGAGGAAGTCGGGGAATACCTGACACTCGAGTTTCCTGAAAGCGACCTGGGGAAAACCCTGTCGGGCCTGGTGCACCGGCATTCCGATGGGAACCCCCTGTTCATGGTTGCCCTCTTGGATCGAATCCGGCAGCAGAGGTTAGTGGCCCGGCAACACGGGCGATGGGTGCTCACGGTCGCGCCCGCGCAAGTGGATCCCGGAGTGCCGGAGACCCTCCAGGAAATGCTGGAGGTACAGCTTGGTCGTTTATCCGCGGAAAACCAGAGACTCTTGCGGGTGGCCAGCGTGGCGGGCCAGCGCTTCTCGGCTTGGGCGGCGGCCACCGTGGCAGACGCCGGCGAAGTGAATGTCGAAGACGTGTGTGAGCAACTGGCGGACCGCCAGGTGTTCATCAAGCGCTCGGGGATACAGGAACTGGCGGATGGGTCGGCCTCGGCGCAGTACGAGTTCAAGCACACGCTGTACCGGGAAATCCTGTATCGCCAACTAGCGCCCATGCAGCGCCGGCAGTTTCATTTGCGCCTGGCGGAGCGGATGGAGGATCTGGCGCACCCGGCGGCGCCCGCCTTGGCATCTGAGCTGGCGGTTCATTTTGAAGCTGGCGGCGATAACGAGCGGGCCATCCGGTACCTGATGGTGTCGGCCGGCAATGCCGCCCGGCGATATGCGCACCGCGAGTCCATTCAACTGCTCCACCACGCCTTGGGGTTGCTGGCGCAATTGCCCGGGGAAAGGGCGCGCGAGCTGGAAATCGAGATTCTCGACCGGATCAGCGACGTTTTGTACGCGCAAGGGGAGATGGAGCCTTCGGCGGAAGTAGATACGCGCGTAGCGGAATTAGCGGCGCAAACCGGCCGCAAAGCCGCCCAAGTGAATGCGCTCACGCGGCGCGCGCGCGCTTTGGCCTTCCTGGAGCCCGAGCGCGCGGTGGCGGTCTGCCAGCGCGCCGTGGAAGTGAGCCGGACGCACGATGACCCGCTGCTGCAGGCGCGCGCCGAGATGCTGATGGCCTGCTGGCAGATCGTGACGCACGGATGGAACCCGCGGGATGCCGCGCTGTGCGAAGCAGCGCGCGAGAAGATCCGGGGGCTCAGCGACGAGCTGCCGGCCTATTACGAGATCCTGTACGCGCACGTGCAGTTCACCCGAGGCGACTATGCCGGCGCGGTGGAAACGGCGCGGGCCGGGATTCAGAAGTCGATCGAGACGGACAGCCTGGTCGTGTATCTCTCGGCTCACTCTTCGCTCGCACAGGCGCTGCTGCATCTAGGCAGGTGGGGGGCGTTGTTGCAAGTATTAGACCGCGCCTTGGAGACGGCGGAAAAGAACGGCAACGCGCCCTGGCAGGGGGTTTTCCGCGCGACGCGGGCATGGCTGCGGGTATTGGCATGCGACTATACGGGAGCGCGCGAGGAATCGGAAATCCTGCTCCAGACGCACACCGAGGAGCCTGCCAACCAGGTGCGCACCATGGCGATGCTCAACTCCGGCTTTGCGGCGCTGGGGATGGGGAAGACCGAAGAGGCACGCCGATATTTCCAAGCCGTTTGCGACCGGGCGCTGCGGCCGCGATTTTTCCTGGATTGGTACTGGCGCAATATCGCGCGGTTCGGTTTGAGCGGAGCTTGGTTGGCCAGTGGAGAGATCGACAAAGCCACCAGTGAGGCCGAAGCGCTGTTGCAGGCCGCGCTGGCGACTCCCGATCCCGCATTGCAAGCCTTCGCGTGGGACATCAATGCGCGCGTAGCGATGGCGAACCGCAACTGGCAGCGAGCGTTAGAGTGTGTACAATCTTCATTCCAGGTTGCCGGGGCGCAGCAAGTCCCGCTGGTAGCCTGGAGGATGCACGTCACGGCTTACGACTTGCACCAGGAGCTTGGGAAGTCTCAGGAAGCGCTACGCCATAAGGCGTCGGCCGCGGAGATTCTGGTAGCGCTCGCACATTCTTTTCCGGAGGACGAGCCGCAGCGCGACTCGCTGTTGGCCGATCCTGTCACGCGGAAGATCATTGCAGGTACAGCGGCAGAGGACTCGGCTCGCGCGGGCCGTTGACGGAACCGCTCTCCAGCAGGATGCTGGAGCAGGTTACGCCGGCCTCGGCCTTCATCAATTCCGAGATATCGAGCGTGCGGACTTTCCATCCCAAGCCGTCCAAAAGCTGCGCGGTTTGGGGAAAGCAGTCGGGCATCACGACGGTATCTCCGACGGTGAGGACATTGGCAGCGCCCGGTTCATCGGGCGGTGTCTGGATCACTTGGTACCTTCGTAGGAAGGGCTCAGGGTCCACCAATGGGAAGCTCATGAGAATGGCCCCATCGCCCAGAGCGCTGCAGGCTGATTTCAAGTGCAAGCAGCCCCAGACTGCGACCGGCACAATGGTATAGCCGAACGGACGCAGATTGTCGTCCAGATATCTCATGCCGTCCCCGTTACTCCGATCGGAGATGCCCACGAACAACGTAGTGCCGACGCGCAAGACATCGCCGCCTTCCAGTTGGGCGGGGAACTCCATCCAGCGTAGCGCGCGATAGCGGGCCAGGACCGGAGCGAGGGTTTTGGTTTCGGGGCGGCGCGACTCGGCGCCCATGCAGTTCATGACGGCTAGTTCTTCGACCACGAGCGCGGGGTCTTCGACGAACATGGAATCGGGCAGGTCCGGCTCGGCGGGCAACGAGATCACGGTGAAACCGAGCGAGCGAAGGCATTCCTCGTATTGGCGGTGCTGCTCGACGGCGCGCGCAACATCGATCTTCTGGCGCGAAAGGAAGCTCAATTCGCACAGGTTGATGCTGGGGCTGACGCCCCGTGTGATGGCAATCTGCATTAGCGCGTACCGAATCCGTCGGACGACATGGCGTAATAGAGCGACTGCAGTTCGGCAGCCATTCCCACGAAGGTATCTACGGGGATGCGGCGATAGGCCAGCATCTTGCGATACAGCGGGTCCGCCATGGCGGAATTGATGCCCCAGCCGCCGATGTACTGAAGGCGCAGGTTGGCATCGCGGTTAATATCGGCGCCTCGCAGCCAAGGCGCTAGATCCGACGCCCGCCCGGCATATGTGGAAAAGAGGTCGGCCGCATTGCCCACTCCGATGTCGTGAAGAGATTGGACGACGGGGGCATAATCGGGGCGGTCGAGCCGCTTCTGGACATCGTCTAGGTTAATTACGAGGGGTTGGGATTGGCCCATGAAGACCATATCGTAGCCTTGTCCGTCGACGGTGTTGGCCCAGATGGTGCCGTAGGGGAAAGCTTCGAAGAAGGTCGCCAACTCGCTGCGAATGGTGCGTTCGTCGGTCTCGTAAAGAGGGACGTACAGGCTGAACATGCCGCCGGGATTGAGGTGGCGCTTGACGGCCTCGAAATATTCCTTGGTGTAGAGGGCTGCAGTGCCTTTGACGAAAACGTCGAGGGGATCGGAAGCGATGATGTCGAAGGTTTCCGGAGTGGTTAAGACGAAGTGGCGGGCGTCATCGTAAACGATGTGCGTGCGGGGATTGTGGAATACATCGTAATCTTCTTTGGCGAAATAGCGGGTGGATGTTGGCGGAATGGCCGGCTCGATTTCGCAAACGGTGATCTTCTGGATGGTCGGATAGCGGGTGAAGGTGCCGGCCGAAACGCCCGCGCCGAAACCGATGCCGAGAACAGAAACCGGGTGCGGATGGAGGACGCCCGGCAGGTGGCCGACCATGCGCTGCAACTTCATATCGTACGGCTCAGTGGTGGCTTCGACGTGCCCGTTAACATCCACTTCGGTTGCGCCATCGCTGGAGCGCGAGATGGCTACGGAGGAGTTGATGCCTTCCCTGGTGTAGAGAACGGTGCCGTTCCAGGTGGCGAGGCGACGGCCATAGGCGATGACCTTGCCGGGAATGGCATGCACGCGCGGGACCAGCACCAGCGCGATCACGATAGCGGCGGCCGAGACGGCGCCTGCGAGTTTGGCGGACCAGGATCCAAGTTTTGCCAGGACCACGATGCCGCTAACGGCGGCAGCCCAAATGAGCAGTTGCTCGGTCTTCTGCGTACCTTTCCAAGGGATCAGGAGCAAGCTGACCACGAGGGCGCCGCCGATAGCTCCTAGAGTGTTGGCGGCGTAAACGCCAACCACGACGCGGCCAGAATCCTCGCCCGGCTGAGCCACGGCGGCGCAGGCCAGAGGAAAACTAGCGCCCCAAAAGAGCGTGGCGGGTAAAAGCGCAGTGAAGCAGCGTAGAAGATCGAGCCGGAAGGTAAGCCACTGCGTGCCATTGAGCAGCGGTTCGGCATTCCAATAAGGAATGGAATCGGCGATCATGTAGGCGGCCCAGAAGATGCCGAGCACGAGCAGAAGCTGGCTGCCGGCCAGGGCGAGGTGAGCGTTGACGCGGCGCACCATCCAAGAGCCCGCCGCGCTTCCCAGAGCCAGCCCGACCAGGAAAACGGCCAGGATGATGGAGAACACATATACGGTTGCGCCGAGCATCATTCCCATGAGGCGGGTCCACACGACTTCGGCACCGAGAGCGGTAGCGCCGGAGAGCGCGATGGCGATGTAGACGTTCCAATCGCGGACGCGCTGGCTGGATTCACCGTGCGGCTTGATAGCGGGGGCCGGAGCCTTGCCTGCGAGGCCGAGGCTGACCGCGGCGACCAACAGGTTAATGGCGACAGCGGCATACGTGCCCACGGCCATGTTGTAGATGCGGAGCAGATAGAAGCCGGCCAGCAAACAGCCGAAGACGGCGCCCGCGGTGTTGCCGCCGTATAGGAATCCCCACCAGGCCACGCCTTCGGGTGTCGATTCGATCCAGCGCACGATGGCGGGGAGGGAAGCCCCCATCAAAATGGTGGGAGGCAGCATGCACATAGCTGCGATCACGCCGCGCAGCAGCATGTTGGGGAGGCCGTGCTCAGCGCCCGAAATGTACACCTGGTCGATCAAGGGCAGCGCCCATAGGACCAGCAGGGCGAAAGCGGCGATGCCGATTTCCAACAATGCGTATACGCGCAACGGATGAATCCGGGTACGCAAGCGCGGCAAGCCGATGCTGCCTATGCAGAGCCCGCCCATGAAAGTGGCCAGCAGGACCGCCATGGACACCGCCGTCGAGCCGATCGCCAACGTCAGCAGTTGGAACCATACGATTTCGTAGATCAGGGCAGCACAGCCGCTGCCGGCAAATAACAACAAAAGGGGGAAACGAAAACGATTCATGGACGAACAAGTGCTCCAGAGTTATGCGATATTCTTCCAGTTTTGGATGAGGTGATCGGCGGTCCGCCAGGCCAGAGCCTGCAGCGTGAGAGTGGGATTGCGGGCGCCATTGGTGCCCATGACCGAGCCGCCCAGCATTCCGAGATTGGGCGCTTCGTGCGAGAAGCCCCACCGATTGACCACGTTGGTTTCGGCGTTATCGCCCATGCGGGTTCCGCCGAAGGCGTGGGTGGACAGCGCTGGGCCGCCGCCGGTGGTTTTGATCACTTCGATTGCTCCGGCGGCGCGGAACCATTCTTCCATCTTGGCTGTGACGAAGGCGGCGGCACGCGGCTCATTCTGCTTGGGGCCGCTGGTGACGCGGCAAACCGGGTCACCGAGGGGGTCTTTCACTTCGGGATCGAGATCCAGGTACGTGTTTTCGTAAGGGAAGGTGTTGCCTTGCAGGTAAGCAGAGGTCCAGCGGCCGGCATTCTCGCGGACGAAGGCTTTCCATTGCGCGCCCCAGGCGGGCGCTTTGCCGAAGGTGCTCATGGCGGCGGAGGCAATAGGATGCTTTTCGTGATAGGCGTGCAGGCTGTAGCCGCCGATGAATCCCAAGCCGGCGTGATCGAAATTATCGTCGGCCCAATCGTCCACCACGACGCCCTGGGCAATGGCTCCGTACCAGGTATTCAGATCGAAGGGAAAGAGCGCACTGCAGCCAACACCAGCCTGGGCGTCCCAGTGACCGAAGTAATGTTTGCCGACCTGGCCGTGGTTGTTTGAGAGGCCGTTGGGATAGGCCTTCGATTTCGATAGCAGCAGAAGACGCGTGTTTTCGTAGGTGTAGGAGGCGAGCAAGACGACTTTGGCCGGCTGAAAGTATTCCTGGCCATTGCGGATGTATTGCACGCCGGTCACCTTGCCATCGCCGTTCGTGAGAATGCGGGTGACTTGCGCGTCATCGAAAATCGCCAGGTTTTTGGTTTTCTGCGCTTGAGGAATGGTGGTGACGGCGGTGGAATTTTTGGCGCTGACGTGGCAGCCGCCGCGATCGCAGTAGCCGTGATAGGCGCAGCCGGGGCGGCCCTGGTATTCGCGCGAATTGATGGCCGCCGGTCCGCGAAAAGGATGCCAGCCCAGTTTCCGGGCGGCCTGGGTCATTAAATTAGTGAAGTCGGTATCGCGCAGCGGGGGCATGGGATAGTCGCGCTGCCTCGGCCCCTCGAAGATGTTGCCGCGGGGATCGATTTTCCCCTGAATGTTGCCGGCTTTCCCGGAGACGCCGATGGCGTACTCGACGGTATCGTAGTAGGGCTCGAGATCCTCGTAGCGGATGGGCCAATCTTCCAGCGTAGTTCCGGCGGGAATGGAACTCGCGCCATAACGTTTGGTCGCCAGGGAGCGGACCTGAAAGTCCCAGGGATTCAGCCGCCAGCTTTGCGCGTGGTAATGGATGGAAGTGCCGCCGATGGCGTTCATCATGGGATGCGCGGCGCCCTGGCGGGCCTGCGCTGCGGGGTTGGTGCGGAAGGTGGGGATCTCACGCTTCACCTTGGTTCCGGTGGTGACGAGGCCGCGGACATTATTATGAATCTCGTCGGGCTTGAAGCTGCGAGGATCCATCCAGGTTCCGGCTTCGATGCCGGCGATCTTGAGGCCAGTGCGCGCGAGAGGCAAAACGGCGACACCTCCGGCGGCGCCCAGGCCAACGACGGCTACATCGACCGGTTTGAGTTGGATCGCCATGGCGCCTCCATCACCTTCCCAGGGAACGCTCCCGGAAGCATAAGCAACGCATTGGGGATAGGCTATCACGATATCAGTTCAGACTTGGACGGCCAGGGTGCGGAGAGGACATCAGGTCGCAGACGGCTAGACCGTCCGCGCCACGATCAAAGGCCGTTTTCGACGCGCGCTTTGATATCAGAGTACGCCATCTCGATGAGACGGGTTAGGGCTATAGGATCGATGATCACACCTGGTTTCAGCTTCACGTGGCGCATGAACTTGCCGGCGCCTTGCAACAGGCGGGCCGGATCGGGCAGCGCCGCGCCGCGAAAGAAGCCCACGTTGACGTGAGAAGTAAAGACGTTGACGTAGCCGAAGGGCGCATCTCCCAAACAGGCAACCGGGCAGCCGTCATGCAAGAGCTCGCGTACTTCGTCGCCGCAGTTTCGCATCACCGCAAACCACTGACGGGCGATCTCTCCCAATTCCCCCGCATGCTCGTCCATCCATCGGTCAATTGCGGGATCGCGATCCACAGCGCCGTTGAACCGAAGCAATTGCGCTCTCATCGCTGCTCCACCTTTTTGAACTCGCGCCTAATGGTTCCCCGGCGGATGAAAGCGGTCTGCGGCTTCGGATGCCGGCTCGGGGCTTTCGATATCGAGATTCACCACGATCGGTTCCTGGCCGCTGCGGACTACCACCGCTTCGACCGGTTCATCATGGCGCGCATTCATTTCCTGGTGCGGAACGAATGGCGGGACATAGATGAAGTCCCCGGGGCCGGCCTCTTCGGCGAACTCCAACCGTTCACCCCAGCGAAACCGGGCCCGTCCTTTGACGATGTACAGCACGGTTTCCAATTCGCCGTGATGGTGCGCGCCGGTTTTGGCATCCGGCTGCACGATAACCGTTCCGGCCCACAACTTTTGCGCGCCGGCGGAGGCATGGGTGATGGCCGCAGCTCGTGTCATTCCGGGAGTTTGCGGCGTATTGGTATCGAGTTCGCCGGAGCGAATGACGCGGATGCCATGGGTTTTCCAGTCAGGAGTCGCCATCTCCGCCATACTACCAAGAGAAATGGTGAATAACGGCGTGGCCGCGGCTCCGTCCACCACGGAACCGCGGCCGTTCGGGAGCGCTCGGCTCCAGTCAGTTCGCCGCGTCGCTCTTCCGAAATCCCTGTGCCAGCCGGATCTGCGCCCGCAAGGCCGCCGCTTCCTTCGGCCGCTTCAGGCTGTTCAGCAAGCGCGCATAGTTATCCATGGCATGGAGCACTCTCGGATCCTGTGGCTCCAGTGTCATTTCCAGCGCCATCAAACTCGCATGCTCCATGGGCTCCGCTTCCGCGAGTTTGCCCTCGGAGCGGAGGACATCGGCCCATTCGTTACGGGCCACAAGGACCAGCGCATCGTTGGGCCCGTACACCGCCTCCAGTACGCTGGCGGCTTGCCCATACAGTTCGTCCGCTTCGGCTTGCCGCCCCCGCTCGTGATAGAGCGATGCCAAGTTGAGCATAACCTTGGCGGCATCCGGATGGTGGGCGCCGAGTGAAGCTTGGGAACTTTCGATAGCGCTCCGGTAGGACCGCTCCGCCTCGACGTACCGGCCTTCGCGGCGGTAGACCTGCGCCAGATTGTTCCAGATTACGGGCCGGAGAGAGTGGCCCTCCGGCAGCGTATGCCGCGCCATTTCGAGAGCCTGCAGGGCCAGGGTCTCGGCCTTATCGAGCCGATTCTGCCGCAGAGCTGCGGTCGCCAGTTCGTTGTACACTCCAGCAGCCAGATGCTCGTCGTCCGAAGCAAGCACTCGATTCATCAGGGTCTCGGCTTCGGCATAGCTGCCCTTCGCCAGATAGAGGGATCCCAGAAGCTTCCAGTTGTTCCTTTGGTCTACGGCCACGTCCTCCGAATGAGCGAAGATCTTATCGGCGCGCCGCGCGTACGACTCGGCTACGGGCAGTTTCCCCCAGGCCAGGTAGAGCGCGGCCAATCCACTCGCCGCCCGTCCTGTTTCCACGCTCTGCGCGCCGCCGGCTTGCGCTTCCCGCATACAATCCAGCAGCAGGTTCTCCGCCTCTGCGTAGCGGCCTTCCGTTCGCAACAGCGTGCCGAGGTTAGCCTGCGTGGTAATACGGTCGCGAGCGAAATCGGGGCGCAGCCGATCCCAGCCGGCCAGCGATTCCCGATACAGCTTCTCCGCGTCCTGGTAGTGTGCCTGGTAATACGCTTCTAAAGCCTGAGCATTGAGCAAAACCGGGCTCGGTTCCTGCGCTTCCAGCAGAATGACCGTCCCCAACAGCAGTACGATGCTTTTCAAGACAGCCCCCATGCATTGAGACTGCAGCAGGTCGGGGCCTTTGAAGGAGTATAGAGCGGTTAGCTTACGGTAAAAAGGATTGCTTGTGGTAGCGTGTCGTAAGGCTTGTTACGGACCAAGATACGGCTACCGCAGCGCGTCCGCGCGCCATTCCGCCGTGAAGATATTGAACTCGTACGGCGTTTTGGCGTCCTTGTCCGAGGCGAAAACAATCGCTTTCCCGTCGGGCGCAAATTCCGGAAATGCGGTAAATCCGCCAAAGTGGGTGACCTGTTCCAAGCCAGTACCATCCAGGTTGATCAGGTAAAGTTCGAATTTACGGCTGTCGCATTCCTGCTTATTGGATGAAAACAGAATGCGTTTACCATCGGGCGTGAAAGTGGGAGCGAAGCTGGCGCAGCCGAAATTCGTAATCTGTTTGGCGTTGCTGCCATCGGCATCGGCCACCATCAACTCCATTTTCATCGGCGCGGTCAGGTTGTCGGCCAGCAACGACTTGTACTTGTCCATGTCTTGCTTCGTTTTGGGGTAATTGGAGCGCCACACGAGCTTTTTGCCGTCCCGCGAAAACACCGGTCCGCCGTCGTAACCCACCGTCTTGGTCAGTTGCTTCTTGCCGGAACCGTCCGGCCGCATGGTCCACAGGTCCAGATCCCCGGAAGCGAGAGAAGTGTAAACAATCTGGCCGTTCTGGAAATTTACGGTTCCTTCGGCGTCGTAACCAGGCGTGTCGGTCAGGCGCTTTTCGATCTTGCCGTCATCCGTGGCCAGGAAAATGTCGTAGGTCGGGAAAACGCCCCAGACATAACCTTTGCTCCGGTCCGGATCGGCCGGGCATGCGTCGCTAGCCAGGTGCGTAGAGGCGTAGATGATGTGTTTGTTATCCGGCAGGAAGTACCCACAAGTAGTGCGGCCTTTGCCGGTCGAGACCAAGTGCTGATTGGAGCCATCCGCGTTCATGATGAACTCCTGATCGCACTTGTACTGCCCGCGCGTGCTCTGGAAGATAATCCGTTTTCCGTCCGGTGACCAATACGCCTCGGCGTTTTCACCCCCATGGGTAAGTTGGCGCATTTCGCCTAAATAAGACGTTTGTGCCACGGCAGCCGCAGCCGCTCCTAAGAGGACAAAAATCGTTTTCCTCATCGCAAATTGAATTTCTTCATTTTATACCGCAGCGTATCGCGGGTTATGCGCAGCAGCCGGGCCGCCTGTGTCTGGTTGCCGTTGGTTTTTTCAAGCGCGCGTGCCAGCAGGCTGCGCTCGTTGTCTTCCAGCGATAGCCCGTCATTGGGAATTTCCGAAGTCGCGCTCACAGCCAGCGGAGCACTCCCGTCCGGCCGCGTAATCGCGATCGGCAGGCTCGGCGCCGTAATTAACGCCGATTCCTCCAGGATCATGGCCCGCTCGATCGCGTTTCGCAATTCGCGGACATTACCCGGCCAGTCGTGCGACATCAACAATCTTGCGGCATTGTCGCTGATGCCTTCGATGTGCCGCTTGAATTTGTGGTTGTAGTGATCGATGAAAAAGTTGGTCAGCGGCAGGATGTCTTCCCTTCGCTCGCGCAAAGGAGGAATCGTTATTTGAATGACGTTGAGGCGGAAGTACAGGTCCTGGCGGAATGCCCCTTCTTTCACCGCTTCGCGCAAGTTCTTGTTGGTTGCGGCCACTACGCGCAAATCTAGCTTGATGTCTTTCAGTCCGCCCAGCCGGCGGAAGCTCTGCTCTTCCAGCACGCGCAGCAGCTTGGCCTGAAGCATGAGCGGGATCTCCCCGATTTCGTCCAGGAACAAAGTGCCTTTATCGGCCAGTTCAAAGATGCCTCGCTTTTGCGCGCGCGCGTCGGTGAAGGCTCCCTTTTCGTAGCCGAACAACTCGCTTTCCAGCAATGTGTCGGGGATTGCCGCGCAATTGATCGCAATGAAGGGCTCAGCCTGCCGCAGGCTTTGGTAATGCAGAGTCTTGGCAATTAAATCCTTGCCGGTGCCATTTTCGCCTTCGAGGAGTATGGTGGTCGCTTCACTCGCGGCAACCCGCCGTACGAAGTTCATCACTTCCAGCATGGCGGGCGATTCGGCAATGATGGCGCGCTTCTCCGGGGCCGCTTCTTCCGTAATGTCTTTGATGGTCGCGACTACGCCGGCTAGTTTGCCATCGTCATGGAACATCTGCGTCGTCTTCATGACGACCAACCGCTCCATTCCGTTGCCGGTGTTCAGCCGAACCGTGGCGTTGGGAACCGTAGGTGACTGTGTGAGGCCCGCGAGCATCCCGCAACCCGGCTCACACACGGTGCACTTGAAGATCTCCTGACAGTGCTTCCCCAGCATTTCTTCGGAAGACATCCCGAAGAGCTTCTCCGCGGAATAATTCACACCGGTAATCTTGAATTCGGAATCGTAAAGTACGAGGGCGTCGGAAAGCTGGTCAAACACGGTTTCCAACACACTGGCCTTCTGCCAGCCTGGAGTCAGTTTGGACATTAAAGATTACGTGCATCCAATTATAACAAGCATGCTGGGTTAATTAGCCCAACCGGATCGGGATATCGGGGGGATTCACCCTCGGGGCAAGCTGCGCCAATGAGTGGAAGCTGCTGCAATGCTTGAACTAAGGTACATGGACATGCAATTGCTACCTTCTCGCGTGGAGACCCTATGAAGCATTTGAAAATTACGCTACCCGTGATGGTCTTGCTAGGCGGTTTCGTGGTCTGCTCCACCTCGACATACGGCAAGCCGGACTACACCAAGAAAGAAAAGAAGGCTTGCACGTTCTGCCACGCTACGGCTGCTCCCAAAGACGGCAAGGATCTGACCGATGCCGGCAAGTTCTATCAGGAGCATAAGTCGTTCGACGGTTACAAAAAGTAGCAGAATGCCGAGGGGAGGGGCAGGGTCGTCCCGTGGTACGGGCAAACGTATGATGCGAACGGTTCAGCTTTCGGTTGCCGATGCCGGCTACCGGGCAGCCTTGCGGGAAGCGTTGTCCCGCAGCGGCCCGTGGCAAGTGGACTCCGTGGAGCATCCTGACCCAACCGTGGCTTGCGTGCTGGTCGTGGACGAAGCTGCATTCGCACGGCTCACTCTCCCCCTGGTTAATCCGGAGCGCGTAGTCCTTATTGCGCGCCAAGACCCACAAGCTCTGGCCGAAGCGTGGGAAGCCGGAATTGTTTCCGTTGTGTCGGTCGACGATCCTCTCCCCACCGTTCTATTGGCAATCATGGCTGCCACTCTGCGGGTCGCCACCACCCACGCTCCTTCCATCCCAAGCGGGTTTTCCCCCAATCCACATGTTGTCACTGCGCCAATAAGCCCAGAAAGCCAGAGTTTCAGATCTCGACGTTGTAAAATTCGCTAGGTTTTCGCGCACTCCAGCCGGTGGACTTCAGCGTGCAGGATTGTCATGCGAAATCGAGGTTCACGATGAACATCACACCTTTTGCGATTCTCTGGGCTCTGCTGGCGGTGGTCGTGTTGGGGCTGATCGCCTACCGTCGAATCGTCAGCAATAAAGAGGACGAGTCGATTCATCTGGCCGAAGGGCAGGCAGTTAACAACCAGCAAATGCTCATCGCCCACAAACTCGAGGTCATCGATAAGTGGGGCAAACTACTGACGGTTATCGCCGTGGCGTACGGCATTGTGCTTTTCGCGATTTATACCTGGCAGACCTGGCTCAGCGGCAACGGTCCGGCGGGGTATTAGGCCATGAGCGCGCGCGCTGGCCTTAGCTTCGGAGTCGGGTTGGCGTTCTTGGGCTTGTTCGCCGACTCCGCGGATGCCAAACCGCGCGCCGCCGCAACCGTCGCCTGCGCCACCTGTCACGAGCAGGCCCAGCAACTGGAAAAGAGCGCGCACGCCGGGCTCCCGTGCGATACCTGCCATGAGGGCCACGAGCAGTATCCGCACGCCGCCGGCATTCCCAAACCGGTCTGCACCACCTGCCATGAGGATCAGGCCGGCCAATATGCGAACGGCGTCCACGGCCAGGCCCGAAAAGCCGGCAATGAGGGCGCGCCGGATTGCGGGATGTGCCACGGCAGCGCGCATGAACTGCTTCCGCCCAAATCGCAGGCGTTCCGTACATCCGTGCCGGATACCTGTGGTCTATGCCATGCCGAGGTAGTCGATCAATTCCGGCAAAGCGTGCACGGAAAGGCCTTGGCGCGCGGCATCACTCAGGCGCCGCTATGCACCGATTGCCATGGTGAACACCAGATCCTCAAGCACACCGACGAAGACTCTCCTGTCAATAGCGCGCACATCCGCGATACCTGCGGCAGTTGCCACGGAGACGTCCGGCTGACGCGCAAGTTCGGGCTGCCCTCCGACCGCCTGGTCAGCTTCGATTCTTCCTTTCACGGCTTAGCCGCCAAGTCTGGATCGCAAAGCGTTGCCAACTGCGCGAGTTGCCACGGCGTCCATAATATCTTGCCGCCCGAAGATCCCAAATCGACCATAAATCCGAAGAACCTGGCCAGCACTTGCGGGAAATGCCATCCTGGAGCAGGGACGCGTTTTGCGATCAGCCAGGTACACGTCACCGAGGGCCGCGCGGAGCCTGCCACGATTCGATGGGTCCGGGAGTTCTATCTCGTGCTCATTCCGGTGACCCTCGGCCTGATGCTGATCCATAACGCCGGGGACTGGATCCGGAAGCTGATCCGCCTCCGTTTCCAGGCCGCGCGTCGCGCTTTAGCGCCGCGGGTGGCGCATTCCGAGCCCCGGATATTTCCCTTCGAGGCCCTGCAGCACGCCTTGCTGGCTCTCTCTTTTCTCGTGCTGGTCTATAGTGGCTTCGCTTTAAAGTATTCGGACCAGTGGTGGGCCAAGCCCCTGCTTCTTTTGGAAGGCGCGCGTTCCGTGCGCAGCATCGTTCATCGCGTCGCGGCCGTAGTCTTCCTGGCCACAGCCATCATGCACGCAGTCTCGTTGGTAGCCAACCGCAAGCTTCGCGAACATTGGAAAGAGATGCTCCCGCGCGTCAACGATCCACGCGAGGCGCTTTCCAATTTCGCCTACAACCTGGGTTTGGGGACCGAGGCGCCCGGCCGGTCGTCCCACAGCTATATCGAAAAGGCAGAGTACTGGGCGCTTGTGTGGGGCACCGCCGTCATGGCGGTTACGGGCCTGTTGCTGTGGGCCAACAATCTCGCTCTGAAGCTCTTTCCCAAAATCTGGCTGGACGTTGCGACCTCGGTCCACTTTTACGAGGCCATCCTTGCGGCCTCCGCCATCGTCATCTGGCACTTTTATTCGGTCATCTTCGATCCCGATGTTTACCCGCTCGATACTTCGTTTCTGACGGGTTTCCTCCGGACGAAGATCAGCCATCCTGCGAACTCCGAGCCGCATCCGGAATCACAAGACGCGCACCAGGAGCAGGAAGCTCCCACTGCCGGAGACTAATTGAACGCATGACAACGCCCAACAATCAGTCGTCGCGGGGATTCCTGTCTCCGCTCATTTACCTCTCGAATAACTGGATCAGCCTGGCTGGGGTCGTCATCGTCACCACGTTCGGCATCCTGTGGCTGTTTCTCTTGCCGACGACACTCCGTGGCGCCACGGATAGCCCGTACGTCGGGATTTTGGCCTATCTGGCTCTACCTGCGCCTTTCTTTGTCGGGCTGATGCTGGTCCCGTTAGGGATGTTGTGGAAACGCAGGCGCATGAAATATGCACAGGTCTATCCCCTGGATTTCCCGGAATTGTCGTGGAAAAATCCGGAACTGCGCAGACTGGTTTATTTCATCGGCGCCACTACCGTCGTCAACATTGTAATAGCCAGCCAGCTCACCTATGGCGCGGTTAATTACATGGATTCGGTCACCTTCTGCGGCCAGACCTGCCATAACGTGATGCAGCCGGAGTTCACCGCATACCAGAATTCGCCGCATTCCAAAGTCGAGTGCGTCAAGTGCCACATCGGGCCGGGCGCATCCTGGTTCGTGAAGAGCAAAATGTCGGGCGTTGGGCAGGTCGTAGCGGTCACATTCAATACCTATCCCCGGCCCATCCCGACCCCTGTCCGCAACCTGCGCCCCGCCCGGGAAACCTGCGAAGCCTGCCACTGGCCGCAGAAGTATGGCGAGGACCGCGTCCGCGTGATTTCCAAATTCGCCGATGACGAGCACAACACCCTCACCAAAACCGTGCTGCTGATGAAAATCGGCGGCGGTAATCGAGGGATTGGCATCCATGGCACGCATCTCGGTCCGGGAGTCCACATCCGGTACGCCCACTCCGATGGAGGCCGGCAAGACATTCCGTGGGTCGAATACGATGGCCCCACTGGCAAGAAAGTCTTCGCCGTATCCGACGCCAAAACCGCGGGTCTCCCAGTCCGCGAAATGGACTGCATGGATTGTCACAACCGGCCAACCCACACCTACGAATTACCCGAGCGCGGGCTCGATCGCGCCATGACCGCGGGCCTGATCTCGCCTTCTTTGCCCTTTTCCAAGAAGCAGGCGCTCGCCATTATCAAGGCCAACTACGGCTCCCGCGAGGAGGCTGCCCAACGAATTCCCGCTGCCTTCGCCAAGGCCTACCAGGACGCCTACCCTGCCATTTGGGCCGAGCGCCGCGCGGAAGTACTGGCCTCTGCCCAGCAGGTGCTCGCCGTTTGGAACCGGAACATCTTTCCCGAGATGAAAGTTACCTGGGGCTCGTATCCGAACAATCTCGGGCACACCGATTTTCCCGGCTGTTTCCGCTGCCACGACGGCAATCATTCCACCACGTCCAAGGAATCGATCACGCAGGACTGTAACGCCTGCCATAGCTTGCTGGCCATGGATGAAACCAATCCCAGGATCCTCGGGGATTTGGGTGTGGTTGAAGCCAAGCACTAGTCGTTGTTAGTTACAATAAGACTGATGTTGCGCTCACTCGCTTTACTCGCAGCTTCGACGCTATGCTTCGCCCAGGCGCCGGCGCCGTCAGCCACCAAAGCCCCGGTCGAGGTGGAACAGGCGCTTCGTGCCCGTGTTTCCGAGTTCTACCAGTTCCATATGGAAGGGAAGTTCCGCCAGGCGGAGGCCCTGGTCGCGGAAGACAGCAAGGACTTCTTTTACGGTGGACAGAAGACGAAATATCTCAGCTTCGAAATCATCAAGATTGACTGGGACGATAACTTTACGCACGCCCGCGTGGTGACGAACTGCGAACAGTACCTCCCCATCGCCCAGTTTGCGGATAGGCCGCTGAAAGTCCCGATGGTCAGCTTCTGGAAATTAGTCGATGGGCAGTGGTTTTGGTATATCGAAACGAGAAAGCTGGTAGACACGCCTTGGGGAAAGATCAAACCCCAGACCGCGGATGGGCCGCCGTCGGGAAACCCGTTCGAGATTCCAAAGGCCAATGACGTGTTTCATGCCATGTTGCAGCAGGTCAAGGCTGACAAGGACATGGTCAATCTGAAAGGCGGATCATCGGAACAAGTGACGATCACCAACAACGCTCCCGGAGCGATCGCCATCTCTCTGATGGGAACTATTCCCGGTGTCGATATCAAGCTGGATCGCATGAATATCAAGGCGGGCGAAAAAGCGGTGATCACTTTCCGGGCCAGTGCCGCAGCGAAGCCGGGTATAGTCAGCGTCGTCGTGGAACAGACCTATCAGGTAATTCCGATTCAAGTCAGTATTGATTAGTGATACGGCGATAGCCGGCTCAGGTCTCGTCAAGGGACACTGGTCTGCGTCGCCGGCTCGTGTTTTGGCCCCAGCCCGAGCGCAATCAGAGAAAGTGAATTGATCTTACCGGTGGCATCCAGGTTCTGGTCGGTTTGAAATCGCTTGAGGGCTTCAGCCGAGGCATCGGTCCATTGACCGTTGGCCTGTTCTGGCGTCAGATAACCCTTTGCAGCTAAGGCCTGTTGAATCTCTTTGTAGCGATCCGGCGTCGGAGCAAGTTGCCGCGTGCGCGACGGCGTGGACGCCCGCCCAGCACTCTTCTTCCCCTTCTTGGCGGCCGACGGCTTCCCTGCGGTCTTAGTGGTGGTAGAACTCTTGGCGGCGGTTTTCTTCTTGGTGGTTGCCGTGTGGCCTATCGCCATACCTAAAGCTAAGGCAACGGCGGCCTGAAAACTTTTCTGCATGGTCGAACCAGGTTCCCGGCGGCGGGATTTCGGCCGCGCCTCCGCCGGGAACCTGCTCTTTCGTTTACTGCGCCCCGCTCGGGAGCGTACCGCCCAGATATTGAGCGCTCCACTCGCGATTGCGGTCTTGCCTCAGAATCCGGAAGGCTACCGCGTCCCCCGGCTTAAGCGTGCCTTGAATGCGCCGCACGTCGTCCACCGAGTTTACGGGCTTGTTATTGATCGAGAGCAGGATGTCCTTCGGCTGGAAGCCAATATCTTCCGCAAAAGAATCCTGTTCGATGGAGCTGATTTGGACGCCGCCCGACTCTTTGATCCCGAGGTTCTGCCGCTGCTGTTCGGTAAGGTTTTGGATCGTCATACCGAACTTGGCCTGCGTTCCTTCGGCCCCCTTGGGCTCGTCTGCCTTCGGGCCCCCGAAATCATCGGGGAAGATCTGGGTCAGGTCGCCCACGATCACCTTGAAGTTGTCGCGCTTGCCTTCCCTGAGGGCTGTGATGTTTAGAGCGTTGCCGACCGGCGTGGCCGTCACGGTATTAACCAAATCGTTACCGTCCCGCACCGATTTGCCATTGATGGCGACGATAATATCGCCCGCCTTCAGGCCAGCTTTTTCTGCCGGTCCGCCGGAAGCAACGGACTGAACGAACACGCCTTCCGTCGCGCCGTTCGCCTTCAGCAGCGCGCGTGCCTGGTTGGTATCCGAGGGGGTGAACTTCACGCCGATGGAGCCGCGCGTCACCTTGCCCGTCTTGATGATGTCGTTGTACACCTGCGCCGCGGTGTTGATGGGCAAGGCAAATCCAATCCCTTGATACCCGCCGGATCGCGACGCGATCGCGGTATTGATGCCGATCACATCCCCGCGGATATCCAGCAGCGGGCCACCGCTATTGCCGGGGTTGATGGCCGCGTCTGTCTGGAGGAAATGCTGGAATTGCGTGCTATCGCCCGGGATATCGCGCTCTTTAGCACTGATGATGCCAGCCGTTACCGTCGCCTGAAAGCCGAAAGGCGAACCGATAGCCACGCACCAATCTCCTACCTGGACGGCGTCCGAATTCCCGATCTTAGCTGGTACGAGATTGCGTTTGCCTTCGACCCGGATGATCGCCAAGTCCGTCAAAGAGTCAGTTCCCACTACCTTGGCGTCATATTCGGTCGGGTCATCCATGAACTTCACCTGGATGCGATCCGCGCCTTCGACGACATGGTTATTCGTCAAAATGTAACCGGCGGGGTCAATCACCACGCCCGATCCTAGCGCTTGTCCGCGCCGCTGTGAGAGGTCTGGCCCGTTGCCCCCGCCCCCGAACGGATTGCCGCCGAAGAAGCGGAACAGGAAATTGTCGTCGCCGCCCTGATCGTCATCCTCGGGGGGTTGAACTTGCTGCCGCCGGCCGCCCTGATTGCGGGTCTGGACCGGAGCTTTCGGCCGGTACGTCGTCGAGATGTTAACTACCGACGGTTCTACGGTTTTCGCTATCTGAGCGAAAGTATTGGATAACTGGACTGGATTCGGGATGACCAAGGGGGTCGCTCCCGGAGCCACTGTGGAATCCTTGGCTGCTTTCACGTTGGAACTGATCACCGTGCCGATCACGATGCCGATCGACAGCGTAAAGAGAATCAGCGTGAAGGAAAGCAACTTCTGCGCGCGCAATTTGTCAAAGAGATTCATGGAATTGCCTAACTCCTCCGCAATTTGCAGTTAAAATCATTATATCGCCCCCTCCGGGAACGCTGCTACGGGAGTGGATGGAGCCGCGGATTGAGCGGTTTCATCTCCACCACCAGCACTCCTCCTAAAATAAGCGCCGCGCCGGCCGCCGCCCGGCCGGAAAGCCCCACGCCCGCAATCACATACGAGGTGATCCAGGCAAACACGGGCTCTAGCATGTAGATCAACGCGGTGCGCGTGGACGTGGTGTACTTTTGTGCCCACGCCTGTACGGTGAATGCTGCAGCGGTGGCGATCAAACCCGTAATTACTACCGCAGCCACCAGCGGCAGCCGCCAGACGAGCCGCGGTGCTTCCGCCCACCAGAAAAGCGAACCCGCCAGCAGGCCTGCGGTGCCAACTTGTGTCACGGCCAGAGCTTCGAACCGGACCTTCCCGGCGTAGTGCCCCAGCGTCAGGATGTGAGCGGCGTACGCCACGGTGCAACCAATCGTTAAAACATCGCCGCGGTTCATGGAAGCCGTAGCAATCGGGCCTTCCATGGTCAGCAAGCCGAGGCCGGCGATGGCTATGACAACTCCCAGCAATTCGGAAGCCTGCGGCCTTACCCTGTAGACGAGGATTCCGAGTAAAGGTACCATCACGGACGTAAGGCCCGTTATAAATGCGGATTTGGGCGCCGAGGTAAACTCCAGCCCCACGGTTTGCAGCAGATAACCGCAAAACAGAAAGGTACCCGCGAGGGCGCCGGCGCGCATTTCCGCCCAACTGCCCACTCGGGCGCCCCGAAACAACACCAGCAAAGCAGCCGTAGCTAAAGCGAATCGCAATGCGAGGAACACCAAGGGCGAAACATCGTCGAGCGCCGCCTTCACCAATACGAAGGTTGCACCCCAGACAACGGTATTTCCGGCTAGCGCCGCATCCGCCTTACGGCGGTTCACCGTCCGCTCCCGCCCGGGTCGCGCATTAGCAGAATGAGCAGTAGCAGAATCCGTTTCAGTCCGAGATCGCGGCCCTCGGGGCGGAACCATTCCTGCGTCGTGTGAGCACCGCCGCCTTGTCCGCCCGCGCCGATCGCGATGGCGGGAATACCCATGGAAATCGGGATGTTGGCGTCGGTAGAGGAACAATCCAGATGCGAGCGAATTCCCAGGTGCCCATCGACCGTCCGGATATATTGCAGAATCGGCGCATGGTCCGGCAGGGCAGCCGCCGGCCGCGCGCCGATCTCTTTCACCTTTACCGCGACTTTTCCTGCGGTGGCGCGCTGGTTTTCCAGATCGCGGGCCCGGTCTACGGAGGCGCCCAGCATCTCCACCAGTTCCTCGATCTTCTCATTGCTCTCGGAACGGATATCCACCTTCGCGCGAGCCGTCTGGGCAATAGCATTGACTCCTGATCCGCCTTCGATGAGCCCCACGTTGACCGCCGATTTCGGCGATCCATCCAGGCGCGCCTCGGAGAACAAGGCCACCGCGCGGCAGAGCGCGTGCACTGGGTTACCTAAGCCGTAATCGCTCCAGCTATGGCCTCCCGGACCCGTGAAGGTTACCTCGAAGCGGCGGCTCCCCAACGCCCGTGCGGTGATATGGTCGGTATTCGCGCCATCGATCACCACGAACGCTTCCAGCTTGCGGGAGTTCTTGCAAAGATGGCGCATGCCCACCAGATTGCCTTCGCCTTCCTCACCCACATTGGCCACCAGCATGAGGCCGGCGCGCAGGTCGGGTATACCGGTGCAATGTCTCCAGGCGCGCGCCATGGCGAGCAACGCAGCCAGTCCCGCACCGTTATCGGAAACGCCGGGGCCCCGGAACCGCCCGTCGGCCTCGACGCTGATGTCCTCTTTGTTTTTAGGCGCGAGCACCGTGTCGAGATGAGCCGTCAATGCCACATACGGTCCCTCCCCCAGAGTCGCCACCACGTTCCCCGCCCGGTCGAGCGCGGCATTCCAGCCGGCGGCCCGCAGTTGTTCGGCGAACCAGGCAGCCCGTTCCCCTTCCAGAAAAGTTGGCGCGGGAATCCTGCAGAGCTGGAGATGGGCTTCGTTGATCCACTGTTTCTCCCGCGTAAACCATTGCAGGCACTCGCGAACTTCGCGCGTTTCGGCTATCTCGTTGAGGTTGAATGATGCCAAAGCCGTGTTCCCAGCCATGCCTCCTGCCAGTGTAGCAATCGTGCCGGAAGCCTTTGCGCCGCCGAGCCATTCCACCGCCCGTTGTGAAGCGAACCACTATCAGCGCATCGCAAGCATGTGGTATCGAACGTTCCCGCATTGACCTCCGCTCCGCCGGGTTCGAATAATCGTTCAGGAAGACGCGCCACCGGCCACTCATGCAAGCACAACCACGGGCGGAGAATTTCCGAATGATCGAAGCGGAACCGACCGTGGTCGGGCGCCTGAGTTTTGGGCTCCTCATTGTTTTCCTCTTCATCATTTTCAGCCGCATCTTCGACGTCAAGCTCTCTTATTTGCATATCCCCGGCATCACCTTCCGGTTCCTTGCGCTGTTTCTGGTGTTGACGGGCTCATTCGTCGCCGCGTTCCGCGACCGCATCGGCAAGTGCGTGCTGGGCTTCACCGCGTTCTTCGTGCTCGCCATTCCTTTCAGTGTTTGGCGCGGAGGCAGCGTCGACACCTTCATGAATTCGTGGCTCACGGCGCTGGTGGTGTTTGTGGCCACCGCGGCATTGATTCCGGATTTCCAACGATATCTGAAGGCGGCCAACACCATTGCCTATGCGATGTTCGTATTGACGCTCATCTCGCTCGCCTTTGGAACCGTGCAAGATGGGCGCCTGATGCTCGATGCGGGCCGCTTCGCCAATCCCAACGAAATGGCGCAAGCACTGCTTCTCGGCATGCCGTTTTGGTGGGCCATTGCCATGACATCGCGCGGCCTGTTTTGGAAACTCGCTGGCACGGGGACCCTGGCGTTGATGCTGTACACGATCAGCAAAACCGGCTCGCGCGGCGCCCTCATTTCCATTGGAGTGATCGCGCTGTCGATGTTCCTCCGCAGCTCGGCTGTGGGCAAATTGAAACTGCTGATTACGGTAGGATTCCTGCTCGCCGTGGCCGTGTTGACGCTCCCCGCCAATTTAAAGCAGCGCTACTTGACCTTCTTCACTCCGGACACGCAGGAAGAGAGCGCCGATCAACCAAACGACCAGTACATGATCGATAGCGCGGTGAGCTCGGCCAATGAACGCGAACAGATGTTCAAGCGGAGTTTGATCGTTACGTTTCAGCACCCGTTGTTCGGCGTGGGCCCCGGGATGTTCATGGTTGCGGAAGACCAGATGGCCCGCGAGGAAGGCAGGCGGAAAGGGGCATGGCTGGGCACGCACAACACCTTCACACAAGTCTCCAGCGAGTGCGGCATTCCAGCCTTCCTGTTTTACGCCGGTATCGTGGTGCTCTCGTTTAAGCGGTCGTATTCTCTCTACCGGCGTACCAAAAACCATCCCGAATGGAAAGAGATCAGCACGCACGCCCTCGCCTTGCATTATTCGCTGATCGCATTTATTGTAACCGGCGTGTTCATCCATGCGGCCTACACCGCTTTGTTGCCGGTTCTGGCAGGCATGACGATTTCGATGGCTCGCACGGCTGAACCGCTTCTGGCGGGCAACGCCGGCCGCCAAGGCGCGTGGTATCGAGGCGAGTCGGATTCGGAGCCGCTTGACCTCTACCCTTCAGGACGCGGAATCCCCAGTTCCGGTCGCCTGCCACAGAACCGCCGACGGCCGTTCGCGGTGCACGCACCCCAGCCGCCGAGCGCGGCATGATCGAAAAGCTCGCGTGATAAAATCTGGCGAGCGGATTCTCCGCTTGAGGCGTGAATATGCGCTATGTCGGGCTGTTTCTCCTGGGCCTGTTTCTGCTCGCTGGGGCCGCGGTTGCGCAGGCGCCCACCTTCCAGCCGGTCGCGACGGTCTCGCAAATCATGCTGGCCGTCACCTATCCTTATTCCGATAACCTTCTCTATATCGAGCGCAATCCTCCCAAGGACGATCGCGAATGGGCCGTCTTACAAAGTCAGGCCTTGATGTTGGCTGAATCCGGCAACCTGCTGATGATGGAGGGCCGCGCTAAAGATCAGGGAGATTGGATGAAAGATGCGCGGCTCCTGGTGGATGCCGGTGTGGCAGCCGTCAAAGCCACGCGCGCCAAGGACATGCAGGCCGTTCTGGAGCTGAACGATCAAATCGTTACCGCCTGTACGACTTGCCATACCGCGTATCATCCCGGCTACCGCCGGCGCCGGCAGGCGGCGCAGCCCAAAAGCGGTGTTGCCCCGCCAGCTAATCCGCCTGCGTCTACACCTCAGTGAAACACTTTCGGCGGCATTCGCTACATTCCCACTTGAACGCAGCTAGCTTGGTATGAGAAACGCGGAGCGTATCCTTTCGTCTAGCGTTGCGAGGACTGAACTGTGCGAACGCGCCAACTCGGCCAAATGGCCGTCAGTGGTTTGTCGCCCCGTCTTTGCCCACGCCGGAAGCCGCGAGATATCGTGATCGTCGGAAATGAACTCGAATGGGACCGCCTCCTGTTTCTTCAGTGTTCCGAGAAGTGTCTTCGCCTGAGCGATGGTTAATCCATATTGCGGTGCTTGAGACAGGACTCGAACGAACCCTAATTCCGTGATGGAGCAAGTGAGTATCTGGTAGCGTGGTCCTCTTGCAAGATTCAGTACCCACAGGGCAACGCGCTCGTGAAATTCGTGTTCGAGAAAACCCAGCGCGATGAGAGCGTTTACGTCGAGAAGATATCTCACGGGATATCTGACAGAATGTCCTGAACCTGATCGCTGGTGAGCTGCGGAGTCCCCGCGCCGGCGCTGATAACCGGCAGACCGGTAAGCACGTCACGCCGAATGGAAGCTTTAGCGGACCGCAAATGACGGGGCGTGAGGACGATTCGTCCGCTTTTCACGCTCGCCTCGAGGGTATCACCTGTGCGAAGGCCAAGCTTTCGCCGGATAGGACCGGGAAGGACCACCTGCCCCTTGCTGGAAATCCGGGTCTGCACGGTAAGAATATCTTACCACCAATGCCTAGTTTAAACTTTCGCCGTTTACCGAGCCCGACGAGACGGCGATGAACCGGGATCGGTGGATCCGCATCACAATTGCGGGCGCCGAATACCGAACGCGCCAGCGCAGAGCCTCGCGAGATGCTTCAAGATCCCCTCGTGCGCCAAACCTCGGCCTCGCTCCCGATAACTAAAGCAAATATCGCCTTGGCTTCGCCTCCGCGGTATCTTGGGCGAGGTATGCCGGAAAACCTCGCCGGTGTGGCCGAATCGGAAATGGGCAGCCATACCGTTCCTTCCCTGGACCCGAACCTGCAAACCGACACGGTTGCCATCCAGGTCAAGCTCTGCAATCTGCCTCCGTTTCACGGCATCGCCAACCAGGTGCTTTCGCTTTCGGCAGACCCGGACGTGGATCTGAGGCGCCTCGCCTCGGTAATGGAAGCTGACCCGGCTTTCGCGGCCGAGGTTCTGTTCCTGGCCAATTCCTCCCTGTTCGGTTTCAGCTCGCAGATGCGGGTGCTGCGCCATGCCGTCGCGATTTTGGGCCTGGACCGCATCAAGGCGCTGGCCGTTACAGTGGCCATGCGCGCCTTTCTGGGAATGAGCGGTCCGATGATCCGGCCCTGCTGGCGCCATAGCGCCGCCACCGCTATCATCGCTGAACAGATTGCGTCCGTATTCGAAATTTCGGGCGAGCGCGCTTACACGGTCTGCCTGATGCACGATGTCGGCCGGCTTGGTTTGATCAAGTCTTATACCTTGGATCTTGCACGCGTCCTCGGAGCCGAATATCGGGATCCGGAGGATTTGCTGCTGGCCGAGCGCGAGGCCGTTTGCGCGGATCATGCCACGGCGGGTTCCTGGCTGGTGAAGTATTGGGAACTGCCCGCCGAATTCGGCGAAATCTGCGCCGCTCACCACGACCCCATTTGCCTGCAGGACTCGCCCCTGTTGCAAACCGCCAAAATGGCCTGCCGCGTGGCCGATGTCCTCGGCTTTGCTCCCGTGCGTTACTGCTCTTCCGCGCCTTTTGAACAGGTCGTACGGCTGCTTCCTCCGCACCAGCAGCGCAAGTTCCCCTCCGAAGATGAGTTGCGCAAGAAGATTGCGGAACGCATCCAAGCGTTCGAAGGCTAATCCTGGGGAGTGAAAGCCCGATCATTGGCCCCAGCCGTGCTTTGGCCTTAGCCGGTGCGCCTGACCGGCTTTCTTTTTGGCGAGCCCCTCGCTTCTTACGAAGATCAGCAGGAAACAGTCAGCGCCACCCAAGGCATTCCCATTTTCGGTTTGGATGCGCTCGGGTCCGCCGCCTACGGTCCGGAAGCCGCCCTCACTCTTCTGCTGCCGCTCGGGGCCGCCGGTATCACCTATATCCTCCCCATCAGTATCAGCATCGTAATCCTGCTGGCGATCGTCTGTTTCTCGTACTTGCAAACCATCCCGGCTTATCCTTCCGGGGGCGGCTCCTACACAGTGGCAAGCCAGAATCTGGGCGCCAATGCGGGTTTGCTCGCGGCCGCGGCGTTGATGATCGATTACGTACTGGTGGTGGCGGTGGGCATCTCAGCCGGGGTCGGGGCGCTCATTTCCGCCCTCCCAAAATGGCAGCCGTATACCTTGCCGCTGTGCTTGGCCACGCTCGCCGTGATCACGCTCGTTAACCTCCGCGGAGTGCGCGATACCGGCGCTGCGTTCTTGTTTCCGACTTACCTGTTCGTCGGCTGCCTTTTTATTACAATCGCGCTCGGTCTATGGAAAGCCGTAATGGCTGGCGGCCATCCTGCGCCCGTTGTTTCTCCGCCGGCTCTGAAAGGAGCTACGGAATTCGCCAGCTTGTGGCTGCTGCTCAAAGCCTTTTCCAGCGGATGCACCGCCATGACCGGAGTAGAGGCAGTGAGCAACGGCGTTACCGCATTCCGCGAGCCCCGCGCGCAACAGGCCCAGAGGACTCTCGTCACCATCATCGTCATCCTGATCGTGCTGCTGCTGGGAATTGCCGTCCTATGCCGCGCCTACCATATCGGAGCGACGCCCCCCGATCAGAGCGGATATCAGAGCGTCCTCTCGCAACTGGTAGCCGCCGTGGCCGGCCGGGGCTGGTTCTATTACGTCACGATTGGCTCGGTGCTGTTGGTCCTCGCCCTCCAGGCCAATACCGCGTTCTCGGATTTCCCGCGGCTCTGCCGTGCCATCGCGCATGATGGTTATCTGCCGCGCTCGTTCGCCAATCGCGGCCGGCGGCTGGTCTATTCCGAGGGAATCTTCGTTTTGGTGTTCCTGGCCGGTGGCATTCTCCTGCTATTCCGGGGCGTTACCGACCGCCTGATTCCCCTCTTCGCGGTAGGAGCATTCCTCGCCTTTACTCTGTCACAGGCCGGCATGGTGGGTCATTGGAAACGAACCGGGGGCCGGCACGCGCGCAAGAGCATGGTCATCAATGGTCTCGGCGGTATCGTTACCGCCATTACTGTGCTGGTGGTTATCGTCGCGAAATTCGCCGAAGGCGCCTGGGTGACCTTGCTGCTAATCCCCTGCATGATTGCCGTCATGCATAATGTGCGCCGGCACTACGACCGCGTAGAAAGCGAGATCGCCACTTCCGACCCGCTTGCGGCCACGCCTCCACCTCCTCCGGTAATAGTCGTGCCGTTCGAATGCTGGAATCGCACTTCGCGCAAGGCGCTGCAGTTCGCCATGTCTCTATCGCCCGAGGTCATCGCCGTTCACGTCGATTCCGGCGAGGAACCCGATTCCGTCCACCAGCAGTGGCAAAATCTGGTGGAGTCGCCCGCGAGCCAGGCACATCTGCCCGTACCCAAACTGGAGGTTCTGAAATCCCCCTACCGCTACGTGATCACCCCCATTCTCAAGTTCGTGCGTGGCTTGCAGGAGAAATACGCCGGCCGCACTATCGCCGTGCTTCTGCCCAATCTCATCGAGCGCCACTGGTATCACCGCTTCCTCCACAACCAACGCGCGGAACTGCTGACCGCGTTGCTGCTCGTCAAAGGCAACCCGCGCATCATTATCATCAACGTCCCCTGGTATCTGCATGCCGAATAGGCCCGCGTGCCCTGTACGATACTGTGGGGAGTGGATTTCGCTGCTGTGGCCGACAATCTGCGAGAGTCCTTCCGCGTCCTCGCTGCCAGCCGCGTCAGAGGGGAAGTGCGCGAATTGCGCGGCGTCAGCATTGCCTCCTCGGGCGTGACGTTCCAGATGTTCAACGCCGCATTTCTCTCCGCTTCCGTGGCCTCAGAAGCCGACTTGGCCCAGCGCATTCTGCTGGCTTCCACGCATTTCGAACAGCGTGCCCAGGAATGGGCCTATTGGGTATGTGAAGACTGGATGGACGCGCGCACCCGCAAGCGTTCCCGGCGTTTGTTCGATCAGTACGGCTTGCGCCATTCGGTGGATCTTCCCGGCATGGTGGCCAGCCGCATTCTATTGCCCATCAAGCCGCTGCCCTCTTTGGAGGTGAGGCGCGTCAGCGACTCGGCCACGCGCAGCGCCTTTTGCGCCATCGGCTCGGTCTGCTTCCACGTGCCGCTCACCTGGTTCCGCGAAGTATTCGAGCAGGAATCGGTGTGGGACCGCTTTATCGGTTACGTTGGCTACCACGAGGGAGAGCCGGTCGCCACCGCCGCCATGGTCATCGCTTCCGGCGTCGCCGGAATTTATAACGTGGCCACCATCCCGGGCTTTCAACGCCGAGGCTACGGTGAAGTGATGATGCGCCACACTCTGACGGCCGCGCGCTGCGAGCACGGTATCGAGCGCAGCATCCTGCAATCCACGCCCGCCGGTTTCCGCCTCTACGAGCGCATGGGATATAGCACGGTTACGACTGTGGCGGTGTACTCGACTTAGGTTTCCGGCTTGCCCGCACGTGGCGGAAGCCTCTTCATCCCGAAGAACGCCGGAACCGGCGCGAGACTTCGTCATTATAGGCTCTTTTCAGACGCGCAATGCGGTCCACTAATCCGGCGCAAATCACGTCCGGATGGAGAGCGGCCAACTCGCGGTCCGTAAGCGATTCGAAGTGGCTCCGCCAGTCGGCTTCGATTTGCGGGTTGAAGACCTCCTGATCGAGGATGCTGGTGGCTTCCAGATTGAGCGCGCCGGGAACCATCACCCGGTATTCATGCTGGGCGGGCTGGTCGCCGGTTGCTGCCGCGGCCTCCACGGCCGAGACCTGGCACGGAATTCCCGCATCCTGTAAGGCCCCTCGCGCATTTTCGGCATCGGATGCGGCTGACCCTCCGGGCTGGCTTGCGAACGAGCAAGCGCAGACGGCGTCCTCGAGCCAATCGGCTTCCACTGTGGCCTCCAAGGACTTATGGTTGTAGCCTTCCTCGTCCTGGGGCGCATCCGTCTCTTGCGTCGCGTCCAATCCCCGCCGCTGCCATTCTTCGTCAAGGCATTTCCGCGCCGCCTCGGTCAATTCCTCGCCTTTGAGGGCGACTAGCTCGTCATCGGTGAGCGAACGGTAATGCCGGCGTAAACTTTCGAGATCAACTTGCATTTTGATACCGAGCTCAAGGAGTTACGCCTGTGGCGGCGTACTTAAACTCCACCCAACATTTTGAGATCACCCTCCAGCAGTTCGGCCACCGAATACGGACATTCTTCCGCAAGATCCAACTCTCCCGCGCGTTCTGCCAGTTGTGTCTCTTCGAGTGCGACATCAATCGCGTCCCGGTAAATCTTCGGAAGGCTCGTTGCCAGGTGACGCCGGAGACTCGGTGAAGCCTCAATAAAATCCATCAGTTCCTTGCGAGCATTCACAATGGAAATACGCCAACTCGTGCTTGACCGCTCGGGCTGGATTCGCTGTTTCAGCACGTGCACCAGTAGACGTCGCATCTGAGACTGCACGGACGTCCGCTGACTTCTCCCCAAGCTCTCCATCTCCTCAACGAGATTTTCGATATCGACGTCCTGGAAATCGCCTCGGCGCAGCAGTTCCGCGGTATGGAACGCCCACTCGGCGAAATCCGTCTCATACAACGTTTTGGTAATCGCGCCCATGTCACATCGCGTGGGGCAGGTTTCCAACCTGCCCTGTACCCTATCATACGCGCCCTTCGCGGCACCTCCCGCTACAATGAAAGCGGGTGCCACTGGTTCCGCCATACATAGAGGCGTTGCGCCCGTACCAGGCCGGGCGCTCCGTCGAATCTGTTCGCCGCCAGTATGGTCTAACCCGCATCGCCAAGCTGGCCTCCAACGAGAACCCGCTGGGCCCCTCGCCCAAAGCCATCGAAGCCCTCACCCGGTCGCTGGCCGGCCTCAACTTCTATCCCAATGGTGGTCTAGACCTGCGGGAAGTGCTCGCTGCCGAATTCGAGCTTCAGGTGGAAAATGTCATCGCCGGCAGCGGTTCGGAGGGCATCATGTCCAATATCATCCGAACCTTTCTGGGCGACGAGGACGAAGTGCTCACAACCGACGCTGCGTTCATCGGTTTCCAGGTGCTGGCCCGCTCGCGCGGCGTAAGGTATCGCACGGTTCCGTACCGCGACTGGCATTACGATCTCCCGGCGCTCGCCGAGGCCATCAATCCGAACACGAAGATCGTCTACTTGGCCAATCCCAACAATCCCACCGGGACCATCTTCACCAAGCACCAGTTCGACGAGTTCTACAAACACGTGCCCGAGCGCGTGCTAATTATTCTGGACGAAGCCTATTTCGAATACGCCAAGGACAATCCTCGTTATCCGGATTCCATGCATTATCGCTACGACAACGTCATTACGTTGCGTACGTTCTCGAAGATTTACGGGCTCGCCGGCGTGCGCATCGGTTATGGTTTCGCGCACCAGGAACTCATCCGCAATCTGCTCAAGGTGAAGCTACCGTTCGAGCCCTCGACGCCCGCGCAGGCCGCCGGGATTGGCGCACTCTCAGACAAAGAATTCGTGCACCGCTCGCTCGAATTGAACGTGCGTGGGCTTCGTTTCCTGGCGGAGGAATTGGCCGGGCTCGGCCTCACGGTAATTCCGTCCGAGGCGAATTTTGTGATGGCTGTCCTGCCTTCCGAGCAGGAAGCCAGTCAGTTGTTTGAGGAGTTGCTCACGCAAGGTGTGATTGTCCGTCCTTTGAAGGCCTTCGGTTTGCCCCATTGCATACGGGTCTCGACCGGGAGCGACGAAGACAACCACCTCTGCGTCGAAGCGTTTAGGAGGAGTTATGCCGCAAGTCTTGGAGCATCGCGCGGCGGTTGAGCGGGATTTTCTGCCGCTCAACGGCACCGATTACATCGAGTTCTACGTCGGCAACGCACGCCAGGCGGCCCATTTTTACCGCACGGCTTTCGGATTTCGCCTCGTGGCTTACCGCGGCCCGGAGACCGGCATGCGCGATCGCGCGTCCTATGTCCTCGTACAGAATAAGATCCGCTTTGTGTTAACCACGCCACTCACGCCCGATCATCCCATCGCCACCCATATCCAGTTGCACGGAGATGGAGTCCGCGATATTGGCTTGTGGGTCGACAATGCCGAACAGGCGTGGCGCGAAACTACGCGCCGAGGCGCCCGCAGCGTGCGCGAACCGGAAACGCTACGCGACAGCGGCGGAACCGCACGCATCGCGTCCATCGCCACCTACGGCGATACCATCCATACCTTCGTAGAGCGCTCCGGCTATCACGGCGTGTTCCTTCCGGGCTTCGCTGCCGTGGACGCCGAAGATGCCTTAGCGCGGCCGGTGGGCTTGCAGCACATCGATCACGTGGTCGGCAACGTGGCGCTCGGGGATATGAATCGCTGGGTGGATTTCTACCGCGACGTGATGGGTTTCCATATGTTCAAGCATTTCGACGACAAGGACATCTCCACCGAGTACTCCGCCCTCATGTCTAAGGTTATGTCCAACGGGAACGAGCGCGTCAAGTTCCCGCTCAACGAGCCCGCCCACGGCAAGCGTAAATCGCAAATCGAAGAGTACCTGGAGTTCTATCACGGCCCCGGTGTGCAGCACATCGCCATGGCAACCAACAACATCATCGAAACGGTGTCCGCCCTGCGGCGGCAGGGCGTGGACTTTCTGCGCGTGCCTTCCACGTATTATGAGGACCTCGTCTCGCGCACCGGTCCGATCGACGAACCGATCGATCAACTGCGCGACCTCGGGATCCTGGTCGATCGCGACGATGAGGGCTACATGCTCCAGATCTTCACCCGCCCGGTGGAGGACCGCCCCACCGTATTTTTCGAAATCATCCAGCGCAAAGGCAGCCGGAGCTTCGGCAAGGGCAATTTCAAAGCGCTGTTCGAAGCCATCGAGCGCGAGCAGGCGCGCCGTGGGAATCTCTGATGGAACCGCGCTATTACCTTCGGTTGTGCACATTTGAAGTCGCCACTCCCCTAGGGCGGCGGCAGCGGCTCGGTTCCTTCATGGACGGCCGCGTGGTCGACCTGAACTTCGCAACTGCCTGGTATATGGCGGAGACTGGCGAACCCGACCCGCAGTCCATGGCCGATGCGCTGGTGCCCTCCACTCTGGCGGGCTATTTGCGCGCCGGCCTGCGCGCCGTATTTACCGCGGAAGAGTTATTCCTGGGCGCCGGCCCGCCGCCTGCGCACTGGTGGCGGTGGGATTCTCCGCCGATGGGGCCCAACGGCGAAACTTTGGTCTACCCGCGGGAAAACGTCTCGATTTTGGGCCTGTTTGGCGCCGAGGAAAACAAGCTTCGCCCGGGCGACTGCGAGTGGGAGTTGGCCGCTGTTATGGATGCGCGCCGCACGCTGGCCGGCTACACCTTGTTTCTTCGCAACGGCAGCGTGACCCGGGTTGGTCCGTACCTGATCACCCCGGCGGAAATCGGCGATCCGACCCGGCTCGATTGGACCGCGCGCATAAACGGCCAGGAAGTGGCCCGCGGCAAAATCGGAAGCGTGCTGAAACCCGATCCCACGCTCGATCCAGGCGAGATGGTCAGAAGTGGCCCTTTGGGTGGCTCAACCCTGAAGCCGGGCGATATGCTCGAACTCGAAGCCGAAAGGATCGGCGCCTTACGCGCCGCCGCGGCGTAGTGTCATCCGTTACCGAGCCGCGACCGCGAGGGAGCGGTCTCCCGGCACTTCCGCGTAAGGCGCTTCAATCCTGTCGCAGAGCGTTCATCGGGTCAATCCGGCTCGCGTGACGGGCAGGCACAAAGCTGGCAATCATCGCTGCGGCCATGAGCACCAGAACCATCAGCGCGAATGTCTCCGGGCCGGCGCCGCCGACGCCCTGCACGAGCCGCGCCAGTAACCGGCTGGCGGCAACTGCGCCCAGTGCGCCTGCAACCACGCCGGCAAGCACCATCCTGAAGCTGTTTCGCAGAACCATCAAGATTACTTCGCGTGCACTGGCGCCCAGCGCCATCCGCACGCCGATCTCGGGAACGCGCTGGCGGGTCAGGTATGCGAGAACTCCATAAATTCCGATGCAGGCGAGGAGCAACGCGAGGACCGCGAAGGTTCCGAATAACAGCATCAGGAATCTCTGCCGCGCGAGCGATGCCGAATCGAGTTCTTCGAGCGTGTGGGGCTGGTAAAGAACCTGATCGTTCAGCGCGCCGCGAAGTTCCGAGCGCAGCGGCTGCAGAAGACTCATCGGCTCGCCCCTGGTGCGCACGGCGATGGACATCAGTTCCGACCACCGGCGGATGAGCGGGTCGGGAACCTGGGCGAAAGGATAGTAAAGCTGCGCGCGAATCTTGGATTGATCGTCTCCCGCGTCGTATCAAGCCCCCAACCGCCCAACTGTAGTTCACGCCCAGATCCAGTCTGCTTATACACATCACAAATACGTGTAGAAGTGCAAAGTATGGAGGCCGTGTTTCGTCGATATCGTTACCGCTCGCTCGTGTTACCGAGCCGCGACCGCAAGGGAGCGGACTACGCGGTAATCGCGCTAGTTTGCTCCGGTTGCCCGAACCAGGATCAAGGTCTCATCGTCGTTTTGGCTCCCGTGCCGTCGAGCCGAATCAAATAGCATCCCGATCAATTCGGTGAGCGTCCGTTCGCCGTACTTCGCGAGAATCCCGCCGATGCGCTCCAGCCCGAACTGTTCATCCTTCTCATCCGCCACCTCCGGCAAGCCGTCGGTGAGCAGCGCGAGAATATCGCCCGGTTCGAGTTTCGCAACCCGGCTCTCGAATTTCGCGTTGGGGAATAAGCCCAGCGGGAACTGTTCCATGGCGAGCAGGGACACGTCCTTCGTATGCGTGTGATAGTGCAGAATTGGTCCGTGCCCGGCCAGCGCGTACTCGATCTGCCCCTGTTCCCGGCAGCGGACGCAGGCAAATGTGGCGTATGTCGCCGATCCCGCCTTAATTTCAAACAACACCCGGTTCAGGTCCGCTAGAAGCTGTTCCAATGAGCCTGGGCGGAGCAGGGCGGTCCGCGCGCTGCTTTTCACCATACCCATAAATACTCCCGCGTGGATCCCGTGACCGGCCACGTCCGCCATATAGCAGGCAAGGGAGTCCGCATCCTCGAGGCAATCCAGCAGATCGCCGCCCATGTGGCCGCTGGGTACGGATTTTCCCTGGATTTCATAAGAGACCCTTCGCGCCGAGAGCGGCGGAGCCAGCGTCTGCTGAAGCTTCTCCGCAAGTTCAAGTTCTGTCCGCTCACGCACGTGCCTGACCCCCTGCGTCCCGGCGAAGATTATGAGTAGGATCCATCCCAACGCCGTAGCCGAACCCAGTAACGCTCCATCCATTGCAAGACGCCAGCGCACATAGCTGAAAGTGGGACCCGCAAGGCCTTGGCTTACCGGAATGTGAGTGTCAATCCGGGACAACGTAATGAGCAGAAGCACGTAGACCATCGCTATCACAAATCGGGACTTGTACCGCCGAAAGGCTGTGGCGAAGAATAGGGCAGTGAATCCCCCGAATAGCGCTGTTCTCGTCAACACCCACCAGTACGGGAGACGTAAGCTGGTCCCCAAATCTACGGTGGAGAGCCCGACAACCCCGAAAGCCACAAACGCGCTCAAGGCGAGCCACGCTAATGCGGAATTAGGAACGGTCTCCCAATAGCGGCGGCGGTCCTGGGCCCGCTGCCAAGCCGCCTTGATTTCTACGAGTCCGAACAATGGTTTAGTGCGTCGCCCCCAGCACTTCCAGCAACGCTCCCGACACGGCCCCCGGCTTTTCCCGCGGCAGGAAATGGCCCGCGCCGGCAATCACGCGCCGCGCCATCAGTGCCGGAAACAGCATCCGCTCCGCCGGATTCTCCGTTCGCCCACCGCCACCCAGGATGTCATCGGCCCCGTACAGCGTGATCGTCGGCACTTCGATCTTCGGCCGCTCTGCCAGCCGCTTCTCCACTTCGAGAAATCGCGCTTCCCCCGGCGCGTTCCCGATCCGGTGACGGTACGAATGGATCACCACATCTACGAAATCCGGGTTGTCGAACGACGGCGCCGTGCGGTCGTAAGTCTCATCGGTGAAATGCCAGGTCGGCGACCATGTCTGCCATAAGAACTTACAAATGGCGCGCCGGTTCGCCGCCAGCCCGGCGCGTCCGCGTTCCGTGTTGAAGTAATACTGATACCAGAGGTTCCGCTCTGCTGCGGGGGCCGCGGGAGGCCCCGGCCTAATCGTATTCTGAATCAAGTAGCCGCTGATGAGCACTGCGGCGCGCACACGTTCTTTATGCAGTGCCGCGGTAATGCAAGCGGCGCGTCCGCCCCAGTCGTAGCCGGAAACCGCGAAGCGATCGAGCTTCAGCGCATCCGCGAAGTCGATCACGTCCTGCCCGATGGCCGCCTGCTCCGCCATCCGAGGCGCAGAAGCATCCCGGAACCGCGTCGGCCCGTAGCCGCGCAGATACGGCACGAGGACTCGATACCCCGCTTTCACCAGCGGCGGCGCCACGTCGTCCCAGGCATGCGCATCGTCCGGAAAGCCGTGCAAGAGGATCACCGGGAATCCCTGGCCCTGGTCCATATACCCGATGTTCAGCACCGGCGTCTCGACCATCTTTGCCTCCTGCGCACGGGCCTGTCGCAGCAATGCCAAGCCGCCCGCCGCCGCGGCCGCTCGCAGGAACACTCTCCGGCTGGGGGCCTTGCGATTATGCATGCGCGATTGCCTTCCAATTCTTGATGAGGTGATCGGCGGTCCTCCACGCCAGCGCCTGAACCGTTAACGTAGGGTTGCGCGCGCCGCTGGTGCCCATCAACGATGCGCCCAAAATCCCCAGATTTGGCGCTTCGTGCGCGAAGCCCCAGGCATCGGCCACGTTCGTTTCGGGATTGGTTCCCATGCGCGTGCCGCCGAAAGCGTGCGTCGAAAGCGCCGGCACCGTAGGCGCCGGCTTCACCACCGCAATCGCCCCCACCGCTCGGAACCACTCCTCCATTTTGTTCTGCGCGTATGCCGCCGAGCGCATCTCGTTGGGCGTGGGATGCGTAGTCACGCGGCAAACGGGATCGCCCAGAGGATCGCGCGTCTCGGCATCGAGATCCAGGAAGATACTCTCGTATGGCAGAGTCGAGGTCTGCAGATAAGCGTTGGTCCAGCGCGCCGCGCTTTGATGTACAAACGCTTTCCAGCGCGAACCCCACTGTGGAGCCTTCCCGAACGTATCCATCGCCGAGGCTTCAATCGGGTGTAGTTCCGTATGCACGTGCAGCGTCGTGCCGCCTATGAAGCCCAGACCCGTGTGGTCGAAATTGTCGTCGGCCCAATCGTCCACTGCCGTCCCCTGCGCCGGAAGCCCGTAAAACACGTTGATATCGACCGGGAACAAAGCTGCGACGGTCGCGCTGCCGCCGGAGCCCCAATGCCCGAAGTAGTGCCGCCCCACCTGGCCATGATTGTTCGCCAGCCCGTTCGGATAGGCCTTCGACTTCGAAAGCAGCAGCAGCCGTGAGTTCTCGTAAGTGTAGGAAGCCAGCAACACCACCCGCGCCGGCTGAAAATATTCCTTGCCCTCTCGGAGATAGCTCACGCCGGTCACGCGCCCGTCATTACCCACTACCATCCGCGTCACCTGTGCGTGATCGAAGATTGTCAGGTTCTTGGTCTTGACCGCTTCCGGAATGGTTGTGACCGCCGTGGAATTCTTGGCGCTGATGTGGCATCCGCCCGTCCCGCAGAACCCGTGATACGCGCAGCCCGGCCGCCCCCTGTACGGCTCTGTGTTGATCGCCGCCGGAGGCTTGAACGGGTGCCAGCCGAGCTTTCGCGCTGCCTCCGCCATGCGCTCCGTGAATTCCGTGCCGCGCAGTGGCGGCATCGGGTACTCCTTCTGGCGCGGCCCTTCGAAGATGTTGCCCGCAGGATCGAGCTTCCCTTGCAGATTTCCAGCCTTCCCGGAAACCCCGACCTCATACTCCACGCGCTCGTAGAAGGGCTCCAGGTCCTCATACGTGAGCGGCCAATCCTCCAGCGTCGAGCCCGCTGGAATCGCACTCGCGCCATATCGTTTCTCGGCCTCGCTCCGGGTGCGAAAGTCCCACGGCTTCAGCCGCCAGCTTTGCGCCCAATAATGAATGGAAGTCCCGCCAATGGCATTCATCATCGGATGAACCTGCACGCGCCGCGCGGGCGTTGATAGGCTCTCGCGCACCGTGGGCACCTCACGCTTGGCTTTCGGCACCGAGGTCACATTCCGCCGCACGTTGTTGTAAATCTCGTCCGGGCGAAAGTTGCGCGGATCCATCCAGCCGCCTGCTTCGATGCCCGCTACCTTCAGCCCGGAGCGCGCCAGCGGCAGCACCGCCACGCCCCCGGCCGCCCCTAACCCGATCACCGCTACATCGACCGGCCTGAGGCTAATGGCCATGGTTGAAATTCGCGCCGTAGGCCGATTGGTGCAGCGGTTTGGGAGCGCTGCTCATCTTCTGATCGTCCGGTCCCACCGCCAGCCGCGGTCCCGGATACCGGATCAGATCCCACCCGGCGAAATTTTTGTTGCCGCCATAATAGGGATCGCAAAACATTCCTTCCAGCGTCAGCCGGCGCATGCGATTGAAGAATGCCCGCGCTGCAGGAAACTCCGGCACGTTTCCTGCTTCCAGAGCGGTGAGTACCTGGTCTTTCTTCTCCGGCGCCAGTTCCGCGAATGGACCGTCGAACTGCTTCCGCGCGAACGCATCTGTAGCGGCCAGCCCTTCGGCCAACGTCGCTTTTTCCGCGGCGAGCGCATCGCCCAGCGCCAGGTCGATGTAATTGGCCGCGCCCATATCGAGGGCGCCAGGACCGAGCTCATCCTTCGGGCAGATGCGATCGACGAACGCGTCCAGAATCTGCCGCTGCGGCGTGCTCAGTGCGGTGCGTGGCGCTTGTGCGGCCGCAGTCAGAGCCGCAACGGGCACCAGCGTCGCTCCAGCAATCAGCGAACGGCGAGAAATTTCCGCCGCGTCTTTCTCTTCGGGCTGCATGGCGATAGTCTACACCTATTCATCCGAATTAAAGATTCCGCCAATTGCTCCGAGACCTTTCTGCTCATCGCCGCCCGGGCGCCCCGGCGCCAGCTCGCGGCGCAGCTTGTGCAGCGTCATGCTTTGCACGATGACGTGACCCGGACCTGTCAGCGTGGCCAGGAACAATCCTTCTCCGCCGAACATAGCCATCTTGATTCCGCCCACGAACTGAATGTCGTAGTCCACCGACTCGTCAAAGGCCACGATACAGCCCGAATCGACTTGCAGCACCTGTCCCGCCGCCAGCTCGAATTCGACAAAGTCCCCACCCGCATGGATGAAGGCCGCCCCGGGTCCGGTAAACTTTTCGAGAATGAAGCCTTCACCGCCGAAGAAGCCGGCCCCCAGCCGCTTCACCAGCGCGACATTAAATTGCACGCTGGATTCGGCGCACAAGAACGCGTCGCGCTGCACCAGGATCGATTGCCCCGACTTCAGCTCGAATACCTGGATCTTGCCCGGATACGCCCCCGCGAACCCGACTTCTCCGGGAGAGCCGGTCCGGAAGTAAGTGACGAATAGCGATTCGCCCGTCACCGCGCGCCGGAACGCGCCCATCAATTTCTCTCCGATGGAGGCGCCGGTCATGCGCGAATCCCACTCCACATTGGCGGTCTTATAGACCATCCGCCCCGCTTCGGCGTACAGTTCCTGCCCCGGCTTCAGTCGCACGCGCGCCACCTGCAGGTTATCGCCTTGAATGGTGTACTCGAGCGGTTCCGCCGCCATAACCGGCGCCGTTCCCGCGGCACCGGTCGCTTGTCCGCAACCGCTGCAAAACCGCGATCCGTCCGGAATGCGAGCTCCACAATTAGTACAAAAAGCCATAAGGCTGAATTCTAGCGCAGCCCAGGACGCGGGGCGCCAGCCGCGCCCAGCCACGCTATCATAGTCATCACGGGTGAGTTTCCTACAACGCGTATGCCGCGGCTGCGGCTGGAGGCCTTCTTCGCTTATGCGGAATCGCATCGCGTCCTGATCTGCGCCACCGCCGCCCTCATGGTCGCGGTGATCGCCTGGGCCGATGCCCAGTTGCCCACCATGTCCATCGGGTTCTTGTACTTGATCCCCATCCTGATTTCCGCAGCCGCCTTGAACGCGCCCCAAATTGTGGCCCTGGCGCTGCTATGCGGCTTTTTGCGTGAGGCCTTCGACCCCTTGCAGTGGTCCGCCGGCGCCGGTGGCCGCATCCTCACCGCCACTGCCGGTTTTGCCATGACCGGTTTCTTCGTCACCGGCCTCAATCAGCGCCGCCGTCTCCTCCAAACCCATCTCAAGGAGCTCGAATCCGAGGCCCGCCGCCGCAAGGACGCCGAATCCCATCTCCGCACGCTCATCGAGACCAGCCCGCTTGCCATTCTCACCCTCGACCACACCGGCCATGTATTGCTTGCTAATGAATCCGCCGCCAGGCTGCTGGATTTGGATGTGGGCAATCTTTCGGGCATCGATATCGCTCCCCACTTGCCCATCCTCCCCCGTATGATGCAGTCCGGCGGCAATATGCGTACCAATGTCGAATGCCAGGCCCGCCGCCGCACCGGCGAAGTCTTCCTCGCCAGTGTATGGCTCTCTACCTACCGCACCTCCTCCGGCCAGGGTTTGGCCGCCGTCATCTGGGATGCCTCTGAGAATTTGCGCGACCGCGAGACCGCAGGAGTCGATTCCATGCTCGCCACCTCCCGCATCCTCATCGGTGCCATGTCCCACGAGGTTCGCAACCTCGCTTCCGCCGCGGCCTCGGCCTATGGCATCTTGGGTTCCGCCGATGGCTTGGCGCGCAACCCGCAATACGAGGCCCTCGGCAGCCTCATCCACGCTCTCGAATCGATCGCCAGTTCCGGCCTGCGCCTGGCTTCTCACCGCGAGCCGCAAGTTGCCGATCTCCGTACGGTCCTTGACGAGGCCCGCATCGTGATCGAACCGGCCCTCCGCGAGTCTGGCTTCGAGGTTGGCTGGAAATTCAACGGCGATCTGCCTCTCGTTCAAGCCGATCAGCACAGCCTTCTCCAGGTGTTCGTGAACCTGGCGCGCAACATCCAGGAACATGCCTCGGACTCCCCGCGCCGCGAGGTCTCCATCGTCGCCGGGGTGGAAAACGACCTCGCCGTCGTTCGCTTCCGGGATTCCGGCCCCGGCGTGGCCAATTCTGACGATCTGTTCAAACCTTTTCAGCCCGGCTCCTCCTCCTCCGGCCTCGGGTTATACGTCTCGCGGGCTATCGTTCGCTCGCATGGGGGAAACCTTCGCTACGAACCGGCTGCCAACGGCGCCTGTTTTGCCGTGGAACTCTGGCCGGTCGAAGAATCAGGAGAGACTCAATGACGGCGGCTCATGGTCTGATTCGCGCTCTGTTGGTGGATGACCACTCCCTATTCCGCGAGAGCATCACGCCCGCGCTCTCTTCATCCGATCTCGCGATCCAGCACTGCGCTAGTATCCAGGACGCCCTGCTGATCCTCGCCCAGCGGCCGATCGACCTGGTTCTGCTCGACCACGATCTCGGCTCTGAACGCGCGTCGCACTTCTTGCCCGCCGCCCGCCAGGCCGGCTTTGACGGCCACGTCTTGGTCGTGACTGCTTGGATCAGCGACACCGAGGCCCGCCGCCTCTTGCGTCAGGGAGTCTCCGGCATCTTCCTCAAGCACGGCACCTTGGAAGAGCTACGGGGAGCCATTCGGATTACCGCTGCCGGTGGTAGTTATCTCGATCGTTCCCTCGCGCGCACCGCGGAAAACTCTGAGCCCTCCGAACAGACCCACGCGCCTATGTTCAACGATCGTCAGCGGCGCGTGCTCCGCTTCGTCATCGAGGGGCTTTCCAACAAGGAAATCGCCTGGCGCCTGCAGATCTCCGAAAGCTACGTCAAAGCCATCCTCCAAAGCCTCTTCCAGAAGACCGGCGTCCGCACCCGCGGCCAACTCGTCCGCGTCGCCTTCGAACAATACGAGCACGAATTGTAGACTCAGCGTACCAGTACCGCTAATGCGAATGGTTTGTCCGAAAGATATGTTGGCTCGGGGAAGCTCACCGTTTTAACGTAGACACATACTAGCCGGACCTCAGACCCGGCAACCGAGGCAATAGGGGTGAGTGCCGCTGTCGGTTAGATTGGTTCTAAGATCGGGGTGGTGGCTCATTTTTGAATCATCACCTCGGTGGATTTGATCACCACGGTAACGGCATCCCCCTTTTTCAGTTCCAGTTCTTCCGCGCTGGTGCGCGTAATCACGCTCTCGATCAGGTTTTGCCCTATTTTCACCACCACATGCGCCATCACCTCGCCCAGCCGGACCTCTCGAACGGTTCCCTTCAGTTGATTTCTCGCGGAAAGTGCCATCTCTCTTACTTATCAGAAAATCGCGGCGCTGCCACCCCCAGCTAAAATGGAAATGTGCGAACCGCCAGTGCGTCCATCCCCGATATCCTCGAGCACCTGCATATCGAGAGTGTCAATTCCGGCGCCTGCTATGGCGAATGGATCCCCAATCCTAGCGGCGGCGAAATCGAATCTTTGAATCCCGCCACCGGCGAGCCCCTGGCCAAGGTGGTGCGAGCCGGGCCCGCCGACTACGAACTCGTGGTGACCCGCGCGCAGGAGGCATTCCTCGATTGGCGCATGCTCCCCGCTCCGAAGCGCGGCGAAATTGTCCGCGAAATCGCCAACGAGCTGCGCGAGCACAAGGCTGCGCTGGGCGCGCTCGTGACCCTCGAAATGGGCAAGATCCTTCCCGAAGGCTTGGGCGAAGTGCAGGAGATGATTGATATCGCCGATTTCGCCGTGGGCCTCTCGCGCCAGCTTTACGGGCTCACCATGCACAGTGAGCGTCCAGGCCACCGCATGTATGAGCAGTGGCACCCGTTGGGCATCGCCGGGGTCATCAGCGCCTTCAATTTCCCGGTTGCAGTCTGGGCTTGGAACGCCATGATCGCGGCGGTTTGCGGCGATTGCGTCCTGTGGCGGCCGTCCTCGGAAACGCCACTCACCGCCATTGCGGTGCAGAAGATCTGCAACCGCATCACCGAGGCGCACGGCCTCAAAGGGATCTTCAACCTCGTCCTCGGCGCCAGCCAACCCGTCGGCGAAACCATGATTGCCGATCACCGCATTCCTCTAATCAGTTTCACCGGTTCGACTGAGGTGGGCCGCCATGTGGCGCAAGTTGTAGCCGGGCGGCTGGGCCGCACCATCCTCGAACTCGGCGGGAATAACGGAATCATCGTTATGGAGGATGCCAACCCGGAACTCGTGCTGCGCGCAGTTCTTTTCGGGGCCGTCGGCACCGCGGGCCAGCGCTGCACCACCACCCGCCGCCTCTTCCTGCAGCGCGGCATTGCCTCCCGGATCACCGATGCGTTAGTCGCGGCCTATAAGCAGGTACGCATCGGCGACCCGCTCGAAGAGACCACCGTCATGGGACCGCTGGTCAACCGCCGCGCCGTGGACGATATGTTGGACGGCATCCGGCGCATCCGCGAGCAGGGCGGCGAAGTGATCTCCGGCGGCGACCACATCATGGGCAACTTCGTCCAGCCCACGCTCGTGCGTGCGCGTCCGGATATGCCGATCCTGAAGGAGGAGATCTTCGCACCTATCCTTTACCTGATCGAGTTTGATCACCTGGATGAGGCGATTCACTGGCATAACAATGTGCCGCAGGGACTCTCCTCCGCCATGTTCACCACCAACCTGATTTCGGCGGAGACCTTCCTGAGCCATCGCGGTAGCGATTGCGGAATTGCCAATATCAACATCGGCACCAGCGGCGCGGAAATCGGCGGGGCTTTCGGAGGAGAAAAGGAGACCGGCGGCGGCCGTGAATCCGGTAGCGACGCCTGGAAAGCCTACATGCGCCGTCAGACCAATACGATCAACTGGTCGGCCCAGTTGCCCCTGGCGCAGGGGATCCAATTCTCGATCTAGTGTGGCGCAGGCACTCTTGCCTGCCGCGCCGACAATCCTGTCGGCGCTCGTAGGCGTTAAGCTTGCCCCGCTCGGCGGCCCTTATGTTCCAGTAGCGCGACAAACGCTCCCAAGGCTAACTTTCCCGCATACAGCGTTCCCGCAAAACTGAGTGCTAAAGCCGGTCCGATCAACAGGGCATCCATGCAGTCCAGAATCTACCCGCGCCCCCGCTTATTCAATGCTATCTTTGATTAATTCATTTGGTGGCACATGCCTCCGGCTTGTGCCGGCGCGAAGCGCCGTTACTTCCCGACCAAATGCGGCCCGCTTCGGTCGTTTTCGTTACAGATGAATTCGATCAACTCCGTGTCGGGCATCAGCTTTTGCTGGATCGTGACGGTCCAGGGTTTGGTGTAGACCTTCGGATCGTCCACCGTGACGTCGATCTGCAGGTTGCCGTAGTTCACCCGCCGGAACCGTTCGATCATTCTACCGGCGTTGGTCAGCGGGCTGCCTTCCACGTCCAGCCAGACATCGTCCCGGAACCCGCTCGTCTCCACTACCAGCGTGTCGCCGTCCCAGTGACCTATCGAATACGCGTACCACCACGGCTCCACATCGCGCGGCGGCAAGGTCCGCCCGTCCAGGAAGATCTGCCGGATGCCCGCCTGCGCTTCGTACAGAATCACGATCAAGCCGGGCGTCTGAATAATTTTGCGGGGCTGCGGATGGGTGTGGAGCTGCATCAATCCCAGGGGCAGGCAGTGCGCGTCAGGATTATCTTTGTTGTTCTCCGCCGCCCGCTTTTTCCGCAACTCCGCCGCCCAGGGTTGGAACGGCAACCCGCCTTCGATGGTCGACCCGATATTGAAGAACTGGCTGCTTCCGGGCGGTGGCGCCGGGCCCAAACCCCCGCCGGCGCTCGCGAGCGGGTCGCGCGGAGGCGGGGCCGCTACCGGGCGCACATTGCCGGCAGCCCCCACGCCGCGTGTGTTCTGAAACTGCCAGATGCCCGAAAGATCCGGATGCCCGTCCGCCGTGCGCGGCGCGGGCCCCTCCAGATCAACCTTACCCCTCTTGTACTCCGGCCATTGCGCTGCTGCCACTAGCGCCAGTCCCAGTACACTCGCGAGAACCTTCATAAAACGCAAATTATATGCCAGGTGGCGCCGGCGGTCGTATTTTGCCGCCGGTGACTTCAGCGGTTCTCCCTCGGCACATTATGCGTCAGAATCTCCCGAATCGTCACATAGATTTCGTCCGCTCAGCCCGGCGCTCTCGGGAATCATTCCCACACTGAGCACCCGGTGCCCGCCAGCCGATTCTTCCGTCGCCACGATCCGATTCGTATCGATGTTGTCCGTCTTGGTTTGTGCCGCCAGAAATCGGAACGCGCAAAGGCAATCTTCCACCGCCTGCGGCCCTGCGCCCTAATGCGCGGCCATGCTGCCTTGTTTCGCTTTCACCTGTCTCATCAGGAAGACGATGGGAATGCAAAGGAAACTGGCCAGAGCAAGGATTCGGAATACGTCTACATACGACCAGGCGGCGGCTTGTTGGTTCACGATTCGATCGAGCATCTGATAAGACCGTGAATTGGCCAGGCCCGGCCCCGCACGCCCCAGCAGGAATTGCTGGAGGTGCCCGAAAAGATTCTGGAGTGTGGTCGAGAGCGGAGTCACGTGCTGCGCCAGTTCGTTGTGCCGGATCTGGACATGGCGGGCCACCAGCGTGTTGACCAGCGAGATTCCGATGCTACCGCCGATATTGCGCAGCAGGTTGTAAAAGCCGCTGGCGTTGCCCATCTGCTCGTTGCTCAAGGTGCCCACAGCAGCCGTTGTTAGAGGCACGAAGACCATACCTGCTGCTACGCCGCTGATGATGATGGGCAGCAGAAGGGACCATTGGGAAATAGCCAGCGTAACGTGCCCAAAAACGAGACTGGCCCATCCAAACAAGGCAAACCCCGCGATGATGAACCAGCGGTTATCAATCCGGCTGGTGAGCACACCGATCACGGGCATCACCAGTACGGCCCCCAAACCGCGCGGGGCGACCGCAAACCCCGCAGTGCTGGCTGGATAACCCAAGACGGTCTGGTAAAACAGCGGCAGTAGCGTGATGATCCCGTAAATGGCTCCGCCGAAAAGCGCGATCAGCAAGCATCCCAGAGCGAAGTTGCGATTCAGGAAGACCTTTAGATCCACCAGGGGCTTGGCGATACATAACTCTCGAATGAGGAAGGCCACAATCGCAGCCACGGCGACGAGAGTGGCCCAGCGGATCCAGACCGCTCCGAACCAATCGTCCTCTTGTCCCTTGTCGAGAATCACCTGGAGCGTCCCCAGCCCTACGGCCAGCAGCCCCAGCCCGATGCCGTCGAAGCGTCCGACCTTTGCGTTGCGGATGTAGTCCGGGTCGTACACAAAACGGGAAATCATGAGGATCGCCAGCACGCCGACGGGAATATTGATGTAAAAGGCCCAGCGCCAGGTATATTGATCCGTGATCCAGCCGCCCAGGGTCGGACCGACGATCGGCGCCACCACCACGCCCAGCCCGAAGACGGCCATGGCTTGGCCGCGCTTGGCTGGTGGAAAGCTCTCCAGGAGTATAGCCTGCGAGAGCGGCTGTAACGCGCCGCCGGCAGCCCCCTGAATCGCGCGGGCAATCACCACCATCGCCAGGCTGGTCGAGGAGCCGCACAGAAACGAGGCAAACGTGAACAGGATGATGCAGGCCATCAAGAAGCATTTACGCCCAAAGCGCAGTGCGAACCAGGTGCTGGCAGGTAAAATCACCGCATTCGCCGCCAGGTAACTCGTGAGCACCCAGGTAGCTTCGTCGGTGGATGCCGAAAGGCTGCCCGCAATGTGCGGAAGAGCCACAGAGGCGATCGAGGTGTCCATCACCTCCATAAATGTGGGCAGTACCACCGAGGCCGCGATTAGCCACGGGTTGATCTGGCGGCGTGCTACTGCAGCCATACCTTGGGCTCAACCGACATGCCGGGACGGAGCCGTTCCAAGCCTGCCTGCCCTTTCGAGAAACGAATGCGTACCGGAAGGCGCTGCACGACCTTCACGTAATTGCCGGTGGCGTTCTCTGGCGGCAGGAGGCTATACTCCGCCCCCGTGGCTCCCGGCATATTTTCAAGGTATCCATTGAAATCCTGGCCCAGCGCATCCACATGGATCGTGACCGGCTGCCCGGGGCGCATGCGCCGGATCTGTGTTTCTTTGAAATTCGCGTCCACCCAAAGGTCATTCATCTGCGTGATGACCAGCAGTTGTTGGCCGGCCTGCACGCGTTGACCGACCTCTACATTCTTGTTTCCGACGATACCCGCCACCGGCGCGGCGATCGTGCAGTAGCTCAATTGAAGCGCCGCATTGGCAACTTGGGCCCGCGCAGATTCCACCGCGCCGCGGCTCTGGGAAATCGCTGCCCTGCGCGCCTCCAGTTGCCGCGGGTTGTTCTGCTGCGCCTGGCTTAAACGGCTACGCGCCTGTTCGAGGCCGGCTTGCCGTTCGGCGATCGTTTTTTGCGCCGCGTCCGCTGCCGCGCGCCTGGCGCTCACCATGGCCTGCGACGCTCGCGCAGCCGCCAATTTCTGGTCGTATTGCTCGCGAGCGACTTCGTCCTTAGTGACGAGTTGCCGGTAACGCGCTTCATCCGCTTGCGCCTCGACATTGTTCGCCTCCGCTTGGCGCTGATCCGCCACCGCCGTCTCATAATCGTGCTGGGCTGCAGCCACCGCTGCTTCCGCGCTAGCCACATCCGCCTGAGCGGTGGCGATGGTCGTCAGATTGGTGGTTTGGGTAATGGGCACATTGGGGTTTTCCGTGCCCAACTGTCCCAGTGCCTGCGCCAGGTTGCCTTGCGCCTGTTGTAAGGCGACCTCATAATCGCGCGGATCGAGTTTTACGAGGGTCTGGCCTTGCACCACGCTCCGATTGTCTTCGACATAGACGCCGATTACCGTGCCATTGATCCGCGAACCCACTGCGTTCAGGTGGCCATTAATTTGAGCATCGTCGGTAGACTCATAAGAATCGAAATACCGCAGCAGGAAATAGCCGCCAATCACTACGGCAGCCAGCAGGATCAAGCCGATTACCAGCCCAACCGGATGCTCGCGCGGAATCGCCGCCAGCCGCTGCCGCAGCGGCGGCTTCTTAGGCTCTTCGCCCTTTTTCTCCTCCTGCTCTTCCGAGGGAGCGCTCTTGTGCGACTCCGCACCGTTCTTGCCGTTGCGGTGCTCGTACTTTTCTTCCAGCGCTCGCTGGCGTGCCCGCACAGCCTCCAGTTCGGCTCGCAGATTCTCGTAATCCCCATCGGGCTCAGCGGGACGGGGAAGCGACTTGGGCTCTTCTTTAGTGGTATTCATCGGCCGGGACAGACTGGCCCCGGCAGGCTAACTGCAGTTCGCTTTCCACGGATCGTGATCGCCCTATTTCTTCTTTTCCCGGTTCCAGAGACCGCGCGATAATACTCGGCCGCAGAACGGGCAGTAGTTCATGCCTACATACTGCCGCCGCTCTTCACCAAAGACCAGGTAATATTCGGTATCGATCTCATTCACAATGGTGCCGTTAGTGAGCTGGTAAGGCTGCGCATAACGCGCCAAATCCCGGTCGAGAAGCTGTTCGAGTTCGGTGCAGCAAGTCATCTCGGTTTCGATCAGGATAGCAGGCGCAGGACTAGCCGTGATTTGACTCGCCCCTTCCGCTCCGCTATCCTGAGATTTTCGCGGTAGAGGTGCGGCGGCCAGGAGTAGCCGGGCTGGTTTTCCGATTGCGCTTCGGAAGCCTGGGCGAAAGGGGCCGGCGGCTCTTGTGGGGCCATCCGCCGAAGCCGGTTGGGAAGCTCAATTCCTTCCGGTTGGGGTGTCCGGCTAATACCGGCTCACTGTCACCCGGTTTGAAGCGGGTGGAGCGCTATCGGGATTGAAGCACGCCAGTCGCGTGGCGTCCCTTCCTTTGCCTCCCCCAACTGGATGCTATGGACGTCTTCGCACTCACGCGCGCGCTCATCGATATCGAATCGATCACCGGGAACGAACTCGCGGTCGGCAACTATCTTTACGAGCGGCTCGCGCAATTGGCCGCGCAATATGGCGGTTGTGCCGAACGCAGCGAAGTCGAGCCGAATCGCTTTAATGTCTACGGGCAGTGGGGCGAGCAGCCCGCCGTTACGCTCTCCACCCATATGGATACGGTGCCGCCATTTTTCGCGTCGCGCGAAGAGGAAGCCCACATCTGGGGCCGCGGCGCCTGCGACACCAAGGGCATCATCGCGGCGATGATCACGGCCGCGGAAAAATTGCTCGCCGCCGGAGAGCGCAATTTCGGATTGCTGTTCGTCGTAGGCGAAGAGCGCAATAGCGCAGGCGCGTATTATGCCGCGCAACATCCCCGCGGGTCGCGATATATCGTCAATGGCGAGCCGACCGGTAACAAACTGGCTTTGGGCTCGAAGGGCGCGCTGCGATATGAGGTTGCCGCCACCGGCAAGATGGCCCACTCCGCGTATCCCGAACTGGGCGATTCCGCCATTCATAAACTGATCGACGCGCTGGCCGAGATGCGCCGCATGCCGCTGCCCACGGACACGCTACTGGGGCCGAGCACGTTGAATATTGGCGTCCTCTCCGGCGGCCGTGCGCCCAACGTGATCGCGGATGAGGCTCGTGCTGAGATCCTCATCCGTCTGGTGGGCGATTCCGCGGAGACCAAAGAGGCGCTCGCGCGCGCGGTGGAAGGGCGCGCCGAGCTGCGTGAGATTCTCGAAATTCCGGCCGTGCGGCTGGGCTCCCTCGATGGCCTGGAGACGACCGTCGTGGCTTTCACTACCGATATTCCCGCATTCGGCGGCCGCTGGGGCGAGCCGTTCCTGATCGGCCCCGGCTCCATCCACGTGGCCCATACTCTGGAAGAACGCATTCCGAAAGGCGAATTACTCGCGGCAGTGGACATCTATCAAATAATGGTGAAGCAGTTATGCAAACGCGCATCGAAGTAGGCATCCTCGGCGCCACCGGCATGGTGGGCCAGCATTTCATCAAATTCCTGCAAGGCCACCCGTGGTTCGAACTGAAGTGGCTGGGAGCGAGCGACCGTTCCGCCGGAAAGAAGTATAGGGATGCGATGAGCTGGCATCTTGCGGGCGGCACACCCGAAGTGGTGCAGGATGTCATCGTCGAAGATTGCAAGCCGGGCAACGCCCCGCGCCTGCTGTTTTCGGCGATGGATGCTTCCGTCGCCACGGAAATTGAGCAGGCCTTCGCGCAAGCGGGCCACATCGTGGTTTCGAATTCCAAGAACCACCGCATGGACCGCGATGTGCCGCTGCTGGTGCCCGAGATCAACCCGGACCATCTCAAACTGGTGCCGGGACAGCAGCGCGGGCGCGGCTGGAAGGGCCAGATCGTCACCAATCCCAACTGTTCGACGATCGCGCTCACGATGGGGCTTGCGCCGCTAAAGCCGTTCGGCATCACCAAAGTTATCGCCACCACGCTGCAGGCGATCTCCGGCGCCGGCTACCCAGGCGTGGCATCAATGGACATCATGGGGAACGTCATCCCCTATATTGGCGGCGAAGAAGAGAAGATGCAGCAGGAGACGCAGAAGATCCTGGGCGAATTCCGCGGAGACCACATCGAGCCATTGCCGGCGGTGGTGAGCGCGCACTGCAATCGCGTGCCGGTGGTGGATGGGCATACAGTTACAGCTTCGGTCGAGTTATCCGCCAAGCCGGCCATCGCCGAACTCCACCATGCTTATGACCATTTCACGGCCCTTCCGCAGCAGCGCGGATTGCCGAGCGCCCCTCCGCGGCCGGTGATCTATATGCACGAAGGGAACCGGCCGCAGCCGCGCAAGGATGCCGAACGCGAGCGCGGCATGGCGGGATTCGTGGGCCGGCTGCGCCCGTGCCCTGTGCTCGATTACAAATTCGTCGTGCTGGCGCATAACACGATTCGCGGCGCCGCGGGTGCGGCGGTACTGAACGCGGAATTGATGCATTCGGAAGGGATGCTGGATTGAAATAGTGTGGGGCAGCCCTTCCGGGCTGCCGCCGCGCTTCTGCGCGGCGCGCCGGGCGGAAGCCCGGCGGCAGGCTGAAAGCCTGCCCCCACAAGGAGCTGGAACATGATCGTGATGAAATTCGGCGGCACTTCCGTCGAATCGGCCGTTGCTATCGAGCGCGTGGCTGGGATCGTCAAGGCCCGCGAAGACCGCACCCCGATTGTCGTGGTCTCGGCGATGGGCAAGACCACCAACAGGCTGCTGGCGATCGCTTCGACAGCCATTCAAGGCGACCGCGCCGAATACATCCGCCAGATCCACGATCTCCGCGACTATCATTCCCGCGAGGCGCGCACGGTCGTGCCGCTCGACCATCGCGTCGAACTGGATCGCATGCTCGACGAGCATTTCCAGGAGCTCACGGAACTCGTGAAGGGACTGGCTGTCCTGGGCGAGCTGACGCCTCGCTCGGTGGATGCCATCAGCAGCTATGGCGAACGGCTCTCCAGTCTGATCGTCACCTTGGCTTTCCGTCACTTTGGGATGAAAGCGGTGCATCTCGATTCGCGCCGCGTTGTCGTCACCGACAAGCGCCACACGCAGGCCGCGCCCGACTTCCCCGAGACCTACGCGCGCCTTGCCGCCGTCATTCCGCCGTTGACGCAGGAAGGTGTGGTCGTCATGGGCGGCTTCATCGGTTCAACCATGGACGGCGTCACCACCACACTGGGGCGCGGCGGCTCCGATTTCACTGCGGCGATTGTGGGCGCCGGAATCGATGCCGAAGAGATCCAGATTTGGACCGACGTGGACGGCATGCTCACGGCCGATCCCACTATTTTTAGCGGCGGCCATCGCGTCAAAACCATATCGTTTGCCGAAGCCGCGGAACTCGCCTATTTCGGTGCGAAGGTATTGCACCCGGCCACCATGGTTCCGGCGATGGACAAAAATATCCCGGTGATGATCCTCAACTCGCGACGGCCCGAGGTGCCCGGTACCCGCATCGTAGCCGAAGCCGTCCCTTGCGAAAACGTAGTCAAATCGATCGCTTGCAAACGAAAAATCGCTCTGCTCAACATTCACTCCACGCGCATGCTGATGGCGCACGGTTTCCTGCACCGCATCTTCGAGGTTTTCGACCGCTTTGAAACACCCGTCGATATGGTTGCCACTTCCGAGGTCAGCGTTTCACTGACGATTGATAATCCCCAGCGCCTGCCCGAAATCGCGGCCGAGTTGCGGCAGTTCGCCGAAATCGAGAGCGAGACCGATCAGACCATCGTCTGCCTGGTGGGCGAGAACATCCGCTTTACGCCCGGTGTCGCGCGGCGCGTGTTTAACGCATTGGATGGCATCAATATCCGCATGATTTCGCAGGGCGCTTCGCTTCTGAACCTCAGCTTCGTAGTTGCCGAGAAAGACCTCTCCCGCACTGTGGAAGCGCTCCATGAAGAGTTCTTCTCCGAATTGGACCCAGCCGTCTTCGAACGCAACGAGGCGGTGCATGCCTAAGCTCGCCATCGTGGGGTACGGCAAGATGGGCCGCATGATCGAGCAGTTCGCGCCGGAATACGGCTTCACGGTAGCTCTGAAGCGCGATCTGGAGCCACTGGTAGCCGAAGACTTCAAGGGCATCGATGTCGCGGTCGAGTTCACCATGCCCGAAGCCGTGCGCCCCAATGTGGAAACGATCTCGTCGTTTGGAGTGAACCTGGTGATCGGCACCACCGGCTGGTTACCCCAGATGAATGCCGTGCGCGCCGCAGTGGATCAGAATGGAACCGGCCTGGTCTGGAGCCCGAATTTCTCCATTGGCGTGAATGCCTTTTTCCGGCTGGTCTCGGAAGCGGCGCGGCTTTTGGGGCCGCAAAACGACTACGGCGCCTGGGCCTGGGAGATTCACCACGCCGCCAAGAAAGATGCGCCGTCGGGTACACTACTGAAGCTGGTGGAAGACATGAGGAAGGCAGGCTACGCGCGCCCCATCGATGTGAGCTCGAACCGGGCCGGCACGATTCCCGGGACACATGAGATCGGCTTCGATTCCGCCGCCGATACGATCACATTGCGACACACCGCTCGCAGCCGCGAAGGATTCGCCCGCGGCGCCCTGCAGGCGGCGCAATGGATCGTGGGGAAAAAAGGTTTTTACGAATTCAGCGATATCGTATTTACTGAGCCGCGACCGTGAGGGAGCGGTAGGAGGTGGTACATGTTCACAGGTTGTGGCACCGCGCTGGTCACTCCGTTCCGGCGCGACCAGTCGCTCGACGAAGAAGCGCTGCGGAAGCTCGTCCGCCGGCAGATCGATGCCGGCATCAACTTCCTGGTCCCCTGCGGGACGACGGGCGAGAGCCCCACGCTCACGCGCGGCGAGCATTTGCGTGTGGTCGAGATCACGGTCGAAGAGGCTCGGGGAAGCAAGGTTCCGGTATTGGCCGGTGCGGGCGGTTACAACACGCACGAAGTAGTCGAACTGGCGCGCGAACTGGAGAGCATGGGCGTAGATGGCATTCTCTCCGTCACGCCTTACTACAACAAGCCCACGCCCGAGGGACTGTACCAGCACTTCAAAGCGATCGCCTCGGCAATGCACCTCCCCATCGTCGTCTACAGCATTCAAGGCCGTACCGGGATCAACGTCGAGCCTGCCACTTTGGCGCGGCTGGCCGAAATCGACAATATCGTCGGCGTCAAGGAAGCTTCCGGAAATATTGCGCAGATGGCCAACATCCTGCACCTGCTGCCGCCGCCAGATTTCACGGTGCTGTGCGGCGATGACGCGATTACGATTCCGCTCATGTCCCTTGGCGGACAGGGCGTCGTTTCCGTGGTCTCGAATCAGATCCCTGCCGAGATGACGCAGCTTGCGCAAGCCTGCCTGCGCGGCGATTTCGCCGCCGCCCGCGAGATCCAGCGCCGTTACCTTCCGCTCATGAACGTAAACTTCGTCGAATCCAATCCGATCCCGGTCAAGGCCGGTATGGCTATGATGGGGCTCTTGGAACCCGTCTACCGGCTCCCCATGTGCCCGGCCAGCGAGGCCAGTTTGTCGCGTATCGAAAAGGTCCTCGATTCCGTTGGCTTGCTCAAAGGAGTGCGCGTTGCAGGCTGAAATCGAGCGGCTCTTTGACGAACGTCCGTCCACTTATACTGACGAGCATTTCCAGCTTTTCGATGCTTTCAAGGCCGAGTTAAATGCCGGCCGCGTGCGCGCCGCCGAGCCGTGCCCGTCTGCGACCACCGGGTGGCGCGTGAATCCGTGGGTCAAAAAGGGCATTTTGCTCGGCCTCCGGATGGGCAGCCTCGTCGATATGTCGATCGATGCCGCGCGCCAGCCCTTCTTTGACAAGCACACTGTGCCCGTCAAGCAATTCAGCGCGGCGAACGGCGTGCGCATTGTGCCCGGCGGCTCCAGCATCCGCGACGGCTCCTATGTGGGCCGCGGTGTCATTTGCATGCCGCCCATGTACATTAATGTGGGCGCCTACGTCGGCGACGGCACCATGGTCGATTCCCACGCGCTGGTGGGCAGTTGCGCCCAGGTCGGCAAGAACTGCCATATCTCGGCGGCCAGCCAGATCGGCGGGGTGATCGAGCCTATCGGCGCGATGCCGGTGATCGTCGAAGACGACGTGCTGGTCGGGGGCAACTGCGGCATTTACGAAGGCACGGTCGTGAAGCGGCGTGCCGTGCTCGGCACCGGAACCATCCTAAACCGCTCCACGCCGGTTTACGATCTGGTGCGCAACACGGTCCACCGCGCAACTGATGAGGAACCCCTGGTCATTCCGGAAGAAGCTGTCATCGTGGCCGGCTCGCGCGCGGTCACGAAAGGTCCGGGGAAGGACTGGGGTATCTCCATCTACACGCCAATCATCGTGAAGTATCGCGATGCCAAAACCGATGAGAAGATCCAGATCGAGGACCTGCTAAGGTAGGCATGTCCCGTATCCTGGTCGCCGATGACGATGCCGCCCAACTCGACCTCCGCTGCCGCCTTCTGGAAACCGGCGGTCACCGTGCAATTCCGGCGTTTTCCGCGTCGGAAACCATGCGACAGCTTTCTTCCGCCGACGTCGTGGTAATGGATCTGCGCCTGCCCCAGACCGCCGACGGGCTCGCGCTCATCCGCGGCATTCGCGCCGCCCGCGCCCGCGTTCCCATCATTCTGCTCACCGGATGGCCCGCGGATCTAGAAGACCGGCCCGAAGCTGAACTCGTATCGCGCATCATGCCCAAACCGGTAAGGCTCGAATCTCTCCTGCAAGCCGTGGCTGAGGTGTCAGCGGCCTGAACCTGGGCGCCTCCGCTCACACCACCTTCAGCGCAACCCGGCGAACCCCTTCCAGCGCGATTCCATAAACCAGATGAGCGGCGAACGCCTGGAGATGCTGGGACAGCGGAGTTTCCGTGGCCTTTCTTCCTAGTCCAAATGCAGGTACGGCGATTTCGTCGCCGAGTGCCCAGGCTGCTGCGCCATAGGCCGTGCCGAAGCCGGATGTCGTGCGTTCTTGCTTGGCCGCCAGCCCACCATATAACGCTCCGATACCAGTTCCATAGGCATAGTGCACCAAAGAGCCGGCCTTTTCCTTCGATTCGGCTGGCAGTTCCCGGTGCAGCATCGTGCACGAGATTCTCTCTGCGGTCTTGACGGTGGCGTCCTCACCTTGCCCTTCGTGCGGATCACGGTTGCCCAAAGCGCGCGCTAGCAGATACTGAAATCGCGGCATCACCCACGACGCCGCCAAGCCAGCGAGCGAGCCGGCGATCACCCCTTCGTAGACCTTCTTCTTTCGTGAGCGGAAGCCCATGAAACGGGACTCGCAATGGATTTGCCACTGTCCGATTTAGCCACCTCGGGGGGATAGGCATTCCTGCCTGTCCAGGCGCCAGCGCGGTTTAGAACAGCACGCGGAAGCCGAGTTGAATCTGCCGCGGCGGGGCAGCACCGGTGAAACCGAGCGGCTGGCTGGGAGTCAGATTCGGGTTGCCATGCACATTGAACGGCGGCGGCATATTTCCAACCGTATTGTTGACGCTGGTGTAGTTTAGCGTATTGGTAAGGTTGAAGGCCTCCGCCATCAGTTCCGCGCCAAGATGCTCGCGCAACCGGAACAGGTGCGAGAGACGCGCGTCTATGTTGATATATCTCGGTCCGATGCCTGTGTTCCGGCCCGCGAAGTACGGGCGGTCGGTGGTATTGTGGCGGTCGTTGTTGAGGTCGCTCCCGGCGAGCAGATTGAAGGGTCGCGGGCTATCGTAGACAAAAATCGGCGAGAACGTGAAGCCTGAGAGCAGTCGCCGCCAACCGGTTCCTGGCCCTGCGGCGCGCGGCGTGAACACGCCGTACAACACAACCTTGTGCCGCTGATCGAAGCTCGAAAGCGCACGCTCACAACGGCGGCAGGTCTGGATGTTCGGCTGGAAGTCGCTGTTATAATCCGTCGTCTCGTCCGTGGCCTTGCTAAACGTGTAATTGAAGGCCGCGCTGACATCCTGGCTGAAACGCTTGTTGGCGGTGAGGGTCATGCCGCTGTAGAACGAGTTGGCCGTGGACTCGTAAACGTTGTCCTGGTAGATCAGCGGATTCACAAAATATTTCGTGCCGCTCGGATTGTCAGCCGTCGGCCCCCAGTCGGGAATGCCCGTGGCCGGGTTGATGGGCGCGGGAAGCACATTGTCGTCGCGCGAGGTGGTGAGGTGAAGGCCGCGCACAAAGACATAGCTGGCGGAGAGAGAGACGCTGCGGCCGATCTGGCGCTCGATTTCCAGGCTGGATTGCTCCGCCTCAGGATCCTGGTAGTCCGGGGAATTGTGGAACAACACCGAGAACGGCGGCAGCGGTCCGGTCTGCGAGGGGAAGATACCGAACTGCGCCAGGTCGGAAGCCTGGATGGTACGGGTGGGTGTAGGGACGCCCACGATCCCCTGGGCGCGCAAAGTTTGGAAGACATTGATGGGCCCGTTTACGGCGAACGGGTTGTTGGGATCGAGAGTGGTGAGCACCTGGGCAATCTGGCGCTTGCCATTGATCTGGTTGAGAGCGTTGACGACGTAATCGATTTGGAAATCGATGGTGGCCCAAAAGACTCCATAGCCGCCGCGGACGATGGTCTTGTGATCGCCGAACGGATCCCAGGCAAAGCCGACCCGCGGTCCGAAGTTGGCGTAATTCGTCGGCAGAGGGGGCTTGCGCGAATCGACCTCCCAACGCATCCCTAAGTTCAATGTGAGCCGGGGGCTCACCGCCCAGGAATCCTGGACAAATGCGGCGCCCAACGGATACACGGCACGTACGGTCGGATCCCCAAAGCCCTGCTGGTACGCTTCCGCTAAGCCGAGGTTGAAGGCTTGCAGCGCGGTAATCGTGGTGGGCGCCAGCACCGGGTTCACAGCATAACCGGGTAGATCGCCGAAGATGAATCGCCCGCCCAGGAAGGTATCGGAATGGCTCGTATTCTGCCGGATCAAGGAGTACAAGCCGAGTTTGAAAGTATGCTTGCCTCGGATGAGGTTCAGAGTATCGGCCAGTTCCACGCGGCGGTACAGTTCGTCATCCGGCAGGAAGATGTCGCGGTTGAAGAAACCGTAGCCCTGGATATCGAGCGACGGTCCGTACGGATCGTTGGTGGCCGTCGTCCCAGAGCCGTAATTGAACTGCACATGAGCGTCGTTAATGGTCGTCGGAGAGAACAGGTGAGTCCACCGGGCCAAACCGGTACTATCGAACTTGTCCTGAATATAGCCCCGTGAGAAGCCCACCAGCGCGTTGACGTTCACGTTGGTGTCGTATTCGCGGGTGACGTTATAACGCAGTGTGGCCTGATCGGTGGGGCTGAACTGGTGATCCAGGCGCATGAATCCCTGGTTGGTGTCGGTTTGGAAAGGGAAGATGCCGCTGTTGTTCTTGAACATCTGGATGGTGGAGGGTGGACTCGTGAGCGCCAGGGTAAGCACTGCCTGGGTCACCGCGGGTGCAGTGGCGAGGAGCTGATTTTGCTGGGGGGTAGGCCCGAAAATCGATGGGTCGGTCAGCACCGGTACAGTAGCGAATTCGCGGCGCCGTAGCTGTTCGTAGCCGAGGAAGTAAAAGGTCTTATCGTGCTTGATGGGGCCGCCGAACGTGCCGCCGAACTGCTGGCGGCTGGAATCGGGCTTGATGCGCTTGAGTACGTTTCCCTGGAGTTCCACGCTGAAGGGGTTGGTGGCATCGAACGGAGCATCGCGGAAGAAGCCAAACAACGATCCGTGGAGCTGGTTGGAACCGCCCTTAGTAATAATGTTGATGACGCCGCCGCGCGCCGATCCGTATTCGGCCGAGTAGTTCGTGCGGTTGATCTGGAATTCCTGCACGGTCTCCTGGCTGACCGTCGGCCGTACGCCGCCCGCGGAATCGTTGGCTTCCCCGCCATCGACACTGATGTTATTGCCGCGGCCGTTGCTGCCGTAAAAGGATAACCCGCTATCTTGCGTCTGCTTGACGCGGTAGTTCTGACCGTCGGCCAAAGCCTTGGAATCGGTGACGCCGGGCGCCAGCAGAGTGAAATCGAGATAATCGCGGCGGTTGATCGGCAGGTTCTTCACCGCGTTTTGCACGATCGTATCGGACTGCTGGGTGCGCTCGGGTTCGATCAGCGGCGCATCCGCCTGGATATCGACGGATTGCACGTTGGTGGTGAGGGCCAGATGGAAATCCTGAGTAGCGGTCTCCCCTACCGTGAGGACCAGACCTTTGCGGCCACCAGTGGTGAACCCCTCTTTTTCCACGGTCAGATCGTAGGTCCCGGGGGGAACCAGCAGGAATTTGTATTCCCCGCGGTTATCCGTTTGGGCGGTGCGGGTGAGCCGGTTGTTGGTTTCCGTGATCGTCAGGCGGGCGTCCGGAACGACCGCGTCCGACATATCCGTGACCACGCCGCCGATCGCCCCGCTGGTACTGGACTGAGCGAACGAGAGCGAGGCGCAGAAAACGACGCCGCTCAGACACAACACTAGCCTTGGCACGGATCTCCTCCCCCTTTGAACTGTTACACTACCCCGCCCGGGGCGGCGTGTCAACGGAATCGGCCCGCGAGCAGTACTAGACGAGGGTGCGATGTGGCTTGGATTCAGTAGATTCGACGTATAATACCAAAGCGCGTCCTTGGATTTACCATCCAATCCATTCCATAGGAGAAAGAATGAGACGAGCTTTGGCAATCATTGGAGGAGCGGCCGGATTCGTTCTGGCAGGATGGGCGCAAACGCCCACCATCACGGCGGTGCAGGATGCCGCCAGTTATACATCGACCATCGCTCAGGGGAGCGTATTCGTGGTCAAAGGCAATAACCTGAGCGCCAGCGGATTTGTGCAGTTTGCGCCGGCCTCCGGGCAAGCTTTGGCTTATCCGACCACGCTGAATAACGTGTCGATCTCCGTGGGTGGCACCCCGGCATACATGGTCTACACCTATAACCAAAACGGCTTGAACCAATTGGCCGCCATTCTCCCATCCACAGTTCCAACCGGCAGCGCCAACCTGACGGTCACCAACAACGGGGCTACCAGCGCGGCATTCAAGGTCAACGTAGTGACCCGCAAATTCGAGATCATTTCGGCAGATAGCAGTGGCGGCGGGCAAGTAGTGGTGCAGAACGTGGTCACCGCGACCCAATATGATGTCAACCGGTTCACCACGGGAACGCTGAACGGATTTACTTACTCGCCTGCCCATCCCGGACAGACACTGATCGTTTACGGCACCGGTATGGGTCCGATTTCCGGCGCCGACAACACTGCGCCTGGAGCAGTTGATCTCAGGGGCCAGGTGCAAGTGCAAGTGATCGTCGGCGGTGAAGTGATCAATCCCGCCTATGCGGGACGCGCACCATCGCTGCCGGGCGCTGACCAGATCAATTTCACGCTTCCCTCCGACGTGGCCACCGGTTGCACCGTGCCCTTCCAGGTGAGCGTGGGCGGAGTCTTGAGCAATGCCACGACGATTTCCATCGCGCCCGTGGGAGCCACATCGTGCCCCGTGCCCGGACTGCTGAGTTCGCTGTTTACACCGGCGGCGCTGGGACGATTGGACCAGGGTGGGGACTTGGTGTCTGGCAGTTTCGCAGTCAGCCAGTTCACTACCTTGTATGACCCGCACATTCCGTTTGTGAATCCTTTGCAGGCACAGATCGAACAGGTGGTAGGCGCCTTCGGCAAGACGTCGGGCTTGGAGTTGGCGGCGGTGTTGCAATTCCTGAATCCCTCGGCGGGCTGCCAGGTGTTCCACCGCATTGGAGACCAGAACGCGCTGTTATTAGGCCCGGCGCCCACGAATCTGGACGCCGGCGCGATCACAGTGACCGGTCCCAACTTCTCCAACAAGTCTCTGACTAAGGCAGCCGACAACTCCTATAGCCTGGCGTTGCCCATTGTGATCCCTGCGAACGCCTTGCCCTCAGTCCCGCCGGGCTTCACTACCACGCCCAGCATCACAGCCGGCACTTACACGCTCACGGGCACTGGGGGAGCGGACGTCGGCAGTTTCACGGCCCAGGTGAGCATGTCGAACCCGCTGAAGCTCTCAGCCCCCATCCCGGCCACGATTAACCGTAACAACTCTCTGCAACTCTCCTGGACGGGCGGGAACTCGACCGACTTAGTGCAGGTGATCGGATTCTCCGGATCGACGGTCGGCGGAACGAAGGCCGATCCGGTCTACGATGCTTCGACTTTCGTCTGCACCACCACGGCTGGGCAAGGCGGTATCACGATCCCGGCATCGATTCTCCAGCAGATGCAAGTGACGCCGCCCGACGCGCTCACGGCCGGCACCGGACTCGGCGCCCTGGTAGTCCTCTCCACGTTGCTCCCAAGCGCAACGAATGGCGAGTTTACCGCCCCGCTGCTCAAGGAGAACCGCAACATCGACCTGGGGATCTTCGCCGGAACCTTCGGTACGCTGGGGACGCCACTGTATCAGTAAACATCGTGGGGCAAGGCTCTGCCTTGCCCTTTCGCTACTTATGCGCGGCCTGATAGTGCTGTGCTAACAAGTCGCCGCCCCAATCATTGGTGAAATCGCGCCAGACGCTGTGAATGTGGTTGGCGTTGTCCTGCGTTTTATCGAGTTCGATCAGAAATTGAGGAGTCTGCACGCGGTAATAGAGCGGCTCGCCGCGTTTGGTTCCGCCGGACCACGCGAAGTACAGATTGGGCTGCATCTTGCGGAACTGGTCCATGCGCATGTCGGCGATCGGCTGCGGGAAGTTGGAGGCGTACTCGGAGACTAGCCGGCCCAGAGTGTCTTTCTGTTTGGGGGTCATTTTCGAGAACGGCAGACCGTTGGGCTGGCCGCTGAGAGCGGCCTTGCGCGATTCGGCGGTGACGATCTCCTTGGGGGCAACCTTATCGACGATCGCGATGGCGCGCTGCTCGTCCGTGAGTGACTGGACCAGTTCGAGCGCGATATCCTCCTCGCGCATCAACGCCCGCAGGCCGGCTCGCGAACCGCTTTTCACTTCGGCGGGATTGGCGCCGAAAAAACTGGGGCTGGCGGCCAGGTTGCCATCGACCACGGTGTAATTCACGCTCACGTGATGGCCTTCGAAGCGAAAGCCCCACGTGCCCTGCAGCGAGGGTTCGCCGAAGATGGAAACGTAGTATTTATCGGGGTCGCGCTCGGGCCCTTTATCCCCTTCGAGTTCCTTCAACACCTGTTCGAGGCTCATGATGGTATGGGCTTTGATGATGCCCTGGGTAGAGAGCGCCGCCGATAGAAGCGCCTCCGCCAAGTGCTTCTGCTCCGCGTTCATCTCGCGCAGGGCGAGGCCTTTGCGCGGAACGGGAGTGTAGTGGAAGTTCATCCGCTCGTCGCTGTTAAAGGCGATCGTGGTCTGCGCGCGCTGCGCCGGTTTGAGGGACGCCAAATACGCTTTCGCCGTATCGACCAGGAGACTGGAAGTCTGGGTGCGCTCGTAGGCAGCCGTCAGCAGACCGGCCGCAGCCAAAATCAAGAGCAGGCGCTTCGGATTTCGCACAGCGGTGCCTCCCCGTTCGGAAACTCGGTACTGGGAGTATACACCCTGGTGTCGCGGTTGGGAATGGCGTGTAGCATGGAGTCTGGAGAACGCAAAAATGCAACTGGGAATGATCGGGCTGGGCCGGATGGGGGCCAACATCGTGAAGCGCCTGATGCGCGCGGGCCACCAATGCGTGGTGTTCGATAAGAACCAGGCGGCGTTGGACGAGGTTGCGGCGGAGGGTGCTTCCGCGGCGGCCTCTTTTGACGATTTCGTGAAGAGGCTGACTCCGCCGAGGGCCATCTGGCTGATGGTGCCGGCAGGAGCAGTGGATGGCCTGATCGAGGAGTTGGCGGGCCGGCTCGCCGCGGGCGATATTCTCATCGACGGCGGAAATTCCTATTACATCGATGACATCCGCCGGGCCAAAGCCTTGGCCCCCCGCGGCATTGCCTACCTCGATGTGGGGACAAGCGGCGGCGTGTGGGGGTTGGAACGCGGCTATTGCATGATGATCGGTGGTCCCCGGGAAACCGTCGAGCATCTCGACCCCATTTTCCGCGCGCTCGCGCCTGGGCGGGGCAGTTTGTCGCGCACTCCAGGCCGGGAAAAGGCGGGCGGCACGGCTGAGGAAGGTTACTTGCATTGCGGGCCCTCGGGCGCCGGCCATTTCGTGAAGATGGTCCATAACGGGATCGAATATGGGATGATGGCAGCTTTTGCAGAGGGGCTGAACATCCTCAAACACGCGGATGTGGGCAGCCGCGGGCGGGAGGTGGATGCCGAAACCACCCCGCTGCGTGAGCCCAGCCATTATCAATACACATTCAACTTGGCGGACGTGGCGGAAGTATGGCGGCGGGGCAGTGTGATTGCGTCGTGGCTGCTGGATTTGACGGCTATTGCTCTGCTGGAATCGCCAGGCCTCGAGAAGTTTTCCGGCCACGTATCGGATTCCGGGGAAGGCCGCTGGACCATCATGGCGGCGATCGAAGAATCGGCGCCGGCTCCGGTCCTCACCGCGGCCCTCTACGAACGCTTCAGCTCGCGAGGCGAAGGAGAATTCGCTGCCAAACTATTATCGGCCATGCGGTACCAATTCGGCGGGCATGTGGAACGCGGCAAATCCTAGATCGTTGCGGCTATTCCGCCGCCGGCAATCCTACCGGCGCGGCGCCCGCTGAATTCGCGCTGAGAAGATTACGATATGCGAAAAGGGTTTACGAGAAGACCACAAGCCGACGAGCCCGCGACGCCACGCAAGAACTACATAACGCCGGGCGGCCTCGAACGCCTCAGAGAGGAACTCCGGTTTCTGCTCACCAGGGAACGCCCCGCGGTGACGAAGGTGGTGGCGTGGGCTGCCAGCAATGGCGATCGCAGTGAAAACGCCGATTACCAGTACGGTAAGCGGCGACTGCGCCAGATCGATGGGCGCATTCGCTTTCTCACCAAGCGAATCGATGCTGCTGAAGTCGTGGACCCGGAACGCCCCAGAACCGGACAGGCAGCCACGCGGACATTTTTTGGAGCGACGGTGCGCTATGTCAATGCCGCAGGAACGGAGCGAACAGTGACCATTGTGGGCACCGATGAGGTCGATCTCGACCGGAACCACATCAGTTGGGTCTCTCCTCTGGGCCGCGCCTTAATGAAATCGGCAGCGGGCGACCGCGTGGCTCTCCACGCGCCGGCCGGTACAGAATACCTGAGCGTCCTGGAAGTCTCTTACCAGCGCGTTTCTGTGGAACCATTCCGGGAACCGCTTGGAGCCGAGGCGCCGCCAAGGGACTCCCTAGCCGGCGACAGTCGATCGGACGAAGGTGCCGAAGCGGCAGATGAAGATTCCAGGCAAAAGGGCAAGAGCCAATGGTGAGCGACCTACGGCGCGAAGCCAAAAGAGTCCTCAAACCGGCGCGGCGCTCAGCCTGAGCGGTTCCCCAGCCGTGTCGCTTTTCTGCTCCAAAGTGGCTCCACGAACACAGGGATTCTCTCGTCAATCCGTTTGAAAACAATCCACGTATTGGTTGGTAGCTGGATTGCTTGCCCAATCCCAGCGAAGGAGGGCCCTGGGTGACCATCGGTAAAATTACGCGGCCCGGTCTGACCGGGATAGCGCTTTCGGTAGCCGCCTTATGGGGCTGCCTCATTGGCGAGCATGTGATTGTGCGCCGGGCCAATGCCGAACAGACGCAAGCCTTGGCGCAGATTGCGCGACTGCGGCGGCAACGCGAATCGCTGCCCACCTCCCTTCCGGTTTCTCCGGTTCGCCGCTATCAGCGGCCCGCTGCGGGATAGGTTTTTCGCTGCATGGATGTACAATTGCAACGATGTGTAAACTCGTTGCGCTTATTGCTGTTGTTGTTCTTGGCATGAGCTGCCACCGCAATCCGCCGGCTGATTTTTCCAGCCTCTCAGAAGAGTTCGTGTACACCACTCTTTCCTTCTCCCCGTCGGGCGCAACCGCCGCAGGTTTGCATCAATATAAGGGCCAGAACTTGGATGACATGCTCGATGATTTCAGCCCAGCCTCCCTGGATCACCAGCGCATGTTTTATCAGGATTTCCGCCAGCGCCTCGCTGCGTTGAAGAGCGACTCGATGCCCGTCGAGGATCGCGCCGATTTGCAAATCCTCGAAGACCAGATCTCGCTGGCGCTGCTCGATCTGGATGAGATCCATAGCACTCTGCATAGTCCGACGCTATACGTCGAAACGCTCGGTAACGCCCTCTTCAACCCCGAGGTGCTGGAATACGCCCCCAAGCCCGACCGTATCCGCAACATCATCGCCCGCCTGCAAAAGGTGCCTCTGTATCTCGACCAGGCCAGCGCGAATCTCGTCTCTTCTCCGGATATCTGGACCAAGGTGGCGATCGAGGAAGGCGAAGGCAATATCGATCTGGTCGACAAAACCATTCGCGCCGAGGTGCCGGCGGACCTGAAAGATGCCTTTGACCGGGCCGCCAAACCCGCGCTCGCCGCCATGCAGAAGTTCCAGATGTACCTGAAGACCAGCCTTTCGGCGCGCAACAATGCCGATTGGCGCCTGGGCCGCGATCTCTATCTCAAAAAGTTCCGCTACACCATGGAAACCGGAGTCGAGGCGGAGACCGCGCTAGCCAATGCGGAGGCCGAAATTACCAAAGTACGGATGCAGATGCTCGATCTCGCGCTGCCTCTGCATCGCACCATGTTCCCGGGACATAAGGACCACGCGGAGCTAACCGGCGATGAGCGGCTGAACAAGATCGTCGGCGAGGTCCTGGACAAGATCGCCGAACGCCACGCCACTCCGCAGACCTATATGGACGATGCGCGCAAAGACCTCGCGGAGACGCGCGCCTTCGTCCAGGAGAAGCATCTCCTCACGCTCCCCTCGGGCGCCAATCTGCAGGTCATCGCCACGCCTGAATTCATGCGCGGTATTTATTCCGTCGGGGGCTTTGCGGCTGCGCCCGCTTTGGAGCCGCAACTCGGCGCCTTCTACTGGGTCACGCCCATTCCTTCCGACTGGCCGAAGCAGCGCATCGAATCCAAGCTCCGCGAGTACAACTACTACGGCCTCCAGTTGCTCACCATCCACGAAGCCATGCCCGGCCACTATGTACAGTTCGAGTTCGCTAATAACGTCCAGCCCAAATCGCGCCGCATTCTGCGCTCGGTCTTCGGCAATGGCCCCTACGTGGAGGGGTACGCTCACTATGCGACCAAGATGATGGTGGACGAGGGCTACCTCAACCACTCGCCGGAACTGGCGCTGTCGTTTTACAAGCTCGACCTTCGCGCCACCGCCAATACCGTTCTTGACGTGCGCCTACAGATGCTCAACATGACCGATCAAGAAGCGATCAGCCTCATGGAGAAGCAGACCTTCCAGGAGACCGAAGAGGCGAACGGAAAATTGCAGCGCGCCAAGCTCTCCTCGGCCCAATTGCCAACTTACTTCGTAGGCTCGCGTGCCTGGCTGCAAATCCGTGACGCCTACAAACAGGCTAAGGGCAGCGCTTACTCGCTGGCCGATTTCAACGATAAAGCTCTAGCACAGGGCGCCGTCCCCTTGACGGTTTTAGGACAGTTGCTGCAGTAGCCGATCCTGGGGGCAACCCCCGATTCCGGCAAACCGTCTATAATTTATAAAAGCGAGGGATGCCGGAGAACGAAAACGCCGACCAGGTCACTACGGCGACAGAATTGGTCCCCCCAACACAGCCGGCGCGGTCCAGTCTGTGGAGTGCCCTTTCGTGGGTGCGCGACCTTGCATTTTCCGTCCTCATCGCCGTCATCCTGATCGTCTTCATCTATCAGCCCGTCAAGGTCGAGGGCACCAGCATGATGCCCACCCTCACCGACCAGGAACGCATCTTCATCAACAAGTTCACTTACCATTACGGGCTCGGTAATATCGAGCGCGGCGATATGGTCGTCTTCTGGTACCCGCTGGACACGTCGAAGTCTTACATCAAGCGCATCATCGGCGTACCCGGAGATACGGTGAAGATCGTATCCGGCGAAGTCTACGTCAACGGCAATCCGCTCGAAGAAGATTACGTTCCGGACGAATACCGCGACCGGGTGTCTTGGGGACCGGAGCGCGTCCCCCCGGAGAAGTACTTCGTCTTGGGCGACCATCGCAGCTCGTCTAATGACAGTCGCGCCTGGGGCTTCGTCGATCGCAAGTACATCTACGGCAAAGCAGTCTTCGTCTACTGGCCCTTAGACAAAATGGGCCGCTTGCGTTAGCCGTGTAACTACCGCCGCAATATCCACATCACCACCGAAAACACCACGCTCAAAATAATGCACGTCACCACTGGGAAATAGAAGGTCGAGTTCTTTCCGTGAATGTAGATGTCGCCCGGCAAGCGTCCCAGCCGGAACGGCAAGCGGCCCGCGAAGCTCACCAGCACGCCCAGAGCTACCAGCACCAACCCCAACACGATAAGGAGCCGGCCCAATCCCACGATTTCAGTATACTGTTGGGGCAATGAGCCGGACTGTCGTCTACGCACTTCTTGCCGCCAGCCTTCCCGCGCTAGCGCAGCATGCTCTCTCCACGCGCGACTACTTCTACGTGGGCGGCAAGTACAGCGGAAAACCGGGGCAGGAAGTCATGGCCGGTCAAATGTACGTGGAGGTCTTGCGGCCGCAGCGCGTCACGCAGAAGTATCCGCTCGTGCTCATTCATGGCGCCGGACAGACCGCCACCAACTGGCTGGGGACGCCCGACAGCCGCCCCGGCTGGGCCGACTACTTCTTGCAACAAGGCTACATTTTGTACCTCATCGATCAACCCGCGCGCGGCCGTTCGCCGTGGCACCCAACTGCCAACGGTCCGCTGCAGATGCGCCCACCCTCGTGGGTCGAGGAGCGTTTCACCGCTCCCGAGGTGAAACACATCTGGCCGCAAGCCCGCAAACACACCCAGTGGCCCGGCACAAGCGCACAGAAAGGCCGCCAGGGCGATCCCGTATTCGATGCTTTCTACGCCACCCAAGTGGAAGGCCTGGAAAGCGCCGTCGAAACGCAAAGCTTGATCCAGGCAGCGGGCTCGGCTCTGCTTGACAAGATTGGTCCCGCAATCCTGGTGACCCATTCGCAGTCCGGCGCATTCGGCTGGCTCTTGGCAGATGCGCGCCCCAAAGCCGTCAAAGGAATCGTCGCAATCGAGCCGAATGGCCCGCCATTCCACGACGCCGTCTTCGGCGAAGACCGGAATCGTGCCTGGGGCATGACCGATATTCCCATCACCTACGATCCGCCCGTCAAGAACCCGGCCGAGTTGGCGATGGTCCAACAGCCCAAAGCGGATGCGCCCGATCTGGTGCGCTGCTGGAAGCAGGCGGGCACGCCGCGCCGCCTCCCCAACCTGCGCGGCATCCCGATCCTCATCGTCACAGCCGAGGCCTCCTATCACGCACCCTACGATCACTGCACTTCGCAGTACCTGTCGCAGGCAGGCGTCCCCAATACTCACTGGCGTCTGGAAGACCAGGGCATTCACGGCAACGGCCATATGATGATGCTGGAGAAGAACAATCTCGATGTCGCTGCGCTGCTGCAGAAATGGCTTTCCGGAAATATCAAGTGAACCGCCTTGGATTAAGGTTTCTCTATTGACAGAAACCTCTTTTCCGGCGATCATTCGCGGAGGAGGGATGTGTTGTGAAGCGCACACTTCGAAGGGTTCTACCGGTACTTCTCCTCGCGGGTCTTTCCGCTTCTTTACAGGCGCAACGCGGCGAATGGCTAATGCTCGGGGACGCGCACGTGGATGGAGCCGCCGATCACGACAAGATCAAAGTAGGTAAAGATAAGGGCCTGTTCCGTTCGATCCAGCTCCGCGTGGAGGGTGCTGCGATCGATTTCGATCGCGTCGTGGTCCACTACGGGAACGGCAGCGCAGTGCCGATCGAGATCCGGTTTCACATTCCGGCGGGTGGCGTAACGCGCGCGATCGAGTTGCCCGGCGAGCGCCGTTTCATCGACAGCGTAGAAATCTGGTATATGCGCGGCAGCTTCCGGGACGTAAAGCCAAGAGTGACTCTGCTCGGCATGCACTGAGAATACCGAGCCGCGACCGTCAGGGAGCGGAATGCGCGGTTCCGTCGCCGGCACGGCGCCGCGCCTTCTCATGAGCGCGCCGCCGTAACAATCTGGTAATATCCCCGCCGTATACTCTCTCCTCAAGCCCATGCCAGCCGTCGAAATTCAAAATGTCACGAAAACCTTTGCCACGGGCTCATTCTCGACGCTCACAGCCGTAGACGATCTGACGCTTACCGTCCCCGAAGGTTCCGTCTACGGTTTCATCGGACCGAACGGCTCGGGCAAGACGACCACCATGCGGATGATCGCCAATATCTACCGTCCGGATCGCGGTTCCGTTCGCGTTTTCGGACAGCAGAGCGCCGGCACCCGCTCGGAGCTGATTGGATACCTCCCCGAAGAGCGCGGGCTGTATCGCAAAATGCAGGTCCTGCCACTGCTCGAATTCTACGGCGAACTGCGCGGCGGACGCCCGGTAACCAAGGAAGTGCAAGGCTGGCTGAAACGCTTCGACCTGGAGCGCTGGGCCGATCAGAAAACCGAAACGCTCAGCAAGGGCATGAGCCAGAAAGTGCAGTTCATCGCCGCCGTGGTGCCGCTACCGAAGCTGCTGATCCTGGACGAGCCCTTCACCGGCCTCGATCCTGTGAGCCGCGATCAATTGCAGGATGCCATTCTGGAACTACGCCAGCGCGGCGCTACCGTCATCCTCAGCACGCATGATATGTACGTCGCCGAATCGATGTGCGATTCCATTTTCATGATTTTTCGCGGCCAGAAAGTTCTGGATGGCACCATCGAGTCAATCCAGGACCGTTACGGCAGCGACACCATCCGCGTGGAAGTGGATGGAGGCGCAAGATGCATGGAGGGTCTGCCAGGCGTGGATAAGGTTCGCGACCTGGGCCGCCACCAGGAATTGCGCATGGCCCAGGGTTGCGATCCGCAAGAGGTGCTGCGCGCCTTAATTGCGCGAACCCGCGTAATCAGTTTCTCCATCACCAGGCCGTCCTTGCATGACATCTTCGTGCGCATTGCCGGCCCCGCGGCCGAGGAGGCGAACCATGCATAGAACGATGCTGATCGCCAAACGCGACTACCTCGTGGCGGTCCGGACCAAGGCGTTCCTGATTGGCCTGGTATTCCTGCCGCTTATGTTTGGCGGAGGTTTTCTCGTCATAGGTTTTACCAGAGGCAACGTCAATGTGGATCGCCATGTGGCCATTCTCGACCGAACCGGGATCGCGGCTCCGGCTATCATCCAGGCGGCGGAAGAGAGGAACCGCCGCGAGATGTACAACAAGCTGACAGGCCGGCAGGAGATGCCTCACTACCTGTTTGAACCGATTCAGGTGGATGCCGGCCATCTGGACGAGCAGCGCTTGCAACTATCCAATCGCGTTCGCCGCAAGGAACTGTTCGCATTTTTAGAAATTGAGCCAGATGCCATATATCCTCGAAAGCCGGATACCGCTTCGGTCGGGTATTTCACGGACGCCGGTGGCCTCGATACCTTCCAGGAGTGGATGACTGGCCCGGTAAACCATGGCATTGAACGTGTGCGGCTGGAACAACTCGGACTGGCCGGCCAATCCGAGGCAGCGCTCACCCCGGTCACCGTCGAAGGCCGCACGCTGGCTGTGCGGGATCCGAAAAACGGCACGATTCAACAGCCTACGAAGAAGGACCGCATTGCTGGAATCGCCGGGCCTTACATCATTGCCCTGTTGTTGCTGATGATCGTCCTGTTCGGCTCGGCGACCATGCTTTCCGCGGTCGCGGAAGATAAGCTGCAGCGCGTATTCGAAATGCTGCTGGTCTCCGCGACGCCTTTCGAACTGATGGCCGGCAAGGTGCTGGCCGCGGTGGGGCGTTCGCTCACGGCATCGGTGTTCTACGTGGTCGGGGCCATTCTTGCGCTGGAAGGTTTAGCCCTGATCGGCTTGGCGCCCATGGCGCTGCTCCCCTGGTTTTTCGTTTTCCTGATCGCGGAAGTAGTCATGATCAGCGCGATTGCCATTGCGCTGGGCGCCGCTTGCGGTAGCCCGCAGGATGCCCAGAGCCTGAACCAGTTCGTGGTTTTTCCCGTGATGGTTCCCATCTTCCTGATGGCGCCGATTCTGCAGCAGCCCAATGGCACGCTCGCAACCGTGTTGTCCCTTGTCCCGCCCTTGACGCCCGTGCTGATGCTCCTCCGCCAAGCCGTGCCCGGCGGCGTACCCGCCTGGCAGCCCTGGGCAGGATTGGTAGGAGTGCTGGCGTGCGCCTTCCTGGTCACTTGGGGCGCCTCCCGCATCTTTCGCGTCGCAATCCTCTTTCAGGGCGCCGCCCCCAAGATCAATGAACTGGTCCGCTGGGCCGCCCGAGGCTGATTGCAGCTCCAGGTCAACCGTGGTCGTGCTGAGCCGCGACCGCAAAGGGGACGGTTATTCCTTCGTATTCGGTAAACAGGGCCGTGCCGGCGATGCTGTAAAGTGCCAAATCACAACCGCGCCTGCCCAGCACGGGCTCTCGTCAAGATCTGCTTCTGCGATATTCAGGATGCCCTTAAAAGGCTCCCACCGAGCCACCGCGGCTGATCGGGAAGAGCACACCGCGCGACTCAGGCGTCTCGGACCACTAGACCGCAATAATGCCGAACCCCGGATTCCCGCGCAGCGAGCGCAAGGCGTAGCGAAGATCCTGGCCGTGCACGCGGGTTCAAGTATACTGCAGGATCAGTGTTCTCTTCCCGCTTCCGCTGGAGTTTCGAGCCCAACCGGCTGAGCCGCGCTCTCGAAGAAAAACGCCGCCGCGGCGAGAGCATCCTCGATCTCACGCAATCCAATCCCACTCAGGCCGGGTTGGCGTATCCCAACGAGATCCTCGAAGCATTTGCCGATGAGCGGTTACTGCGTTATGAACCAACTCCTGCGGGCTTGCGCGAAGCGCGCGAGGCTGTCGCGCGATATTACGAGAGGCGCGGCATCGCGGTCCAGCCGGATCGCATTCTGCTGACAGCCAGCACCAGCGAAGGATATGCGTACCTTTTTAAGCTACTCACTGATCCAGGCGACCACGTCCTGATCCCGCACCCCTCCTATCCCTTGTTCGAGTTTCTGGCCGCCATGGAGTCGATTGAAGTGCGGCCGTACCCGCTGGTGTATCACGGTGGCTGGTCAATGGACTTGGACGCCCTTTCGATGGCAATTACCCCCAAAACCCGTGCTATTGTTCTGGTCAACCCGAACAACCCCACCGGTTCCTATTTGAAGCGGCACGAGCTCCAGGAACTCCTGCGCTTATGCGCGGCGCATCAGCTCGCCTTGATCTCGGATGAAGTATTTTCCGATTACGCCTTTGGTCCCGATCTGGAACGCGTAGCCACTCTGGCCGGCGTCACCCAGGGATTGGCGTTCTCGATGGGGGGCCTCTCGAAAGCGGCTGGGCTGCCGCAGATGAAGCTGGGCTGGATCGTATCCGCGGGCGAGGAACAAATGCGCCGTCGAGCGCTGGAACGGCTCGAATGGATCGCGGATACTTACCTTTCTGTAGGCACACCAGTGCAGGCCGCGGCCGCGCGCCTGCTCGGCGCGGGCGAATCGCTCCAGGAGCAGATTCGACTCAGGGCCTGTGGCAATTTGCGGCAACTCCGCGAATCGATGGAAGGGAGCTCCGCTACCGTCCTAGCCGTGGAAGGCGGCTGGTATGCCATCCTGCAGATGCCGCGCGTGCGCAGCGAGGAGGATTGGACGCTGGAGTTGCTGGAACGCTGGAACGTCTTGGTGCAGCCGGGGTTCTTCTACGATTTCGACTCGGAAGCCTTTCTGGTGCTGAGCTTGTTGACCGCCGAAGCGCCCTTTGCCCATGGTCTGAACCGCCTGCGCGAGCTGTTGAATTGTGCGTAGCCTCGCTATTCGGCCCCAACCGGCGTAAAATAAAGGTATGGCCAAAGGTTGGGAAAGTAAGTCGGTCGAAGCACTGGCTGGCATATTCGAGGTGCGCCCTGGCGCGGACCGGAATGTGCCCGATTCCGCCACCTTGCAACATATTCGCCAGAAGGAAAGCATCCTTCTCTCCAGAACCCGAATCGTTACCGAACTCAAGTCCGCGCAGAATCCCCGGTACAAGGATTTACTCAATCGTACTTTGGCGGATCTGGACGCGAAACTGGCAACTTTGCACTGAAAAACACTCTCCCGCCTCACCGAGTGTGAGGCGGGATACCAACTTCCCAGTTTGCGGCTGCACAATTGCCCAGTGGATGCACTGTGAGGTATTGCGCGTTTGTCTGCGCGGCTGCACTTCTGTGGGCTCCCGGGGCCCGGGCATACTCGGTGCTCACCCACGAGGCGATCATCGACTCTGCCTGGGACCAAAACATCAAGCCGCTCCTTCTGCAGCGCTTTCCGCAAACGGCGCCTGATGATTTGAAGCACGCCCACGCCTACGCTTATGCCGGGGCCATCATTCAGGACATGGGCTACTATCCTTTCGGCAGCCGCGAGTTCAGCGACCTGGTGCACTACGTGCGCAGCGGGGATTTCGTAGTTAATATGATCCGCGATTCCCAGGATTTGAACGAGTATGCCTTTGCCTTGGGCTCGCTCGCGCATTACGCGGCCGATACCGAAGGCCACAGCATCGCCGTGAATCCCTCGGTGGCTCTCCAATACCCGAAGCTGGAAAGCGAATACGGCCGCGAGGTGACCTATGAAGAGGACCCTTCCGCGCACCTCAAGGTAGAGTTCGGATTCGATGCGCTGCAGGTGGCGCGCGGCCACTACGCCCCGGATTCCTATCACGATTTCATCGGATTCAAGGTGAGCAAGCCCGTACTGCAGCGCGCATTCCAGGACACTTACTCGCTCCAGTTGAAAGATGTTTTCAAGGATCTCGACCTTGCCCTGGGAACTTACCGGTTCACGGTTTCGCACGTGATCCCCGAGATGACCAAAGTGGCCTGGGATCTCAAGAAAAAAGAGCTCATGCAGGCCGAACCAAAGCTGACGCGCCGCAAGTTTGTTTACTATATCTCGCGTGCCAGTTACCGCAAAGAGTGGGATGGGAGACACGAAGAGCCGGGGATAGGCGCACGCTTTCTGGCGTTTCTTTTCCGCATTCTTCCCAAAGTAGGGCCGCTGAAGGCCGCATCCTACAAGGTGCCTACTCCACAAACGGCGAAACTGTTCGAAGATAGTTTCGATAAGACACTCGATTTCTACCGGTATCTGCTGGGCGAAGTGGGGAAGGGGAATCTGACCCTCACCAATCGGGACTTCGACACCGGAGAGCCCACCCGCCCCACGGAATATCAGCTCGCGGATAAAGCCTACTCAAAGCTGGCGATCCAACTTTCGAAGAAGCCACCGGAGAATGTCGATCCGAAGGTCGTGGAAAACATTCTGGGATACTACCGTGATCCGAACCTGCCCTATGCCACGAAGAAAGACCCCGACGTGTGGCAACAAACGCTCACGGCAGTGAATAAATTGCGAACCGAGACCGCCGCTTCGCCAATTCCACCCTCCAAACCAGCCGCTTCCACAAAAACCACTGCTCCTTGAAGCAGATCCCCGCCCCCCCCGGAATGGGCCAGCCAGCTTTTGTCGTATTCAAAGGTGGCGCTGTCCCGGCCCTTGCGCGTATCGGCCATAGCCGCCCAGCCAGGTACGGCGTGCCCTGCAAGTCTGCGTAAACCAGAACTTCCCCGTCCATCACTGACTCGTCTTTCCTGGTTGGAGGAGACTTTGGCCGCGATAAGCGAATGCGCTGCGGGAGGTGTTCCTCCTCGAGTCCCAGCCCGAGATGCCTGGCCGTGCCTTCCTGTGATTAACCGGAAATCCAACAGGCTATCGATGAGTGCCTGGATCTCCACCTCTTGGAAGGCGCCGCGACAATGACCATGCACCAGCTCCTGGCCAGCTTTCTCCAGGAAGTCGAACCCCGTTTCGAAGATGCCGGCCTGTTGGCTCACTTGAGAGAGGCCCAGTGGAACCGGCTGGTGGAATCTGCGGGAAAAGTAGCAGCCAATCCCGCCGATGCAGACACCGCGAAACGGCTGATGCTCTTCCCCGTCTCGCCGCAGGTTTGGTTGCAATCGATTCCGTTGGTTCCGATTGCCGATGGCGAGACGGTGGAACGGCTCTTTGCCAAATTGGCCGCTTCGAGCAAGCGCAGCCCTGGTGTGAGCGAGCCGTTAACCAGAAAGAGCAGGGTGACGGACACGGCCGCGTCGACCACGCCAGTCTCGGCCTCAGCCTGCAGAGGTGGGCTACTGTCTTTCCAGCCGGGGGCGATTCGAGGATGCGCAGCCCTGGTTCGCGGCTGTAGTCTTGGGACTACCGCTGGTTGGTGTCATAGCTCAGTCCTTGGGGATGTGAGCAAGCTTGACGGGAAATGTCGCCACCTTGACAATGGCGTGCCCAGTTTTCTGGGCCGCATGCTTCACCGGCGGTGCTACTTTCGTGCCGGTCCAGACGCCGGCACCGATGAGCGCGGCAATTACGTAGGGGTTCATTGGTGTTTCTCCTTTGTTGGGTACTATTGGTTTCGGATGGTCAGGTGGCCTAGAATTGAGGCGTGCGGATCAGGGTTCCACTTTGGCAAGTACCACCGCTGTTCATCTCGCACGTGATCATTGCGCCACTGCTAAAGCGGGGACTTGTTGGTTTTGCGATCGCTCTGCTGGTGGCGTGGCTGACTGGCCCGACATCGCATTCGAGGTAGCCCACTTCGCCGCGAGCGCGCCGTCCAGGAAGCCGAACAGGGCGACATCCACGGGCGCATCGACCACGACAGTCTCGTCCTTTCTCTCCGGGCTGTTGCCCACTGCCTTCGGACGCTCGGAAAGACCGCCGAGGCGGACGAATGCGACCGGCGGGCATCTGAAATCCAGCCATCCCCACCACCTCGCGGATAGCGGAAACGCGGTCACCAAACCTCGAAAAATTTCTTCGACCTTGAATCCAAACGACTTATTAAATATTTGAGGATTCTGATATCTGAATGAGGCCAGCCCGCGCGCTATTCTGGAACTAGCAGAAGGGTGGCACATAGACCCGGCGCCCGGCGATGCGATTTCCAACATCGTGTCGCCGCTCCTCCGGGTTTCTCGCGCACCGGGGATTTCTCTCCCCAATTGGCTTTGTTCGTTCCAATTTCTTCTGCCCGCAACCTCGGACGCGAAACCGGTCTGGGTGGCGTGCGGCCCAATTGGGTTCGTTTGTTCAGAAATGAGGTGGAATGTGGCTAGTCAGAAACAGATCGAGGCGAATCGTCGTAACGCATTGAAATCAACGGGGCCCAAGAGTGCAGCGGGGCGCGCCGCCGTGCGCCTCAACGCCCTGAAATTTGGGTTAAGAGCGCGCACCGTGGTTCTTCCAGGAGAATCCCAGGCCGAATTCGATCGCCTTTGCGACGACCTGCAGCAGGAATGGCAGCCCCGCACCCGTACCGAGCAGTTCTACCTCGAGCAGATGGCCGTCTCCCAATGGAAGCTCACCCGTACGGAGATTGCCGAGAAGGGCATCTACGCCGAAGAACTCGACGCTGAAAAGCAGACCAAGTTGCTCGATCGCATCTGGAACGCGCAGCACCGCCTGGAACGCGCCTTTGCCCGCTCCCAGCGCGAGTTGGAGCGTCTCCAGGAAGGCCGCGGCCGCACCGTCGATACCGCCGAACCCCCAATCTATGAGGAGCCTGCAGTCCGACCGGAAGCTCCCCCTCCTGCCCCTAAACCTTGGCCTCCTCTGCCCCTGATCTCCGCCCGCCACGCCGTCCTCGAGGCCGACCGCGCCCGCAAGGAAGCCGCCCAGACCGATGGGCTTTCTCGAGAGGACCGCATCGAGCGCATCCTGGGCCGCCGCTGATTGTGGGACATGCCTCCTGGCTTGTCCATGCGGCGAAGCCGCACGCCTGTGCGCACATACCGCCATTATCAAATTCCGTGATCGCGTTCACCGGAATCCTTGAATCGCGCTCTCCTCAAGCCCCGGAACGACTACGATAGAATGTCCAGTGGCAAGCAATCCTCTTCGTGCTTGGACGGTCTGAGGCAGACCACCGGTCTCCACTTCCCGTTTGCGCAGATTGACGCCTTCGTTAGAAGAACTATGATTTTGCAATTGAATCACCTTCAGGGGAAGGCGGCGGCAGCGACCCAGGAAGTCACCGAAGCCATGTACGGCCTGTTGGCCGATGGCACCCTCAACCAGGCCGAATTCGCGCGCCTGCGCATCCAGTTGGATTGGCTCCAGTACAAGAAAAATTTCCGCGAAGTGGTGCTCGTCACCGAGGGCCAGGGCACCGGTGATAGTACGGAACCGATCACTTATGTCCAGGTGGATACGCGTCAGGTGGTGCCCGGTTGCTTGAAGCCGGAAATGCAGCGGGCGATGTTCCGCTGCAAACCCAACACTGCGGCCGGTGAAGACCGCTTACCGCTGGAAGAGTTCCTGCCCTTCCGTAAGAGCATCGCATGGGAGTTCAACCGGCTCTACTGGCATCGCCTGAAGGATTGGGAACAAGCTCTCGGCAAAACTTACGAACAAGCTCTTCCCGGCGGCCAATCCGACGCCAATCATCCCGAAGCCATCGGCGATACAGTGGCCGATTTCTGGACTCTGTTGCGCGACCTCGAACGCAAACAGCGCCTGCCGCAGGAGATCTTTCTTCTGGAGATCGGCGTAGGAACCGGCCAGCGCTATGGCGTCTTCCTCGACCGCTTCCAGGCTCTCGATCAACAGCGCGGCACCAACTTCTACCCCAAACTGCGCGTGCTGCTGGGCGATTACTCCATGCATTCCCTCGACCGCTCCCGCGCTGCCGTCCAGAAGCATATCGACTTGTGCAGTTTCGTGGCGCTCGACGCCATGAACCCCTTGAAGACGCTCTCGTTCCTGCGTCACAAGGTGATGCACGTGCATCTGACCAATGTGTACGATAATCTGCCCAACGATGAGATGTTGCGGCGCGACAATCGCCTGTACTTCATCAAGGTGCGGGCGTACCTGCCCATGTCCGAAGTGGTGCGGATCACGCAGAAATACGAGCTCCCCCTGGAAAGAACGCGCAACCTCGTGACCCGTCTGCTGGAAGGCGGGCCGGATTACCTCGGCGATTACGAGCGCGGCATGGGCTTTTGGATGGAGATTTGGGATGCCATGAAGCTGGAAGAACGGCTGGTCCCGATCGAAGACATGATCGACACCGCCTTCCCGCCCGGCCTCGATTTGGGCAAGCTGGAGGATCTGCTCCAGGGGGCGCCCAGCGATGTGCGCTTCCACCTGAGTTCCGGAGCCATCGAGAGCTTTTACCACACGATTCCGCTGCTGTATCCGCGCGGCTATCTGCAGGTGCAGGATATTTTCGTGACGGACTTTAATCAGTACCGCCTGGGCTGGCACGGCCCCGGCAAAATGGATGGCTCCATTGTGAACTGGGTGAACGGCGTGCTGCTGAGGGAAGTCGGCGAAAAGGCCGGCTACGACGTGCATTTCGCCCCGTTCCAATACCGCAAGGGTTCCAAAACATCGACGCTATATACGACCCAAAAGGAATAGATCAAATGTTGCTCCCTGAGTGCCTGGTTCTGTGATCACTACGCGAAACCGAGCCGCGACCGCGAGGGAGCGGACCAGAAGTTACCGAGCCGCGACCGCGAGGGAGCGGTTGCCAGACGAAGGATGATTGAATGACTCTTCCACTTCTCCCCACCACCGTGGTGGGCAGCTACTCCATGCCGGGTTGGCTGGAACGCCTCAAGACCGAATACTTCGCCCGGCGCATCAGCCGTCACGACCTGGATGAAATCCACGATACGGCTGTCAAAGCCGACATTAAGGACCAGGAGGTCGCCGGCCTCGACATCATCACCGACGGCGAAGCGCGCCGCGACAACATGATCGACTATTTCGTCGAGAAGCTTCCCGGCGTCCAAATCGATCGCTCCTCGAAAAAGTTCTACTACGATTTCTACGACAGTGCCGTGCAGGGCAAGATCCCCATGGCGTCCCTCGGCTTGGTCCCCGATTTCAAGTTTCTCCAGGCCTATACCGACCGCATGCCGAAGGTCTGCGTTACCGGGCCGCATTGCCTTGCCAAACGCATCCGCAACCAATACTATCCGAGCGAAGAGGCCCTCGCCGTCGACCTCGCGCGCGTCTTCAACCTGGAGTTAAAGGAATTGGTGAAGGCCGGCGCCCAATATATCCAGATTGACGAGCCTTATTACTCCGGTTTTCCCGAGGACCTTCCCTGGGCCGTCCGCGCCCTCAACTGCATGGTGGATGGGGTCCACGCCCGCATCGCGGTCCACATCTGCTACGGCAACCGCTATGGCAAGCCTTCCTGGGAAGGCAGCTACCGCTATCTTTTCCCCGGCATCCTGCAGGCCCGCGTCCAGCAGCTCACCATGGAATTTGCCCGCCGCGGCGGCGAGGATCTGGACCTATTTAAAGAGTTCAACCCGCCCTTCGAGCTCGGAGTTGGCGTCATCGATGTGAAATCGCACGACGTCGAGACTCCCGACATCGTGGCTGAACGTATTCGCAAGGCACTGGAAGTTTTACCTCCGGAAAAGCTCTTCATCCTTCCGGATTGCGGCCTCTTCCATCTCCCGCGCGATGTCGCTTTCGCCAAGCTGCAGGCCATGGTGGATGGCACGATGCTGATCCGCAAAGAACTCGGGATGTAAAGCTGTGCCGGGGCCCAATCCAATCCGGGAAACCTTCCAGAGCGGCCGCTTTTCTTACATCGTGGAGCTGGTGGCCAGCCAGCTCACACGGGAAGCCAAGCTGCTGGAAGTTGCCACGGGATTGGCGCAGGTCCCCGGCGTCATCGCTGCTGGAATCACTAGCTACGCCGGCGGCGCCATGGGACACGACCCCATCCGCGTGGGCACGGCCGCCAAGGCACGCGGGCTCACGCCCAACATCCACATCACTTGCGTCGGCAAGGACCGTCTCACCATCCGACGCGAGCTTGAAGACCTCTATGCTCTCGGTATCGAGAACGTTTTCGCCATCACCGGCGATTACCCCAAAGGCGTCGATCACCACGCCAATCCCGTCCAGTATGACTTGGATTCCGTTCAGCTCGTCGAGTTCATCAGCGAGCTGCGCTCGGCCGGGATGCCGTTCCACATCTCCGTGGCGGTCTCGCCCTTCAAGTATCAAGAGCCCGATTGCGTCTATCAATATTTAAAGCTGGAAAAGAAGATCGCCGCCGGCGCCGATTGGGTCATCACTCAGCTCGGCTACGATGCCCGCAAGTTCCGCGAGCTGAAGCGCTACCTCGATGAGCGCGGCTTGCACACCCCCGTTTTCGGCAACGTGTACGTGCTCGCCGGCAAACCCGCCGAACGCATGTCCAAAGGCGATCCACCGGGATGTTGGGTCGCCCCCGAACTGGTCGAGCGCATTCAGGCCGAAACCAAACAATCCACCACCAAGGGCGTGGCCGAGCGTCTCGAACGAGCCGCCAAAATGGTGGCCATCGTCCGCGGCTTAGGCTATGCGGGTGCTTATATCGGCGGCGATCACCAGGCCGCCCGCGTTCAGTGGATCATCAAGCGCTCCGAAGAGATCGCACCCCGCTGGGAAGAATTCGCCGAAGAGATCAGCTACAGCCCCAAAGGCGCGTTTTATCTCTATGGCGATTCGCCGCGCGTTCCCAAGCAGCGCAGCTTCTGGGTACGGGTTGCCGATCTCGCCGAACCCGCGAACTGGCCAGCGCCAATGCGCGCTGTTTTAACCGTGCTCGCCCGATGGGCGGATAAACGGCCCGCCATCGCCGCCGCCGTCGAAAAGGCGGAGTTCGCTTTCAAGGAACCCGTTTTCGGCTGCCACGCCTGCGGCAACTGCGTGCTGGGGTTGATGGAATACGTCTGCCCGATGACCTGCCCCAAGAACCTCCGCAACGGTCCCTGCGGCGGCCCCTTCAACGGCATGTGCGAAGTGCTGCCCGACCAGGCCTGCATCTGGGTCAAGGTCTATGAGCGCGCCGCTGCCGCCAACCGCCTCGACGAACTGAAAACCTACATTCCGCCGCGCAACCGCGCGCTGCAGGGCTCCAGTTCGTATATCAACTATCTGCTGAAAAAGGACAGCCGCCCCGGTAACACCGAGCCGCTGATCCAGATTATCCCGGCCTCCCTGCCACCATCCGGCGAGGCTGTCCACTTAACGACGAAAAGAGCATGACACCACAAACCGCCCGCAAACTAACCAACATTCAGACGCGAGTTCCCAGTGACATCGAGATCGCCCAGTCCGTGACCCCGATTCCCATCGACCGCATCGCGGCCGCGGCCGGCATACAGCCCGACGAGTTGGAACTCTACGGCAAAACCAAGGCCAAGGTGCATCTCTCCATTCGGGAGCGCCTCAAGGACGTGCCCAATGGCCATTACATTGTCGTCACGGCGATCACGCCGACGCCTCTCGGTGAAGGCAAGACCACCACGACCGTGGGGCTGAGCCAGGCCCTCGGCGCGCATCTCGGCAAGAAGGTCTTCACCTGCATCCGCCAGCCTAGCCAGGGGCCGACGTTCGGCATTAAGGGTGGCGCCGCGGGCGGCGGCTACAGCCAGATCATTCCCATGGAGGAATTCAACCTCCACTTGACTGGCGATATTCACGCCATCATCGCCGCCAATAATCTCCTGGCCGCTGCCATCGATACCCGCCTCTTCCACGAACACAATACGCCCGACGACCAGGTCCTGTTCGATCGCCTCTGCCCCAAGAAGAAAGACGGGAGCCGCCGCTTCTCCGCCGTCATGCTGCGCCGGCTCCGCAACCTGGGCATCGACAAGACCGACCCCAACGAATTGACTCCCGAAGAGCGCAGCCGCTTCGCGCGCCTCGATATCGATCCCGACAGCATCACCTGGCGCCGTGTCATCGATACCAATGACCGCATGCTGCGCCAGATCACCATCGGCCAGGGACCCGAAGAGAAAGGCTTCACCCGCAGCACCGGATTCGACATCGCCGTCGCCAGCGAAATCATGGCCATCCTTGCGCTTGCCACGTCCTTGAATGACATGCGCGAACGCCTCGGCCGCATGGTCATCGGCACTAACCGCCAGGGCACGCCCATAACCGCCGATGACCTCGGCGTGGGCGGCGCGCTCACCGTCCTCATGAAGGACGCGCTGCTTCCCAACCTGATGCAGACCATCGAGGGGACTCCCGCGTTTGTCCACGCCGGCCCCTTTGCCAACATCGCTCATGGGAATTCATCGATCGTTGCCGATCAGATCGCACTCAAGCTGGTCGGGCCCGAAGGCTACGTTCTCACCGAAGCCGGCTTCGGCGCCGATATGGGCATGGAGAAGTTCTGCAACATCAAGTGCCGCTACAGCGGCCTGAAGCCCGATTGCGCCGTCCTGGTCGCCACCATCCGCGCGCTCAAGATGCACGGCGGCGGCCCCAAGGTCGTCGCGGGCCAGCCATTGGCCAACGAGTACACCGAGGAAAACCTGGAGCTCTTGACCAAGGGATGCAGCAACATGATTCGCATGATCCAAAATGCCCGGCATTTCGGCATGCGGGTCGTAGTCGCGATCAACCGCTTCAGCAGCGATACGGATGCCGAAGTTGCCCAGGTGCGCTCTGCTGCATTGGCGGCCGGCGCCGATGATGCCGTCATGACCAACCACTGGGCCGAAGGCGGCGCAGGCGCCGTCGAACTGGGCAAGGCCGTGGTGGCCGCCTGCGAAAAGCCGGCCGAATTCCGCTTCCTCTACCCCCTGGAAATGGGCATCAAGCAGAAGATCGAGACCATCGTGCGGGAAATGTACGGCGGCTCCGATGTGACCTACTCCCCCGAGGCGGAAAAGAAGATCGAGCTCTACACCCGCGTCGGCTTCGACAAGCTGCCCATCTGCATGGCCAAGACGCACCTCAGCCTGAGCCATGACCCCAACCTGAAAGGCGCCCCGGTGGGCTTTACTGTGCCGATCCGCGACATCCGCGCCAGCGTCGGCGCCGGCTTCATCTACCCGCTCTTGGGTACGATGAGCACCATGCCCGGCCTTTCGACCCGCCCCGGCTACTACGACATCGACATCGACACGACGACCGGCAAAATAGTAGGCCTCTCGTAATCACGTTTCCGAGCCGCGACCGCTACGAGAGAGCGGTCGCGGCGCCTTTACCCCTGCCCCACCGGCTCCCTCGGCGCCACGATCACAATCTGCATATCTTTAGCCGTATTCACGATCTGCTGCACTAAGTCCCGCGAAAACGCCGGGACCAGCCGGCGCCGCTCCGGAGGCCGCGCCAGGAAGATCTGGTTGATGCGGTTCCGCCGCGCAAAGTCCACCAGAGCCGCCGCCACTTCCCTCCCTTCCACAATGCGGGTCTCGATGTGCAGGTTACGCGCGAAGTTCAAATGCCGTTCCACCGCGTCGCGATCCGCCTCGCTCAACCCGCTGAGATCGCCGGCAGCATCGACCGCCACCGCGAAGCATTCCCCGCCGAGGAAGTCGCCGACCCGGCGGGCGCGCCGGATCACCATCGCCGTCTCCGGGTCGGGAGTTACTAACACCAGAATCTTCGGTCGCGGTAGCCGCGTTGCCGCCTCCATGCCTTCCGCTTCCGGCCCGCCATCCACGGTCCGATGCACGACTTCATGCGCGGTCTCGCGAAGCGCCAGTTCCCGCAAGGCCACCAGCGTCGATTCCCGGAAGAAGTTCTGCAAAGCCCGCTCCGCCTTCTCCCGGCCGTACACCACCCCGCGTTCCAGCCGGTGCAGCAGCGCGCGCGGCGTTAGATCGACCATCACCACCTCGTCGGCCTGCTGCACCACCCAGTCCGGTATGGTCTCCCGCACGCGGATCCCCGCGATGTGCCACACCTGATCGTTCAGGCTCTCCAGGTGCTGGATGTTCATGGTCGTGAGAACGTTGATGCCCGCGTCCAGCAGCAGTTGCACGTCCTCCCATCGCTTGAGACGCTCGCAACCGGGAACGTTGGTGTGCGGGAACTCGTCGACCGCGCAGTACTGCGGATGCCGCGCCAGAACGGCCTGCGTGTTCATTTCCTCGAACTCGGTCCCGCGGTACTCCAGCTTCATGCGTGGAATGATCTCCAGCCCTTCCGTCCGGGCGATCGTGTCTTTGCGTCCGTGTGGCTCGAAGTAGCCGATCACCACATCGCACCCGCGCGCCTTGAGTGCCTGGGCCTCCTCCAGCATTTGGTAGGTCTTGCCCACACCGGCCGCGTAGCCCATGAAGACCTTCAGTTTTCCCCGCGAGTTGCCAAGCATGCGCTATTGCGGAAAGACGCGCACATCCATACCGCGGGAACGGCGCAGAAGTTGATCCACCGGGTTGCCCCAAACGCGCTGCCACGCTCCCGAGCGCTGGCTATGGCCGATGAAGAGCTGCGTGATGCCGGCAGAGTGCGCAAAATCCAGGATGGCATCCACCGCATCCTCACCTTCCAGAATCTCGATCCGCGCGCCCGCCTCCCGCGCCACCGCCAACTTTTCGTCCAGCGCAGCTTGGTCGGCTGCCGAAATCTGCGCCTGCCGCACGTAGGCCACAATGAGTTCGGCGTGGAACCGCTGCGCGAATACGCGCGCCGTTTCAATCATCTCGTGAGCGTTGGCGCGCGGCGTGATGCAGACCAGGATGCGCTCTTGCGTCCCATAAGCTTGCTGGACGCCGTGGTTCTCCAGGTATTGGTTCAACTGCCGGTCCACCACGTCGGCAGCCAGCACCAGCGTCAGTTCTCGCAACTTCGAAAGCCGCTGGGACCGGATTGCGGCATTGAGCTCTTCCTCCGGAGTGCGTTCGATGGGTTCCTGCGGCGCCGCGTCCACAATCTCGATCTCATCGGCGCTCTGGATAAACGCCACCGGGACCGTCTGATCCACGCGCTTGCCGGTAATAGCCTCAACTTGCGCCGCCAGTTCCGTCACGTATTGAATGTTGATGGAACCGACCACCTTGATTCCTACCTTCAGCAGTTCTTCGACATCCTGCCAGCGCGTAGGGTGGCGCACTCCCGGCGGGTTGTTATACGCGAGGCCGTCGATAAAGCACACCGCCGGATGCCGCTGGATGATGGCTTCCACATCCATGGCCGTCCCGCTGCCCACCTGTTTGAGCGGGATCACTTCCAACTTGCGGAGGAGTCCTTCCACTTCCGGCGGCACATTGGGCTGCATCGCGCCGACCACCACGTCCTGCCCGCGCTCGCGCCGGCGGCGGGCTTCGTCGAGCATGCGGTATGATTTGCCCACGCCCGAAGCGTACCCGAGAAAGATCTTGAGGTGACGCCTGGACTGGGGAGCCTCTTCGGCCTGGACTTCCCGAAGCAATTGTTCGGGACTCTTGCGCCCGCGTTCAGGCGGCATGCCCAGTCTCGATTTCGGAACGCATCTATCGTTTGAACTGCTGATCTAGCGCCAGATTCAATTTGAGCACATTTACGCGCGGCTCTCCCAGAAAGCCCAGATCCGGAGATTGTGTATAACGTGTTACGAGCTGCTGGATCTGCTCGGGAGCGACACCGCGCGCCTTGGCGACGCGGGCGACTTGGACCATCGCCGCATCCGGGCTGAGGTCCGGATCGAGTCCCGAAGCCGAAGCCGTGACCGCGTCCGCGGGGATGGACGCCTTCGGAGTGAACACCAACGGCGCTTTGTCGTCGTTGAACGCCTTGATCAGCTTCACATCGTCCAGATCGCCGTTCGCTGTTTGGAAGTGATCGAGCGGAACGGAGGACTCATACGGTATGCCATTATCCAGGCAGTAGTGCACCAGCCGCAGGCTGAGGCCATCGAAATCCACCACTTCGTTGCCCTTGTCGTCCTTCTTGATGGTGCCTTTCAAAAGCTTGGCGCTGGTCGGCCCCAGGTTGGTGCCTCCGCTGGCTAGCGGATCGTAGCCGTTGCCCGCTGCCGAGGGCCGCGGATGGAAGTATTCCGGCTTGGTAAAGTTCTGCGCGATGATTTCCGAACCGATAACCTTATCGCCAACCGTGATCAGGCTACCGTTGGCCTGGTGCGGAAAGATCAGTTGGGAGACGCCGGTCATCCCCAGCGGGTAGAGGATTCCCAGCACAATCGTCATGAAAATCTTGATGCGCAGGCCAGGCATGATTTGCGACCACATAATCTTCTCCTAGTGCAAAGCCAAATATAACCGCTGAGGCGCAGAGGCACAGAGGAATACCAAGGGGCTTCTCCGTGCTCTCTGTTTGCTCTGCGCCTCAGGAATTGCCAGTACGAAGCCCCGGAACAACGTTTCGGAGACGCAAAGGAGGCCGAGGTCGCCGAGAAATATGATCTGCTTGACTCGGCGTCTCAGCGCCCCTGCGGTGAAAAATCTGCCCCATTCCATCGCGGTAAGTTCCTCAAGCCAGGTGCAACAAAACCAGTAGTTGATCGATGATCCAGATGCCGGGGAACGGCGCGATGATGCCGCCTACACCATAGATCAGCAAGTTGCGCCGGAGCAGGCTGGCGGCGCCCACGGGGCGATACTTCACACCCCGGAGCGCCAGCGGCACCAGGGCGATGATGATCAACGCGTTGAAGATCACGGCGGCCAGTACGGCGCTTTGCGGCGTGTGCAGACCCATTATGTTGAGCTTGCCCAGCACTGGATACATGGTCATGAACATGGCCGGAATAATCGCGAAGTACTTGGCGATGTCGTTCGCTATCGAAAACGTAGTCAATGCTCCGCGCGTAATCAGCAACTGCTTGCCGATGGCCACGACTTCAATAAGTTTCGTTGGATTGCTATCCAGGTCCACCATGTTGCCGGCTTCCTTGGCTGCCATGGTGCCGGTATTCATCGCCAGGCCTACATCGGCTTGCGCCAACGCCGGGGCGTCGTTCGTGCCGTCGCCGGTCATGGCCACCAGCCTTCCAGCCGCTTGTTCTTTTTTGATGTATTCGAGTTTGTCCTTGGGTGTGGCCTGGGCCAGGAAGTCATCCACGCCCGCTTCCGCGGCAATTGCCGCGGCCGTGAGCGGGTTATCGCCCGTGATCATGATGCTGCGGATGCCCATGCGGCGCAACTGCGCGATCCGCTCCTTCATCCCGCCCTTCACGATGTCTTTCAGGTGAATGATGCCCAGCAGCCTCCGCCCGTCGCAAACCGCCAAGGGTGTGCCCCCGTTGCGCGAAATGCGGTCGCTCATCTCCTGGAAATACGGAGGCACTTCGCCGTGGCGCTCGCTAACGAACCGGATGATGGCTTCGGTGGCGCCTTTCCGAAGCTGCCGTCCTTCGAAATCCACTCCGCTCATGCGTGAATACGCCGAAAACGGAATGAAGGTCGCTTCGTTCTCCGGGATGTGGCGTCCGCGCAAGCCGTATTTCTCCTTGGCCAGAACCACTACGGAGCGGCCTTCCGGAGTCTCATCGGCGAGGCTCGATAGCTGCGCGGCATCGGCCAATTCTTCTTCGGTCACACCGTTGATGGTCAGAAACTCCACGGCCTGGCGGTTGCCGAGCGTGATGGTGCCGGTCTTATCCAACAGCAGCGAATTCACGTCGCCGGCCGCCTCGACGGCCTTGCCGCTCATGGCCAGCACGTTATGCTGCATCACGCGGTCCATGCCGGCAATCCCAATGGCTGAAAGCAGCCCACCGATGGTGGTCGGGATCAGGCACACCAACAGCGAGACCAGGACTGCGACACTCGGCACCGAGCCGGTTCCCGCCTGCGCCACGCTGAACGCCGAATAGGGATGCAGCGTCACCACGGCCAGCAGGAAGATCACGGTCAGGCCGGCGATCAGAATATTCAGAGCGATCTCGTTGGGCGTCTTCTGCCGCTGCGCGCCTTCCACCAGCGCGATCATACGGTCCAGAAACGTCTCGCCAGGGTTGGAAGTGATGCGGATGCGGATCTGGTCGGACAGCACCTTAGTGCCGCCGGTCACGGCGCTACGGTCGCCACCCGATTCGCGGATGACCGGAGCGGATTCGCCGGTGATCACGGATTCATCGACGGTGGCGATGCCTTCGATGACTTCGCCATCGCCGGGGATCAAGTTGCCGGCTTCGCAAATGACAGTATCGCCGGCGCGCAAAGCGGTCCCCGGCACCTCTTCGATTTTGCCGGAGGGAGTGATGCGCTTGGCTAGCACATCGGTTTTGGTTTTCCGCAGGCTGTCAGCCTGCGCTTTGCCGCGCGCTTCCGCCATGGCTTCGGCGAAGTTGGCGAAGAGCACGGTAAACCACAACCAGAGCGCGATCTGCAATTGAAATCCGAGCGCCATGCCGCCGGTAATGGCATCCCGGACGAGGAATACCGTCGTGAGCGCGGCGCCTACTTCCACCACGAACATGACGGGGTTCTTCATTAACGTGACAGGGTTCAGTTTGCCGAACGAGGCGCGAATGGCCCGCCCGACAATCTCCCGGTCAAACAGGGGCCGCGAGCGCGCCAGTTTTTTGGGTAGCAGCGAAGTGGGATCATCCTGCGGGACCTGGGGCGTTACAGGACCGGTAGTCACGGTTGACATATTAAAACCCCATTGGCGGCAGAACCACGGAAAAGAGCCTGCCGCTCTGCATCAGGAAGTGCTCGACAATCGGGCCGAGCGAAAGAACCGGGAAGTAGGTCAGCGCGCCCACGATCACGACCGTGCCAACCAGCAATCCGACGAACAGCAGTCCATGCGTGGGCAGCGTGCCCGTCGTCACCGGTATCTTCTTCTTCGCTGCCAGGCTGCCCGCCGCCGCTAATAACGGAATCAGAAACAAAAACCGGCCAATCAACATTGCCAAACCAATCGTCAGGTTGTACCAGGGCGTGTTGGCGTTCAGCCCGGCGAAAGCGCTGCCGTTGTTCCCGGTGCCGCTGGCATACGCGTAGATGATCTCGCTCAATCCGTGCGGTCCGTCGTTGTTCAGGTTGGCGATCGCCGGCCCGGGTGGGTTCCAATATCCCTTGGCCGGGAACTGAATCACGGCGCTCAAAGCAGAAAACACCAGCACGCTGGCCGCGCACGCCAGCACTGCCAGCATCGCCATTTTGACTTCCTTCTGTTCGATTTTCTTGCCGATGTACTCTGGTGTGCGGCCTACCATCAAGCCCGCAATGAACACCGCTAGAATGCAGTAGAGCAAGATGCCGTAGAGCCCTGCGCCCACTCCTCCAAAGATCACTTCTCCCGTCATGATGTTGAACAGCGGCACCAGCCCGGCGATGGGCGTGAAACTGTCGTGCCAGCTATTGATCGCGCCGCAACTGGCGTCCGTGGTTACGGTGGCAAACAAGGCCGACGCCGCGATTCCATTGCGAACCTCTTTGCCTTCCATGTTGCCGCCGGGCTGGCCTGCCGTGGCGGCGGTCTGCAACCCCAGTTTGGCCATCAGCGGATTACCCGCCTGCTCGAATTTGTAGGCTACGAACACGCCCGCCAGGAACATTACAGTGAACGCCGCAAAAATCGCCCATCCTTGCCGGGTGTCGCGCACCATCTTTCCAAACGTATAGGTGAGTGCGCCCGGGATTAGAAAAATCAGGAACATCGCCAACATGTTGCTGAGTGGCGTCGGGTTCTCGAAAGGATGCGCCGAGTTCGCGTTGAAGAAGCCGCCGCCGTTCGTTCCGAGTTGCTTGATCGCCTCTTGCGAAGCCACCGGCCCTTGGGCGATCACTTGCTTGGCGCCTTCTACCGTCGTGACCGCCGTGTAGGGATGGAAATTCTGAATGGCGCCCTGTGAAACGTAAAAGAGCCCGGCAACAATCGAAAGCGGCAGCAGGATGTACACCGTCGTGCGGGTCACATCCACCCAGAAGTTACCGATCGTGCGGATTTCCTGCCGCGCAAAGCCCCGAATCAACGCCACTGCCACGGCGATACCCGCCGCCGCCGAGGCAAAGTTTTGCACGGCCAATGCCGCCATTTGCACCAGGTAACTCAGGGTGGCCTCGCCCGAATAGGCCTGCCAGTTGGTATTAGTCATAAAGCTGACGGCCGTATTGAATGCCAGGTCCGGAGTCACGTTTCCCCCGTTGAAGTGCTGCGGGTTCAATGGCAGGTATCCCTGCAAGCGTTGCAGGAAGAAAGTCAGCAGGAATCCGAAAACACTGAAGCTGAGTAGCGCCGCGGTATAAGTGGTCCAGCGCTGCTCTACGTCCTCCCGGATGCCGATTGCTTTATACGTCAGAACCTCCAGCCACCGCAAGACGGGGTGCAGGAAGGTGCGCTGCCCCTCGAACACGCGGGCCATATAGGCGCCCAGCGGCTTGGCGCAGATCAGAATTAGCGCGAGGAAGACCGCGATTTGGAAAATTCCGGCACTGGTCATAATTCCTCTCAGAACCGCTCCGGGCGGAGCAGGGCATAGATCAGATAAATGAATAGACCGAAGGAGGCCACGCCGGCAATTACGTAATCCATTGCATTTCTCCTATAATTTGTCGCAGACCTTAGTGAAGACCCAGAAAATCAGCAGGCTCAAGCAGCCGATCGCGACGTAAAGCAGGTCGAACATGTGTCATCACTCCATTTCCGCGAAGATCACTTGATGCCCGGCTTTGTACAGCCGGGATGCGAGCCGCTGTTCGCGGGTCCTCCACCATTGCCGGTGACCCCCAACCACAATCAGCGAAGCGGGCTTGAGAATCGTCGACAGTAACCCCCACCGGTCGCGGCAGAGATAGATGCGAACCGTAGTCGGCACGCTGCTATCCTCCGCGATCGCGCGCAGCCGCTGCTCTTGAAAATCCAAGAGCACCGGCGGGCTGGTCAAAGGTAAAGGGAAGGGTACTACTTGTGGAACCAGCAGGACGATGCGCGCATTGAGTTCGCTGGCCAGCGCGCCGGCTCGCCGCAATGCACGGAGGGTCGCGTCCGGCGATGTAAACAACACCGCCAAATCGAGTCTTCCCTCTTTTTCATCAGCCGCCGGCGGCTCGGGACAAGTAACCGCCGCATGCAGCACTTTCTCGAACGCTGGCGCAAGTTGGTTGGTCAGTTCCATACGTTCCCAAGTTCAGAGTACGAGGCCCTAGCTAAAGAAGTCATAGAGATCGCATGAAAAAGTTATAAAGATGCTGCGCACCCCCTCCCGGCCGCCGGCTGATACTAAAATCAGAGTGGTGAGTCATTATTTAAAGCGCGTCCCCGCGTCGGTTGCCGGCGTGCTGTTGGTTACTTATGTCGCGTCGGTCGTGATCCCGGTGAATGCCACCACCGTGGGTTTCGCGTACCTGCTTTTGGTTCTGGTGATCGCCAGTGGTTGGGGATTCGTGGAGGCCGCGGTGGCCTCCGTGGCCGCGACACTCACCTTCAACTTCTACTTTCTTCCTCCCGTCGGCCAGTTCACTATCTACGATCCGCAGAACTGGGTAGCACTTTTCAGCTTCCTTACCACTGCCCTCATCGCCAGCCGGCTGTCCGCGATTGCCCGAAGACGCGCGCAGGACGCCATCGAGCGTCAACAGGACGTCGAACGTCTCTACACCTTCAGCCGCGCCTTGCTGCTGTTCGACGATATCCACCCCTTCGGCAAGCAACTGGTGAATAAACTGGCGGAGATCTTTGAATTAAAAGCTGCGGTGCTGTTCGAGCGCGATACCGGTGCCTTTTACCGCGCGGGCCCCTGGGACTTTGAAGGCCTGGATGACCAGTTGCGGGATGCCGCGTTGCACAACTCTACTTTTTCCGACCTGCAGCAGCAGCGTGTGATTACGGCTATCCGGCTGGGCTCGCACCCCATTGCCAGCCTTGCTCTGCAGGGGAGTTCCATGCCGGATTCCGTGGTGCAGGGAATCGCGAACCTGATCGCGGTTGGCCTGGAACGCGCCCGCGCCCAGGATCTCACTCACCAGATTGAAGCTGCGCGCCAGAGCGAGCAACTCCGCACTACCCTGATCGATGCGATGGCGCACGAATTCAAGACTCCGTTAACTTCGATTAAAGCTGCCACCACTGCCCTGATAGACAACCCGGATCAATCCCCTGAGAATCGGATCGAGCTGCTGCGAATTGCCGATGAGGAAGCCGAGCACCTGACCGCTCTGATCGATAATGCGATCGATATGGCGCGCCTAGACACAGCCCACATCGAGGTACAGCGGGAATTGACGGACATCCGCGAGATCGTGCGCGATGCGGTGGCCGCAGTGCGCATGGAAGCCAATGGCCGGCAGGTGGAACTTTCCTGCGACGCGCCCCTGCCCGATGTTCCGGCAGACCGGCGGCTGATCACACTGGCTCTCAAGCAGGTTCTCGACAATGCGGTGAAATACTCGCCCCCGCGGGCGCCGGTCACCATTCGCATCCGCCAAACCGGCGACATGCTGCGGATCGAAATTGCCGACCGCGGCAAAGGGATCCCGCCGGAGGAGCAGCGCCGCATCTTCGACCGGTTTTACCGCAGCCCTTCGGTGAAGCACCAGGTGCCCGGTTCAGGCCTGGGCTTGACGATCGCCCACAGCATCGCGCGCGCTCACAATGGTGACTTGACGGTGGAGAGCCCCGCGGGAGAAAACACGTTTTGCCTGGTTTTACCGCTACTCGCAAAGGAGACTCCGCTTGAGCACGGGGCGCATTCTGGTAGTCGATGACGAACCGCAGATCCGCCGGATCATGCGCACTACCTTAACTGCATCCGGCTACGAGGTGGACGACGCCAAAAGCGGCGAAGAAGCCCTTGAAAAACTACGCGACTATCGCCCGGATCTGGTGCTGCTCGATATCAACATGCCGGGCATGGGCGGATTGGCGGCGTGCCGCGCCATCCGCGCCGATCCTCACGTGGCCATCATCATGCTCACGGTGCGCAATACGGAGACTAGCAAGGTGGAAGCTCTGGATGCCGGAGCGGACGATTACGTCACCAAGCCCTTTAGCACGCCCGAACTGCTGGCACGCATTCGAGCGAGCCTGCGGCGCGTTCCCGCGACGGCGCAGGGCTCCGCATCGCGGATGCGCGTGGGCGCGCTGGAAATTGATTTCGCGGCGCGGACGGTGTCACAAGGCACCCATACCGCTCACCTCACCCCCAAAGAACTAGACCTGCTCCGGTACCTCACCCAGCACCCTAACGAAGCGGTTTCGCATCGCGAACTGCTGCAGGCGGTTTGGGGCCCGGATTACGGGGACCAGGTCGATTACCTTCGCGTCTTCATCATGAACCTGCGCAAGAAAGTGGAGCGCAACCCCGAGCGGCCGGAATTCATCACTACCGAGCCCTGGGTGGGATACCGGTTTAACGGTTCGCCGGAACCAACATAGAAGCACGACGCGGCTTCCGCCGCGTGTCCACGAAATCCGCCGCGATACACTGAAACCAACAATGCGGCTGACCAGGCGGGAGTACCTGCTGCTGTGCGGAGGCGGAATCGCTGCTGCTGCGGCCCGTGACCTCGCTCATCAATGGCATGAGATTGCGCGCGGCACTGATGGTGTCGTCGGCGCGGCCGCTCTGCACCTCGGTTCCGGCGCCCGCCTCAGCATGAACGGCGGCGATCGCTTTCCTCTGGCGAGCGTCTGTAAGCTGCCGATGGCCATGCACATGTTGGCGCTTGTGGATGAGGGAAAGCTCGAAATCGAGGAAAGCATCGAGGTTCTGCCGCGCGACGTCTGGTCCGGGGTGAGCGAAATCGAACAGCACTGGCCCGCGCGCCGAAGCTATCCTCTTCGGGAATTGATCGAGCTCGCCGTTTCGAAAAGCGATAACACCGCCGAGGAGACGCTCTACCGAATTGGTGGACGGGGCATGGCGTTCACCACGCGGCTGCGCCAATGGAAGATCGACGGGCTCCGCATCGATCGCAGCGAACGCCAATGCGAGCTCGACCGCAACGGAGTCCAGAACTATCCCGCCGCCAGCCAATGGACGGACGCCAGAGTGCGCGGCCTTATCGCCAAGACTCCCGAAAGCGTGCGGCAAGCGGCTATCCGGAACTCTCTCGCGGATTCCCGGGACACCGGCACACCGGATGCGACCGTGTTACTACTGGCACGTTTGTTCCGCGGCGAGCTTTTGTCCACAGCGTCCACCACTCGTCTGATCGCCATCCTGCAAGGCACCACCACATTTCCCACCCGCATCAAAGGCATGCTGCCGCCCGGCACGGTGGTGGCGCACAAGACCGGGTCGATCGGAGTCACTGGTTTCGCGATCGCCACGAATGATAGCGGCGTGATCTTTCTCCCAAATGGCGGGCTATTGGCAGTCTCCGTATATGTAAAGGGTTCCACACGCAGCGACGCCGAACGCGACCAGGTCATCGCGTGCATTGCGCGAGCGGCATTTGATAGGTGGAGGGGTTAGCACGGTGAGCCGCGGCCAGGATTGGCCGCCCCACAATGATATACTCAGCCGGTTGTTGTTCCGAACCGCATTGCTGCTGGGCATTACGTTCTGCGCGGCCGGCGCGGAGTTTGTGGGCAGCCAGGCGTGCGCTTCGTGTCATGCAGCGATCTATCGCGCCTACATGCGAACGCCCATGGCCCAAAGCAGCGGGGTGATGGGGACCTCGGCTGTTAAAGAACGGTTTGACCGCACTGAATATCGCGGTCCGCGCGGGGCATACGTTTATCAGGCCGGGCAGGAAAACGGGCAGTATTCCTTCGAGTTTCGCCAGCAGGGGACGCGGCAACCGATTCAGGGGCGCCGCTACTTGAAGTACTTCATCGGCAGCGGGGCCGCCGCCCACAGCTATCTGCTCACCGACGGCGGGTTTCTGTATGAAGCGCCCATCGCCTACTATGCCAACTCCGCTTCGTGGAAGGCGGCGCCCGGATATGCCGTCTACGATTACCCATACTTGAGCCGGCCTGTTTTGCCGGGATGCCTGGGCTGCCATGCCAGCGGGATTCAGTGGATTCGGGGCACTCAAAACGCCTATCAGTCACCGCCTTTTCGCGAAGGCGGCGTTGCCTGCGAGCGATGCCACGGCCCCGGAAGCGAACACATCGCCTCCGGTAAACCGATGATCAACCCGTCCAAACTTGCCGCCCCGGAACGCGACAGCATCTGTGAGCAATGCCATCTTTCGGGTGCGATCCGCTTACCCAAAGCGGGGAAAGACGACCTTGCCTTCATCGCCGGAGGGAGGCTTTCCGATGTTCAGGCCGTCTTCGTACGCGCGGGCGGGCGTGCCGAGTTGCGGGTGACCAGCCATGTCGAGAATCTGGCCCAGAGCGCCTGCAAGCGGGCCAGCGGCGACAAGCTTTGGTGCGGCACTTGCCACGACCCGCACTCGACACCGGCGGCGACGGAGAAGGCCGCCTATTACCGGGCCAAATGCCTGACCTGCCACCAGGCCGCGGATTGCGGCGCGCCGCAGGCATCGCGGCAGGCCAACCACGACGATTGCGCCGCCTGCCACATGCCTCACAATCCGCCGAGCGATATTGACCATGTTGTCTTCACCGACCATTCCATCCGCCGGCGTCCAGCCACTACGTCCGCCTCGAGTGCGCCTGCGGATGCCGAACTGGCGCCCTTCCCAGGCTTCGATGCAGGAGTCCGCGATACCGGCTTGGCCTACGCAACCCTGGCTCTGCGCGAACAGAACGAAACGTACCGCGAGCGCGGGTTCCGTTTGTTACAGGAAGCCGCTGCGAACGGCTCCGCCGACGCCCTGGCGCTTGCGTATCTAGCCGAGTTCTATCGCGACCGCAAGGACGATGCTCACGCGCTTCCGTTATACGAACAATCCTGGCGGATGGATCCGACGCAGGCTCCGGTGGCAGCCGCACTGGGAGCCTATCAGATGCAGCGGGGCAATCTGCCGGAAGCGATTCGCTGGTGGAACCAGGCGCTGGCCATTAGCCCGGCCTTGCTCCTGGTGCGTACGAATCTGGCCACTGCGCTCACGCGCACGGGCCACCCAGAGGAGGCACAGGCCACTCTGCGCAAGGCGCTGGAGTTCAATCCATCGTTTCAAGAAGCGAGAGAATTGTTAAACCGGATTGGGAAATAAAATTCATGTGCGGCGCTACTCAGGCGTCAAACCTTCCGAAATCGCACGCAATCGCTCAGCGCATCCCCAACTGCAGCTTTAAGGACAGGCAGATCGTCGACCACAGTGTTCCAGATCGTGTTCAAGTCGACCCGCTCATACGCATGGCGGAGTTGGTTTCCCATGCCTCGGATGTCCCGCCACGGCACTCCTGGGCATACGCGCTCTGCCTCCTCGGCGAGCCGGATGGCGGCTTCGCTAAATTGCCGTTCCAAGGGCAAAGGAACCATGCAACGATAGGTGCTCAATTCTGGCGGCCCGCAACTCTCGCTCATGCTTACGGAGCCGCGCAATGATTGTGAACCCATCCATACTGCTCGATTCCAGCTTAACAATCTAAACCATTGAAAACAAGACTACATTTCGGGCGTAAGGCGCCGCCGATTTCTTATCCATTGTCTTGCGACTATTCCGCCGAGTGCGATGACTCCTACTGAGAGAGGTATCAGCGAGCTTGGCTCGGGAGTAAGAACCATATCGGTGAATTGGAATCTGGTCGGGGTTCCATCCCAACTCGCGCTGTCGCTACCCCTGGCGTACAGGCTATACGCATAGGCATAACCGTACCCGGATGAGAACGGTTTGCCAATGACAGCCGTCCCATTACCCAGGCTGTTATTCGTCCCACCCGCCTGGGAAACGTCGTCGTAACCCTCGACCTCTGAGCCGCAACCATTCGTGCACATATAGCCCCAAGGCTCCGAAGACGACTGGAATGACCCCGTGGCGGTTAGATGGCCTGCAGAGACAGATTCCTTCGTGATGACTCCCGTCGAATCCGTGACAGTGTAATACAGACCACCATAATTCTCCGCTTGGTTAAACATGCTGCCGGGTCCCGTGATTGAGATGCCGCCATTGTTATTTGCGAGCCCCAGACTGAAGCCGTCGCTATAAACCGTAAACGTAAGATTACTCGCAGCCTCAGGTGTGAAGTACTGTTCCCCTTCCCGATCGGTTTCAGTAGAGGCCGGAGGGTCCCGATTGCGCTTACGCCTGTAGATCCGGCCGTGATGAACTGCGGATACGTTTCCTAATCACCACGAGGCCTACTGCAAGCAACAGTGTCAACACGCCGATCTGGTTGGGTTCGGGGGCCGCTGAGATAGGAGTGCCATCAATCTCGAACTGCCCGGGAACGTCGCCCGGAGTCCGCCAGCCCGAACCGGGGTTGTACGTTTCCGGCACGGCGGTTCCTGTACCGTTGGACCAATAAACTTGGGTATTGGTGCTGTAAGGGCTGAGTACCAGCCAGTACGAAGTATTCGCCGTCAGATCGACCCCAACCACGCCACCGCTGGTAATTCCCACCGATCCCGCACTGGCGCCAGATTGAGCGAGGCTTGTTCCAAGGGATGTGCCAGGCAATCCGCTGGAATTGCTGTAGATCGATGCATCGAAATAATCAGAGTTGCCCGTACCGGAAGGACCAACCACGACTTCGACCGAGGTCACCTGGTAATTGCCGGTAGGCGTAAACTCCTCCGCAAGACTCTCGAGGGGACATTGAGAAGCCGGACCACAAACGGTGCCACCTCCACCGTTGGGACCGCTGATATTCGTAAATACGACATCCGCATGTGCAGCCACCATGGTCAAAACGGTGGGAAGGAAGAGCCGCAACCCCATTTGCCAAGTTCTCCCAGAAAGCTGGGCTCGGAACTCGGACAGTATTCTCATGTTTTCCTCCAGTATCGGCATTATTCGAAGCGCCTTCTCCGGTGACCCGGCGCGTTTTCCAAAAAGAATTTACATTTTGCGATAGGGGAGGTTCCTTATGCAACGGATTTTTGGTCCTGAAATGACCAAAAAAATTCTAGTACCCCGGTACTGCCGAAATATCGGTTTTGCGGATTTAAAGATCGCCGCGGGCATTGATCAGAGACCGGCAACGGTTTAGCAGGCCAGATCGCCTAATTCGCGGACAAGTGGATCGATCTGGCCTTCATATCTGCGCCAGCGTTCGAGGGAACTGCGGAATAGCGGTTTGCGAACCTGCACGGCGCTGGCGGTCGTGACCGGCCGGGCCGTTTTATGAAAAGCCAGGCAGCGGTGGTCCCAGGCAAGGCCGCAATACTCGATCAACCGGCGGGCCTGGCTTTCCAGGCCGTTGACCACGTCTTCATAAGCGACTTCGAGGAACGCGCCAGGGGGAAGAACCGATCGCCAGTGGGCCATCAGGCTGCTATAGGAGCGGTAATAGCGTCCCAACTCGGCCAGATCGTAGGTGAAGGGTTGGCCCGCTGCGAATAGTTTCGAATAGCAGGATATACAGGTGTCTAGAGGATCGCGCACGGTATGGATGATTCGGGCGTTGGGTAGAATCAGGCGAATCAGCCCCATGTGCAGGAAGTTTGACAGTGTTTTGTCCACGATCCGGACTGCGCCGGCGCGGGCAACGGGCAGGCGCTCCAGATACGCCTGGCCCATTCGCCGGAGCGCCGACTCATCCAGGTGGGGCACACACTCCGGATATCGGATCGGCGGAGTGGCGGTGCCGAGCACGACGCCGGCGGCCCACTCCAGAGAATTCCCCTCGCCCGCTGCGTGGATTTTAGGATGACTGGCGAGGATCTGCTCGACCAGAGTGCTTCCGGAGCGCGGCATGCCCAGCACAAAGATGGGGGCTGACGAGGGATCGCCCTGTCCCTCGAAGCGGTTCAGGCACTTGGCATCGAACACAGCCGCGATGCGCTCGAAGAGCTGCAGGTTGGCGGCTTCATCGTAGGGGACCTGGGTGCGCTTCAGATGGTTGCCTGTGCGCAGGTGGGCAAAGGAGCGGTGGAAATCGCCGCAATCTTCGTAAGCCTTGGCCAAGGCAAAATGGATGAACGGCATCTTGCCGGCGGGGAGGCTGCTCCCGGCCGCCAATGTCTGCAAGGTGGCTAGCTGCCTATCATCCGCGCGGAAAGTCTTGATTTCCGCAAGATTGAAATGCGCCTCGGCGTAAGCCGGTTGGCTCGCGACGGCTCGTTGGTAGTGAGCGGTGGCGGCTTCGAACCGGCCCAGGGTCTTGTAAATATTGCCGAGATTGTTATGGGCATCGGCGTGGTCTGGTTGCAGAGCGATGGCACGCTTGTAATGAGTTAAGGCGCCATCCATCCTGCCAAGAGATGCCAGGACGGTGGCCAGATTGTTATGGGCGGCGGCATAATCGGGCCGAAGGCCGAGAGCGCGTTCGCAATGCGCGACGGCCTGATCCATGCGGCCCAAGCCGGCGAGCGCAACCCCCAGGTTATTGTGGGCATCGGCATGGTCCGGCTTGTGGGCCAGCACGCGCTGATATCGCGCCACAGCTTCATCGATGTGGCCGGCATGGTGCTGCCTGACGGCCTCGGCAAATATGCCCTCCACGTCGATAAGCGCGGCGAAGCTCCAGTCCTGAACCTTGCCCGCGCCAGACTGCTTGCAGGTTTGGGAGAAGAAGTCGTACTCGGCGCCGGCGCCGCGGCGCATCACGGGTTTGGGCTGGCGGGTGATGAGCGGGCGGATGGAGGCCTTGGCACGGCGGGCGCGGGGATCAGGGTTCACGGCGAATGGGATAGCAGTCGGGGGGCCATTGGGGAAGCAAAGGAAACCAAAGGCATGGACACACGGGATGGGGGTGTCAGATTGGGAGGCCGTCAAATTTCTGACAGCCGGGAGGAGGGCAACTCAGAAGAAAAGGCGGCGGGAAGGAATTTCCCGCCGCCCATTGCAGCCGGCAGTTTCTGCCGTTAGTTTACGGTTAAGGTGATCGACACGGAGCCCGCGATGGAGTTGCTATCCGTCACGTTCACGGTGAAGGTGTAGGTTCCAGGGGTTGTCGGCGAGCCGGCAATCGCTCCGGACGAGGAATCGAGGGTCATCCCAGCCGGAAAAGTGCCGGTGCCCAGCGCGAAGGTATAGGGGCCGGTTCCGTCCTGAGTGGAGACCGAAGCGGTTCCCCAGGCGTGGCCATTTGTTCCACTAGCCGGGCCGGTGTAGGTCGGCAACAAGGTCTGGGCCGCCCAAATCGCTACGCCGCTCGGCTGGCTGGTTTTGCCGCCGGAGGTGATGACGACCGGCAGATACCGCGCGGTACCAGTCAGGGCGCCGGGGGTGCCGGAAGCATCGGTAAAGTTGGAGCCGCTGGCCGGCATGAGCACATTGATTTGGTAGAGCCCAGCGACCGATCCAGCCACCCAGCCGGCGTACTGAACTGTTGCGGTGATGCCGCCGATGGTAACCGACGGTTGATTGGTTTTGACGCACGGAGGCAGGTTGCCGGAAGGAAGCAGGTTGTACTGGATCACCAGCCCGTCATCGGAAGCGAGGGCCGGGGAGACTCCCGTGGCCGTGTTCACCGCCGCGAAATAGTTGGCGGGCGGCATACAAGTGGAGGAGCCATAGGTGGCACTGGCGTCGGGCGCACCGAGTCCGGAGACGTAGAGCTGAATCACGTCGGAATCGGCGCCCACGCTGCGCGAATTGGCGGGGTTGGTGCTGCTGATGACGGAATAGGCCGGCGAGAGAGCCGCGGCATCGCCCTGGCCGTCGCCGCCAATGGTGTAGACGCCGGGATCGGTGGCGGCGATGCTAACGCTGAAAGGAGCGCTCTTCAGCATGGTCGCGCCGGAGCCGTAGCCGAAGCTGACCACGACGTCCACCGTGTTTCCAACGTAAGTGGAGACCGCGGACGGGACCACGACGTTGATCTGATTGTCAGTAGCGAACAGGATGGGCGCGTTGGCAATCACCGTGGGAGAAGTCCCGTGGGTCTGGAACGTAACTGTGACATTGCGCTGCGTTGCGCCGGAGGGGTCGGGGCTCACGGCGGTCTGATAGGCCAAGGTGACGGGATTCAGGACCCCGTACAGAATGGCCGATTGGCCCTGGCAACCCGTTCCGCCGGAAACACAGAAGTTGGTTCCGAAGATGCTGAGGATGTCATAGGGGGCCACGGACGTCAGCGCCGGGGGCGTCGCCTGGATATAGGAAGCGCCGCTGCTGATGCTGCGGATCATCGGGTTGACGCCGATGGTCAGGGTGAGGGTCGAGGTCGGAGTCGAACACGTGCCGCCCTGCGGGTTGCACGCGCCGATGGTCACGGTTCCGCCATTGCCCGAGAACGGCAAGAGCGGATCGGCGCTGGACGGCACCGTAATCGTCAGGACCATGCTGTTGGAGTTAATGAGGCTCACCGAGAGATTACTATCGGCGACAATCAGGCCGCCGGTCACGATGCCAACGTTGGTTTGCACCGAACTGCCGCCGCTAGCGACAAATCCCGTACCGCTGACAGCGACCATGAAGCTCCCGCTGCCGGCAGTTGGCAAGGACGCAGGAGAGAGGGTGGTGATCTGCGCTCCCGGAGACTGGACCGCCACGTTGATAGTGACGTTGACGGCGCTGCCGCCGCCGTTGGGAGTCAGAGTGACGATGCCCGAGAGAGTCGTGCCCGGCGCCGCCGCCCCGAATACCGACTGCAGGAAGCTGACCGAGATCGGCGTTCCAAAATTATAGGCCAAGCCCGACGTGATGCTTACTTGCGGGTTCAGGGTGTTGGCGGTGGTGGTGACTGCGAACCCGATAGGCGCATCGCTGGACAGCGCCGTAATGATCAGCGACGGCAGCGGCGTGCCGATGGTCCAGTTCAGATTTCGCGTAATGCCTTCAGCCGTGGACAAAGTAGCGGCCGGATTGGATACTGCCAGGTTCACCGGCACTACGTAGTCCAAAGCGCCCGAAACCTGGAAATGGACGTTAGCGGTGTAGCTGCCGGGCGCCAGCGTTTCCGCGCCAGCGGTTACGGTAAAGTGCACGCTAACGGGTGAACTGGTCGTACCCGTGGTGGGAGTAACGTTCAACCAAACCGGCACGGTCGCGGGATTGACGGCAAAGAAGGCCGCGGGAGATGCGGACATCGCGACAGTCTGGGAAGAGGAAGGCGTGGTCCCGGTGGTGTAGGTCAGGGACACGGGATTGGGGGACGCGGACAGAGTGGCCGCCGCTCCCACCTGGATGGTCACCGGCAATAGCTTGTCGGGGGCGGGGGCGTTCAACAAATGGACGGAAAAAGTGGTGCTGCCGGCCGGCAGTCCGCCGCATCCAGACTTGGCTGATACGGTCAGAGCCACTCCCGTCGAGTTCGCCGTCCCGCCGCCCAATGGCGATACGTTCAGCCAGGAAGGCAAAACATTGGTGGTGTTGTCCACCGTGAAGGGCGTGCCGCCGTTCGCCGGAGAGGTCACGGTGACGGTTTGGTTTGGCCCCGGGCTGTAGTTATTGCCGCTCTTGGTGCAGGTGAGGGTGACCGCAGTGGGTGAAGGCGCCAGCGCCGAAGCCGAGTTGGTGACCGTCAACGTCGCGTTCACGGTCAGTGCGGTGCCGGTGTTCGGGGTGAACGTAATGACGACTACCTGGTTGTTCGTCGCACCTTTGCAGCCCGCGGCTATGCTAATGCTGAAATTGGTTGGCGAGCTGGTGGAACTGACCGACGCCGAGCTCGGAAGAACCAGCGGGTTTCCCGAGGGAGCGGAAACCGAAACGGTCGCAGCGACGGCGCCGGTTGCAAGCGTCAGCCCAATGGTGGCCGGCGTCGGACCCAAAACCGTGTCGCACGCCAAGCTGAGCGATGTAGGATTGGCTACCAAGGACGCGCTTGCGTGAACCGTGCCTGTGCACACGGCCAGCGCAAGGATCGCGAGAGGTACCTTTGCGGAGTATTTTCGAGACATTCGTTTCTTCCTTTTTCCTTGTTCCTGTTTATCGCCCATGCTGAGTGGCGTGGGCTTAGTGGACAGTCTTGCTTGTTATCGTCCCCAATCCGTTGGATTTCTAAGGTTTTTTCGGGAGTTAACGAAGGGTAGCCGCCGCCCGATGTGAGAAGTTGAGGCCGCGCGCAACCAAGGTTAATGGATGGGGATCGCGAGGTCGTTTGCGCGGAGGGCGACGCGGCTATCGCCGCGTGTCCAAAACACGGCGGCCGGTTGGCAGGCTGAAGCCTGCCCCACCAAAGACACATGGCTGAGTGGAGTGGAAATGTCCGGACTTCGCGGACGCACTGATCGCGACGCTGTCGCGGGGAACGTGGAATTGGTGACGGTGACTGGGTGCTTTCTTCGCCTTCCTTTCGAGTTTCAGAGCCGAAGCGCCGGATTATCCAAGGGCGGGCTCATGACTTGAGCTGGCGCGGCGGCGGGGTCGGTAACTGGTTGACGGAACGAAGCCGCGGCGATGAGGAGGTCGTCGTCCTGGATTTCGGTTAAGGGCTGGGCGGTGGCCTGGGCCGCTTTCAATTCCTTGAGCGCATTGTAGAAGGAGCGCTCGAAGAAGGCGATCTTGCGGTGCACCAGGGCGAAATCGCGCTGGTGGCGCAGGAAGAATTCGGTGGTGCTGGTGG